>ENA-OYZO01000177-OYZO01000177.1-human-gut-metagenome-genome-assembly--contig:-NODE-177-length-28639-cov-7.491534_pt1 | contig 28639 bp, 19 predicted proteins | sample MGYA00243293_ERZ653481 | MGnify/ENA primary metagenome ERZ653481 (study PRJEB26926, sample SAMN06165094) | human gut metagenome | biome: ENVO:00009003; feature: ENVO:2100002; material: ENVO:00002003... | reverse complement strand
AGGCTATTCGTCGGCAGCGTCAGATGTGTATAAGAGACAGGTAATATCGTTACCATCTACATCAAGGTATTTCACATATCCAGGATACGAATTACGATAGTTAGGATCTTGCTGCCCTGTCGGGTTAGACGGATCAGCAATCTGCCATACACCGATAATTTTATAATCATAGTTCACATTGATAGGTTCACCAATAAACCACTTGGAAGCCACATCATCAACCGGCTTTCCATTAGCATCATACAAACCAACATCTACAATCTCCGAACGATAGTGTGAGAGGTTGAAAGAGGTGCTCCAGCTAAAACTCTTATGTGTAATGTTATTAGAAGTTATCTGGAATTCAAAACCACGATTACGGGTCTGTCCACGATTCTCAGTAATAGAGCCAGTACCATTAATGGTAGGAATAGAACGGGAAAGCAGCAAATCTTTGGTTTTAGACCAATAAATATCAAATGAACTCTGAATACGTCCATTCCAAAGTGCAATATCAAAGCCAGTATTAATAGATGTAGTAGTTTCCCAACCTAAACCGGGCGAAGCTAACTTCGACGGATAGAAACCAAACTGTGCAGTATGATCATCATTCAGATAATTGTAAGTTGAAAGATTAGGTAGTGTACTATAAGCACTGATAGCCTCATTGCCATTTTTACCCCATGACAAGCGATATTTCAGATTGCTAATGGTTTCACTTATAGGCTTGTCTTTAAAAAAAGATTCATTGGAAATATTCCATCCAATAGCGGCTGAAGGAAAAACGCCGAATTTAGAACTTTCACCAAAAGCGGAGTAACCATCACGACGAGCAGTAAGAGTCAACAAGTAACGATCATCATAAGTATAATTCAAACGCCCCATTTGTGAAATATGATTTTCTTTATAATAATTGGAATTACCAGACATTGTGGCAGCTTTAGAAATCTGGTAATAATACATCACATCATTGGGAAAATTCTTACCTTCCATTGTATTCTGTTCATATTCCTTGCTTTGAGCAGAATATAATCCTGTGAAAAATATACGATGTTTGCCAAATTCACGTTGATAAGAAATAATATTCTCCAAAATCCATTCTTCTGAATGCCAGTCATCAGTATTCAATACGCCATTAGCACTAGCTCCTTCGTAGGTATCCAAACCTTGATAATTCTTATAGGAGCTGTTTTGGTAAGTGAAGCCTGTATTCAATTTATAGCTCAGCCCTTTAATAAAGGGAAACTTTACCTCAAGCACATTATTAGTGATAACCTTTGCACGAATATCTTTTGTCTTATTATTAAGAGATCCCAACGGATTAATGCTGAAAGCTGAAGAGGAGTCCTCAGTAGCAGAAAGTGTAAGTGAACCATCCTCGTTATAAGCACGTCCCAACGGAACTTGTTTTATAGCCCGCCAAAAAGAAGCACTGCTACCACTACGATCGTAGCGACCTAACTGTGTAGTAGTAGAAAATTTCAACCAACTATTAAACTCCTGATCAAGATTGAAACGTACATTATAACGCTTGAACTCATTGCCTACCGCAGTTCCTTTCACATCCGTATAGTTCAATGAAATGAAATAGCTGGTTTTGTTAGCTCCACCACGGAAAGAAAGGTTATGCTGTTGTTTTATACCGGTCTGTGTTGCCAACTTCATCCAATCAGTACTCTGACCGGCAGCATACATAGCTAATTCAGTAGGAGTAAAGTTATCTAACCAAGGTTCAGGATTCTCTTCTGTAGGAGGAGTAGTATTGGTAGCCTTGAAAGCTTCAGATTTATACTTATAGAATTCTTTGCCATTCATCATACGAGGTAAATTGATAGGCTGGTCAATAGTAACATAAGTATCGTATGATACCGTCAATCTGTCTTTCTTACCGCGCTTAGAAGTAATAAGGATTACACCGTTAGAACCGCGAGCACCATAAATGGCTGCTGAAGAGGCATCCTTCAATACTTCTATACTCTCTACATCATTGGGATTGATTTCCGACCATGGACCATCAAAAGGTATTCCATCAAGAATAACAAGAGGTTTATTATCGGCCGTAATGGAGTTGTTACCACGAATACGTGTAGTAGTAGACGAACCTTCAGCATTACTACCCGTCACACTAATATTCAATCCTGGAACTGCTCCTTGCAAAGATTGAATCAAATTAGCTTGTGGGCGACTTTCAAGTACATCCGAGTTAACTGAAGCAACCGAACCTGTAAGATCACTTTTGCGCTGTACACCATAACCTACTACTACCACCTCATCCAGTGCCTGGTTATCTTCTTTCAGTACAATCTTTAACGATGATGCGTCTTTCACCTGCAATGTCTTGGATATATACCCAATGAAACTTATCTCCATTACCGCCCCCTTAGTCACTGAAGCGAGTTTAAAGTTTCCTTCTACATCGGTAATGGTGCCCGTACCCGTACCTTGTATCACTACATTGGCACCGATTATCGGTTCTCCTTGTTCATCTGTCACATTTCCGTTAATATTCCATGTCTGTGCATGAAGTGAGCTTGAAAGTGACAGCATCCACATAAGACAGACAAGCAAAATACCACTTGCGTCTCTCGATTTTTGTCTGGTTTTCATAAATTACATTTTTAAGTTAATAGGAACTTGTGTGTAAAAAATCTCGAGAGCAAAATTAGACAATGTAACAACCGATTATATTCACAGGTAGAGGATTTGGTAAATTCACAAAGTTATATATTACTGATTATCTTTCAATTACAGACAGACTCAATAGATTTTCAGTAGTGATTTAAATTAAATCGGTAATCAAAAACATGTATATAGATAATTGCCATTCGATAGTATTAAGCTATTGAATGGCAATTATCTATATACATGTGGGTAAAAAATGAGAGAAACGCTCAGTCTTCAAATTACTTTTTACAAACCTCTTTCACAGCTCGAAGAAATTCCTCCTTACTGAGCGAAGATTTATTTAAAGTTATAGAACGATTATTATATACGGTTTGCAGTGAACAGTGCAAAAATTCTGCAATCTTCTCACTATCCGTTACCCCCATTCGTATCAAAGCATGAATACGAAGTTCTGTATTAAGCCGCCCAGACTTCACTTCAATATGTTCTTCGGGACGTAGCAAACTATTGAAGTGCTCTACAAAATCAGGGTATAAATGTAGAATAATGGAATCAAATTTCTCATAAAAATCCTTCATTTCATCGCTCATGGTAGAAGTAGAACTAATCATCTTCTTTAAATCTTCAAGTTGCCCAGCCTTTAATTTACGGTTTAACTTTTTACGATACTCCTCCATACGGCAAATATAGGATGAACAAAGTTTGAATACCTGACCAATATACTCCTCCTTAATATAATTTGTGTCACGTAGAACCAAATTGAGCTTTTGCAGTTCACTATTAAGACTCTTCAATCTACCATTGGCCACATGTAGCTCAACCAAAGCTTTCCTACGTCTTCTTGTTTGCCTTCTCAAAAAGAAAAGAGCTATCAGCAATACAATAGTGAGAAAACTAATAAATAAAAGGAATAGCTTTAGCTGCTTCTGTTGCATATGATCACGTTCAATGTAGCTTTGATGTATCCTTCTCTGCAACTTCTGCTGATGAAGCAGTCGTACACGGCTCTTAAAAGTTATACCGATATCAGAACAATAAGTACTATAACGATAGGCTCGGTCCAACTGACCTTGTTCATATAAATAGGAAGCCAATGCATACAACGAACCAATATCACGATTCACAGCATATACATCAGCAATACCTGAGAGAATCATATTTTCCAGCCACTTGGTATGGTTGTGTTCTTTTTCATAAAGTAGAGCCAAGTTATAAGCTAAAATAGAATAATTACGACTATTAGGTAGAAGACGTTGTTTTTCCTTTTCCAACTCATCCCTAATGGCAATACGTTGTGCACCGGGAACATCTTGATATTTCCACACACGGCTATAAAGGTAGCGTGGCTCGTCAGGAGTGGCCGTCTGCAATACTGAATCTGAATATAACGCATAAAGTTGACCATAATGCTCATGTAATGCATCATCACCTAATGAATAGAGTTGCAACCGCGAGCAGAGAGTACGCATCTGACCATAATAACGCGAACGTAAGTAGCGAGGCATACTGGAAGAACAGAGTGAATGCATTACTTCAGAGGCTTGACTAAGCAAGCCATTAGCCGTATAAACAAAACCAATACCTAATAAAGATTCAATCTCACGATTCTTATCATGATATTGTCGTGCTAAATCAAGGCTTTGTGTAGTATACTTCATAGCCGAATCTGCATCATACACGCGATATTCTTGATAAATAGCCTGATTAAGTTCATACTGTTTCTCAAATGCCTTAGATTGTCTTAGTGAATGCTTCAACGCCTCTATTCGCTCCTCTTTCTGCAAAATAAGTTTATCAGAATTATCTATCAGACTATCTAATTGAGTAAACAATGCCTCATTTGCCTTAGCAGCACTATCTGAGATATGCTGCTTGCATCCAGCACAAAAAAACAAATATAGTAAGAAGAATAGGTTTAAACAAAAATGGTTTTTCATATTTCTATACTCGTTGGTAGAATTCATTTATTTAATAAATGAATTAAAAAAGTTACATACATCTTTGATTTTTAATATCAAAGTTCTAATTACAATCAATTCTACACACAACTTGTATGCAATATTCGCAAGAATTCTCGACATCTGCAAACAATTAACTAGTAATTTGGCTGCTTAACATAGAAATAACCAAATACGAAACACAAAAGCATCCACTCTTCTATTATACTTATATTGTTACTCTTAAATGCTTAACATTAATGATTATTGGGAGAATAAGAGCAATCGCTCTTAGCACAATACCATTCTATTCCAAAACATTTGTAACATTTCTGTAACATGTATGACATTTCCCTGCAACACCAAACTCTTTCCTTTGCAGCCGGAAATAAAATACATGTCTATGGAAACAATTTATCTGGGTATCGTCATCTTTCTGTTCGTACTCGCGATTTTCGACCTCGTGGTAGGTGTCAGTAATGATGCGGTCAATTTTCTTCAGTCGGCTGTCGGAGCAAAGGCAGCATCTTTCAAAACCATACTGTTCATTGCAGGCATTGGCGTCTTCATCGGTGCGGCACTCAGCAATGGCATGATGGACATTGCACGACACGGCATCTATCAACCGGAGCACTTCTACTTTGCCGAAATCATGTGCATTCTGCTTGCCGTCATGTTGACGGACGTCGTGCTATTAGATGTCTTCAACACTATGGGAATGCCTACCTCCACCACTGTATCCATGGTGTTCGAACTGTTGGGAGGTACGTTCGCACTGGCGCTCATCAAGGTCTATAATAGCGATGCATTGGGACTGGGCGACCTCATCAATACAGACAAGGCACTGTCTGTCATCATGGCCATTTTTGTATCCGTAGCCATTGCCTTCTTCTTCGGTATGCTGGTACAGTGGCTGGCACGTATCGTGTTCACCTTCAACTACAAGAAGAACATGAAATACAGCATCGCGCTGTTCGGTGGTATAGCTGCCACCAGCATCATCTACTTCATGCTGATAAAGGGGCTGAAAGACAGCTCATTCATGACCCCTGAAAACAAGCAATGGATACACGACAATACCGCATTGCTGATAACCGGTTTCTTTGTATTCTTCACCATACTGATGCAGATACTGCATTGGTGCAAGATAAATGTCTTCAAAGTAGTGGTTCTGATGGGTACTTTCGCCCTCGCTCTTGCCTTTGCCGGCAATGACTTGGTGAACTTTATCGGTGTCCCCCTCGCAGGATATTCCTCATTTATTGACTATACAGCCAATGGTACGGCCGCCGGCCCCGACGGATTCCTGATGTCCTCACTCCTCGGTGCAGCCAAAACCCCGTGGTATTTCCTTATCGGTGCAGGCGCCATTATGGTTTATGCACTCTGCACATCCAAGAAAGCCCACAACGTTATCAAGACTTCCGTGGACCTTGCCCGCCAGGATGACGGTGAAGAGAACTTCGGAAGTACCCCGATAGCCCGTACGCTGGTACGCTTCAGCATGACTCTGGCTAACGGAATATCCAAAACGATGCCTGAAAGCAGCAAGCGGTGGATGAACACACGCTTCCAGAAGGATGAAGCCATCATAGCCGACGGCGCCGCTTTTGACTTGGTTCGCGCCTCCGTCAATCTCGTATTGGCTGGTCTGCTCATCGCCTTGGGAACTTCCTTGAAACTTCCCCTTTCCACCACTTACGTCACCTTTATGGTAGCCATGGGTACATCGCTTGCCGACCGTGCCTGGGGACGTGATTCGGCGGTATTCCGCATTACGGGTGTGCTCAGCGTTATCGGCGGTTGGTTCATCACTGCCGGAGCAGCGTTCACCATCTGTTTCTTCGTAGCACTGATTATCCATTTCGGCGGTACGGTTGCCATCCTGGCACTGATTGGTCTGGCAGTCTTCATGCTGATTCGTAGCCAAGTGATGTACAAAAAGCGCAAGGAGAAAGAAAAAGGCAACGAGACCTTGAAACAGTTGATGAAGAGTACGGACAACAATGAAGTCATCGAATTGCTCCGCAAGCATACCCGTGAAGAACTGGTGAAGATTATGGAATTCACAGAAGAGAATTTTGAACGTACCGTCACTTCCTTCCTACACGAGAATCTACGCGGACTGCGTCGTGCCATGGGCTCAGTAAAATTCGAAAAACAACTCATCAAGCAGATGAAGCGTACCGGAACACTTGCCATGTGCCGTCTCGACAACAATACCGTACTGGAAAAAGGACTCTATTACTATCAAGGCAACGACTTTGCCAGCGAACTGGTGTACAGCGTAGGCCGTCTTTGCGAACCTTGCTTAGAGCATATAGACAATAACTTCAATCCGCTGGATGCCATTCAGAAAGGAGAATTTACAGACGTAGCCGAAGACATCTGCTATCTGTTACAAGTATGCCGCCACAAGCTGGAAACGAACAATTATGATGAACTGGAAACAGAGATTCGCAAAGCCAACGACCTCAACGGACAGTTGTCTCACCTGAAACGCGAAGAGCTGCAACGCATCCAAAGCCAGAGCGGCAGCATCAAAGTCAGCATGGTATACCTGACTATGATACAAGAAGCCCAGAACGTAGTGACCTACACCATCAACCTGATGAAAGTAAGCCGCAAGTTCCAAGTAGAAAAAGAAGAGTTATAAGTTATAAGTTATGAGTTATAACGCATGGTACATAACATGCAACTTATAACTCATAACTCCTTAAGCCCCATCTTCTCCGCCCGTTGCAACATAAATGCACGGGCGGCTTCGTATTCATTGGGAATGATGCCGTCCAAAATGGCATCCTTAATGGCACTCTTCAAGGCACCTACCTGCTGGCAAGGAGAAAGGCCGAAAGTCTTCATGATTTCTTCACCACTGACCGGAGGCTGGAAATTACGGATACGGTCGCGTTCCTCCAAATCCTTCAGCTTCTGGCGTACCAACTGAAAATTATTAAGGAAGCGTTTCTTACGCTCCATATTCTTGGAAGTAATGTCGGCTTCGCACAGTGTCATCAGGTCGTCTATATCATCACCTGCCTCAAACAAGAGACGACGCACTGCCGAGTCGGTCACTACATCATCCGCTATCACAATGGGACGCATGTGCAGGCTCACCATTTTCTGCACATATTTCATCTTCTCATTCATAGGGAGCTTCATCTTGCGGAAAATATCGGGTATCATCTTCTCGCCAATGAAATTATGGTTATGGAACGTCCAGCCCGCACGGGGTTCCCAACGCTTGGTGGCAGGCTTGGCTATATCATGCAGAAGAGCTGCCCAGCGTAGCCAAAGGTTGTCGGTCTTCTTGCTGATGTTGTCGAGTACTTCGAGCGTATGGTAGAAATTGTCCTTATGGGCGCGTCCATTGCGCGTCTCCACGCCTTGCAGCCTGACAAGTTCCGGGAATATCAGTTCCAGCAGACCACAGCGGTCCAGCTCAATGAATCCCTTAGACGGAATAGGTGACAAGATGATTTTGTTCAGTTCGTCTGCAATGCGTTCTTTGGAGATGATGGAGATGCGTTCGCGATTACGCTCCAGAGAATCGAATGTCTCATCGTCAATATAGAATCCCAGCTGGGTGGCAAAACGGACACAGCGCATCATGCGCAAAGGGTCATCACTGAAAGTTATATCAGGGTCGAGGGGAGTCCGGATGGTCTTTTCCTTCAAGTCTCCAATACCGCCAAAGGGGTCGACCAACTCGCCATAACGCACCCGGTTCAGGCAAACAGCCAGTGCATTGATGGTAAAATCACGGCGGTTCTGGTCATCCTCCAATGTACCGTCCTCTACAATAGGCTTGCGGGAATCGTGTGTATACGATTCTTTTCTTGCACCCACAAACTCAACTTCCGTACCATAGTACTTCAATTGTGCCGTACCGAAATTCTTGAAGACGGAAACATGCGCCCCACGCCCCAGACGCTTACCCAGCGCCTCGGCCATGGCAATGCCACTGCCTACCACCACCACATCAATATCCTTGGAAGGACGTTGCAGGAAAATATCACGTACATATCCACCGACTACGTAACATTCCAATCCCAATTCATCAGCCGTTTCGGATATCCGCTTGAATATATCATCACTAAAATATTGCTTCAGTTCTTCTGCCGTCAAATCTATCATAAATAATGCGCTAATGTAATGAATACGCAAATGTGTTAATGGTCTATTAGCACATTTGCACATTAAAATGCTGCAAAGATAAAGATATTATTTCTATTTTTGTGGACTCTAACTCCAAGAACAACAAATATGAAAAAAGTAATACTCCTTGCATGCCTATGCTGTACACTCTTCTCTTGCGAAGATGTGGAGAAGAAGGCCGGTGAAAAACTACAAGCTGCCCGCGAAGCGTTTGAACTCGGCAACTACAATGAAGCGAAGATTCTGATTGACAGCATCAAGATGCTCTATCCCAAAGCGTTTGAAACTCGCCGTGCAGGCATCGGCCTGATGCAGGAAGTGGAACTGAAAGAGCAGGAAAAGAGCCTGGTCTATCTGGACAGTATGCTTCAAGCCAAGCAAAAGGATTTCGATGCAATCAAAGGGAAATACACTTTTGAAAAAGATGCCGAATACCAGAATATCGGCAATTACCTTCATCCTTCCCAAGTGATAGAAAAAAATCTGCATCGCTCTTTCCTTCGCTTCCAGGTAGACGAAAACGGAGTCATGAGCATGACTTCCATTTATTGCGGAGCCCATAATATCCACCATGTGGCCATCAAAGTCACTGCTCCCGACGGTAGTTTTGCCGAAACACCCGCCGCCAAAGACAGCTACGAAACCACTGACCTCGGTGAAAAGATTGAAAAGGCAGACTTCAAACTGGGAGAAGACGGAAACGTCATGGGGTTCCTTTATCTGAACAAGGACAAGAATATCAAAGTCAACTATCAAGGGGAACGTCCCTATTCCATCACCATGACTGCCGCCGACCGCCAGGCCCTTGCCAGCGTCTACGAACTGGCACAACTGCTGTCATCCATGACGGAAATAAAGAAGAATATGGAAGAAGCCAATCTCAAAATCGAATTTGTAAAAAAGAAGATGGAAGAGAGAAAAGACAATGCACAAGAATAAAAAGAAGGAAACCGGATGATATATTCATTACTTAGTCATCCGGTTCCCTTTTTATTATCAGTAAAGCCTTACCAAACTAATTTAGGTAAATAACGGCTCAGACATGTACGCAAAGCAGACAGAGTGATGGGTTTTACCAACACTTCCGAGGCTCCGCACTCCAAGGCTTTTTCGCGGTCGGCAGTAAAGGCGTAAGCGGTCTGCATAATGATGGGAAGTTCCTTATCCTTCTTGCGAATAATCACCGTAGCATCCAGCCCGTTCATAATAGGCATTTTTATATCCATCAGAATAGCTTCCGCCTTGTCGCGATTCTCTTCGAACAAATTTACAATCTCCTCACCATTCTTTGCCCATAGTATCTCGCATTTCTTGCCGATAATAGCCTTTATCAGTTTAAAGTTACTATCATCATCTTCCGCAACCAGAATAAGCGGACGGTAATCTCCTGACACTTTTTCTATTTCCATGACCTATGCGTTTTGTTTATATAGGGGCAAAGATATAAAAAATAATAGATTTGCACTATCTTTAAATAAGATAAGCTGCATCCCGGCATAACTTTTTCATGCAAGCATGAAAATTCTGCACTCAATTTGCACTATCTTTGCAGCTCATTAAAAAAATATATAATGATTTCTATAGACGGACTGGCCGTAGAATTCGGCGGAACTACTTTATTCAGTGACATATCTTTCGTTATCAACGAAAAAGACCGTATCGCCCTGATGGGTAAAAATGGAGCGGGGAAAAGTACATTGTTGAAAATCCTGGCAGGTGTAAGACAACCTACCCGTGGAAAAATCTCAGCCCCCAAGGACAGTGTCATAGCTTACCTTCCACAGCACCTTATGACGGAAGACGGCCGTACCGTATTCCAGGAAGCAGCACAGGCCTTTGCCCACCTGCATGAAATGGAAGCCGAGATAGAGCGCCTCAACAAGGAACTGGAAACGCGTACCGACTACGAAAGCGACAGTTACATGGAACTTATCGAGAACGTCTCCGCCTTGAGCGAAAAGTTCTATGCCATCGACTCCACCAATTACGAGGAGGATGTGGAAAAAGCACTGCTCGGACTGGGGTTCGTACGCGAAGACTTCAACCGCCAGACCAGTGACTTCAGCGGTGGATGGCGCATGCGCATCGAGCTTGCCAAACTGTTGCTGCAGAAGCCCGACGTACTGTTGCTGGACGAGCCGACCAACCATCTGGACATAGAATCCATACAATGGCTGGAAGATTTCCTTATCAGCAACGGAAAGGCTGTCATCGTCATCAGCCACGACCGCAAGTTCGTGGACAACATCACCACCCGTACCATCGAAGTGACCATGGGCCGGATATACGATTATAAAGTAAACTATTCCAAATACCTGGAACTCCGCAAGGAACGCCGTGAACAGCAACAGAAAGCCTACGACGACCAGCAGAAGTTCATTGCCGAAACCAAGGAATTCATCGAACGGTTCAAAGGTACCTACTCCAAGACCCTGCAAGTGCAGAGCCGCGTAAAGATGCTGGAAAAACTGGAGCTGCTGGAAGTGGACGAAGAAGACACTTCAGCGTTGCGCCTCAAATTCCCTCCCTCCCCCCGTTCGGGCAATTATCCCGTCATCATGGAAGGAGTAGGGAAAAGTTACGGTGACCATGTGGTCTTCAAGAACGCCAATCTCACCATAGAACGGGGAGACAAGGTTGCTTTCGTCGGCAAGAATGGTGAAGGAAAGTCAACGTTGGTAAAATGCATTATGAAGGAAATAGAGCATGAAGGTACACTCACCATAGGACATAACGTGCAGATTGGATATTTTGCACAGAACCAGGCCTCACTGCTGGATGAGAACCTAACCGTGTTCCAGACCATAGACGACGTTGCCAAAGGGGAAATCCGCAACAAGATACGCGACCTGCTGGGCGCCTTCATGTTCGGCGGCCCCGAAGAATCCATGAAGAAGATCAAGGTGCTTTCCGGTGGAGAGCGTACACGCCTTGCCATGATAAAGCTCCTGCTCGAACCGGTGAATCTGTTGATACTGGACGAACCGACCAACCATCTGGACATGAAAACCAAAGATATCCTGAAGCAGGCTCTGCTGGATTTTGACGGCACCCTGATTCTCGTCAGCCACGACCGTGACTTCCTGGACGGACTGGTGAGCAAGGTATATGAATTCGGGAACAAGCAAGTGAAAGAGCATTTGAGCGGCATCTACGAATTCCTTGAAAAGAAGAAAATGGACTCTCTCCGCGAACTAGAACGATAAGCATCCGCTAAACCCGGCATCCGAACAAATGGCCGATACATATTGTTTTCATTTCACTAGACACTTAACTAAGAGATATTAAAATGAAACAATATGATGCCATCATAATAGGATTCGGCAAAGGCGGGAAGTTATTGGCTGCTGAACTGGCCGAACGGAACTGGAAAGTAGCCATAGTGGAACGCTCCCCCCAGATGTACGGAGGGACATGTGTTAATGTAGGATGTATCCCCACCAAAGCCCTGATTCACGAATCGGAATATGCGGAAAGGAGATACTATGACGATTATAAGAACCAGTCCAAACTGTATGCACTTGCCGTGGCGCGGAAAGACAAGCTTGTATCCTTCCTGCGTGAGAAAAATTATGAAAATGTAAAAAACAAGCCTAACATAACCCTCTATGACGGAACTGCTTCTTTCTTGTCCGAAAATACAATCCGTATAATTTCCGGCAAGGACGAAACGATTCTTGAGGGGAAAGAAATATTCATCAACACCGGGTCCTCCCCTATCCTGCCTGCCATCGACGGACTCAAGGAGAGCAAGTATGTATATACCAGTGAGACCTTGCTGCAATCGGACAAACTGCCCGCACACCTGCTCGTCATCGGCGGCGGTGCTGTCGGATTGGAGTTTGCCACTATGTATGCAGGCTTTGGAAGCCACGTCACACTGCTGGAAGCGGGAAACCGCTTTCTGCCTAAAGTGGACCGCGACATTGCCGCCTCCATGCTGGAAGCATTGAACCGAAAACGTATCAATGTCCGGTTGAACGCCCGTGTCCAATCCGTGTACGACACAGCCGAAGGAATAACACTGACCTATACGGACAGTGCAAACGGCACTCCCTACTACCTGAAAGGAGATGCCTTGCTGGTAGCCATCGGCCGTAAGCCCATGACTGCAGAGCTGAATCTGGAAAAAGCGAGTATACAAACAGACAAGCGGGGAGCCATCGTTGTCGACGACCAATTACGGACTACAGCCCCACACGTATGGGCCCTGGGGGACGTAAGAGGAGACGAACAGTTCGACTACTTGTCCATCGATGATTTCCGTATCATCCGTAACCAACTCTTTGAAAACAAAAAAAGGAGTACAAAAGACCGGTATCCAATCCCCTTTGCCATTTTCACCGACCCACCGCTGGCACATATAGGACTGACGGAAGAGGAAGCGATGAAGAACGGTTATTCCATACATGTGGCACGTATCCCTGCTGCCATGATTCCACGTGCCCGTACGCTACACAGCATAGACGGTATGCTCAAAGCTATTGTAGACATCCATACCGGACGGATTCTGGGTTGTACCCTACTTTGTGCCGATGCACCGGAAGTAATCAATACCGTAGCATCAATCATGAAAACGGGACAGCGTTACCATTTCCTGCGGGACTTCATTTTCACCCACCCCAGCATGAATGAGGGATTGAATATGTTATTCAAACCTTTTTAGCATTTTCTATTTGGTAATTAAGTCCTTAACCTCTATCTTTGCATCCGTCCAAAGATAGAGGAATGAAAAAGAAACAGTACATAACCTATATTCTTTTTTTCATCAGCTTGATAATGCTGGTGATACCCGTCATTCCCCACCATCATCATGCCGACGGAATGATATGCATGAAGAATGATATCACCGCCGATTGCTGCGGACACCGTCATAGCCCGGGCAACGAGCACTGCTGTTGCGACACGGGATGCATGACAACCCACTTTGTACAACAGACGCCCAGCTCTTCCAATGATGTGTGTTCACATCCGGATGCCTTGTGGGCAGTCACCCTACTCATTGAACCTTTTTCCAAGTTACTCATCCTACCCGAGTTTGATATAAGCAGGCAGGAGTGTATCTATTTGGAATCTCTTCATAGCACATTTATCATATGTGCTACGGGACTTCGTGCCCCTCCGTCTCTTCTTGCTTAACTGTTACCGGAACATCACCGGGACAGATTTCTATCCGGCATAAGGAACAATGCAATTTGGTTGCACGCCCTATGCCCTAACTTTGTATTCAAAATCAAAAAGTAAGAACAAATATCATCATGAAAAAAGTTATTTTCATGGGAGTCTTGGGATTATTCCTTTTAGGCTCCTGCAACAGTAAGTCCGGAGACAGCCACGAAGGACATAATCACGAAACAGAAGAGCACAATCATGACAGACATGACCACGAAGGACATGACCACGAACATGAGGGACACAACCATGAGCACGAAGAGCAGGAAAACCATGCCGGAGGAAGTGATGAAATCATCCTGCCACCGGCAAAGGCACAAGCTGCCGGCGTAGCAGTCAGCACTGTTAAACCGGGTAGTTTCCATCAAGTCATCAAGACCAGCGGCCAGGTGATGGCAGCCCAAGGAGACGAGAGCGTAGCCGTAGCTACAGTAGCAGGCGTGGTTTCCTTCAAGGGAAAAGTTATCGAAGGAATGAGCGTCAGCAAAGGTACTCCTTTGGTGGTATTGTCATCCAAAAACATGGCCGACGGAGACCCGGTGCAGAAAGCCCGGATAGCCTACGAAGTTTCCAAAAAGGAATATGAGCGTATGAAAGCACTCGTAGGCAACAAAATCGTATCTGAAAAGGAATTCGCGCAAGCCGAACAGATTTACGAAAATGCCCGTATCAGTTACGAGGCAGTCGCAAAGAACCATTCGGCAAGCGGCCAGGCGGTTGTTTCTCCCATCAGCGGTTATGTGAAGAATCTGTTGGTGAAAGAAGGGGACTACGTCAGCGTCGGCCAGCCGTTGGTAAGCGTCACCCAGAACCGTAAGCTTTTCCTGCGTGCGGATGTATCCGAAAAGTACTATCCTTACCTGAACAGCATCGGTTCCGCCAACTTCTGTACTCCTTATAATAATAAGGTATATACATTGAAAGAACTGGGCGGGCGCATGCTTTCTTATGGAAAGGCTTCGGGTGAGAACGGATATTATGTACCCGTAACTTTTGAATTCGACAATAAGGGAGACGTTATTCCCGGCTCGTTTGTAGAAGTATTCCTATTATCCTCACCAATGGAGAACGTGTTGTCTCTTCCTCACAGTGCGCTGACCGAGGAACAAGGCAGCTTCTTTGTCTACCTGCAACTGGATGAAGAGGGCTACAAAAAACAGCTTGTCACCCTGGGTGCCGACAATGGCGAGAGTGTACAAATCCTTTCCGGCATAAAAGCAGGCGATCGCGTCGTAACCCAAGGAGCCTATCAAGTGAAGCTGGCATCGGCAACGAATGCTATTCCGGCACATAGCCATGAACACTAATCTCATGTACAATTTGACAATTTACAAAGTACCATTTCGCTATGCAGTATAAGGGTTACGTGACGAATGGGAGTGTAAAGTCAGATAAACAAGAAATATTAGATAAAACAGCAAGTGCGGCTGACATTGCGCAGCCCAATTGTACATTGTAAATAGTAAATAAAAAGATGTTAAACAAAATAATTGGTTTTTCTCTTCAGAACCGCATCCTGGTGCTGGTAGCATCGGTGCTGTTGCTGATTGGCGGTACTTATACCGCCATGCATACGGAAGTGGATGTGTTCCCTGACCTCAATGCGCCGACCGTGGTCATCATGACCGAAGCAAACGGTATGGCAGCAGAGGAAGTGGAACAACTGGTCACTTTTCCCGTAGAAACGGCTGTAAACGGTGCAACGGGTGTGCGCCGTGTACGCTCTTCCTCAACGAACGGTTTTTCTGTAGTCTGGGTAGAATTCGACTGGGATACAGATATCTATCTTGCCCGGCAGATTGTCAGTGAGAAGCTGGCAGTCGTCAGCGAATCCTTACCGGCCAACGTAGGCAAGCCGACACTAGGCCCACAATCGTCCATTTTGGGCGAGATGTTGATTGTAGGTCTGACAGCAGATTCGACCTCTATGCTGGATTTGCGTACCATTGCCGACTGGACCATACGTCCCCGCCTGCTCTCTACGGGCGGTGTGGCACAAGTTGCCGTACTGGGTGGCGACATCAAGGAATATCAAGTGCAGCTGGACCCGGAACGGATGCGCCATTACGGCGTAACATTGAGCGAAGTGATGAACATCACCCGCGAAATGAACCTGAATGCCAATGGTGGAGTACTCTATGAATATGGCAATGAATATATCGTACGCGGCGTACTTTCTACCGACAAGGTAGACCAGATAGCCAAGGCCGTGGTGCGGAGCAACGGAGTCTCCGGCGCCCCTATCCTGCTGGAAGATATTGCCGACGTTCAAATCGGAGCCAAACTTCCTAAACTGGGTACCGCCTCGGAACGCGGTAAGCATGCCGTACTGCTGACAGTCACCAAGCAGCCCGCCACAAGCACGCTGGAGCTTACAGACAAACTGGAAGCTTCCCTGCAAGACCTGCAGAAAAATCTACCGGCGGACGTAAAGGTTTCCACAGACATCTTCCGTCAAAGCCGTTTCATCGAAAGTTCCATCGGAAACGTTCAGAAGTCGTTGCTGGAGGGAGGTATTTTCGTTGTCATCGTGCTTTTCCTGTTCCTTGCCAACGTACGTACCACAGTCATCTCGCTGGTGACACTGCCGTTGTCACTGATTGCCTCCATCCTTGCCCTGCACTATATGGGCTTTACGATAAATACCATGAGCCTGGGAGGTATGGCTATCGCCATCGGTTCGCTGGTGGATGATGCCATCGTGGACGTGGAGAATGTCTACAAGCGTTTGCACGAAAACCGACTGAAACCTGCCGGCGAGCAACTTCCTATTCTGGAAGTGGTGTTCAATGCTTCGAAAGAAGTGCGTATGCCTATCCTCAATTCAACGCTGATCATCATTGTCAGCTTCGTACCACTGTTCTTCCTTAGTGGTATGGAAGGTAGGATGTTGGTACCACTAGGCATTGCATTCATCGTGGCATTGGCGGCTTCAACCGTTGTGGCACTGACCGTAACGCCGGTACTTTGCTCCTATCTATTGGGAAAAGAGAAAACGAAAAAACAAAATAACGAAAACAGCGATTCTGCCGTAGCACGCAAGATGAAGCAATGGTATGGTTCAGCACTGACTTTTGTATTGGGGCATAAGAAAGGGGTACTTGGAGGTATTATCGGACTATTTGTAGTGGCACTCGGCTGTTTCTTCACCCTGGGCCGCTCGTTCCTGCCGCCTTTCAATGAAGGTTCGTTCACCATCAATATCTCCTCGCTTCCGGGTATCTCCCTGGAAGAAAGCGACAAGATGGGGCACCGTGCCGAGGAGCTGCTGCTCTCCATCCCCGAAATACAGACCGTGGCCCGTAAAACGGGACGTGCAGAGCTGGACGAACACGCTCTGGGAGTAAACGTCTCTGAGATCGAGGCACCGTTTGAGTTGAAAGACCGCTCACGCAGCGAGCTCGTGGCAGAAGTCCGCGAAAAACTGGGTACCATTGTAGGGGCAAACGTGGAAATAGGCCAGCCTATCAGCCACCGTATAGACGCCATGCTATCCGGTACAAAGGCGAACATCGCCATCAAACTGTTCGGCGACGATCTGAACCGCATGTTCACTCTGGGCAATGAAATCAAGAGTGCCATCCAGGGTATTCCCGGTATTGCCGACCTGAACGTGGAACAGCAAATTGAGCGTCCGCAACTTGTCATTTCGCCCAAACGGGAAATGCTTGCCAAATACGGCATTTCACTGCCCGAATTTTCGGAGTTTGTCAATGTCTGTCTGGCCGGTGAAGCCGTTTCCCAAGTTTACGAAAAGGGAAAGAGCTTCGACCTGACCGTACGCGTGAAAGATGACCTGCGCGACGAAATGGAAAAAATACGCAATTTGATGATTGATACGGGCGACGGACAGAAAATTCCACTGAACTATGTAGCGGAAATCCGCTCGGCCATGGGTCCGAACACCATCAGCCGCGAGAATGTAAAGCGTAAAATCGTCATCTCCGCCAACGTGGCCGACCGCGACCTGCGAAGTGTAGTCAACGATATACAAGCCCAGGTAGACGCACAAATCAAACTGCCGGAAGGATACCACATCGAATACGGCGGACAATTCGAAAGCGAGCAGGCAGCAAGCCGCACGCTGGCACTTACTTCGTTCATGTCCATCGTGGTGATATTCCTGCTCCTCTACCATGAATTCCGTAATGTGAAAGAGAGTGCCATCATCCTTATCAATCTGCCGCTGGCATTGATAGGCGGTGTATTCGCCCTGCTCATCACAACGGGAGAAGTGAGTATCCCCGCCATCATCGGTTTCATCTCACTGTTCGGTATCGCCACCCGAAACGGAATGCTGCTCATCAGCCATTACAACCACTTGCAGCAGGAAGAAGGCTATGGCGTCTACGACAGCGTTATCCACGGTTCGCTCGACCGTCTGAATCCAATCCTGATGACCGCCCTATCCAGTGCACTGGCACTTATCCCGCTGGCTCTCAGTGGCGACCTGCCGGGCAACGAGATACAAAGCCCGATGGCAAAGGTTATCTTGGGCGGCCTTTTAACATCCACGTTCCTGAACGGTTTCATCATTCCGATTGTTTACCTGATGATGCACCGTAACCAACAACCTAAAACGTCAGACAATGAATAAAAGATTTTTCATATTCAGCGCCGCCATCCTCGCTTTTGCGGGGATGAGCGCACAAACGTCCGGCATTGATGCCGTGCTCCAGCAGATAGAGGCCAACAACAAGGAGTTGCAGGCTAACTCCCACCTCATTTCCTCACAAAAACTGGAGAACAAGACAAACAACAACCTCCCCGACCCTACACTGTCATACGCCCACCTTTGGGACTCCAAAAACAGTGACGAGACAGTCGGCGAAATGGTCATCTCACAAAGCTTCGACTTCCCCACGCTTTACGCCACCCGAGGGAAGATGAACCGACTCAAGACAAATGCACTGGATGCACAAGCCACCGCCTTCCGCCAGCAGATATTGCTGCAAGCGAAGGAAGTATGCCTGGACATCATCATGCTGCAACGCCAGCAAGCCCTGCTCGACGAACGGTTAAAGAATGCGGAGGAGCTGTCGGCCATGTACACCCGACGTTTGGAAACGGGAGATGCCAATGCTCTGGAAACCAACAAGATTAATCTGGAGTTGCTGAATGTACGCACGGAAGCCCGCATGAACCAGACGGCACTTAACAACAAACTGAAAGAGCTGCTTGTCCTCAACGGAAACCAGCCGCTCACACCGGGACGTCCCAGACCCGGTACCACACCCGACGCCCAAACACTCGGATTGACAGAATACCCGGCAGTGCCGTTGCCGGCCGACTTCCACCCGCTGGCCGACGAACTGCTGGCTTCAGACCCCACCCTGCAATCCTTGCAGGGTGAAAGTTCTGCCGCCCGGAAACAGATTTCGGCAAGCAAGCAAGGCTGGCTGCCCAAACTAGAACTGGGTTACCGTAGAAATACCGAATCGGGGCATCCGCTGAACGGTGTAGTAGTAGGCTTCTCTTTCCCGCTTTTCGAAAACCGCAATAAGGTCAAGATAGCCAAGACACAAGCGCTCAACATTGACTACCAAAAGGAGAATGCCGCACTGCAAGCCAGCTCTGCCTTGTGGCAACTCTATGAAGAGGCCAAGAACCTGCACGCTTCCATGGAGGAATACGAGCGCACCTTCCATCAACAGCAAGACCTTTCTTTACTGAAACAAGCACTTATGGGAGGACAAATCAGTATGATTGAATACTTCGTTGAAATATCGGTTGTCTATCAAAGCAAGACAAACCTCCTGCAACTGGAAAACCAGTATCAGAAGGCAATGGCACAGATATACAAGAGCCGGTTATAATAGAAAGAGCTGTCTGCGGTTGGCAGACAGCTCTTTCTATTTCAATATATTGTAGTTATAGTTTTGTGACTTTACCCATAAACAGAATAACTCCCGTACTCTTCTCCTTTATCAGGAAGATGAAAGGACGGTCCACATAGAACGGAATTACCGTACTTGGTCCGGGAGCGGCCACGTCCATTCCTCCGACAGTTACAGCCGCAGCTTCCGTCCCCTCTTCATTCACATTCACATAAGTGAACTGTTGCAGCAAACTGATAAACAAATCCTCATCCGCCATTCCGGAAAAATCGGCCGATGGAGTAAAAGCCTCTTGCATTCCCATTGCCATCATATCGTCAATGAGTTCTTTATCATATTCCATTTCAAACCGGGGTAACTTAAGGTTCAAGGCAGAGCTTGATAAACTACTGTTCCATTCCCCCCAGCGCTCGTCATTCAGCTGCGGCAGGCACTCATCCAACGATTTTCCCTCTGCCGGCAAGAGCACCACCATACTGAAAGCCTCATTGCCGTAAGGCAACTCTGCCATTGAGAAATACTCATTCTCGGCATAGTTGAATCTCTCGTCACGAAGATTCATCATGTGTACAGTCGATTTACTTCCGTCAGCATTCGTAAAAGCCTCTTCTGCCGTATCCGATTTTTTGAATTGATTCTTCCAAATCCCCTTGAAATAAAGCGCATTCAACAGATAAAGACGCGCCGTCTCCGGAATCTCATTCAAGACTTTGGGGATGCAATTATTCGTTTTCCCGGCACACCAGCCGTTTATAATGTCCGGAGCCTTGGGAGAGGAAAAATCCAGCTCCTGCACTTGCGCGTCATACATCTTTTTGTTTACGCTTACAAAGTCGTCATGAACACCGAACCCTTTCTTTATCCAGATGGAATTGGCAATTCCCAACTGTGTGGTATTGTCCAAATCGAGCAACGCCTCCACCAGCTTCTTATTATAGTTGTTCATTTCTTCCAACGAATAGCCCGAAAAGCCCAGGACATCTGTCATCTCAGACAGTGTGTTTCCCAACGCTCCATTGGCAATCATAGACAGACAGAGCGAAGCGCTCAAAGGAGAGATGAACAGATTGGGCTTTTCCACCTCAGTTTTACAAATCTGATTAAAGAAACGGAAAGCGAAATCCGTTCCTAAATCCGTCATCTCCTGCTCGGCACGGGTCAAGGCAATGTCTTTGCGGGGCTTGGGTTGTGGTGAAGAGTTGTCGTCACTCTGGCAGGCTGCAAGGATACAAAGTAGGCTTAAGGCAGTAATCGTTTTTTTAAGCATAAGCAAATAGTATTAGTTTTAAAACAGTTATCTATATATAGAAAATGCTTGAACAAACAAAATACTGCATTGAAGAAACAATAAAAAATAGTACATTCCTACTCTATTATTATACTGCAAAGTTCTGCATATTTTTTGCAGTCGCACTGCATATGTGTTGCAGCACCACTGCATATGTGTTGCAGTCGCGCTGCATATATATTTGCAGTGTCACTGCAACAGCTCTGCAGTGCTACTGCAAAATATATACAGCAGCCTTGCAGTAACGTGATTGATTTCACCCGGTTATTGTTGCCAATTCCAGCACCCCTTCCGGCAAATATCCGCTGCGTATGCGCCATTCCTGGGGATAAAGATTATTGGCACGGTTACCTATATTCTTGACAAATCCTAGAGGTATCTGTTTGTAGGTGAGCAAGACAATGCCGCGCGGAGCAGTCTCCGAAAGGACAACAGCCTCCTTGCGCAGATAACTGATGGCCTGCTCGCGGCCTATCTCTTCATGGGCAAAGGCATCCGGATTCAGTGCCATACTCATGGCGAGCCCGTGAGCAGGCATCCAGTCTTTTCCTTTCAACTCGGCAACATCCACCCCGGCCTGCACGATACGGAGTGACGAACGCAAAGCCGACAGTTCGGAGAGATACGCTTTAGGGAAAGCGCTGACGTTGTTGCCATTGACGATAAATTCGTAATTATCCGGAACCGCAAACCACTCATGCAGTGCCGAAAGCTGTTCTTTGGAAACACCCGGAGTTTTCGCTCCTTTTCCTTGAGGTTTTCTTCCTTTTTCCCAGGATTTCACCTGCCCGGCCCAGGTATTCCCATCGCTCACGCCCGGTTTGCGGAGAACTGCCAAAAAGAATCCTTCCCCCTTCGTCCGATGGGGCAGGAAACGATAGGCGGGAAAGTCCTCTCCCGACAATAGATTACCCGTAATATTCCAGTCAGCAGAGATTTCCAACGGCAATACTTCCGCCCCGAATTCATCCCGTATCCAACGGATGTTCTCTTCGTTTTCCTTTGTATTATAGGTACAAGTACTGTAGATGAGAATGCCTCCGGGCTTCAAGCAAGGCCAGATATCCGTAACGATGCGACGCTGGCGCTGCCAGCAGATTTCCACATTCTCCCCACTCCACTCACTTACCGCAACGGGGTCTTTACGGAACATCCCCTCGCCAGAGCAGGGGACATCCGTCAATATGACGTCGAAGAAGTCCGTCAAGGAAGAAAAATCCGCCGGGTCATTATTAGTGACCACCACACCGGAATGCCCCCATTTCGTAAGATTCTCCGCCAATACCTGCGAGCGGTTGCGGATTACCTCATTGGCCACCAGCAAACTGCCTGCGGGCAACACGCTACGGGCATGCGTGGATTTCCCGCCGGGAGCCGCACAGAGGTCAAGCATCACCACCGGTCCTTCGCCCACATACCGCCTCAAAGCCTGCTCCACAAACATGGACGAAGCCTCCTGCACATAGTAGCAGCCTGCATGAAACAGCGGGTCGAAAGTGAATGTCAGCCGCTTGTCCAGATAGTATCCGGCAGCAGACCAGGGAACATGCTCCAAAGAGGAACGAAAAAGACTGAATGAAGATTCCGGTAATTTATCTTCATTCAGTCGGATACTGACCGGCTGCTCCCCTTCCAGGGCAGCAGCCAGCTTTTCATATTCTTCCACACCCAAGAGGGCGCGTGTATAATCGGTGAAAGATGAGGGTAACTCCATGCTTTGAACTGTTTTATGGCAGCAAAGATAGTGCAAAATACGTTTCACCAATCTACGGGGCTAAACAAAAAGCACGGTTCAATACTCTTTTTAAAAACTGAGTTTCACCCCTGCAAAATAGGAACGCGGTGCACCCGGTCCGTAGATATAACCGGAGTCACGGCTTGCCCCCTTGTCAAAATCTTTTTGATAAGAATTGAATATATTCTGTACACCGGCATTGAGCTGTAAACAGAACCCTTGAAAATCAAAGTCGTAAGCTATCTTTGTTCCAAGCTCAAAGAAGTCCGGACTCTTTACCAATACGTCTGCCTCACCGTTCACCTCCGAAAGCAGATGGGGAACGTACATCCGCCCGGTATAATTGCCATTCAAAGCTATTGAGAAGGCTTTAACCGGCATATAGGTAGCTGTAAAGTAGCCGTAAACGTCGGGAGTACGCAGTATCTTGTCGCTGTAACGTTCTTTCTCCGACAAGTGCTCCTCATCCGCACTCCATTCTTCGGGAGAGTCATAGATACTTCGTTGAAGCGTCAGCCCTGCCTGCAACTGAACCTTATCCTTATAGGCAACCTTTCCTTCCAATGTGCCGCCATACACTTTAGCTCCCGAACCATTGATGCGGGTCCGTATCAGATAAGCACTACCGTCCGGGTCTTTCACCGGAGGCGTCAAGACAAACGGGTCGGAAAGTTTCGTGTAGAAGCCTTCCACCAGTAAGTTTGCCTGGAAATCTCCGAAATAGTGGTACCAATCTACCGAAGCATTGAAGCTGCGCGAACGCTCTTCCTTCAATCCTTTGGCGCGGACAATGGAAACCAACTCTCCACCCACATTACTGATATGCAGATCTTCATCAAACGCTTGTGGAGCACGGAATCCCTCAGCATAACTGAAACGGATATTCACATCCTGAGTAGGATTATAACGGATATTGGCACGGGGACTGAAAACAGCCTTGTCCATGATGCTGTTTTTATCCACGCGCCCGCCAATCAGGAAACTCCACTGTTCGTTCTTCCACTCATTCTGGGCATAGGCGCTTGCTATATTCACCATTTGGTTCAACGGGACGGGGGTATATTTCTCAATCAGTTGTTGCAAGCGGTCACCCGTTGCCGTAGGATCTTCGGCCAAAGCAGCATCACGATACTTCTGTACGTCCGTTGCCTTGTCATGCAGATTGTCGTGATTGAACTCAATGCCTCCGGTCAAATCGGCAGGCATGAACAAGCACTTGTCAAAATGATAAATATACTGGGCACCCAGCACACCGGTAAAGTCCGTAGTCATCCCATAAGCGCTGTAATAACTATCGCGCACGATATGCTGAGCCGAAGCATAGGTGCTGAACGTATGTTTCTGGTCCTTAGAGAAAGCTGTGAACTTGAGCCCACCCGTATTGATAGAGTGCTTCAGCTGCTCCACAAGTCCGGGTGCTCCGGTACCATTCAAGTCGGCATCCTCGGCTATATGGGGCGGCAAGCTGAAACCACTTCCACCACGGCGGAATTCCTCCATATGATGGTATTCAAGGCTTAGCTTGGAATAGGCACTTGTCCGGTAGTAAGCATTCAGACCGATAGTCTGGTTCTTCAGTTTCGGCAATTCGGAGAAACCGTCTCCATTGGAATCCCAGGCCGAACGGTGCCTATTTTGTCCATACACATAAGCCCCCATCTTATTGTCCGAAGAGACAAGGGAGAGGTTCAAGGCCGTATTGTTATCGAACGAACCGGAACTGTCGAAATTGGAAATGGTATGCGAGAAAGAACCTGAATTACAGACCGGTTCCTTCGTAATGATGTTCACTGTTCCGGCAATGGCCGAAGAGCCGAACAAGGCGGAACCGCCTCCACGCACCACTTCCACACGCTCTATCATATTGGCCGGAATCTGCTCCAGCCCATACACACCTGCCAAAGAGGAGAAAATGGGACGCGAATCTATCAATATCTGGGTATATTTTCCACCCAGGCCGTTGATGCGTACTTGTGAGTAGCCGCAATTCTGGCAATCGGTCTCTACCCGCACACCGGGCTGAAAGACCAGTCCTTGCGACAAAGTATGCGAGTTTGTCTGTTCAAACAGTTTAGGAGTGACCACTTTGACCAAGGTAGGTGCCAAGCGCCGGGCAGTCTCGCTACGATTGGCAGTAACTACCACTCCATCCAGTGCCACCATATCTTCTTCCAATTCAAAGTTCTCCTCCAAGGTCTTGCCACGTTTCAGAACGACTTTGCGCTCCTGCGACTTATACCCTACAGCACTGACGGACAAGGTAAACTCACCTTCGGGCAGATTCTTTAGAAAATAGTGACCGGTGGCATCGGTCATGGTCCCGATGGTGGTGCCTTTCAGCGAAACTGTCATATAAGGCAAATGTTCCCTTGTACTTTTTTCTATTACATGACCGACAATATTGGCATCGGTACTCTTCAAATCTTCGGCATAAACGGTTGATGAGAGTAACAGACATACTGCTCCCACCACAAAAAATATATATTTTTTCATGTACTTCTAAAATAATATGTTAATCAATGAGGTTGACGCAATCCCACAACGGAATCGCCATAATCTATCGGATTCAAAGAAAGGAAGGGGGAGCGCGCAAACAGATGCCGCCACGAGGCTTTACACACTTAATGCATTCCGTGGCAGGCATGCTCAGTACACGCAACAAAACAAGTAAAACCGTCGCGGCAACCGGAAGCGGCGGAAAGGAAGAGGAAACGAAAGAGGCAAGATAGAAAATGGTTTCCAACTGCACCTCTGTATGCCCATGCTGCCCCTTGAATGGATGGGAATGCACAATGATAACGCCATTCACCACATGCGAGTGGGTAAACAGCGTAATCCCTCCCAGATAGGCAATGAACAGCAGAGGGAGGATATACTTCATTATATTCTTCAACTTCGTCAAGACTTCCCAATAAAACAGATGTGCGAAGATAGCAGTATTTACAATAAGAGACAACCCGGTTTATATATTTACCTCTATTTACAGTCACAAATACCTACTTCTTGTTATTCCAGGAAAAAGACAATAGAGCATTTCCATTAAAAATATCGTCTTATTTCCGGTTTTCTAAAAAAAATATCTTCTCTTTGCAACTTTATAAAGGTGACGATACGTCTAACCAACAAAGAAACAAATTAAAAGACCATAGATTATGAAACGTATCATTTTTGGATTAATGCTTGCCATGATGTTCTGCACACTGGTGCAAGGCGCAAACAGAACCGTAACAGAGAACGACGGTCAAGGGAACAAGAAAAGAGTCATCGAATTGAGGGACACTGTCATCAATGGAGAAACCGTAACAGACACACTCAGTGTCATGACTTATGAAAACAGTGCCGGCAGTAGCAATGCTCCGGAAAAATGGAGAACCCACCACAGCAGCGGTATGGACTGGAATGGGTTCGACCTCGGGAGCAAGACCTCGGAAACCGTGATTGCCGTAACAGCCATCGTCTTTGTATTCGGACTGCCGCTACTCATCATATTCGTAGTATTCTTCTTCCGCTATAAAAACCGGAAAGCCAAGTACCGCCTGGCGGAACAGGCCCTGGCCAGCGGACAGCAACTGCCTGAAAACTTCTTCAAAGAAGCCGCAGCAACGGATATCCGCAGCAAAGGCATCAACAACATATTCGTCGGCATCGGCCTGTTCATCTTCCTTTGGGCCATTACCGGAGAATTCGGTCTCGGATGTATCGGCTTACTCGTCATGTTCACCGGCTTCGGGCAATTGGTGATTTTCTACAGCCAACAGAAGAAGAACGAAGAAAAATGAGTCAGATGGGTGACATATCGTTAGTCGCACAGGTCGTGGTGTTTCACAACACCAGGGCCTTCGACCAGTTGGTAAAGAAGTACCAGTCGCCCGTGCGGCGGTTCTTCCTGCACCAGACCTGCGGCGACAGCGAGTTGAGTGACGACCTGGCACAAGATACGTTTATCAAGGCCTATACAAACATCGCTTCGTTCAAGAATCTGTCCAGCTTCTCAACCTGGCTCTACCGTATTGCCTATAACGTTTTTTATGATTATATTCGCAGCCGGAAAGAAACGGACGATTTGGATACGTACCGAGTGGACGCTCAATGCAGCACACTGCAGCAGGACGTGGGACAGCACATGGACATTTACCGTGCCCTGGCCACACTGAAGGAAATGGAACGCACCTGCATCACGCTCTTCTACATGGAAGACCAAAGCATCGAAAAGATTGCAGGTATCACCGGATGTCCGGCGGGAACGGTAAAAAGCCACCTCTCGCGGGCGAAAGACAAAATGGCTTCCTACTTAAAACAAAATGGTTATGATGGAAAATGATGATAAACTCCTGACTTCATTCTTTGCCGAACACCGGCAGGAAATAGCCGATAACGGGTTCAGCCGCCGCGTACTGCGACATCTGCCCGACCGTAGCCGCCACTTGGCGCAGATATGGACAGCATTCTGCTTTACTCTGGCCCTCGTACTGTTCGTCTCCCTCGACGGAGTGCAGCTGATACTGGACACCTTGCGCGAAACCTTCGACACTGCCATCCGGAGCGGAGCTTCAGAGCTTGACCCCAAGTCGTTAATCATTGCCGGAGTGGTATTGCTCTATTTCGGTTACCGCAAGATTTCATCTATGGCATAGTTGTTTTTCAATGATAAATCGTATCTTTGTCCCCTCATAAAACTAACTAAGAGGAGAAAGTTTTGAGAAAGATTCTATTCATCATATTATTCGTTTTTTCTATTGGGAATGCCGGGGCGCAAGCAACAAGCGATTCCATTGTCATGAATTATTTGAAGGAAATGGGCGCCCCCGTCACTTATAACAATGAAGTGAAATTGCTGATGACCGGCCATGACAAGTTCGTCGATCTCTTCGAGAATATCCGCCATGCCCGGCATCATATCCATTTGGAATACTTCAACTTCCGCAACGACTCCATAGCCAATGCCTTGTTCAGCCTTCTGGCAGAGAAAGTCAAGGAGGGGGTTAAAGTCCGTGCCATGTTCGATGCCTTCGGCAACTGGTCCAACAACCAACCATTGAAGGAACGCCATCTGAAATCCATCCGCGCCCAAGGCATCGAAATCGTCAAGTTCGATCCTATCACTTTTCCCTGGGTGAATCATGCCATACACCGCGACCATCGGAAAATAGTAGTGATTGACGGCAAGATAGGTTATACCGGCGGCATGAACATTGCCGACTACTACATCAACGGATTGCCTAAAATCGGTAAATGGCACGATATGCACATACATCTTGAAGGAGATGCCGTGCGCTATCTGCAGGGCATCTTCCTGACCATGTGGAACCGGGAAACGGGACAACACGTAGGTGGACCTGCCTACTTCCCGGATACTCAGCAACTGCCCGACAGTATTGCCGAAGAAATAGCCATCGTGGACCGCACGCCACGCGAAACACCACGCTCCATCAGCCATGCCTATGCTGCTTCCATACAAGCCGCACAGAAGAATATCCGAATCGTGAATCCCTATTTCGTTCCGACCAAATCAATCCGCAAGGCAATCAAGAACGCACTGAAAAAAGGTACTGAAGTGGAAATCATGATACCTGCCGTGTCGGACATAGCCTTTACTCCGGATGCCTCATTCTACATAGCACACAAGCTGATGAAGAAAGGAGCCAAGATATATCTCTTCAACGGCGGCTTCCACCATTCCAAGATAATGATGGTAGACAGCACTTTCTGCACGGTGGGTACTGCCAATCTCAACAGCCGCAGCCTGCGCTATGACTACGAGACAAACGCTTTCATCTTCGACCCCAAGACCACCAATGAGCTGAATGCCATGTTCGAACGAGACATGCAAAACAGTACGCTGCTCACTCCTGAAGTCTGGAAAAAGCGTTCCTGTCTCTTATACACATCTGACGCTGCCGACGAATAG
>ENA-OYZO01000153-OYZO01000153.1-human-gut-metagenome-genome-assembly--contig:-NODE-153-length-30581-cov-16.720894_pt1 | contig 30581 bp, 57 predicted proteins | sample MGYA00243293_ERZ653481 | MGnify/ENA primary metagenome ERZ653481 (study PRJEB26926, sample SAMN06165094) | human gut metagenome | biome: ENVO:00009003; feature: ENVO:2100002; material: ENVO:00002003... | reverse complement strand
ATCCGCCAACATACTTGTAATATTTACAGACACAGTAACTGCGTCGCCGTTCTTTACGTAAACGAATTTTCCCGCACTGCCCTCATAAATTGTCTGCGTCGGAGATAATTCTCCCGAACCGATTTCGTTATTCGCCGCATCATATTTGTCTGCAAGCGATTTTTCTATATCGGCTTTGTTCTGCGCAACGGTCTGCCTAAGCGAATTAACACTGTTATACACAGTGCCGCTTGTAACATAATTTGGGCTGTTTGCCGCAGGCACGGTATCAAACGGCATTTTGATAAGTTTGTCATTTAATGCCCTATTCAGATATGTTTTATCGTAAGCGTCTGTAATTCCGTAACCGGCAAGAGTATTCGCCTTATCAGCTTTAAGATTAATCTTCATTGTCACTGTTTCGTCAATGTCTGTTATTTCATCTTCAAGCTCGTTTTTATCTGCCTTTGCAGATAAGGCTGTGTTAATCGCAATTATTCTCTCGCTTAGCGTGTGGATGTTGCCATCCGCAAGCGCTATGTCCACACTGTTGTTGTAGATACCGTCATCCATATGATTTAAGTTTGTTGCGTTCAGCGCCGGAACAGCTCCGTCAACCCAATTAATTTTGCTGTAACTCATTTATCTCATCCTTTCCTAAATATTCTGTACCATTCGCCGTAATACCAACTCTCATTCCGTTAGTACCTTTAAGTGTGCGCTCAAAAACAAAGCTATCAACCGTTTCCGTGTCCGTAAAGCCTGTTTTTATGCTCACCTTGTCGCCACATTCGAGCCACCACCTGCCGTAAACATCAGCTTTAAAAGGCCTGTAAGCATACAAATTGTAAAAGATGTAGTTGTTACCTTTATTATCGTTAAAACTTGTAACAATACCTGCAATGTCTGTACAGCAAGCAGTAATTATGTTGTCCGATATATACCAACTTTGTTTTTCTTCTTCTGTATGACCGTACGAAAAATAGCTGTCCTTGTTGTACTTAAACTTAATAAGATTAATACTGCGTGTTGTGTATTCCTCAAAGTCGAGGTTGCTGTAGTTGTCAACGACCTCGGTTTTAGGATTTAGAATTTGAATAAACTTTATCTTGCCCTCTCCGCTCATAATTGCAAAACAAGCATTAAGTTCGCAGTACGCACTCAACAAGTCCGCTATCGTGGTTTTGTCATTGAAAACCGATTTTACAAGATCCAATTTCAGCGACAGCTCATTGCTGTCATTAAAGCCTGTAAATTCGTTTTCGTAATCATAATCCTTTAAAAAGCTGCTGCAGAGATATACTCTCAAGTCATATAAACTTATTTTTGGCGAATAAATCGCAAGGCTTGTAAAGTAGTTGTAAGCGTATTTTTGTGAAGCGAGATATAAATCGTCATATGCGATAATTTCCTTTACCGCCCTGTTTTTCTGTCTTGATGAGCTGTTGACAGTACCGCAGAATAGCGACACCTCAATAATTCCAGACTGATAACCGCAATATAAATCTGCACTCGGCAATACTGTATCCGAGGGAAATAAAAGCCCCTTGCTGTATGACTGTTTCATCATAACTTTAATGCGTTTGCCGTTAAGCTCTGTATCAACATTTATCACTCTTACAGTAAGCTGACCTGCAATACAGCCGCCGAGTTTAAACTCCTTGCCGTCACTGATTGCCTGCGTAAGTTCAAGACTTTCAGATACAATATTCTCGCCCGTGATGTTGGGAATATCGTCGTCAAGAAAGCTGATAATTATTTCCCTTTGCAAGCTGTCGTTCAACAGTTGCTTTTTGACCTCATCTGTTAAATTTATCATACCGCACCCCCTTAATACTCAATAAGCTCAATGCTTATTGGGTTGTAGCGGATGTCTGTCTTGCTTGCGTCCATAACCGAAAACTCAATATCGGGAATATAGAAATATCCGCTGTCATATGAGTTGGTTTCATCATTCCAATATGTAACATAGCATTTGCGTTGTACTGTGTTCACGATTGCAGAATTAATAATATTCTGCATATTGATTTTCTCGTTCAAGTGCAGAATGTGGGTAGAAAAAGTAATGCTTGTCTTACCTGTCGGCAGTGTTGAACGCTGTAAACTGCCGTTATCGTCACGCTCGGCATCGTTGTCCATACGCTGATCAGGTGTTGACGAATATTCAGCGAAATAGTTATTAGGAAATTCGGTATTTCCGAATTTTAGTAAATAACCTTTATAATTTGACATACTGCACCTCCTTTACGCAAATGCCGATTTGCCGTTATGGCGGTTTTTATAAAGCTCATTTTGCTTTACGATTTCGTTAAAAATATCATTGCCGTTAATTTCAGCGACAAACTGATAGTAGTTACCGCCGTTGTTTCTGAATATTACGAACATCTCATACAGCTTTTTAAGATACGACAGAATTTCGCCGAGAATTACCGTATCCTCGCCGTTAGAAGTATTAATCATACCTTGTAGCTTGCTAAGCGGCGCAATAACTTCCGGATTGCCCGAATTAGCTCCTGCGTTATCTCCGACTACCGCAAGTGTCGGTGCTTTGACAAGTCCGCCTGTTGCAAGATGTGGAATAAGAACAGGTTCGTTAGGCATTGACCAACCCCATTCCTGCCCGAAAATCGAACCGATTGCGTCAGCTATACCGCCGATAGTATTAACGATAGCGGCTACAACCGTATATATACCTGTCAGCAATAGGTTTATACCGTCAATTATCAGATTAACAAAGCCTTTGATAATGCCCCATATGCCGTCCCATATACCGCCGAAAAAGTCTTTGATACCGTTCCAAGCCTTTTCCCAGTTGCCCGAAAAAACACCTGTTATAAAGTCAATAAGACCGCCGAACGATTTTAAAATACCGCCCACAACATCGCCTATAACTCTGAATACTGTTTCAAAAATGCTTTGAATATTTCTCAGTACCGTATTAAATACAGGGCCTAATGTATCGCTTATGAAGTTCACAAGCGGGGAAAGCCAATTATTCCATATTGTTGCAATACAGTCGCAAACCTTGCCGAAAACAGTCCATAGCTGTTCAAAAATCGGTTTAAGGCAATCTGTCCATGCGGACTGAAATACTCCGACAATGAAATTCCACGCAGGCATAATCCAATCATTATAAACATTCATAAGCGTTGTGCCGATATTAAGGAACATATCGCACACATTCTGAAAAATCTCAGAACCGCCCTCGCCGTCCCACCAGCCAAGCAGGAAGTTACCGATGTCTGAAAATACGCCGCCCACGAAGTTCATAACATCTGCCATTTGAAGTTGAATATTGTCAAAAAATTCCCCAATGGTTGCACCGTCATTATCAATCCATTTTACAAGTGATTCGGTAGCTAAACTAAAGCCCTCCGAGAAAATCGTTCCGACCGCACCGCCGAAATCTGTAAAACCGCTGAGCAGATTTGAAATTGCGTCCTCCATTTGTGGGCGAACTCTGTCAACACTCTGCCCGATGACATCAAAACCCTTTTCAAAGAATGTCGATAAATTATCGTAGCCTTTGCTGAAATTATCGCCAATGGTTGTAATAAAGCCGTTGATTTTATTCTTGTCTTTATCAAGCCATTTTGCAACGCCGCCCGTCAGTGTTTGCAGCCGTTTACCGCTAACCTGTACCACTCCGCCGACAAATGAACCTACCGCACCGAATGCAGATTTACCGACCTTTTGCACCTGTGTAAGATAATTTTGAGCTATCGGAACAGAATTTTTGAATATCGACTCACAATTTTTGCCGATAGCTGACCAATCAACCTTATTAATGCCCTTTTGAACATTATCCACAAAGCCTTTGAATCCGCTTTTTTCGTATAGATTTTTAAAAGCACCCGAAACACCGCTGTTTGTGTCTTTAACAACAGTATTTGCGACAGAAGTACCATTGCTTGCCGATGTGCTGCTTGCAGAAGTATCAGAACCGCCACTATCTGATTTAGTAATAACATTCAGCTTGTCAAAACCTGCAACGCTGTTCTTTGCTTTTTCTGCACTTTCCGTAACACTTTCTAATGAGTTTGAGCCGCTTTCTGCCTCATCAGTCAAATTTTCTGCCGAGCTTGCAGCGGCTGAAATGCTGTTTGCTGTATCATCTCCGTCCCAGTTGAACAGCTTTGAAAGTGCATTTATCGCACCTTTGGCGTACTCTGTAAGTTTTGCAATAGCCGAAGAAAGCTTTTGCACAATATTCGTTGCTACTTGAAGAATAGGCTTACCAATAACCGCAAGCAACTGATTCCAACTCTCTTTTAAGTTGCCTGTTACATTTTCCCAACCGTCTGATTCTCTGCTTGCCTGGCCCAATGCACCTGAGAGCTTGTTAGCGTCCTTTACCATTTCAAGCAAGGTAAGCTGTTTTTGTGATTCTGACAGTTCGACAAAAGATTTGCCATACAGCTTATTAGCCGCTGCGTTTCGTGTTGTTTCTGTACAAGACAAGCCAAGTGCGGCATCATTTTCAAAGTTACCTTTAAGAAACGACTTAAGACTTTCGGCGGTATCTTCAAGCGAACGGTCGTAATATGCCGCACTGTCAGCTGTTACCTGCAAAGCCTCTTGCATCATATTCAATGCATTGGCACTGTCCATACCTGTGGTTTTTGCAAAAGCATAAATACTCGTTCCCACACCCTGCAATCGGGTTTCGAGAATACCACTTTCCTTTGCAACACTCTGAATTGCACTTTTTGCTTGTGATTCCATTGAACCGAAAGTCTGCTCAAACTGAGAATTTGCCGCATTGACCTGTGCCGCCGATTCAATGCACTGCTGGCCAAACTGCTTAATCGCCGCTACCGAAAACGCAGCAACAATGGCAGAGCCGAGCTTTTTAAGTGAGCTTTTCATATTATTGCTTACGCTGTTTGCCTGCTCCTGCACTGCATTAAGCGATTTAGAAAAGCCTTGCCTGTTCAGTACAAGATTTAAGCCGATTTCGCCCACGGTTGTGTTATCCAATATGTTTCACATCCTTTCTGCATAAAAATAAGGGCGTTGCAAAAATGCTACACCCTGTGGTATAAAAACAGCGCACACCCGAAGATGTACGCTGTAATTAGCTTATTTAGTTGTTATGCTACATTCTTAAACATAATACGGATTAGATTTACCGAGCAAAGCAATAATGTCTATAATTACACCAACGATAAATAAACCTCCGGTGAAAAGATAAAGAATACCCATTCCGATTTTGCCTTCATAAAATTTATGAGCGCCGAGATATCCAAGAAAAATGCATAAAATTAATGCTACCCATTTGCTTTTAGGTTTTCCTTGTATTCCACCATTGGCGACCGCTGTCGCAGAGGCTGCACTTGTGTTATTGTTAGTGTTATTAATAACAATAGGTTGTGTACCTTGTGTATTTGTAATTTGCTCAACTTGACATCCACACAGTGGGCAGATAACAGCCTCTTTCGCAATTTTCCCACCACAATGTTTACAAAACTTTGTGTTTTCTTGTGTCTGCACAGTATTTTGATTTTCCATTTGTATCTCTCCTTTTATAATAAAATGTTACTTTATTTCACATTTTCTTTATATTACCAAAAATATACATAAAAGTCAAGATTTTTATAAAAATAAACAAAATTGTATGCAATATTTACATATTTGCAAATATCATTTCAAAGTCATGCAAGGCTGTGTTTATGTCAGCCTGTGTGCGTTTATTTGCTGTGCGTGAACGCCACTTATTGCGTATTTTATGTTGAGATGATGTAAAGTTCTTCAAAACATTTTCATCGTTCTCAAGGCGAATTTGAGCCGTTCTCGCAAGAGGCGTGTCAGCTCCCAAGCCACACAGCAGGGAGCTGAACTCCGCCCAAGTCATCTTTTTAAAATCTTCGGAGTAAATGCTCACCCCGTACTCTGACTTAAAACTCGATACGATTAAATCGAAATCATCTATTAAGTCGTAGCCGGGGTCTGAGTTTCCCCCTCGCTGTCCTCGTCAGCAATAAGCTCCGTTGCTGTTCTGATGAGCGTTGAGAGGTCGGCAAACGAGAGATGAAGTTTTGCAATCTTTTCTCTGTTCTCCTCATCAAAAAGAAGTTCAAGAGCCGATAAGATGTCCGATGTTTTTACGCCGTCCTCGCTGTCAAAAAGCGCAACCGTCTTAATGAAAGAAATTGCGTCATTGTTGACCTCAATTTCTGTGCCTTTGATAACAAGTTTTGGCTTTTCGTCAAAATTAAGCTTGTTTGTAATATCAATGATTTTTGACATTCTTTATACCTCCTTAGGCTGCTGGTGTGTATTCGGGCTTGCCGTTTGACATAACCTCAAATTCAAGAGGTGCAACACCTGTGCTTGCTCCTGCGCCGTTTGCTGTTACAGAGATAACCGCATTCTTGAAGAGTACGCTTGCACCGTTCGGGAAAGTCCACTTAAACGGAAGCTGTGCGGCTGTACCGTTCTTAAACGCAAGCTCTGCGATTTCATCGTTGCCTGCGTCACCGATTGTACGCTTGCCCTTTACAGAGATTGTAACGCTCTTGGCTGTCATAAGTCTTGACTTCCAACCCTCGTTCTCAAACGCTGTCCATTCCTCAACGCCGTTGTCAAATGCAACCGAAAACTCCTCGCAATTTGCGATTGCTGTTGTGGCGGTGTCTGTACCTGCCTTACCTACCGCAAACTGATTTTCATAACATGGATAAACTCCACTTGATACTGCCATAATTATTTACATCCTTTCGTAATAAAATTTAACTTCAATGACTTGCTCATAAACGCCCTTGTCGTCTGTGCCTACATCGACAGGCTCGGGCGTGAGCAGTTCAATAATATAAATTGTGTGTTTGTTGATTTCAACATCTTTTACACTGTAAAGCGTTTCAAATAAATTGTGTGCCTGTCGCTCCGTTTCCTTTGCGTTGTTGTTCCAATGCAAGAGTAAAGACACGCTGATTGTGTTGTATGTACTCTCGTCACCAATCGCCCTTACAGGCGCACCCGACTGCTTGAGAGAGTACACACCGAGGGACTTATCTTGTTTGTTATCGAGTTTACCGATGTAGTAATGCTCTGCTTTAAAGACAGTCTTTAAAAAGTCCCTTATGTCAGATAAATAAATCAAAGTCCTGCCTCCTGTTTGTAAAATCGTGCAAATGCCTTTTGACAAAAGTTTTGTCGTGTACCGCCCTTGAGCCAAGGAATGAGCCACTTGCCGCCGGCGGCAATGTTTTCATCTCTGCTGAAATCATATTCAGGGTGAAAATACAACCGTCTGGCATACGGCGTACTTGATACGATTTTTGTTTCCCCATTCGCAAGGTTTGAGTAGTCGGCAAATGTGCTTTCGTTCTGCAAATTACCTGTATCAAACGGCATTACTTGCGTGTTTTTAATCTGCGTAAGCAATGCGTCTGTGGTATTGCGCAATGCCGTCTGCTGTGCTTTATCAAGCTGCTTTAATAAAGGCAAATTCAGCTTGATTTTTGATGTTACAGAAAAGCTCACTAAATCACATCCAATTCCGTAAAATTCACTGTGCCGTCAGGGTTGCGGTGTTTAATGCCTTGTACGATGTTACGCTTTACTCCGTCAAGCACCACATAGCCGCTGCTTAAATTCGGACAATCGGGTGCAAGGTCACCGCTAAAAAGCAAAACAGCCGACACCTGAACGATTTTCTGTTCTTTGGTATAGACTGTTTTGGCTTTAGACTGCATATTGCACAAGGAATTGCCGCCGTGCAGGACGGCTGACGGATACAGGCTGTCGGAGGGATACAGATTTTTACATTCAAACACGGTCAAGGGCGCTCCGTCCTCGGAAACACCCTCGCCGTATATTGTCACCTCAACAGGAGTTTTACAGAACTGCTTTTTTACAAGTGGCGGAAATTTCAAAACATATCACCTCATATTGCAGGATAACAAAGCCCTGTTGATTTAAGCAGAGAGTAGAGGTCCGCAGGAATTGCCACACCGCTTATGCACATCAAATTCCAACTTGCGCCAAACTCCATACCCACACCGTTGATGTTGTAATTTTTCAGATAGGAAGAAATCATATCGGCATTTTCTTCTTCAAAAGCAGTAAGTCTGCTATGCACTCTGCTGATGATTCTCTTCTGCATTTCCGAAAGTTTTTCAAAATCAATGCGGTTAAAGGTCAGAATGTCGATGTGAGCGGCGGAGATAATGCTTTTTTCATCTCCGCCCTGCTGTTCAATGTAATCCGCAAACATAGATTTATTCCTTTGTGTCTGATTTGATATTCTCTTTAAGCTTTTTGTTTTCGGCTTTGAGCTTTGAATTTTCTTTCTTCAAAGTATTGTAATCATCAACAGAAATTTTCTTGCCTAAGCCGTATTCTTTGATTTCACCATTGTCGTCCTGAATATCATAACCACGAGATACATAAGTCTTAGCTTCCTCATCTGTATTGACTGTATATGACTTATTGTCTTTAATTGCTTTCATTTTTGCTCACCTCGCTTTAAGCCTCTGCGTGAATGATTACGCCCTGCTTCATAAGTTCATCAATGGCAAAAGTACCATTGACTTTTCTGTTCTGATATATATAATTATCAGCTGTTCGGCTGTCAGAACGCGGAGTATAGACATTGATATATGAATACTTAACTCTTGATACCTGTGCTTCCGGGTCAATAAGAATATAGTCAATCTGCTTAGCTGAACTGTCAGCAACACAACCGTTTGTAAAATCAAACAAAGACTTCATTCTTGAGCTTGGCACTTCTACAATCTTATCAATATCATCAACGGAACGAACACGGCGGTCAATGCCCTTTGCGGAACTGATTTCAAGTGTTCTCTGAATACCCTCTGCATTCTTCAAAAGCTTTTTGTACTGTGGTGTCGCATAAAGAATAACCCTGTCGAGCGGTACACCCGCTTCGGCAAAAGCCTCAAGGTTATCATCAAAATCTGCAAGCACATTCGCCGCAGTTAATGCAGTAGTTTTTACTGTTGCACCAACTCGCTTAGCTTCTGTATAAATCTTGCTGTAAGTATAACAGTCGAGTTCAGGTATAGCCTGTGTTTTTTCAAAGCGTGTCTGAATATTTGCGATAGTTACTACCATATTTGTTTCGTCAACATCAATAGGGTCGATAGCAAACTCAATATCTCTGTCGTGGTCAAGGGTTTTGGTTTCGTAACCATTTGAATATGTACCCGAATTAAAACCGCCTGCACCTCGTGTATGGTCTTTATAACCGCTGACCGAGAGTTTCGGGATTTTAACATCCTTACCGTTGATAATCTGAATGTCAGAGTTTGAGTGGTAAAGGTCATCACAAGTAAGGGCTTGACCGTACAATTCTCTTAAAACATTACTGAAAATAGTTGCGTATTCTAATACTGCCATAATTATTTACCTCTTTTCTTACTTTTTCGATTTGATGCCGAAAATTCCTCTTAAGGCATCTTCTGTTAAATTTTTGTTGCCGTTACCGTCACCGCCGATTCTCTGAACACCGCCAGCGTTTTCGCTTGCTTTTGCTTTGAGTGCAGGAATATCGTCAAGCACTTTCTTAACCGCCTCTGTAAGCTTTTCTGTGTTGATTTTGCCATCTGCCATTACAGCCGAAAAGTCTGCCATTTTGAGTACATACGGAATGCTTGCCACATCTACGCCCTGTTTTACGGCTTCGAGGGTTGCCGACTGATTGACTTCTGCCGTGAGCTTTGCGTTGTTTGCGGATTCAACTTCCGACTGCATTTTCGCAATGTCGGGTGTGTTCTTGGCTTTCTGCTCCTTAAAAGCACCGATTGCCTGTTTCATCTCATCTGCTGACAATCCCTGCTCCTTGAAGTATGACTTTAAAACCGTATCTTCGGCTACGCTCTGCTTGCCGTTAATAAGACTTGCAAGCTTGTCATAATCAAATGCAGGTGCAGGGTTGCCCTGCGGTGTCGGCTGTGTTTCGTTTTGGTTAGGTGTTGGGTTGTTTTCTGCCATATTTTATCAATCCTTTCAGTTTTTCGGGTGTCTCCCGTAATCAGTTTATAGAGTGTCTCTCTGTTTCAGTTTTGCACGGTGTCTCCCGTAGTTTAATGTCTTCGGACAATAAAAAAGCACCTGTGCAGTCACTCACAAGTGCGTTTTAAGCTGTTTTTGTTGTCTTTCTTTTCGGCTTTTCCGTAGCGTTTGGTTCATTTTCCGTAGCGTTTGGCTTAACCTCTGTCGCAAAACCACCGTCAATGAGTTCCTTTGCTCTCTGCTCGGAGCATTCAAAAACTTCATTAATCGGTCTGTTAATAAACCCCTCGGTTTTATCGTTGAACGATGTAATTACTCTTACTTTCATTTTGTCACCTCATTATTTATTGTTCTACAAGTTCATATGTTTTTTTAAATATGTCAGGTTTACATGGATACTTTTCACCATTAACACCAGTAATAATATAATCACCGGGACTTGCTGTCATATCACCTTCAAGTGTATGTATAACGATTTTTTTGTCGGTTTGATATGCTTCTACTACAACAACTTTTTTCCGATATTTTTTCACATTCATTTTGTCACCGCCTTTCAAATTTTTGGTATAAAAAAAGCACTCAATCCGATTGATTAAGTGCTAATCTCTGTATTAAATTCACGCATAACAAAACCGCTCTTGTTACGGAGCGGTTAGATATTCACGCTGTTTCTTTCCTTGTTTTGTTCTGCGTGGGGCTGTTATTTGGCAAGTCAGACATCTTTTCCATTCTTTCCAGCATTTCTTCTATGCCTTTTCTTCCTTTGTTTCTATCATCAATATTCATAACAGTTTTATTTTGATTTTGCATATTCAATTCCTCCTTCATGACAACGCTTTAAAAATTTTTTCACAAAATCTTTGTCATCTATATCACCGTCAGGATAAGATTTATAAATTTCGGTCAAAATCTTTTTAGTATCATTAAAATTATAATTGTCAAGTTTATTTAAAATATACACTTCGCCTTGATTTGTGACAACAGACATTGTTTTTACCGCTCTTTCGCAAATGAAAGTATCAATATCACCAACAGAAAATGTATTTGTACTTGGGTGATTATGTAAATATACAAGTGACTGTCTTTCCGCATGGGCTATAACCGAAACAGCAAACGGATTTTTACCGGGTGATACTACAAACTCATCTCCTAAAATTCTGACTTCATTGTTAAAGTCTAAATTTTCTATAAAAAGTACTTCATTACTATTGTTTTGGCTTTTTGCAACACTTAACAATTCTTTATGCTTTTTCTTCATAAAAGATGCTTGTGCAGCAGAAAAATCCTTTGGTTTAACTAAATCAACTTTGTTTATAGCTGTATCAGTAATATAAATCTTATGATCACGCTTTTTTGCTTGTTCCAAATCCAACACACCCTCTGATTTCATTATAACAGCTTTTTGAGATTTTGCAACAGCTTTAGGCGAAATATCTTCTGCGTTTTTAACCTTTTCCGCCAACTTATCCGCCCTGTCGTGCCACTCGTCTGCTCTTGCTTTAGCAAACTTCTTGTTATCCTCGTCAAGGCTGTATTTTGCCCTGCGGTCAAAGCGTTCGGCTTGCTTTTCCGCATGCTGTTGCTGTACCTCAAGTCCTCTTTGGCGGTCAAGCTCTGCAAGCTCGTCATCGGAGAGAGGTCCGCTCAAATCGTCAAGTTCAGGGTAGTGGGTGCTTGTGCTGTCCTTACAGCGTGGGTGGAAAAGTCCCTCCGCTATGGCGGTTGAAAGCAGCGGATAATCACCGTCCGATTTTTTGCCGTTTGAATACACATCATCAATAAACACCTTGCCGATATATTTTGCACAATCAGGGCAGCCGCCCTGCCTTGAGTTTACCACAACAAGGGAAAGCCCGTACTTCGCTCTTTCTTCGCCCTCACCTCTTAGATAGGCTCTCTTGTTCGCCGTCTTGATTGCCATATCCGCATAGTCTGAAAGCGTGTGCCTTGCACCGTTCTTGTACTCCACACAATTCAGTCCTGCGTTTAGCATATCCTTACAAGCCATATCAACCGCCTTTTCGTAAGTGCCTGCACCTGTGTTTGCATAGACTTGTGCGTTAAAAATCGCCTTGCGGTACTTATCGTTGCTCATACGCAAAACCGCCGTTTCCGCCCTCTTCAAATCGTCTGTGGTCGATTTTACAAGAGCATTGAGCTTACGGTTATTGACCTTAAAAAACTCGCCTGTGCTCGCTCCTGTGGGCATATGCGGTGTAAAGCCGTTCTTAATAGCCTCGAGGATTTTCACTTCCTGTTCTGCGTTGCCGTCGGCTCTTGCGGTGTGTATCATTTCTTCAACCTTGCTGTTAATGCTCTTGAACTGCTTGCCAAATTTTTGGGCGTTCGTTTTGCGGTACTCCTCAAGTGCCTTTAGTTGTTCTGCCTGCCATTGGGTCCAATTATAGCCCTCTTTGGTTTCCTCTGCTCTGTGTCGGCTGAAATTGCGCATCATACTGTCAATAAGTTCATTTTCGATTTCTTCAAGGGCTTTTCCGATATCATAATCACTCATCTGTCAGTCCTGCCAAATCGTCGAATGACGAGGTTTCTTCCTCACTTGCAATGCCCTGTTCTTCTTTTATCCTCTGTACCTCTTCAGCTTTCCAATCGTCCGACTTACTGTCGCCGTACAATTCCTCGACCGAGGTTTCAACCGACATCAAACCGCCCTGTCTTGCTTTTGACACGGTTTCAACCTGACTTTCAAATGACGGATTGGCGTACTCACCAAAATTTACGGATACCTCTATTCCGTCAACAATTCCCTTGCCGTTAAGCTCACTGTCTGCATTGAGTACAACTTCAACAAGGCTCTGCATAGCGTTCTCGGTGAGCTCAACAAGGTTCTGTCTTGTATACAGAGTTGTTTTCTCTTTTTCTCTCTGTGCCTCGGCATTATCGAGTTTTTTTGTATCAATACCGAGCGTTGACGGAGATATAACACCTTGTAAACAAAGGTCAAGTGCGGTGATGTATGAGCTTAAATAGCTTTCGTGCTGAATCTGCGGACTTTCTGTGTAAATCCTGTTGCCGTTGCCGTTTTCGCTTGTGTCTGTGTTTACCTCAATAAATCTATTATCAAACGGGTTCGGCGCCATCGGCTGACAGGTTTCGGCATTGTATGGAATAAGGCAATTAGGTATGTACTGCTTTGGCCTGCAAGCTCTTAAAGCGTCCATCCACTGCGACCACGCCTCGTCTAAGCTGTCGAAAGCGTCTGTCTTTGCTCCGATAATGCCCGCACCCCTGCCCTTGTGGCACGATTTGCCGTAAATAACCGGTACTGCCCACATATATGATGTGTCAAAGGTCACACCGTTGCTGTCTATCCAATCAAGTGCCTTAACTGTGTGTAAATCGACCTCTCTGCCGTTATCATCATACAAAGCATAACGAATATAGCCGTAACCGTATGTTTCCTCAAAACGGAAATGTCGGTGATTTTGCGTGTAATCGGTATAAAACTTAACTTCTCTGATTCTGCCGCGCACATAAGTAAAGTCGATGTTTTCGGCAGGATACCATTCAACAATCGGAACATCTGATACAGCCGTGTCAAAGCTGACCTTAAAAGCACCGTCACCGACAACACATAGGTCAAGGAGCATTTGCTTTATTACACCTGCGAGTTTGTTTTCTTTCTCTATCTCCGCCCACCGTTCAGCATAAGCTGTCGTATTTTTGCTTGTAACCTCTGTACCGTTGTAGTCTGCAATCACAATATTAGCGAGTGTATCGCAAATGAGAGCGGGCAAGCCTGTGTGGATTTTTCGTATTTTCAGCCCTTTGGTACACTCGGCAGACCAAAAGCGTGTTTTGTCGCTGTCAAGCTGTGTGTAAAGCTGTGAAAGCTGTCTGCTGTTGCCCCAATACCAAATGCGGTTGGTAAAGCATTCAGTTTGATGATTGCTCGTTTCGTCAACGGTTATCATTCTGTCGGGCGCTTTAGTGATATGTAAAAAATTTCTTAATCCTGTTCTGATTGTATCAGCCATTCTGTTTATCAGCCCCATTTATTTCACTTCCAATAATATTTTTAAACGGCAGCCACGCATATTGACTGCTATTTATGCAATGGTCGTGGCCGTCCTCGGGTGTGTTGTCTTTATCCTCTCGCCAGCTGTAAATCTCAAACTCAGCAATTGTATTCTTGCAATGCTCAAGCACAAGGAAACAATCTTTTGCGAGCCAGCCGAGAACAAGATTGATACGGTCGATTATCTTTGTTTTCTTCCACGCATTTGCAAAATCATAAATACAGCCGTTTTGCCGCTTGTACTTCTGAAATTCGGTAATAGTCGCTTGGTCGGCGTTGTCGATGAATGCTGTTCTTGCAAAGCCCCATTCCTCACGGTTGCGGTCAAGAAAAGCAATAAAGTTTTTAACCGTATCACTCGGAGCAATCGGCGTTTGCATTTCAGCGTTGTTATAAACTCTTTCATCAAGCTGAACACACTTGCCCTTGTTTGTAATACCGAAAAAGGTCATTGCGATTGTGTCGGGTGACTTCTGCGAATATGCGGTGTCAAGTCCTGCCGTAAACTGAATAAAATGCTCGCTTTTACGGTCGGAGTTTAAAAACCGCTTTGCCCATTCTTTTGTTTTTATGTGCCTTGCCCTCTCAAAGTTTGAGAATACAAGCCCTGTTGCCCTGCCTCGCAATCCTAAGATTTTGTTTTTATAAAGCTTTGTTCCTTTTGGAGCAGAGGCTTTTTTCTTTTCAACCTGTTCGGGTGTAAGGCTTAAATTATCGGTAAAAGAAAAGAACCAGTACCGCCAATCCGGCACAGGTTCTTCGTTAAGTTCCGCCATAATCTCGGGCGGAACATCTTTTGCGTATTTTTTAAACGGTCTTGAACGGTTTACAAATTCCTTGTAGACAGGCAAAGACGGGTCATCGGGGTTAAGTGTTGCAAGCAAATAGTCATTACGGGTTGACATCTCTCGGATAAACTCAATATCGGCGGTGTTTATCTCATCAATATACACACAGCCGAACTGTGCACCGAGTACCATTTCCCATTTATCCCGACTGCTGTAGCCGAGAACATAGATAATTTTGCCCTCAAACTTGATATGCGGGAGCTTGTAGTCCTTGTCGCCGTTGCCACAGTAAACTGCGTTACGGTGCAGGTCGAGAATACCATTATCCTGCTGAATAATGGTTTCTTCGGCTTTACCTGTTGTCTTGGCGGCAATGGCGTGTATCTTCTTTTTACTTTGCGACACCATTCGCATAAACTTTACGCCGGCCCCGACTGTTGTCTTTCCGGAAGCAGTAGTTAAGTACCCTCAAGAAAATCCGCACTTACATTGTTTACGCTGTTGATAAAATCTATATATTTTTGTGACAATGGGAATTTACTCAAAGGCATTTACATCACCTCCAAAAGCTCATAACCAATAGGCTTTGTTGCTCCGTGAAGATAGTTGTATATCGTCTTTTCATTTACCCCTAGCTTTTTGGCGGCTTCTGATTTAGAACCAAAAACACATTGAACTTTGCCGTTAACGATCATTTTCAGCTTCTTCTTACAACGATTTTGTGCTTTGACAATGTTGACTTTACATTCTTCTCGATAATCAGCCTTAGTTCTATATGCGTGTTCACTATTCTCTTGCGGCGTGCACCATTCAAGATTATCAACAACATTGTTTTCTTTGTTTCCGTCAATATGATTAACATATGGTTTGCCCTCAATAGGCGGAAGAAAAGCTTCTGCAACAAGTCTATGAACGTGAACAACTGTAGGTTTTTCATAGGGCACAGTACCCGTTCGTAAATTAACTCTCAGATAGCCGTTGCTTGCCTTACGCTTACTCAGAACATTACCTGAAATATTGTTGCGAACATTTCCGTAATTGCTTACCGAGTATCTTTCAAAACCCTTTAATGTAACTTTCTTGAATATCTCTTTCATAGTTGTAACCTCCAACTTATTTTGTATCTTATTCGTCAAGCCCCTCACCGCCTAACTGTCTGAACACATCAGAGAGCTTTTCGGATTGCTCAACCTTTGCGTCAACCTTGACAATGTATTCACCCGTCATTTTGTTGAGTGTATCAATCGCACGAATACGGTCTGACGGGTCCTGCTCGGCACTCTTTGCAATGTCAGAGAGAGCAACCTGTCTGTCCTTAGCACTCATAATGCGTTCATCTTTGAGCTTGTCGGATAACTCTTTGATGTATTTTGAAACTCCAACATTCTCCAACAATTCATACGCTCTTGCGTTTGCGTAATTTTCTGAATATCCTGCCTGTATCGCACTCTGAACTGTGTTACCGCTCTGCGCATAATATTCCGCAAACTTCCTCTGTCTTGCATTTAATTTGTCTTTCACGGTATCACCGCCCTTTCGATTTTTCGATACAGCAAAACCGCCCTCAAGTGAGAGCGGTCTGCCGTTGTTTTGAAAAAGAACTACAAAATGTCTCTTATTATCGATTTCTTCATTTTATATTATACTGCACCTAAACCGAAAAACCGAACAACTTTTACCAACGGTGGCGGTTGCACATAATTCTTATGTTGTCGGGGGTATTGATTCCGCCTGTATCAACTGCTATCTTCGCCCAGCTGTATCGCAGGCTAAGGTGCATAAATAAGCAGTTCTCCACAAAATCGTCACGAGATAGGCTGTTGAGTGCTGCGTTTCGGCGAATTTCAAGGTTTTGTATCTCCCTTTGAATATCTGCAATCTGCACCACCGCATTGCCGACCTTGTCAGATGTTTGACTTGCACTCGGTAAATCCGACAGCTTAGGCGATGTATTGTCAGCCTCGGCGGCTATGCGTGCAATCTTAGCTTTTAACCTCGTAATTTCTCGGTTTATGTCTTTGATTTCTTTTGCGGTCATTCTTCCACCTCACTTTCAGTACCATTTTTCCCACTTTTATGTCCCAAAATTGGAGGTATTGGTGATAATTTAATTATCTCGTTAGTTTTAACATCCGTTTCATTCCATTTAAAAACCAAAATTCCATATGGTTTCAAAATTCTGAAACATTCCCTAAACCCTTGAGATAAATCATCTTTATATGTATGTGGGTTAAGTTTACCGTACTTTTTTGCCAACCAAGATTTATCCCCTACTTTGATTAGATGCGGTGGGTCAAATACTACTAAATTAAACGTATCATCTTTAAAAGGGATATTCCTGAAATCGGCCACAACATCAGGTTTGACAGTAAATTTACGGTTATCCATGAAGACTACATCTGGGTTATGTTTATCAAAGTAAAACATACGGCCTCCACAACAAACATCTATACAATGATGTACTTTCATTTATTTTAATTCTCCTTTAAAATTCCATCTTTTGTAAAAGTACGTCCGCACTCTCCGCATTTTACACATACAATTCCGTAACTGTCTGGTTTTTTGCATTCGTCACTAGCATAATAATCTGCAAACAAGTTCTTTTTATCGTAATCCTTAAATTTTTCAAGCTCCTTTTCCATACGATACAGTTCAAAATCTATTATTTTGCCCTTAATCTCTCTCGCCGTCAATTCGTATCTACCTCACTTTCAAGCCATTTTTTGATTGCATATACGCAATCTGTTCGAAGGTTGCTAGATGTACAATGCGGTGCATAAAAACTTTGATATGAACAATGGTTGCAGTATGTAAAATGTTTTTCACTTGCATCAAGCAACATTTCCGCCATATCCTCAACGCTCATCTGCTTTATCTTTTCAAAATTTGTCATTTTGCCTGTTCTCCTTTATCAAACAACATCTTTTATATTTCTTTCCGCTTCCACAAGGACAAGGTGCGTTCCTATGACTATTCTTAGGTGGGTGATATGTAACGGTAGCGAGAAAAGATATACTACAATCTCGTGTATAATGATCACATATGTCAGCAGGTTCTTTAGTTATATGGGCTTTCATTCTTGCTCACTCCTTATCCATTTTTGCACCGCAATGTGGGCAATAGTTTTCAAATTGATAACGGTTGTTAATGACTTGATAAACAACCTCTCTCCCGCAAGTTAAGCAGTATGCTTCCGCTTCACCTACTTTTCTGACTTCCTTTTTTACCCACTTTGAGAGTTTAACTACGACTGATTTTTTTAATGTGGGACAATCTAAAAACACAATTACTAACAACCTTATCCCCACAAGTGCAGAAATATCGTAACTTTGGTATTGACAAATTAGCGTCATTTTCGAAGGCTTTTTCACTTGTTTTATGTAAAATGCCCTCAATCACCGTTCCGTCAAAAAGTACGATTTCAACATATTTCCCTAAATGTCTTTCGAGTTCATATCTTGTCATAATTTTTACTCCTTTAAAGTTCTGACTTTTTCGCCATATCTGCGAGTTTGACCTCTGAATAATATTTCTCTCATATATCCTCCTTGTAGATACAATCTTTTAAATCACTAACGGGACAATAAAATGTTTGCCCATCAGCGGTTGCAATAAAGGCAGTTAAACCATAATAACCCTCTTTTACGGCTGTTAAAATACCGTTAATATCATGAATTGTTTCTACAAAATCTCCTATTGTAACTTCTCTCATTTGTATCACTCCTTATCCATTTTCGCACCACAATTCGGGCAAAACTTATATTCATATTCGCAAAGATAACAATAATCTCCGTCCTGGCTATATTTTTTCTCTGTGCAATCTTCGGTCATATAACCACATTCAGAACAAATAAATTCATCAACAGGGTGAGCTTTAGTTAAATTTTTCCCGTGCCTTACTTCCTGCACATCGGCGGCGGGTACTGTATCAAGCGATTTTGCGACATTATAAGCGTAATCTGCTAAAACTTTTAAAATTTTCTGTGCAACTTCACGCTCTATATATTCTTTTTCACCCATTTTCTACCTCCATTTTTGCACCGCAATAGGGACAATATGGGTACAATCTATGTTTTGCCATAATGATGTATTTATGGCAGTTTGTGCAAGTAAACCAAGCACAACCACAAATATCTTTTTCAAATTCCCACTTTCCGTGCCTGATTTCTTCCATTTCACACACCGTAGCATGATTGGGTTTACTTCCGTCAATCTCAATAATGCGTTTAACATTTTCGGCATTTCGCTTTGAATTAAAGTATATCGTGTTTACACTACCGTCTGCGAACGGTATATCCAACGCATAATCACCGCATACCTCACGAATTTTTAATTCTTTTTCAGACATTATTTTCACTCTCTTCTTTCAGCAATAATTCGGCAATAAGATGTAAGCCTTTGTAACAATCATCACATAGCTGTATTTTAATTTTTCTCTTGCTTCCGATAGGAATTGCAATCCTACTTCCGCAATCAAAATCCATCCCTACATAAAATTCCTTCATTTTAACTGTGTGTGGATCTGAGATAACTTTGTTACAACAATCGCACTGATAAACCCTCATTTACTTTCACTCTCCTCAATAGGCTGATTCCAACATTCTACGCAGCCGCCTACTCTACAAGTCTTTATATCTGTCAAGCCTAACTTTCGAAGGCATATTTCAGGTGTTCCATCGTGAACAAGAGGAGCATTCGGATAGTTTTTTAAAAACTCACTCAAATAAGTCTTCTGCGGATGTTCATCGCTCCACTTTTGTACAATTGCAATTGCTTTTTCGGGATAACTCGTTTCAAGGTTCGTGCACGGAATGCCTATGTCATTATTTGAACGGCTCAAAGGGCAATCTACACATTTAAGTTCGCATCCTCCGTCCTTCCGTTGTTTAGTCATCCTTCGCAACTCCGTCAAGTAATTTTTAGTTTTTGAACAATCAATCATTTTCTTTATCCTCCATAAGTGTACTTTTGTAATTCACAGAGTTAAGATGTTTTTGTATGTGCTCGTTATAACGACCGCTTGCTTTTGCTTCATTTAATATGCTTTGAACATCCTCTTCGCTTCTGTTCAAATCCGTTGCAATGCGTGATATCGAATCACCTCTGTATGTATATAAACATATTAAAAATTCTGTATCGGTTGTCAGCGGTCTATTTAACTGCTCTTTTCTGTGTAACGCCGCCTCGGCTTTGGCTTTACTGACACAAGCTGAACAATATTTTGTTGTTTTTGCTCTTGCGGTAAATTTGTTACGGCATATTTGACATATAGCTGAATACATTTATTTCATCTCCTCCAAATCTTCAAGTCTGCAATACAACAATGCAGAATTAGCGTTTAAATCCTTTATTTCAGCCTGATAATAAAACTTTCCTGTTATGCCTCGTCTGATGATACAGCCTGTCAGAATGTATTCTGCACGATTGTACAACACAGTTCTTTCAAGGTTGCGTTTAACTTCCGAAATATTCACAGTTCCTCAATCCTTATGTAAATGCCTGGTACATCTGCCCAAAACTTTTCACACATCTCGCTTGCCACGAGTGCGTCATCTGTCCAAAAGCCCACGAGCGTCATACAGTCCTTGAGCATTTTTTGTAGGTTATCTGTGTCGGGTTTTGTAATACGATACTCACCGTCTTTGTGTCTGCCTTTTGGAAAAAGCCAGCTTACCCTCAGCCTTACACCGCTATCATATGGCTTTGGCGGTCTATGCTGTTTTAGATGAGCCACAAGTAAAGCCTTTGCCGATTTTATTCTCGGTGAATCGTAAAATATCGGCTTGCCATTAACGGTCCTCACTCTGCGTTCCTGAGCCGTTACAGTCGGCACTTTTTCCATTTTCATAAAAAATTCTGTTACTGATTTATCCATAGTAAAACCTCTGATTTTTGCTTTTATCCTTTGAAATGTAAATCTTATGCGTTCTTGTCATTTCGGCTATGCGGCTGCCTAATGCCTCATCAATCGCAGAAATCTCATTGATTGACAGTTCGGAACTGATAATCGTAGGCAACTGTTCATTGTAACGATGATTTATAATTTTAAATGTTGTATTAACATCTGCATTACTTACACTCTCGCCGCTGCGTGTCTTGAAAAAATCATCAATATACAGTACCTCTGCATTTTTGATATTGTTCATAAGTTTATCGTACTGTTCGGAAACAGTCACTGCTTGCTTGATTGCTGTTATATCATCTCCCCACAGCACATACCTTGCTGATTTGCCTTGTTTTAACAAATAACCGACAATAGCTGTACATATATGTGTTTTGCCACAGCCTGACTGACCGCCAATGTAAAACCAATCAATCGGCTTTTTGGCGTAGTCAACAGCACATTTCTTTATGTAACCTTGCCAATCATTTTTTACAAGATATGTGTCAAAGTTATATCTCTCAATAAGCTTTGAAAGTCCGCTTTTCTTAATTCTTCTAATCTCTGCTCTCACCTTTAAGCACTCGCAGGGTCGGCTAACAACCTCAAAAGTTTCAGTGCCACAGAAATCTCTTTTTATTGCACGATATACAGCGCCTTTGTTTTTGCAGAGTTTGCAATCGTAATCTGATAACTTTCCCTGTTGAGCATTGAGAATATCCGCCTCTCGCTGTGCCTTTTCCTCTGCCGTAAGCTTAGAGTACAACCTCGCCTGTGTTAAACGCTCCTGTGCTCCGTCTTTTGACAGGTACTTTTGAATTATTTTTTCGTACGCCGTCAAATTCCTCACTCCTTTTTCTTAACCAACGGTTTATATAATTCTCGATATCATCAAGTGTTTTTCTGCTGTCGGGGTGCAGCTCAAAATACTTAGACATCTTTACGAGTTCGTTTTCAACATCAATCAATGTGTAAATATTTTTAAAATTATTCAGCTGAGAAAATGTCACTTGATAAGTGCTTTCTTCTTTTAACAATAAAGAAATAAAAACATCGCTTTTCTTTTCTTTTTCTTTACTTTCCTTTACTTTACTTTTCTTTATGTCATTCTCGGCGAGATTATTCCCATTTTCGGAGAGATTATGCTCATTTTCGGGTACAATTATATAAGCCTTTGTTTCATCTTCTTTCAAAAGCCAGTAATCTTTATTAATTGTGCGACCTCGCTTAGAGCGTTTCTCAATAGCGTACATATACCGTTCTTGCATCATTTTGTTTGTCAGTATTCTCTCCCTATCAAACAGCCCGTTGTCAAACAGCCCAATTTGTAAGCAAAGCTGTACTACCTGTTTTACCGTATCTGATTTAATTCCACCGCTCATTCGTTTCGCTATTGCGGCCGCACTGGTTTTTTCTCGCCACTCATAGTAATAACCATTAGTGGCATATGCTTTCGTGCAAATATAGAAGAACACGCCAAAGCCGCTCCATCCCTGTGCATCGATAAGCACATCAAATCTCTCATCGTCATCGAAAATGTGAACATCCCAAGCGGCAAAGTCTAAACCTTGCTTTGGTTGTCCAGCCATTCACTACATCACTCCTTTGTATTGAGTTTGAGTTTTTTACAGAGATACTCGTCGAGTTCTATGCCATAGATTTTATACTTTTCAAACAGTTCTTTTTCATGCCAATGTGCTTCATCGTGATGTTTTCTGCAAAGGCAGATGGCTCTAAGTCCTATATGAACTATCTGTTCCCTGTCTCGGCCCATCCCAACTCTATCAACATGATGAATTTCGCCGGGAGCATTGCATATCGCACACTTACGATTTTCAAGACAGCTATATAAATATCTACCAATATCATCTGTAACATTAAGCAAGGTATCTCTTGTACCGATGTTCTGATAAAAACAAAAGTCTATCAGATAGCTTATGAAATCCCTTGCTACGCTTTTTTCGCAGTCTGCCAAGGAGAAATACTTTATTCCAAACTCACCACAAAAGTTAAATTTGAAGTATTCCTTTATCCATTCCGGATTATCACCACACCAGAATGCAATATCTCTGATTACTGCGTATATTTTTCTTCGTTGTTCGGCAGATATTTCTCTACCGTCAACTATTCTTATTTCAACCTCGTTGACCTGTTTTTGTGAAAGTTCTCTGCCAATGCGGTCACGAGGTCTTACTATTAAGTTGTAGCCGTCATATGCCACTATATTTGCTGATGTAATCATAATAAGACCTCATGTTGGTGCATATAAACATAAGCACTGTTGACACCCATGTTCTGATACAACCATTCATCGCATTTTTCTTTGCTCAAATGTGTACGAAGAACTCTCTCCTCGTACACATATTGACCATTCATTCTCTTATCTTTTATTCGATTAATAATTTCATCTTGAGTGAAATTAGCCTCGATAAGATACAAGTCATAATTTTTAGCTACGATATGAGATATATCCGCAGTATCGGTAGCATATATGACTTTATATATCCCCTGTTGAGTGCGAAAGTAGAGCTTCCAGCCTACATTAGGCACATCGTGTCTTAACGGAAAAGCTGAAAATGTAATATTGCCTATTGTGTACCATTTGCTCTCAGTAACTATACACGAACTTTTTATCAGAAAGGGGATTTCAAAATCACTAAAATGTCTGCACAGATAATTTGGGTAGATTATCTTAATTAGGGGGTGTTCGTTAATAAGTCTCTTAATGGTTGCAATATTGCAATGATCTCTGTGTTGATGAGTTAGGAAAATATACTTAATCTTATCAACAACTTTCGCATCAACAAGTTTGCTAAAAGGCACTCCGCAATCAATTAAGGTCTGACCACCAAGAAAGACTGCGTTGCCTTTAGAGCCTGTACTAATAATATCTAAATCAATCATCTTGCTCACTCTGCAAGATCATCAATTGAGAAAGCTTCATCATCGGTCTGCTGTTCAGATGGTTCTGGTAATGTTACATCAGAAGGTACATCTGCATCAATCATTGTATTTGTTTCGTAATCTGGAGTACCGTCGGCATTGATAATATGATTGTCAGATTCATACGCTGTCTGCATTTCAACACTCATAACGCCCCATTTGCTGATAAGCTGTCTAAGCATCGTCTTTTTAGCCATTGCATCAAAATCTTTTGCCCAAAATGTATAGCTTGTACCCTTCTTGATATCATTTGCATATCCGGCTGAATACTTCATTGCGTGCTGTTTCATCTTATCCTTACTCCAGTAAAGAGCTTTCTCAAAGCCGTTTACATAGCGAAAATAAGCATAGTATCCGATTGTTTCAGCTGTTTCACGCTCTGTTTCATCTTCAATCATTTTGATTGTAATTTCTTCTGTAAGCGGATCCCAATTGAGAAGTTCTCCCTCTTTGATTTCCACCACATTAAGTCTCTTATACTGTCCTGAACGGATAGCAAGCTGAATATAGCCACGATAACCGAGAACGAATGTTGCTGTTGTACGATTGTTCTTACGGTCCTTAAACGGAACCATGTAATACTGTCCGAGCTGTGGTGATGGTGGCAACCCGAGCGAATGTCCGCAAAGTGCCGCTGAAAGAATTGTTCCAGCATCACATTCTTCGAGTGCCGGGTTAGTGCTTACCACAGATGTGATAGCCGCCGTAAACTTTTGGATTTCCTTCGGGTCTTTCATTGAATTTGAAAGGCTTTTCTGAAAAGCCACTGTCTGGAGCATGGCTGAAAATTTTGGTTTTCTCTGCTGAATCTGATTCTGAATGTTATAATTACTCATATCTTAATCCCCTTTCGTTGATTAAATTTTTAACTGCTATTGCAAAATCTTTAAGCTGCGTTTTAGTACCATATACTGTAAATGTAAGAGAAAATACTTTTTCATCGGTTTGATTAATATGTGGTTTTTCTTCCGGTGGAGCTACTTCTACTGCAACATTTGCCTCGAACGGTTCATATTCGTTCAATGTTGCTTGCTCGTTAAGTTCTGCTTTCTCACGCTCTGTTTTTTCAGTTTCTGCCCTTGCTCTTTCGGCTTCAATAGCCTTGTATCTTTCAGTTACGGAAGTTATTGCAGCCGATACATTCAAAGTTTGCTTGTACTCGTACAGAATTTCGTCTTTATGCTCCTGCACTGCAATGAGCTTTATGTCGTCCATAACCTTGTCAAGAAAAGCCTTGATTGTTTCTCTGAGCTTTTTAAGCGTAACCGTCATCGTAATGCTCAAGCCGACTTGCTCGTACTTTACAAAATCAATGCCGAGCGTTTGGGCGTACTCGTTAAAATACGCTTTTGATTTATCGTGCTTTTCCTGTTTAAGCCCTTGCTCGATAGCCTCAATCTTGCTCTTTAATGCTGAATCAGCTTTTTTATAAGGTGTGGAAATACACTCCTTATACACGCTTTCAAAATGCTCGTACGGTGTCATTACCTCGGACTTAACGGCTTTTCTCTGACTTTCAAACTCGGCAAGCTCTTTGTTGAGAGCCGAACGAATTTTTTTGATTTCTTTGTAGTTCTCATCTGTGCAAACCATTGAGCAAGCAACATTTACCTTGTGCTCAATTTCAGATTTAACAGACTCAAGTTTTTCAATAATAATCGGTATTTGCTTAACTACAATAAGCTGTGACTGTTCGTTCATCACTGCCACTCCTTTTCTGTGATTTTATGAAATTCTGCTGCGCAGTCTTTACTACAAAATTTGTTGCACTCGCTGTCCTCAAAATATGTATAATCTTCTCTGAGTTCGTAACCGCAGCAAGCACATTCACCTTTCTTTTGCGGTATAGGTGCATTTGGAGCTAAACCGTAACACACTCTTAAACACCTCCCACAGCAAGCCTTGTTGACTGCTCTAAGGTAAATGAGCAAAGCTCATCACGCATAAGCTCAAGCATATACTTTTCTGTAAGTCTTGCACCGTTGCCGTCACCAAAACGGCTTATTATGTAATTACGCTTACGCTCTGCCCTCCGTTTTACTTCCTCAAATACAGCACTGTCAATGCTTACCGCAAATGTATTGCAGAATTGATTGTAGGTAATCATCTTATCTCCCTCTTGATTTTTATTTGATTTGAGGATATAATAAAATTGATATTAATTTTATATATCCTTTTGAACCGCTGGAACTGTGCGAGAGTTTCAGCGGTTTTCTCTTTCTTCGTATTCTGCGATAACAGCTTTAAGCGTTTTTAATGTTTTGTTGAGCTCTTTTAATGTCGATGTACGGTCGAGATAAATTATATCTCTAATCTCTCTTGCATTTGTATTGTGAAAAGTCCACCCCTGTGTGCAGATATTAACATCTAACTCGCATGTATGACCGCTAAAATTAACAAATATTGTCGGCTTGCTACCAGTGCACTCACACTTTGTACTTCTGCCGTTAAATTCGAGTGCAAGTGCCATTATTTCAAGCACTTTGGATTTTACTTTTTTTGTCATCCGGTTTCACCTCCTCCCCGAAAACATCATATGCATACATACTGTTAATGCGTTGTCTAAGCCTTGCGTTTTCGTTTTTGTAACCGCGGATTGCGTCATTCTTAATGCAAAGGTCAAGTCTTGCGTTCTCAAGCTCAATCTGTAGGTGCTTAACTAAGCTATGTAAGTGCTTGTTTTCGTCTTTAAGACTGCGTTTTGTTTTAATGTGTCTAAGTGCCATTTGTTATGTCTCCTTTCTGCTGATAAACATTTCTAAAAGCTGTGTAGTCTGCAAAACATCCACACCACTTGCATATGCTTTGAGCCTGTCGCAAGGAATATTGTAAGTCCATCTGCCCTTTTCGCTCTGTACTGCTGTACCAATCGGCAGTGCTTTTTGCTTTAAGCCGTCATACACGAAATTGAGAGCAACGCCGAGGAACTTCGCCGCTACAGTTGGCGGAACATCGTCATATTCCTGACCAGTTTTTGGGTTGATAAGTAAAGTGTTGTTCATCTCCTCATCTCCTTTCTGTTGGTGTGTTCACGCTGTTTTCTGCTGTTTGACAAGAACTTTTTCAAGTTCTACTATTCTTTTCGATATTTTATTGCTTTACACGACCTTAAATGCTATGATTAACTATGAAAGGAGGTGCACACTATGTCAACTTCTCATAAAGACCTCATTCTTGATAAATCAGAAGTGAGAATACTTAGGTCCTTATATAAAGGTAATAAACTTTTAAAACAAGATGTTGACTATAAATTTAAAGAAAAATATTCTTTCTTGTTGCGTTATCATCTTATTGACTATTCACCCGATCCTAAATACTACTGTATTTCTAAAAAAGGGAAAATGTTTTTACTATACCGCAGAAAAGAAAAAATCCGTTTTTGGGTCCCGATAATTATTTCGGTAATAGCGTTAATATTGTCTGTAGTTTCCATATTAATGCCACCAGTGATAATAATAGAGCGGTAACCGAAATAGTCAGTGCAAGACCGCTCCTGAAACCCTCTCGGTATGCTCTCTCTATCTTGACATCATACTTGCCAAGCAGATAAAACGAATGAAGTAGCTTTTCGTCAATAACTTTGTTTAGATTATCTTCTAATTCGCCCTCGGTTGGAATTTTGCTTGAACAAATTATCTCAACTTCTTCATCGTCCAAATAGTCAAGTTCATTGTAAAACATTGCTCTCACCTCTAATCTGTTTTTAATGTTTGATAAATGAATAGTTTTTGAATTGACGATTTTAATAATAAATTGTATAATTAAACAAAATCGTCTTAAGGAATGTTGCTGATGTTTTTGAAAATACTTGCTATCTATTGTGTAATTGCTATAACAAATTTCTTTATAAATCTTTATAGAATGTTACACACAAAATATTTATACAACAAGTATTTGAAAAATATAAACAGCAAAGAATTTCAGCAAAACTTTGAACTCATAATTCCTATTACGAAAGTTTTAAACAAAGCTCATAAATCTTATTTTGGGTTAGAAAGTGATTTAAAAATGCACTTTATGTCTATTGCCCTCGAAAATGCCTTTTTTGAAACTTTTTACCATTATAAGTATTTGATGAAGCACTGTTTCACTTGGTTAACAAGAATACCAGTTCCAAAAACTAAATTTATTTATCAGATTTTTAATTTTTTCACTCTCAACCATTACTGTCTATTTATTTGGTCTTTATCTTGACAATTCCGGTTTAGGGTTGCAAATTCTAAACTATCTATCTGCTTTTGTAAAAGATATAACTTAAACTCATCGGATAACTCTTCTTTTTGAGGTTTGAACTGTATGTCAGCTAACTGCAACAAATGTTCAACTTTCTGATTAAGTCGGGTTATCTTTCTTTTTATTCTAAGATTATCAATTTCAAACCAAATAAATATTGTTACTGCAACAAATAAGAGTACGCAGTTTATTATGTCGGTTATTATAGCCATTCCTCCTTTCCTATGCTGTTCTCTGCTGTTCGGCTAAGTCCTGCTTATTGTACAGCTGATTTGCTATACTGAATTGTAAGATAAATAACAGAAATCAAGTGATACGCTTTAAGCGTAAATCTTTTCCAAAAAAAATAAAGTCAACAGGAAATCTATACAGTTCACCTATTCTATGCACCATATCCCAACTTGGCGAATATGTTCCTTTTTCGTAGTTAGAAAGAGTTTCCTTGCTAATATTAAGCATATCAGCTGCTTCTTTTTGAGATAAACCAGCGTTTACCCTTGCAGCTTTTAACGTGATTTTAGGATATTCCATTTGCCTCACCTCCTTGGTACACATATATAATATCACGCTAAAAGCGTAATGTCAAGCAAAAAGCGAAATATTTTTAAAAATATCTTGAATTTTTTACGCTTTTAGTGTATAATGCAAATATAACATAAAAGTAGGTGATCTAATGAGCGATAATAGTGAGCTTAACAAAAAAATTTTTGCAAAGAATTTAAACTATTATATGACTACTAACAATAAAACCCAATCGGATCTTGTAACGGACCTTAATTTAACGGCTTCGACTGTTTCTGATTGGGCAAATGGAAAGAAATACCCTCGTGTTGACAAAATGCAACTTTTGGCTGACTATTTTGGTATTCTTAAATCTGATTTGACAGAGGAACACGAAACATCAAAAATGACTGATGACATTGAACTCCAAGAATACCTCGAGGAGCTCAAGAACAGAAGTGAACTAAGAATGTTATTTAGTCTTACTAAGGGTGCTACAAAAGAAGATGTGGAAAAAGCAGTCAGAATTATTGAAGCATTAAAAAAGGATGAATAGCTTTGGGAGAAATTTTTATTAGAGGTTTAGAATTGCCGCTGACCGTACGAGGCGTAACGGTCTTAGATGAGGACGGCAATTACAATGTATATATTAATATTCTGCTTAGCTATGATACTCAACAGAAAGCCGCTAAGCACGAATTAAAGCACATTACATCCGAGCATTTTTATGATTATGAGCCTGTTGTACATAACGAGCTTGAGGCTAATGCTATTTGATAAGGAGAATTGATATGGGATTTTTCGCAAAATTATTTAAATCGCAGACAGAAACTGAATTAAATGTGCGGTTACCCCAAGCCGTTGAAAATGAATTGCTTAAAAACTCATTTAGCGACAAATATAGAAATGAAGCTTCTGAAAATGCTGTATATCTACTTTTCTGTGATTATGCCGGAGCTGAAAAATGGATAAGAGATTCCGCAAAGCCCGAATCATATTTTAATAATTACATTAAGGCTTTACAAATATTAACAGAAATCTGTAAACATAAGGTGCACCAAATTCCTGGGCATCCGTTACCAAAAAGCCAGCTAAAAGAATTGAAAAAGAACTATGAACAAAATACCAATAGGTTTATTCATAGATATTGGAAGTCAACTCTTTCATCTGCCGATAAATTAAAAACAGATAAAGGCAAGCAAAATAAAATCAATAAGTTTTTTGAAGATATGTCCAATAAGTATAGCATATATCTGACTACCGAAAATTTAAAACTTGTTGATTCTCTGAAATCAAATAATCAAAGTAAAATTCTCTTAGAAAAAATACCTGTCAGTTGTGGCGATTATGATGTTAGCACTCTTGAAAATATAAGAGCTATTCCGTGTGAAAACTCGGATGTTATGTTATTATTGCAAAAAGCCGCTACCAATCACAAAGCAAACGGCGATTTAGATTTAGCAGTAGAGTGCCTTTTAAAATCTAATCAAATTTCTGATTCACTTTCATATGATGAAATACACCTCACTGAAAAGCAGTATTTGCGAGTAATAAAGTACGCTGAATTGCTAAATAAAGATTTTTCTAAGCAAATTGAAAATAATGCAAGAAAAACGCACCCGGAAATGTTTTCTGACATCATACTTACTGAAGAATGTGAAAGATTTAAACAACAGATAAAAGCATTACATAATTTTAATCAAAATTATGTACAGCTATCTACCTCAAATGATTGTAATTTATGCAAGAAATATAATAATAAAATTTATAGCATAGACAAAAATGATCGTATGTATCCGTATGTTTATGATTTGCCAACTTTTTTACGCACAGGAAGATGTCCTGAATGCAGAGTACACATAGGATATTACACATATTATCCCGAACTTGAGGAGCTTGACCGCCAAAGGAAGAAGAAATGAACAAAGTCCGTATCCTCGGCAAAGCCGTAGGGTTTTACAGTAACATTTATTAGAATAAAAAATCCGCCCTAAAATAGGAAATCAATTTCCCATTTTGGGGTGGTAAAGCAAAAATGTTTACTCGAGTAAACAAAATAAGTCAGCGAAAATGTCCACTCGAATGGACAAAACAAATCCTGAAAATGTCCAATCGATTGGACAAAACAAATTCTGAAAATGTGCAATCGATTGCACAAATTGGAATGACAAAACGAAAATGTAAACTCGAGTAAACAAAATAAGTCAGCGAAAATGTCCACTCGAATGGACAAAACAAA
>ENA-OYZO01000079-OYZO01000079.1-human-gut-metagenome-genome-assembly--contig:-NODE-79-length-41198-cov-13.952969_pt1 | contig 41198 bp, 36 predicted proteins | sample MGYA00243293_ERZ653481 | MGnify/ENA primary metagenome ERZ653481 (study PRJEB26926, sample SAMN06165094) | human gut metagenome | biome: ENVO:00009003; feature: ENVO:2100002; material: ENVO:00002003... | reverse complement strand
GCCCCTTGACCCCGCCAAAGGGTCTTCGACCCTCTGGACTCCCGTTCGCGCGATTGCGTTGGTGACGCTCTCATACTATGCCCGCGTGTTGATTGGGGGAACCCAAGGGCGCTGCCCCTGGACCCCCGTTCGCGCGATTCAGTTGGTGACGCTCTCATGCTATGTCCGCGTGCTGATCCGGTGAGCAAAAGAGCCGCCCCTGCTTGCAGGGACAGCCCTTCTAATCGTCAGCATTCATTCCAGCAGGAACATCTGCTGTAATTGCGAATGCCCGCTGATTTCAGCGTGTCTTCATTTCCGGCCAGATGGCATCGTGGCGGCGCTTATATTCCGCCTGCATCCCCGGCTTGATTTTTCCCATCCACGCAAATCGTTCCATGCAAAAAATTTCTCCATCACCCGAACAGAGTACACCCCATCTCCCGGAATTCCTTCGCCTTTTGCAGCAGCGTTTCTTCGCTGACGCCGAACTTCTTCCCCAGGCAGTTGAGACACAGAAAGCGCGTCGCCCCGCGGTTAATCAGCTTCTTCGTCAGCGCAATTTCCACGCTTTGCAGTGCCCGATGGCACTGCATACATTCAGGCATTGTCCTTCACCAGATGGCAGAGGAACAGGCGGCAGTCATGGGCCTTGATGTGCGGATTGAACGAATCCTTCTGCGGCCCCAGATGCTCGCCGGAGAAAACGTCCGTCATGTCCAGCGCAACGCCGCCGGTCACGGGCAGCCCCATGTCCGCCATCTCGCAGTGTACCTCGGCATCCGCGTCGGAGAGGTTGGCATAGAACAGGGCAAACTCGTTGTCCGTCAGGTGGCGCAGCAGCACGAACGCGGTATCCGCCGGATGCGCCCAAGGAGCCTGCGCGTCATCAGGGTTCGGGATACACACGCTGTCGCGGCGAACGATATACGGCGGACGGCATTCCGCGTCCTGATTGATGCGCAGCAGCGCGGGATTGAGCATCAGCGCACGGTATTCCGGCGCAAGGCTGCGCAGATCCGCGCCCATCATCAGCGGCACGCCGCACAGGCACCAAAGCACAAACTGCAAGCGGTATTCCTCATAGCTGCACACCTTGCCCAGCCCGACATTTCCCTTGCCCTCCATGCCGACGGTGAGCATGTCCATGTCGTTGAAGCAGTGGTTGCCGCTCATGCAGAGCTTATTCAGCTGGCTCTTGACGATGTCGGTGAAGGAGACGAAGTTATCCATAATATCGCCGGTGGAGCGGTACATATGCGCACCGATTGCGCGCATCCACTCGCCGGGTTCTTCCATGCCCCAGTTGCAGGCGGAGAAGAGGATTTCGCGCCCGGTCGCTTTCAGCGCCATCGACATGGTGAGGTAGCGCGCCTTGCAGTTGCCGGACTGCGGGAAATTACAGAAGTCGTACTTGAGGAAATCCACGCCCCAGTCCGCAAACGTCTGCGCATCGACAAATTCATGGTCATAGCTGCCGGGATAGCCCGCGCACGTCCGCACGCCCGCGCAGGAGTACATGCCGAACTTCAGTCCCTTGCTGTGAACGTAGTCGGCAACCGCCTTCATGCCGTGCGGGAATTTCTCCGGGTCAGGCACGATGCGGCCGTCTTTGCCGCGCTCGCGCAGGCTCCAGCAGTCGTCGATGACCAGATATTCATACCCCGCCTCGCGGTAGCCCTGCGAAGCCATCAGGTCAGCCATTTCAAAAATCAACTGTTCGTTGATTTGCCAGCCGAACGTGTTCCAAGAGTTCCAGCCCATCGGGGGCAACTGTGCAAGCGGCATAAATTTCCTCCGTTTTGTCCTGCCAAGCAGGAGATTTGGTTTCTGCACAAACATTTCGCCATAAGTCCGGAAATCCCTGCATGATTCTCCCGAAAATATTTTCTGAAAATTTTCGCCGCGCCCATTTTGAAAGAGGAATTTCCAATCCCATGTCGAATGAAATGGATTGAATGGGCGATTTTCGGACATTCCTCCGAAGCATCTGGCCGCCCAGAATTTTTCTTCCTATATATCAAGGAGGACGCGATCAACATGAAACAGTCCAAGCTGATTCTGGACAAGGACTACATCATCTCCCCCATCGACCGCCGCCTGTACGGTTCGTTCATTGAGCACCTGGGCCGCGCCGTCTATACTGGCATTTACGAGCCTGCCCATCCGCTGGCGGATGAACAGGGGTTCCGCCGCGACGTGCTGGATTTGGTGCGCAAGCTGAACGTGCCTGTCGTGCGCTATCCGGGCGGAAACTTCGTCTCCGGCTTCCGCTGGGAGGATTCCATCGGCCCGAAGGAGCAGCGTCCGCGCCGCCTCGACCTGGCGTGGAAGACGACCGAGCCGAACACATTCGGTCTGCATGAGTTCGTCGACTGGGCGAAGAAGGCGAACACGGAGGTCATGTACGCCATCAACCTCGGCACGCGTGATATTCTCGACGCGCAGTACGTCGTCGAATACTGCAACCATCCCTCCGGCACGGCGTGGAGCGACCTGCGCATCAAGAACGGCGCGAAAGACCCGTTTAACATCAAGCTGTGGTGCTTGGGCAACGAAATGGACGGCCCGTGGCAGACCGGCGCGAAAACCGCCTACGAGTACGGCCGCAAGGCAAACGAAGCCGCGAAGGTCATGAAGTGGGTTGACCCCACCATCGAGACTGTTGCGTGCGGTTCGTCCGGCACAGGCATGCCCACCTTCGGCACTTGGGAGCATGAAGTGCTGATGCAGGCGTACGACAACGTGGATTACGTCTCCCTGCACCGCTACTACGGCAATCCGCACAACGACACGCAGGACTTCCTCGCTTCGACGATGGATTTGGACGAGTTCATCAAGACCGTCGCCGCCATCTGCGACGGCGTGAAGGGCACGAAGCACTCCAAGAAGACCGTCAACCTGTCGCTGGACGAGTGGAACGTGTGGTATCACTCCAAGAATCAGGATCATGATTTGTACAAGAACAAGCCGTGGGGCACAGCGCTGCACCTGCTGGAGGACGTGTACAACTTTGAGGATGCGCTGCTGGTGGGTCTGATGCTCATCACGATGCTGCGCAACGCCGACCGCGTGAAGATTGGCTGCCTGGCGCAGCTGGTGAACGTGATTGCGCCGATTATGACGCGCGAAAACGGCGGCGCGTGGGCGCAGACGATTTTCTACCCGATGATGGATGCGTCGATGTACGGCCGCGGCACGTCGCTGCTGCCGAAGATTGTGGCGGGCAAGCACGACACCAAGCATTACAATGATGTACCGGACATGGACGCCGCCGCCGTGATGGACGACGCGGGCAACGTGACGATTTTCGCCGTCAACCGCGACCTGACCGAGCCGATGGTGCTTGACCTCGACCTGCGTTCCTTCGGCGATTTGCGCCCCGCGATGCACTCCGTCCTGCACCATGACGACATGAAGGCAGAGAACACAGAATCCGCCCCGGACGTGGTGAAGCCGGTCATCCTCCCCTGCCCGAAGCCCGGTGAACCCCTCGTTCTGCCTGCTGCCAGCTGGAACGTGATTCGGTTCGTGAAGTGAGTGACCCAAGGGGCGCTGCCCCTTGACCCCGCAAGGGACTTCGTCCCTTGACCCTTTCGCGCGATTCAGTTGGTGACACTTTCAGACTGTGCCCGCGTGTTTATTGGGGGAACCCAAGGGAGTTCCTCCCTTGACCCTTTCGCGCGATTGGGTTGGTGACTTCTGCATACTGTGTCCGCGTGTTTATCTGCAAACGAAATACTTGTAGAGCTGTAAGTCTCGATAGGCTTACAGCTCTACGTCTACCAGAATCACATCATCGCCAATTTTGCAGATGTTCTCCCACGGAATCACCACCCCCGCCCGCTCACCGCGCAGCAGATGCACAAAGCTGAACTCCCCCGGCACGACAATCGCCGTTACGCGCCCATCCAAGGCGCAGAACTCGATGTCCATCGGCTTGCCTAAGCACTGCCCGTCACGCGTGTTGATGACGTCCTTCTGGCGAAGCTCGCTAAGGCTCATGGGCGGATTCCTCCCCTTTCACTTCAACAATAGCCCCATAGGCGCTATCATCCTATGCGCCATCAGCCCATTTGGATGCCCCTTTTTGCGGATTTTTTATCGAATTTATAAAATCCCCTACACAATCCGCAGAAAATATGTTATAATCAAGAAGCGCAAGGACAGGCGTGTGCTTTTTACATGCCTATTTGCAGGACTATCATTAGATAGGAGGAACCTATTCGATGCAGTACACCAAGGAAGTTGAAGAAATGGTCTGTGTCGCCAAGGGCCCGAACCACGGCCCGGCGCCCATCCCGGAAGAGGGCAAATGGATTCAGGCCAAGGAGATCAAGGACATCTCCGGTCTGACCCACGGCATTGGCTGGTGCGCGCCGCAGCAGGGCGGCTGCAAGCTGACGCTGAACGTCAAGGGCGGCGTCATCGAAGAAGCGCTGGTTGAAACCATCGGCTGCTCCGGCATGACCCACTCCGCTGCTATGGCGGCTGAAATTCTTCCCGGCAAGACCATCCTCGAAGCGCTGAACACGGACCTCGTGTGCGACGCGATCAACACCGCCATGCGCGAGCTGTTCCTGCAGATCGTTTATGGCCGCACCCAGTCCGCTTTCTCTGATGACGGCCTGCGCGTCGGCGCTGGTCTGGAGGACTTGGGCAAGGGTCTGCGCTCTCAGGTCGGCACCATGTACGGCACCAAGCTCAAGGGTGTGCGTTATCTGGAAATGGCTGAGGGCTATGTGCTGAAGCTGGCGCTGGACAAGGACAATCAGGTCTGCGGCTACCAGTTCCTGTCGCTCGGCAAGATGATGGACGCCATCAAGAAGGGCATGAGCCCGAACGAAGCCTACGAGAAGAACGTGGGCACCTATGGCCGCTTCAAGGCGGAAGACGGCGCCGTCGCTTGGATCGACCCGCGCAAGCAGTAATATAGGAGGTATGCTGAAATGGCTCTGTTTGAAAACTACGAAGGACGCATGCCTCAGCTCCAGCCTGTTCTGGAAAAGTACGGCTTCAAGGATTTTGATGAGCTGAAGGCTTACAACAACAGCAAGGGCGTTGACGCTTATAAGATTGTCGAAGGCATTCAGCCTATCTGCTTCGAGAACGCGAAGTGGGCTTACGAGCTGGGCGCTGCCATCGCGCTGAAGAAGGGCGTTAAGACCGCTGCGGAAGCGGCCACCTGCATCGGCGAAGGTCTGCAGGCGTTCTGCATCCCCGGTTCCGTCGCTGACCAGCGTCAGGTTGGTCTGGGTCACGGCAATCTGGGCGCGATGCTGCTGGACGAGAAGACCGAGTGCTTCGCGTTCCTCGCTGGCCACGAATCCTTTGCTGCCGCGGAAGGCGCTATCGGCATTGCCCGCAATGCCAACAAGGTTCGCAAGAACCCCCTGCGCGTCATCCTGAACGGTCTGGGCAAGGACGCTGCCATGATCATCAGCCGCATCAACGGCTTCACCTATGTGCAGACCAAGTATGACTACCTGTCTGCTGACGTGAAGGAAGACCATGCGCTGACGGTCGTCAAGGAAGTCGCCTATTCCAACGGCGAACGCTCCAAGGTCAAGTGCTACGGCGCTGATGACGTCCGCGAAGGCGTCGCCATCATGTGGCACGAGGGCGTTGGCGTGTCCATCACGGGCAACTCCACCAACCCCACCCGCTTCCAGCACCCCGTTGCCGGCACCTACAAGAAGGAAATGATCGAAGCCGGCAAGAAGTACTTCTCCGTTGCGTCCGGCGGCGGCACGGGTCGTACCCTGCACCCCGACAACATGGCGGCTGGCCCTGCCTCCTACGGCATGACCGACACCATGGGTCGTATGCACTCTGACGCGCAGTTCGCTGGCTCCTCCTCCGTGCCCGCGCACGTTGAGATGATGGGTCTGATCGGCATGGGCAACAACCCGATGGTCGGCGCGACCGTCGCGGTGGCTGTCGCTGTCGAAGAAGCGCAGAAGAACGCGTAATTTGGTTGCTTCCAAGAACCTTCCGTTTCGGCGGAGGGTTCTTTTCTTTGTGGAAAAAGGCGTTTTCGGCAGGCATGTAGATGAACGAACGGTTTTCGCCATTTTTCCCTGCACTTTTGCCGTTTTTCCGCACATTCCGCCCTCCCTCGCCCTTGCGTCCCGTCCGGCAATCTGGTAGAATAAAGTATTCTCTGCTCCCGAAAGGATTGATTCACCCATGTTCTTTGATACGATTGCCGCCATCAACAAGGTCGTCAACGATTTCGTCTGGGGTGTGCCGGCGATGGTCTGCATTATCGGCGTTGGGCTGCTGCTCAGCGTCCGCACGGGCTTTTTGCAAATCCGCAAATTTCCCTTCGCGCTCAAAACCACCATCGGGCGCATGTTCCACAAGAAGGAAGCCGCGGACGGCGCGATGACCCCGTTCCAAGCCGTCTGCACTGCGCTGGCGGGCACGGTCGGCACGGGCAATATCGCCGGTGTCGCGGGCGCAATTGCCATCGGCGGGCCGGGCGCGGTGTTCTGGATGTGGTGCTCAGCGCTGCTGGGCATGTGCACGAAGTACGCCGAAGTCACCCTCGCCGTCCACTACCGCGAACGCAGCGCCACCGGCGAGTGGATCGGCGGGCCGATGTACTACATCAAGAACGGGCTGGGCAAGCGCTGGCAGTGGCTCGCCATCCTCTACGCACTTTTCGGCACGCTGACCGTCTTCGGCACAGGCAACGCGACGCAGGTCAACACCATCACGACGGCGATTAACACGGCGTTTATGCAGTTTCACCTCGTCAGCGACGCTTTCGTGCCGACGCTCAACCTCATCATCGGCATTTTCTGCGCGATGCTGGTGGCAATGGTGCTGCTCGGCGGCATCAAACGCATCGGCAGCGTGAGCGAAAAGCTGGTGCCGTTCATGGCCCTGTTCTACGTCGTGCTGGGCATCGGCGTGGTGCTGCTGAATGTCCAGCGGCTGCCGGGCGTGCTTCAGTCCATCTTCGAGGGCGCGTTCAACCCGGCGGCGTTCACGGGCGGCATCATCGGCAGCCTGTTCGTAAGTATGCAGAAGGGCGTTTCGCGCGGCATCTTCTCCAACGAGGCGGGTCTGGGCACGGGTTCGATTGCCCACGCCTGCGCCGATACGCAGAAGCCCGTCACGCAGGGCATGTTCGGCATCTTCGAGGTGTTTGCGGACACGATTATCATCTGCACGCTGACGGCGCTTGTCATCCTGTGCAGCGGCACGCCGGTGACCTACGGCGTGGCAGCGGGCGCGGAGCTGACGATTTCCGGCTTCACGACGACATACGGCAGCTGGTCGTCGATTTTCACGGCGGTAGCGCTGTGCTGCTTCGCCTTCTCGACGATTATCGGCTGGGGGCTGTACGGCTCACGCTTTGTGCAGTTTCTGTTTAAGAGCAACAAGGTCGTCCGCCCGTTCCTTGTGATTTACTCGTTCGTGTCGATTCTCGGCGCAACGCTCGATTTGGGGCTGCTCTGGGACATTGCGGACACGTTCAACGGGCTGATGAGCATCCCGAACCTGATTGCGCTGCTGCTGCTGTCGGGGATGGTCGTGAAACTCACGAAGGAGCATTTTCCGGGGAAAGGTACCGTTCGGAAAACAGGCGAATAATGCAAAACGGTGCTTCCCGTGTGTGATGGGAAGCACCGTTATTTTCTCTGCGCTTGCACAAAGGGAGGGAGGAGAGACTCCTTCCGAAATCTCCCCTCCCGCAGTGAATCGTATTACTCAACCGTCAGGTTCGCCGTCATGCCGCCCACGGTGATCACATGCTCGCCGGCATCGAGGGTCAGCGGGATGGTCACAACGCGGAAGCTGCCAGCAGACACAGCGATCATCTTCGTCGCGGCCAGTTCGCCATCCACCAGCACTTCGACATTGATATAGCCGTCAGCGCCGTTGTTTTCTGCGATGAAGTTGATTTCAAAGGTCTCGCCCGCCTTGGCCAGGTTGAGAACCTTTGTCGCCATTCTGGTGCCGGAAGACGTCTCTTCGCTGACTTCACGGACACCCTGCGGCGCAATCAGCGTGTTGCAGGTAATGTCAGCAGGCTGGTCGTAGCGCATACCGAAGTGCGCAGGATACATCACGTCGCCGAGATTCGTGGGCAGGTCAGCAGTCGGGTTATTGCGAACCACTGCTGCCATGTACAGGCGAGTCTTGGTATCCACGCCAGTGTCAAACTGCAGCTCGCCCCAATCCAGTTCAGCATCTTCGCTCGTCCATGCCATCTCGAACACGGTCTTGCCGCTGGGAGCCTTCGCACCGTAGAGCATATCCGCCAGCACGGACGGCAGCGTCTTGTGATAGAAATTGCCCATGGAAGAACCGTGGTCGGGTGTGCAGTCATAGGTCAGGAACAGCACCGCCGCGCTGTTGCCCACCGCATAGGCATCAGGCTCGTTGGAAACGCCGCCGTCGTAGCAGAGGACAACGGGCTTTTCAGCATCCGCAGCATCCTCAAACAGCAGTTCCGGCGCGTCGTCCATCGCGGTCACATGGGCAATAATCACGTCTGCGTCTTCCATGTTGTCCACCACCGTCGCATACGCGGCAATGGCTTCCTTATCCATGGCAACCGTGTCCTTGCTCGTCCCCGCAACATACACCTTCTGCTCCGCCTTCAGCGGCAGAAGGTTATCATTCTTCAGCAGGACGGTGGATTCGGTCTGGAGCTGGATTTCCATGGCGTTCATTTCGGCAGTGCGCGCACGATAAACGTCTTCAATCGTCGTCATGTCGAACGCCTGCGCCTTGTATTCGTCAGAAGCGCACAGTTCCAGCGCGTCTTCAAGGTTGCCGTAGGGATCTTCAAACAGACCCAGTTCAAACTTGTTGCGCAGCACACGCTTGGCGTGCTTATCAATCGTTTCCTGCGTCAGGTTGCCCAGTTTCAGCTGTTCCTTCACAGCGTTGGGCCACATGGGCTGCATCATGCCGGGATAACGGGCGATAACCGCGTCGTAGTCCACAGGCACATCGTCTTCCACCATGAAGAAGCAGCCAACCTGATCAACGTCCGCGTTGAAGATGGTCGCATACAGTTCGCCGACAGAAGCAGTGCTCAGGTCAAGTCCTTCAGGCGTCGTGCCGGAAGCAGAAGGAACCTGCATCCACATCGGCCAGTCGGTCACGACACAGCCATCATAGCCCAGCTGCTGGCGCAGCACCGCCATGGACTCGGAGTCGTAGCAGACATTGCAGTTATTGAGGAACTTGCCGTTGTTCAGCATGATCCAGCCGGAGCCGTTGTCGATGACAGCGCTCTTCCAGCCAACCAGCCACGAATCCACCAGATTCGCGGGAGACTTCGCATTGAAGTAGTTGGAGCGGCCGCCGCGCGCCACAAAGTGCTTCGTGCAGGCATTCACGCCGTTTTCTTCATACGCCTTGGTTTCGATGCCGACCATCTTGGCGATGTAGTTCACATCGTCGCCGTACCACGAGCCGATTTCCACGCCATAGGAATGGAACGGCACATGGAAGCCGATGGCGCGCTCTTCCTTCGCGTACTGTGCAACAAGGTTGTACAGCAGTTCCGGGTCATGCGCAATGCCAACCGCGTAGTTCGGCATGTTGACCATGCCAGCCCATGTGTTGTAGCTGCGGTCGCAGGACAGCACAACCGGAATGCCCAGACGCGCCGTTTCCGCGATTTCCTGGAACGCATTGTTTTCATAAATCAGCGTTTCCGGCGTACCATTGACGTTGTGCAGGTACGTCGTCACGTTATCGCTGATGATGGAGTGATACATCGGAACGTAGCAGCTGCCATCCGCGGCGATATATGTAGGTTCGTTAGAATAGAGCCATTCCTCCGTGTAGGGATACATGCTGGTGAACGTACCGCCGGTAGAGGCGTGCCACAGCAGACCGATTTCCTCATCCAGCGTCATCTGGCTGAGCAGATCGTCCACGCGCGCGTCCACAGGCTGCCGCCAGTCTTCGTACACGTCCAGCGTGCCGTTGCCGTTCAAATCCTTGAACTTCAGTCCATCGACCTCAATGATGTTCTTCACATGCGCTTCCAGCGCAACCTGCCCTGACGCTTCATCCGCCGGAACGATGACTTCGTTCACGGCATAGGGCTTGGTGAAGGTATGCGGATCAACGAATTCCCCGCCTCCACCGTTGTTAAAGTACTGCTGTTCCGCAACCGCGATCCCGCTGAGCAGCATTGCCAGCGTCATCACGAAAGACAGTGCCCTTGAGAACTTTTTCATACCGTTTTCTCCTTCCCATAGTTCCCGCAATGCACATTGCATTGCCAACCGACGTAAGGCAATCGCCTTATTGATTTCATTATACCGCCGCAGCCAAAAAGAAGCTATGGAAAATTCAGTCCTCATTTTTGTAAATTTCAGCACAGACTTCTGCTCCAGTTTCGGTCGGAATATACAAAGCGCATCAAAGTGCACAAGTAGCGCCCGGCGCAGGTTTTCCCCCGCGTCGGGCGCTTTCTATTGAATTGTGGATTGGTTTCGCTTATTCCTTCTCCACCGCCATGGCGACGAGCTTCTGGCTCCGCTTCAGGAACGCCGTAATCTCGTCCGCTTCCAGCGGCTGGGCGCTCATACGCGCCAAATCGTAAATCTGCTGGCAAAGCAGCTGCGTCGTCTCATTCTCCGGATCGCGTGCCGCCAGTTCCTGAATCGCCTTGTTGCGGCGGTTCAGCACAAGCGTGAAGCGGTCGGGCATGTCGAAGGACTGACCATACAGGCGGCTCATTTCCTTCATGCGGCGAATCTGCTCGTCCTCCGTGACCATCGCAGGCAGCTCCGCGTCGGACAGGCTCTGCAGGTTCACGGGCAGGTCATCCTTGCCCAGCGCCTTGCGGAACATCGCCTGAATCGTCTCCTGATTCAGCTCCTTGCCCTCTTCGGAATCTTCCAGCAGGCCGGACACATCCGCGTCCACACGCGCGAAGGTCAAGCCTTCCTCGCCGCCGGAATATTCCATGAAGGACTGGAAGTTGCCGTCGATGATGTGATCCATCACAACAACATCAATGCCGCGATTGGTGTACAGCGCAACGCTCGCCGCCTGACGCTTCGGGTCGTTGGTGTAGTAGACCTTCTTGTCCGCCTTGTCGGCGTTCGCAGTCTTGTACTCTTCCAGCGTCAGATAGCGGCCATCGGTGGTCTTGTAGAGGATCGCCTTCTTGACCTGCTCGTAGAACTTCTGGTCACGCATCGCGCCGAACTTGACGAAGGGCGCAATGTCGTCCCAGTATTTCTGATACGTCTCGCGCTCGGTGTTGAACAACCCGCAGAGCTTATCCGCCACCTTCTTGGTGATGTGCGCAGACAGCTTCTTGACCGTGCCGTCATTCTGCAGGAAGGAACGGCTGACGTTCAGCGGCAGATCGGGGCAGTCGATAACGCCCTTCAAAAGCGTCAGGAATTCCGGAATGACTTCCTTCACGTTGTCCGCCACGAACACCTGACCCGCGAACAGCTTCACCTGACCTTCGTACTTGCCGAAGTCGTTGCGGAGCTTCGGGAAATACAGGATGCCCTTGAGGTTGAAGGGGTAATCGACGTTCAGATGCACCCAGAACAGCGGATCTTCCCAGCCGAACATCTTGTGATAGAAGTCGATGTACTCCTTGTCCTCGCACTCGCTCGGCTTTTTCAGCCACAGCGGTTTGGTGTCGTTAATCAGGCTCGGCTTGGGTTCATCGACGACCTTGCGCTTCTTGGGCGTGCCGTCCTCGTTGGTTTCGCCGGGGATTTCTTCCTCGCGCTCCACCGGCTTGGCGTTTGCATCCATCAGGTAAATCGGATACGCCATGTAGCCGCAGTAGCGGGTCAGCACTTCGCGGACGCGGTAGAGTTCGAGGAACTCCTTCTCTTCATCGGAGATATGGAGGATAATCGACGTGCCGTGCGCGGTGCGGTGACCTTCGCTGATGGCGAAGTCCATGCCGTCCTTGGATTCCCAATGCACCGGCTCCGCGCCCTCCTGACAGGACAGCGTTTCGATTTCGACGTTCTCAGACACCATGAACACGCTGTAGAAGCCCAGCCCGAAGTGACCGATAATGTCGCCCTTCTTTTCGTCGCCCTCGAATTTCTTCATAAACTCGGACGCGCCGGAGAATGCGACCTGATTGATATAGCGCTTCACCTCGTCCTCGGTCATGCCGATGCCGGTGTCGCTGATGGTCAGGGTCTTGTTCTCCTTGTCCACCGTGACCATGACAGACATTTCGCTCTCGTCATCCGGATTCGTCATGCGATACTTCGTGATGGCGTCGCAGCCGTTGCTGACCACCTCGCGCAGGAAAATGTCCTTATCGGAATACAGCCAACGCTTAATGACCGGCATAATATTTTGGGCGTCAATCGACACAGAGCCCTTTTCCATTTCAATCGCCATACATCATTCCTCCTCGGAAAATAAGCGGTAATAATTGTTGCAGTCTTTCTGACCGCTGGATGTATTGTAGCACGATTTCCATCGAAATGCAAGCGAAAATTAGCACTCAACGCAAAAGAGTGCTAACAATTTTCAGATTGTTCACTTTTTTCGCCCGCGAAACCCTCCCCCTTGCGCGTGAGACGCCCCCGTTCCCCTTGCAAACCCGCGCGCAATACGGTATAATAGATGAAACAACTTTTATGCCAAAGGAGCTGACGAACCCATGTCCGCGATTCATGAGCATGTCCTGCAAAACGGCATGACGCTTTTGTGCTGGCCGCAGCGCCACCTGCACGGTCTGGAATTCGGGCTGTATTTGAAGGGCGGACCGCTGTACGAAACGGAAGAGACACAGGGCATCAGCAATCTGCTGGAACACCTGTGCTTCCGCGGGCTGGGCGGACTGAACCGCGAAGGATTGCTGCGCGAACTGAACCGCTTCGGCACGAACCTCGATGCCGCGACATATGCCGAAGGGCTGGTGTTCCGCCTGAAGTGCCTGCCGCGTTTCTTTGACGCGGCGCTGGAATACTTCCTGCGCTTTTTCGCGAATGTACCGTGGACGCCGGAGCAGATTGCCGCCGAGAAGCAAGTTGTCCTGCGCCAATTGGAGGCGGACGGCGATGGTGATCTGTTCGACCGCGCGGCGTGCGATTTCCGCCGGACAGAAAACGGCGCATTCCCCCCGCTGGGCACGCCGGAGAGCCTGATGGCGCTGACCGAAGCGGACATTCAGCTTTGGCAGGAGATGATTTTCCAGCCGCAGAACGCCTGTCTGGTCATGACGGGCAATTTCTCCGACGGCATGGAGCTCGCCGCCATCGAAGCGCTGAGCGAGCTGCGCAACACGACCGCCCAGCCGCCGTTCACGCAGTCGCTGCCCATCGGCTTCTGTATGCGCGACGAGCAGAGCGATTTGCTGGAAGAGGTCGAAAGCGATTTTGCGAGCGTTCAGCTGGCGTTCGACGTGGACAGCGAGCAGGTCTACCCCGTCGCGGCGGAGGTTCTCAGCACCATCACCGCCGGGAACGACGACAGTATGCTCTTTCAGGCTTTGCGCGAGGAGCAGGCGCTCGTTGCGGAAATCGAGTCGCAAATCAGCCGCGTCGGGCAATTCAGCCGCCTTGTCATCCGCTATGACGTGCGGTCGGAATGGCTGAAAGACACGCTGACAAAGGTCTTTGCCTATCTGCATCGACTGACGATGTACGTCCGCCCCGCGCGATTGAATCAGCTGCGGACGCAGTTCACCACCAACAACGCCATGCTGACTGACGACACCGCCGCGCTGAACGACCGTCTCGGCTGGGCGTGGATGAGCGGCGACACGGCACAGGCGGATTTGGACGCTGCCGCCGCGCAGTACAACGAGCTGACCGCCGAGGAACTGCTGGACGCGGCGCAGACCGTTTTCCGCCCGGAAAATCTCTCTATCGCCGTGCAGTACGACCCGGAGGCGGTCGGCGATTTGCGCCCGCTGCTGCAAAAGCTGCGCGAAACGCTGTAAGGAGCGACCCATGCCCTCTCAAATTTACGAGATTCTCTCTCTGATGATGCGCTACTGGTTCGCCGCGCTGGGGGTGCTCATTGTCCTGCGCGCGTTCTGGTGGCTGTGGAAGGATCACCGAAGCCGCGAGAAAAAGCGGCGTTCCCTGCCGGATGCGGGCAGCATCGGGGAATTTGTGGTCGAGAGCGACTGCGCCGCACTCCCGCAGGATACGCTGCTGCCTGTCCCGGCGGACGGGACGCTGGGCAGCGTGCGGAGCTGCGATATTGTTGTCCCTGCGCGCGGCGTATCCCCCCGGCATCTGGATGTGATGTTCCGCAACGGATATGGGCTGTATATCATCCCGTGGCGCGGGTGCAGCTGCATTGTCGATGGGGAGACGGTAGCGAGCCGGAAGGATGGAATGGCGCATCCGCTGCAGCATAACAGCATTTTGGAGGTTGGACAGGCGAGATTGCGCTTGCGCGTGTTTGCGGGACTGGATGTGGAGGATGTGCGCGCCTATGCCGAACGGCGCGAGGATGAGGATGATGAGCAGGAAAATCCCCAATACCCCGATTGATGGAAATCGCGCTCAAGCCAGGCGGCAAAAAAAGGGTCAAGGGGCAATGCCCCTTGCGGAGTCCAGAGGCGGCGCCTCTGGTGGGGTTTGTGGCAACGCCCCAACTGTTTTTCGGGTGCTCACTCAAAGAGAACAGCCAACAAAGGCGCAGGCAGCGAAGCGTCCCTGCCAGTAACTAAAAAGCCTTCCAATACAGTTCAAGTAACATGGGAGGCGACCGCCGAAGGAGTCCAGAGGGCGATCGGAAAGCCTTCTGGAAGCTACTCTTTTTACCATTATAATAGGAAAGTCAACTCTGGCAGTGCAAAAAGCTCATTAACTTTTTATTGTTGCAGAGGGATTTCGCGCCTGCGGGCGCGACCAAAGGGCATGAAAACAAACGAAGTTTGCGATCGCCCTTTGGAAACCTTCGGGTGCACACTACCATACTTGTATTGGCGTGTTGCTTATTTTTATGATTACAAAACGCTTTCCGCACAATACCTTTCTATGATAATCAGAGATAATCAGATTTTCGCGCCAGAAGGCGCCCATTTCATTTTTGCGAGGTGATTTCCTTGGCGCGTGACCGCCAGCGCGGGCGTGAAAAGCTGAAAGACCCCGGCCGCTCTTTGTCGCGGGCGGTTTCGATTTTCTACATCAGCGCATTCTGCCTTCTGTTCCTGCGCGATTGCCAATGGCAGGCGCTCGCACTCGCCGTCGCCGTACCGCTGGCGGGCGCGTTCACAACTGGCTTCCTGCCGCGGCTCTTCCCGGTGGATAAGCTGCTGCTGTCGCTGACCAACTTCCTGTGCGCGCTGGGGCTGCTCGTCCTCTACGACACCAACCCGACGTATGCCTACCACCAGTCCATCTACTATTTCGTCGGGCTGGCGGCGATGGTTGTGTGCATCTACCTCATCCGCGTCGGGCGCAGCTTCCGGCTGCTCGTGTGGCCGATGATGCTGCTCTCGCTCGTGCTGCTCGTCCTCCCGCTGTTCATCGGCAAGGAGACGTACGGCGCGAAAAACTGGTTCTATGTCGGCGGCATCTCCGTTCAGCCCAGCGAAATCGTCAAGCTGACGCTCATCATCGTCATCAGCCGATTCATGGCAGATCGGCGGCTGATTCCTTGGCTTGGCTTCTCTGTGGCATGCCTTGGCGTGCTGATGCTGCAAGCCGACCTCGGCACGGCGCTGCTATACTACGGCGTGGCGCTGATGCTCTATTTCGCTTCGTCCGGGAATCCGGTGCTGATGCTGTGCGGCATCGGCGGCGGCGTCGGCGCGGCGCTGCTGGGCTATCAGAAGTTTGCGCACGTCAAAAAGCGCGTCGCGATTTGGCTCGACCCGTGGAGCGACTACGACAACGCGGGCTATCAGCTCATTCAAAGCCTGATGGCAATTGCCAGCGGCGGCGTGTTAGGCGTCGGCTTGGGACTGGGCAGCCCGACGACGATTCCCGTTTACCACACGGACTTCATCTTCTCCGTCATCTGCGAGCAGTTCGGGATGCTGTTCGGCTCGTGCGTGCTGCTGATGTATGTTGCCATCATCTGGCGCGGCACATCCATCGCAATGGCGGCGCGCACCCGCTTCCACGGGCTGCTGGCAATGGGCTGCACTGCCATGCTTGGCTTGCAGACGTTCATCATCATCGGCGGGGTGATTAAGCTGATTCCGCTGACGGGCGTGACGATGCCGTTCGTCAGCTACGGCGGCACGTCGCTGGTGGCGTGTTTGTGCCTGATTGGCCTGATTCAGGGCGTTTCCAGCGTCAATGAGGATGATTTGGCGCGCGACGCGGACTTGGCGGATTACGGTGGAGGTGCGGCATGAAGCGGCAGCGGTTCAAATTCAAGCTTCTTGCGTTCTTCCTCTTCGCGCTTTTTGCCCTGCTCGGCACATACGGGATGCACTCGATCGCCCTCTACGGCAACCGCTGGTTCACCTACGCGAAGAATCCGCGTGTACGGGCGCAGAAGCAGAACGTCGTGCCGGGAGACATTCTCGACCGCAGCGGCGTGGTGCTGGCGACCTCTTCCATCAGCGAGGACGGTGCCGTCACCCGCGTTTATCAGGCGGATGAAGCTGCCCGCCGCGCCGTTGTGCACCTGCTGGGCGATTCCGACGGGCAGGTTGCCAACGGAGTTGAAAGTTTTCAAACGGCGTACCTCTACGGCTTCCAGACCGGGATTTGGGAGCGGATTCAGGCGCTTGTGACCGGACAGAAGCGCCACGGCGACAACGTGACGCTGACCGTGGACAGTTCCCTCTGCACGGCAATTCTGCAATCCTTCCAGCGGCGCGCGCCCGGTAAAGCCGGCGCGGCGGTCGTGATGAACTACAAGACAGGCGAAGTGCTGGGGATGGTCAGTCTGCCGACGTTCGACCCCATGAGCAGCAGCGCCGTGTCCGCCTCCTCCAACGCCTACTGGAACCGCGTCACGCAGAATCCCTACACGCCCGGCAGCACATTCAAACTTGTGACCGCCGCCGCGCAGCTCCGCGTGAACCCCTCCGCGCAGACGATGCAAGTCAACTGCACCGGCAATTTGACCGTGGACGGGCAGGTCATCCATGACTACGGCTCTGCCAGCCACGGCGCGATTGACCTGAAAACCGCCTTCATGCGCTCCTGCAACAACGCCTTTGCGCAGTACGCACTGTCCATGGGCGACAAGGCGCTGCGCGAAGCGGCGGAATCCTTTGGCTTTAACGACAACTTCCTTTTCCGCGATCTCGTTGTGGAGAACAGCGTCTATCCGACCACGAGCCGCAGCAATTTCAACATCGCCATGAGCGGCTTCGGGCAGTCCGCCATCACCGCCACGCCGATGCACCTGTGCCTGCTCGCCGCCGCCGTCGCGAACAAGGGCGTGATGATGGAACCCGTGCTGATTGACCGCGTTGCCAGCCCGTCCGGCGTGACGCGCTATACCCGCTCCAGCCGCGTCTACCGCACCGCCATGACGGAGGGGCAAGCCGCGATTCTGGCGGAGTACATGCGCGCGGTCGTCACCAGCGGCACAGGCACACGCGCTGCTGTCAGCGGGATGATTATCTGCGGCAAAACCGGCAGCGCGGAAACATCACTGAACGGGCGCGCCATCACAAACGGTCTGTTCATCGGCTTCGCACAGGACGTCCCCTACGCGCTGTGTGTCGTCGTCGAGGATATCGACGATGGTCAGGGCGGCGGCTCAACCGCTGCGCCGATTGCCCGCGATATCTTCGCGTACCTCAAAAACATGCAGTAAAATAGCGTCGGACAGTTTTCATGGCTGTCCGACGCTTTTGATTTACCCATTGCCCGCCCAGAGCCAGTCCTGCGGGATATAGCCAATCGCTTCTTCGCTGTTCATGATGATGTAGAACTCCCCTGACACGCCGATGAGGTAGTAGCTTTCCATGCTGTTCCAGCGCATCGTGTCCGCCGACAAGTCCGGCGCATCGAACACGCGGTATTCGTAGACAAATTCGTCCGCCCCATACTCCTGATGCTCGTCCTTGACAATCAACTGCGGGAACGCACACGCCACTTTGTCCATATCCGCGCCAAACGCCAGATAGTCCATCAGCATCCAGCCAGAGAGGTCACACCCGATGGTGACATGCGCCCATTCGCCGCGGATTTCGTCCACATACACGGGCGTTCGGTTGTAGAACTTGCCCAGCGATACCGACTTGCGGTCGGGTTTCTCGCGCAAATGCAGACGGTCGGTCGGATTTGGGTTGTTGACAACCGCCCAATTCGTGCGGTCAAGGTGCTGCATGGCTTCTTCATAGGTCGTCGGGAATTCTGCAAACGGCAGGTCGGTCACGTCATAATACGGATGATTGCCATACACATAGCCATCGCTCGTGCAGGTGGTCAACGTGCCGTCATTGCAAATCGCGTGCGGTTCAATGATAAAATACACTTGCTCACCCCAGACCGAATGCAGCAGCATCTTCCCATCTTTCAGCGTAACGCGGTATTCAGCATAGTGTTCGCCCTCGATGAAAATTTCCGCCAGATTTCCCGCCGCGTTTGACGTTTGCAGCGAGAAATCCGTCCCGATGATTTTGCGGTACACCGCATACTGCCCGCCGTCCAACTCCGCCCAGCGCAGCACGTCGCCGTCCGCCGCACTGCGGGTGTGCATCACGATGACAGCTTCCGTCGCGTAGATTTCCACCAGTTCTTCGCCGCCCGTCAGCTCATCCGACACATACGGCAGCAGCGCCTCCGGAAGATTCATCGGTGTTCCAAGATAGGCGTTTTCAGCCGCTAATTCCTGCGCTTTCGCGGCGAATCCGTCCTTCACGGCAATGGGCACGGGCTGCTTGCCGTCCTCGGCGGGGAAAATCAGGAAGCCGGATTCGATGGCGTACGGGAGCGGGGCGGATTCAGCACACGCGGCGCTCATCAGCAGAAGCAAAAGCAGTGCAAGGATTCTTTTCATGCGGATTTTCCCCTTTCGTCAGCCGTTTCCCGCCCAAAGGTGGCTTTGCGGGATGTAGCACACGTTCTCGTTGTCGTTCATGACGATGTAGTAATTGCCCTTGATGCCGATAACGACCCAGTTATCCCCGCTGTGCCAGCGCGTGTACGGTGCGGATTTTTTCGGCTCATCCAGCACCTCAAATTCATACGTTGTCTCGTCCGCCACGTTCAGCCGATATTCTTCGCGCACCTCCAACTGCGGAAACGCGCATTCCACTTTGTCCGCATCCTCGCCGAACGCCAGATACTTGGTCATCATGTAACCCGTCGTCGCGCGCCCGATGCGCACATATGCCCAGTCACCGCGGATTTCCTCCACATACACGGGCGTTCGGTTGTAGAACTTGCCGAGATTGCGCCCTTCCTTGCTCGCCTTGCCGCGCAGGTACAGTCGATCCGCCGGATTTGGGTTGTTGACAACCGCCCAATTCGTGCGGTCAAGGTGCTGCATGGCTTCTTCATAGGTCGTCGGAAACTCCGCAAACGGCAGGTCAGTCACGTCGGAATACGGGTGATTGCCGTAGCGGAAGCCCGCGTTTCCACCTGCCGACTCCACGCAGGCTTGCAAATCGTAGAGGGCGTGGCGCTTGATGCCGATGCCGCCCGCTCCGTTCCAGACCTCACGCAGCGTCAGATAACCATTTTCGCACGTCATGCAGTACGTTATTTCATCGACGCACAGGAGGATGGACGCCGCGCTGCCGTGATATCGATCGAAGCTGAACGGCACACCAATCACCTTTCGGATGACATAATTCCCCAGATTCGTCCTGTACGCCACGCGCAGCACGTCGTCATCCGCCACATCCACGGTGTGCATGGCAATCAGTTCCGTCGTGCAGTACAGTTCCACCAGCGTCTCGCCGCCGGTCAGCTCATCTGACACATACGGCAGCAGCGTCTCCGGCAGATTCAGCTGGATTGCGCCGGATATGTCCGCATCCGCCAGCAGCGCTTCGGGAAAGTCCGGCTTCATGGCAATCGGCTGACATTTCCGTCCAGCGCCGTCCAACAAAATCAGCGAACCATCCTGCATAGTATACGCTTCTTCCGCGCCAGCAATGGGCAGGAGCAGCCAAATCATCAGCAGCGCAAGCAGTTTCTTCATTGGCATTCTCCCCTTACCCGTTGCCCGCCCAGAGCCAGTCCTGCGGGATGTAGCGCACGTTTTCGTCGGTGTCCATAATAATATAGAAGTCGTCAATCACGCCAATCAAATAGCACTCTTCACCCCAATTCCAGAGCGTTTTTGTCGCCGACATGTTCGGCGCATCGAACACATAATAGTCATAGGCCAGTTCATCCGCCACATTCTCCTGATACTTTTCTATCAGCGACAGCTGCGGGAAGGCACATTCCACCTTGTCCATATCCGCACCAAATGCGAGATACTTCGTCATCATCCACCCTGACAGGTCGCGCCCGATGGTAACGTGCGCCCATTCGTCGCGGATTTCGTCCACATAGACCGGCGTTCGGTTGTAGAACTTGCCCAATGATACCGACTTGCGGTCGGGTTCTGTGCGCAAATGCAGACGATCGGTCGGATTCGGGTTGTTCACAACCGCCCAGTTCGTGCTGTCCACCTGCGCCAGCATTTCCGCATACGTTTCGGGGAAGGTTGCGAAGTCCACCGCTTCCACGTTGTAGAAGGGATGTGCGCCGTAAACGTAGCTGTCATTTCGCATCGCAATCACTTCTTCCATATTACCGATAGCGTGTGGCTGAATGTACACAATTTCCCTGCCGGCGGTGTACCACAAAACGAGTTTTCCATTTCGCAGTTTCAAGGCGTATTCCTGTCCTTCGATTTCCATGCTGACTTCGCCTGCCGAGACGTGCACCGTGTCCAGCGAAAAATCCTCCCCGACGACTTTATCAACCATTTGATAGCCGTCACCCGTCCACCACGCCACGCGAAGCACATCGCCCTTCGCCGCGTCGCGCAGGTGCATTCCAACCAGCGCCGTCGTGCAGTAAATCTCGACCAGCTCTGCGCCGCCGGTCAGCTCATCCGCCACATAGGGCAGCAGCGCCTGCGTCAGCCCCATCGGCGCGGCGGCGAACGTATCCGCCTGCGCAGCGAGCGCTTGGGCGGCTTTCGCGAACCCCTCCCTGACGGCAATCGGCTGATACGTCGTGCCGTCGTCGGACTGGAAGGTCAAATAGCCATTTTCGACGGTGCAGCGGTACGCATCATCCCAGAAGTCTTTGCCGCCCGAAAATTCCTCTGCCCCGGCGGTCATCAAAATCAGGAGCAGGGTCATCAGCAGTGCACACCATTTCTTCATTCGGCATCCCCCTTTGATTCGGTGTTCTGACAATGAAACGAACGGGCGACGCGTTTTCTTCCGCAGAATTGGGAATTACGGCAAAAAATCCCCCTGCGGGTTCAGCAATGGATGGTTCCGTTTTTCGCGCAGGGGCGCATTTGCCTCATATCGCCGTTCCTTTCTTCGGGCGAAACAGCCCAGTCATGTCCTTTTTTTCGATTTCCATCAGCTTGATTTTACGGTCAAGCCCGCCCGCGTACCCCGTCAGGCTGCCGTTCGCGCCGACGACCCGATGGCACGGAACGATGATGCTGATGGGATTGTGCCCGACCGCGCCGCCGACCGCCTGTGCCGACATGCGCACCCCGCCCAGCCGCTTCGCCAGCGCACCGTATGTCGTCGTCTGCCCGTATGGGATTTCGAGCAGCAGCTGCCAGACCGTCTGCCGGAAAGGCGACCCGGCTGGATGCAGCGGCGGCGTGAAGTCGGGTTCGCGTCCGGTGAAATAGACATCCAGCCAGCGCTTCGTGTCCATCAAAATGGGCGTTTCGCGTTCAACGTGTTCTTCGGGCAGCGTATCCGCGTAATATCGTCCGCCATCGAACCACAGCCCGGTCAGCCCCACCTCATCCGCAGAAAGCAGGATGTTCCCCAAGGGAGAGGATATCGTTTGCGTGTAATGCATGTTTGCACCGTCCTTTGGGTTTTCCTCAAAAAGCAAGAGACTCTCTGACGCAGCAGGAGCAGGTGAAGCAACGCCTTCCCGGAAGAAACAGCGGCATGACCCTCCTTTTTTCGGAAGGTCATGCCGTTTTCCTTATGCAGCGGCTTTTTCCGCAGCTTTTTTCTTCCTGGTGAATTTTGCCTTGAAGGCTTCGATCCGCTTCCGGCGTTTTTCGCGGCGCTCGATGCGCTCACCCAAATCACGCGCACCCACGCCGTACACCAGATACAGAATCAAGCCGGAAATGACCATGATGAACACCGTCGATGCGCAGCGGCGGCCCGATGCGTTGACGTTGTAGCCGTCGCGCCCTTCTTCGGCGCACATGTTCTGGATAATCATGGCATACGTTTTGCCGTAGCTGGATTGGAACGTCGCCGACATGTCGTATTCCGTGAACAGCGCATTGAAGTTCAGCGCGAACACCGCCAGCACACTCGGCAGGACAATCGGCAGCTTCACCCGTAGGAATGTCACCAAACTGCTCGCGCCAAGGTTGCGCGCCGCATCTTCCAATTCCTCGTCAATAGCGTAGAACGCCGCCTTGATCATGCGCAGGGCGAACGGCAGCTTCACCACCGTATACGCCATCACAATCAGGAATCGCACGTTCTCGCGCATGTACAAGTTGTTGTTGAAAACATACCACACGCTGTCGGAGTTAAAGTAGGTGCGGTAGGAGTAGCAAATCAGGATGGTCGGCAGCAGCCACGGGAAGAGCAGGCTGTATTCCAGCACAGTGCCGCGCTTCTTGCCCTTGTTCTTGAAGATGTAGTTGACCGCAACGACGACGATAACACACGCCAGCGCCGCCGCAATCGCGGAGAGGACGAAGCTCAGCCGGATGCCGCCGACGGTATCCGCGTTGGCGAACAGACCGGAAATCGCGCCCGTTCGCGTTTTCAGCTTGCCGCGGTTGGTCAGGAATTCATAGTCCTGCTGACCGAAGAAGTTAATCAGCGTGAACTGATCCATCGAGAGCGTCTTGGAGCGAATTGCCGGGTAGTTCTGGAACGCGAACAGCACAATCATCACCACTGGGGTCATGTAGATGATGAACAGCACATAGGCGTAGATATGTGCCAGCACGTTCGCAACCGGGTTGCTAATCTTCTGCTTGACCAGCTTCGCCTTCGTTTTGCTGACGGAGAGGTAATGCCCTTTGCGCTCGTAGGAGGACAGAACGGTCAGCAGGATGATGGTGAACATCGCCAGAATGATGGACAGCAGCGCCGCGCGCGCCTGCGGGAACGCTTCGTCCGCCGACGATGAACCCGCCAGACGCACGATTTCCGGGTTGATGGAGTCATAGCCCAGCAGCGTCGGCGCACTCATGGCGCACAGACCCGTGATGAACGTCATGACCGTGAGGGAGAAGAGCGTCGGAATCAGCGTCGGGAAAACGACCTTCAGCAGCACCTTGAATGGCTTCGCGCCGAGGTTGCGCGCCGCTTCCACCGTGTTGTAGTCAATCGCGCGGATAGCGTTGCGCAGGAACAGCGCGTGGTTGCTTGTACAGGCGAACGTCATCGTGAACAGAACGGCGTTGAAGCCGGAGAACCAGTTCTTGTCCATGTTGGGGAAAATCCCGGAGAGCCACGTCGTCATAATGCCATCGCTGTCATAGAGGAAGAGATACCCTGTCACCAGCGCAACGCCGGAGTAAATCAGCGTCGTCATGTAGCCGAGGCGGAGGATTTTCGCGCCCTTGATGTCGAAATATTCCGTCAGCAGCACGATGCTGATGCCAACGATATTCACCGTGATGACGAGGCAAACCGCCAGTTTCAGCGAGTTCAGGACATAGCTGGGCATGTTGCCCGCGAAGAAGAAGCGGATGACCGCCAGCGGGTCGATGTTGCCCGCGCTGTCCGTCGTCGTGAAAATCTGCGTGATGGTGTTCAGGCACGGCAGGAGCATGAAGCCGAAAAACAGATAGACGAAGAACGCAACGCCGAACACTTTGCCAAGCATCCCCAGCGTCAGTTTGGAGGATTTTTGCGTCATATTGCTTCCTCCTGTCATTGCGCGTCGTAGGACATGACGTCCGTAGGCTTCATGGCTACGGTCACTTTTTCACCCGGCGCGTAGATGTTGATGCCGTCGTTCTTTTCGATTGCCTTCAAAATCTGGCTGCCCACATCGATGTAATACTTGATGTACAGACCGTAGTACTCAATGTTCTCAACCACGCCGTCAATGAGAATTTCATCGTCGCGCTTGGGCTTGTTGACGTGCAGCCGTTCCAGACGGATGAAGTGATTCTGCCCTGCCGCCAGTTTCATCTTCGCGGCAATCGGCGCTTCGACGCGGTTGATGTCGCCGATGAAGTTGCAGACAAACTCGGTCTTGGAGTGGTTGTAGATCTCGTTCGGCGTGCCAATCTGCTCGATATAGCCCTTGTTGAACACGGCGATGCGATCGGACAGGGTCAGCGCTTCCTCCTGATCGTGGGTGACATAGATGGTTGTGATGCCGAACTCGCGCTGCATCTTTTTCAGCTCGTTGCGCAGCTGAACGCGCAGTTTCGCGTCCAGATTGGACAGCGGCTCGTCCATGCAGATGATGCTCGGCCCGGTGACGAGGGCGCGGGCGATGGCAACGCGCTGCTGCTGACCGCCGGACAGCTGGCTGACCGCCTTTTTGAGCTGCTCGTCGGACAAATCAACCTTGCGCGCAATTTCCCGCACCTTCTGGTCGATTTCCGGCTTTTTCAGCTTTTTGAGCTTCAAGCCGAACGCGATGTTGTCGTACACCGTCATCGTCGGGAACAGCGCGTAGCTCTGGAATACGATGCCGATGTTGCGCTTCTCAATCGGCACATGGGTAATGTCCTGCTCGTTCACCGACACCGTGCCGGAGGCAGGCTCAATAAAGCCGGTGATGGTGCGCAGGGTGGTCGTTTTGCCGCAGCCGGACGGGCCGAGGAAGGTAAAGAACTCCCCTTCCTTCACGTTCACGTTGATATTGTGCAGCGCCTCAAAATCGCCGAATTTGACCACAATGTCCTTGAGTTCAATCATGGGCGACAGCTCCTTATTTTGTGATTCGCAGAATTTTGCACAGGCAAATCATGCTATAAAAAGATGGCGAGCCCGCGTAGGACTCGCCATCCGGGGTTCAAATCCGCTTCTTTGCCGGATGAGAATTTGGGGGAATTACTGCGCCGCCTGCGTCATCACAGCCCAGTTGACATTGTCCCAATCGGGTTCCGCGGGCGCCTGACTTGCGTCAGCCCAGTAGAAGCCGAGGTTGGTCATGATGTTCGTCCATTCCTTGCTGTGCGCCGCAACATATTCCGCATAGGTCATGTCGGTGCCTTCCACCTTCTCCAGCGCGCAATTCTTCAGCTGATAAATGGCGGGGATTTCGTCGCCGTAGACGTTCTTCACAGCCACTTCGTTGCAGGGGAAGGAGTCGAATTCGTCAGACCATTCCGTCTGCGTTTCCGCAGAGCCGAACCATTCCGCGAACGCCTTGACAGCTTCCGTCTGTTCGGGCGTACGGTCAGCACGGTCAAGGATGCCGATGTATTCCGCGATGTAGTAGGTGCCGTCGTCAATGTCCACAACGCCCCAGTTTTCGGGGGTGGTCGTGCCGGTCAGCGGGGCAGAAGAGCTGTCCGCCGCGGAGTCAATCTTGCCATACAGGGAGGAAGAGTAGAACGTGGACACCTGCACGTCGCCGCGGTTCAGCGGGTCAAAGCCGTAGCTGTCGCCGGTGTAGGAGCCGTTCGCGCAGTACTTCCACAGCATCTTCCAGCCATCCACGGAAATGCCGCCGGCGGGGCTGGTCGGATCAGTGAAGGCGTACAGCATGGCGCTGTTGATGTTGCTGTTGGTCGTGCCGCCGACCTTGCCCTGACGATACCAGTGATAACCGCAGTCGACAATATCAGACCAATGCTGGAAGTGGAGCGCTTCGCCATTCGTGCCCTTGTCGTCATTGCGGTAGAGCATCAGCACGTTCTGCACGACGAGGCCATACGCCTTGCCGGGGTAAACGTACTTGCCGACTTCGTCCGCCCAAGACGGCGTCCAGTCCATCACCTTCAGGTTCTCATAGGTGCCGTTGACCAGCTGAGACCAGCGGGTTTCGTTCAGACCAAAGATGACGTCGCCGTCCTTGCTTTCGTTTGCCTTCTGGATAGCGGCGTTGTCGCCGGAGATGACGGAGTTATCGTCGATGGAGATGCTGAAGCCCGCTTCCTTGGCGGCATTGAGCAGCCAGTTCACGCGCTCGGTGGAGTTGGAGTTGGAGTAGATGCGGATGGTATAGCCGGAATAATCCTTCGTTTCCGCCATCGCGCTGCCCGCCAGCGTCAGCACCATCGCCAGTGCCAGCAGCATAGATACGAGTTTCTTCATTATAGGAACGCCTCCTCTTTCGAGATGCTGTTCTGCATCTCTGATTGTTTTTATCATACCACATTCAGCTTGTCTTGTAAAGTCCTAATATGTTATTTTCATCACCATCTGGTCGCATTTTTTCCGTTTTCGCCCATGCTTCTGGACGTGAGCGGTTGTTTATCACGGCATGTTTTCACGAATTGGAAAATTTGCGCACAAAAAACAGCATGGGCGTTTATTTCCCATGCTGCAAAGAACCCTGATTACCCCACCACACCCGGCACTTCATAGCGGATGCGCATCTTCGGCGCTTCCTGCAAGGTTGCATAGTAGTTTGTCATCCAATCCGCGTGACCATCCTCGACATTCACGCCATCCGCGGGCGGCGCGAAGAGATTCAGCGTCAAATCCGCGGGAGTATCCAGCGGAGCGTCAAAGAACGCGCTCATCAGGTCAATCGTCTTGACGTGCGGCGCTTTGTAGAACCACTTGCCGTGCAATTCCACCATCAGCCCGATTTCCTGCTCCACAGTCATTTCGCAGAATTCCGGATTGCCCTCGAAGTGCAGCGGAATCGCCAGGCCGTCGGCATCCTCCGCGCCGCCCCAGCGCAGTTCCGCCGGGAAAGCCGCTTCCCCCATCTCCGTCATGCTCGGCTGGAAGTACGGGTCTTTGAGCAGCTCGCGGTACTGCGCCAGCATCGGCTGTTCAATGCCGACTGCCGGGTTGTTCGGGTCTTCGATTTCCAGCCCCAGACGCCCGCGGTCGCGGAACTGGTACAAGCTAATCGCCTTAAACCAATCCGCCTGATGGTCGCGGAAGGCTTCGGCAAAGCGGATGACGCTCTCGCCTTGATGGCGCGGGCCCGTCACGTCGCCGTCGGTGTTGAACTCAGCCGTCACCAGCGGCTTACACCCAAACTGCGACGATGCGCGCTCGTAGGTGCGGCGGAACATGTCGTAGTACATGCCGACCGAATCCGCCTTATACTGTCCGCCGCCGACTTCCGCCACGTCATACGGCCAGCCGTAATGGAGCGCGAGGTAGCAGTCCGCCGACCAGACGTCCGCCGCGCGGTACGCCACCGCAAACTCGTCCTCCTTCTCCAGCTTGCCGTCCGCCTGTGCGAAGCCCGCGCAGAACACCGTGCGGACGTTCGGGGCTTCCTGATGGATGATATCGGAGAAATGCGCGAAGAACTTGCCGACCTGCTCGTAGGTGAAGCGCTTATTATGCGTAAACCACGTTCCGCTGCACTCATGGTTGATGCGGATGGTCATGCGCCCATAGGGGCGGAGCATCCGGGCGACTTCGCGGAGTTCGTCGTCAGAGAGGGAGCAGTCGAGCGTCAGCGTGAGGGCAACATCCTGCCCGTGGCGGCGAATATCCCGCATCTGTTCCCACGGCTGACCGTCGGCATTGAAGGGGAAATAATCATCATAAGGATAGTCCCACTGGAAGGTGATGTTCATATCCTTGCACGCCTTGGAAATGCGCTGCGGCCACTGCTTATCGTGCGGGTAGTAGGTATACATGATGCCTATGGCGCGGTGCGGACGTCCGAGCTTATGCAGGATGTAGTCCTGATTGACGTACTCCGCGCGTTCGCTGCCGTCGCCGAGGTCAAGGGCGCATTGGGCTGCACCCAGATGGAGCTTCTGCATGGCGATGTTCCTCTCTTCTCGTCGTGTTGTTTATTTTCGTCGAATCTTGCACGGTCATCAAGGGATCATTTTGATTCCCTTGCATCTACTTCACTGGTTAGGATTCTCACGCTACTGCCAAGCTGAACTTCTTTTCTGGAAATATACCATGTTTTTCCATTGTCAGAACTGCCTTGATAGAAGAGAAATACGCGTCCATCATCATCACGGAAAGCATAAGGATGTCCGGATTCACTGCTGTTCCATGTGCCTGGCGCGCCGCATGGGATGAGCGGCTCATTCGATACGCGGCGGAAGAAGATGCCATCCTCGGATACTGCACAGCCGATTTGCTGTGGCGTGCAATTATAGGAGCCGCCGTAGAACAGGTATATTTTCCCGTCCTCTACGACCGTTGCGGGTGCTTCGACGCAATCGCCCTCCCATGCAAGTTCTGGCATAAGCAGACTCTGTTCTGCCAGCGGATGCCACGCATTCCGCCCAAAGTCAGAATCGATTTTTGCCCATGCGCCGCCAATTTTCTGGATGCGCATAGCATGGTCGCGCGTTGCAAAATACAGGTGTATTTTTCCGCCGAACACGCACACATCGGCATCAATAGCGCGCCCACAGCACCAGGTTGCCGCCGGATGAAACACAGGGTTCTCTGGATTCTTCATGAAGTGAATTCCATCCTGCGACCACGCATGGCAGATTGCATCCTTCTCCCAATTGCCATAGGTCTGATAGAACAAATGAATTTGGTCATTCAGCACAATGGCTCCTGGTGCGGCAATGCCGTTCGTCTCGCACAGCGCATCCTGCTCTATTTCGCCGCAGGGTGTCCAATGCTCCATATCGGCAGATTCCGCAATGCCGATGCCGAACCTTCCATCCTCATGCCTCAGGGAATAATAGAGCCAGTAACGGCTGTGATAGCGGACAACAGCCGGATCCTTGGCGAAACAAAGGCAATCTGTATTGGTAAACAGCATGACAAATCCTCCTGATCATTGTCGGATTCACAAGAAAGTTTCACGCAGAACTGCCTTAGATTTCCCGCGTCGCGTGCAGCAGCCATTCCGCCTCGTCCCCCGCGAGATACGGCAGAATCGTCTCCCGCACCTTGGCATGATAGGCATTCAGCAGCTTCTTATCATCCTCATTCAAATACCGCGTATCCACCGCGTCCAGATCGAACGGCACCATCGTCAGGTAGTCGAAATGCAGGAAACGACCATACGCATTCGTTTCGCCCTCACAGACGACCGTCAGGTTTTCGTGGCGGATACCGAACTTGCCCTCCAGGTAGAAGCCGGGTTCGTCGCTCGTCACCATGCCGGGTTCCAGCGGGATGGGTGCGCCGCGCCAGTGGATGCGCTGCGGGCCTTCATGGACGCTCAGCACATAGCCCACGCCGTGACCCGTGCCGTGGTTGTAGTCCATGTTCTCCTGCCAGAGGGGTTCGCGGGCAAGGTAGTCCAGATTCGCGCCCGTGCAGCCGTACTTCCAGTGTGCGTTGCCCAGATGCAGGTGTCCTTTCAGCACGAGGGTGAAGAACTTCTTCTCTTCATCGGTCGTTTCGCCCATGGCAAAGGTACGGGTGATGTCGGTCGTGCCCTGCAGGTAGTGCCCGCCGGTGTCCGCCAGCAGCAGGGAGCGCGGCTCAACGGGGATGTTGGATTCCTTGGTGGGCGAATAGTGGACGATGGCGCCATGCGCACCGTAGGCAATAATCGGCGCGAAGGACGGGCCGATGTAATCCGGGCGTTCGCGGCGGAACTCTTCCAGTTTTTCCGCGACACTCAATTCGTCCATCGGGATTTTGCCAACATTGTGCTTCAGCCAGTACATCAGGCGCGTCACCGCCACGCCGTCCTGCACATGCGCCTTGCGGAAGCCCTCCACCTCGGTGGCATTCTTGACCGCCTTGGGCAGCTCGGTGGGGTCAACGTGGTCAATCACGCGCACCGACGCGGGCACGCACGCCCGAATCAGGCTGTTAACGACATTCAGGTTCATCATCACCGTGGAATCTTCCGGCAGTTTCTTCGTATATTCATAAACACAGGCGTATGGGCGGATGGTCACGCCGTCCTCCTTAAGATGCGCCTGAATCTCCGTGCTGAGGATGGCGGGGTTGACGAACAGCACCGCATCGGTCATCGTCACGGCAGCAAAAGACAGCATAACGGGCGTGCAGTCCACGTCGTTGCCGCGCAGGTTCATCAGCCAGCACACGTCCATCAGCGAAGACAAGATAAGCGTATCCGCGCCAAGGCTTTCCATTGCGCGGCGCACCTGATGCAGCTTCTCCTGACGACTGCGTCCCGTCAGCGATACGGGCAGTTCCCACGCGGGTTCTGCCGACAGTGCCGGGCGCTCCGCCCAGATTTCATCCAGCAAATCAAGATCAGAAACAATTTTGCCCTGCTTCTTTTCCGCAATGCGCTGATAGCCCTCGTACTGCCGCGCCGTGACGACTCTGCCGTCAAAGCCCAGCGTCTGACCGGCTTCAAGCGTCTTTTCGATGTACTCCGGAATCGTCGGGACGCCCGGCTCGCCCATCTTGCACAGTTCGATGCCGCTGCCTTCCAGCTGCTGCCCCGCCTGCAGGAAATAGCGGCCATCCGTCCACAGACCCGCCCAGTCCGCCGTCACCACCAGCGTACCTGCGCTGCCCGTGAAGCCGGAAACATAGTGCCGCCCGCGGAAGTGCGCGCCGACGTACTCCGACGCATGGAAATCATCCGTGGGGATGATATAGAGGTCGATGCCGTGCGCCTGCATGGCGCGGCGAAGCTCCGATAACTGCTGTCGCATAAAAATCTTCTTCCTTTCCTGATGCGGTCTGTTCACAAATCGCATCGACTGTATCCAGCGAAATTATAGCACGAATGGACGATTTTCGCAAGGGAATTGACAGGGAGAACGTTTTCGGTGTAGAATAGACAGGTGCAAAACTTGAATGCCAGATAAGGTAAAGGAGGGATTTTGATGACGCCAGACACCTTGGAAGGCCGCATCCACGACCTGACGCAGAATATTCTCGCGGATTATACCGCCGGTCGCCCCATTGACCGCATTGAACCGTTCAACCAGCCCGACCGCGACGTGATTATCGCCCTGATTGGCAAGCTGCGGCGCATCGTCTTTCCGGGCTATTTCCGCGACCCTGCCTACCATGTGTACAGCGCGGCGCACTCGCTGTCCGCCCTCATCGAGGACACGGCGTACCTGCTGCAGAAGCAGATTGCGATTGCCTTGCGCTGCGGCAGCAGTGTGACGCAGGAAGCCGCCGCCGACATTGACCGTCAGGCGCAGGAGATGACCGTCCGCTTTCTGGAGAAGATTCCCGACGTGCGCGCACTGCTGGCGACCGACCTGCAGGCCTTCTACGACGGCGATCCGGCGGCGACGAGTCTGGACGAAATCATTATTGCCTATCCGGGGCTGCTCGCCATCACGGTCAACCGCTTGGCGCACGAGCTGTTTCTGCTCAAAGTGCCGCTGATTCCGCGCATCATGACCGAATACGCGCACGGCCGCACGGGGATTGACATTCATCCCGGCGCAACCATCGGCAAGTACTTCTTCATCGACCACGGCACGGGCATCGTCGTCGGCGAAACGACCATCATCGGCGATTCGGTGAAGCTGTATCAGGGCGTGACGCTGGGCGCACTCTCGACCCGCGGCGGACAGAGCCTGCGCGGCCACCGCCGTCACCCGACCATCGGCGACCGCGTGACGATTTACTCCGGCGCGTCGGTCTTGGGCGGCGACACCGTCATCGGGCATGACGCGGTCATCGGCGGCAACGCGTTCATCACGCACTCGATTGCCCCCGGAATGCGCGTGTCGGTGAAAAATCAGGAACTCGAAATGCGGATGATGAAGGACGTGAACTGGTGATGGTGGTCGGCATTCGCTTTGCTGCTGATGCGCCCGTTCGGACGGTGCTGCAAGCGGTTCTGCCGATTTTTTCCACTGCGGATGTGGATTTTCTCGTCCGCGAATATTGGGTGTGCACCTTCGGAAACGGCTTGCCGGAGAGGCGATTCACCGCGCAGGAAATGCGGCGCGCATTGGATGCCTTAACGCCGGATGAGCACGCGGAGCTGTTCACGATTTACGTCCTGCCGCACAATGCGCCCGGTACGCCGCCGAGCAGCTGCGAGGACTTCTGCGCCCGCGGGTTTACAATGGCGTTTTATGCGTATGACGGGGACGGGTATGCGCTGCTGGCGCAGAGCGAAGAGCAGGTGGAGGCGGTTATCAAGACGCTTCGGAAAGCGGTGGAAATCCGCAGTGTGGAAGCTGTTGAGTGCGAGACGCTGGCGCGGTGGCACTTTTGAACAGCTTATCAATTCTCTCCCATTCAGCAGGAGAACCGTTTTCCCGAATATAGACAAACAAACCTACGAAAAGAGGATACCAATGCCGCAAAAGAGCATCAAAGCCGTGATGGACGAACTCACCGCAATGGCGCAGGACAAAAACACCTCTCCACGAGCGTTTGTGGACAGCTTTCAGGCGCATTCCGCGGAACTCCGCGCCGTATTCTTTCCCGATACGCCAATGAAGAGGCTGGAAACTCATGACGATACAGAAGAATCGTCGCAGGAATGCGTCACCTGCTTCTGCGAGTTTCTTGCAGAATGCGCTTCTGCCGACGATCAAAACTGCCCCGTCACGATTGTTGTCTCGGCGCATGAGCTGCCAACTGTTTCCGTGCAGACAATCTCCGGCGCGAAAGTCATTTTCGACGACCTATACGCTTGCAGAAGTATGGACGAAGACACTCGCGAACGTTTTCGGGAATTGGAAGCGCTTTGGGGCGAAAATTCCGAGGACGGCTGCTTCGTCACGAAATTCTGCGAGAAGCTAAAAGAGTCTCTGCCTGCCATCTTTGCTTCGACGATTGAAATCAAACGGAATTCGTGAATTCCCTGAAGTGTGAGAATAGAAGTGTGAACGTCCACTTGATTCACACTTTTGCTCACACTTTCCCCTCAAAAGCACGCAAAAAAGCGGGAACCGCCCTTTCTCAGGACAGTTCCCGCAAACCCGCGCCTATGCCAGATCAGGGAAATTTTCTTTCAGAAAATTCCAGTAATCTTCCACCTTGCCGTTTTCCTCCTGCCACCAATGGCACTTCTGCACGACTTCCTTATCGGACATCTCGGAAATCTTCTTCATGCGATATCGATAGACGCGATTGTGCGCAAAGTAGGCGCGCGCGGCGTCGGCATAGGCCGACAGAACCGCCTGAAAATCAACGGAGCTCATTTACTTTCCCTTCATATGGTCTTGCTGAAACAGGCTTCAGAACATACCGACTGCCGCGAGTCCAGCTATATTGTGTAACCAATTCCAGCTCAATATCGGCTGTTCCTTCGTCAATTGAATATTTCGGGCTGCATACGATCCCAGTGGAAGTGTCGGTCTCGACGAAGACGCAACATTTTTCATCCCGAATGGAAATCTCAAGCGTCTGCCCATTGGCAATCTTCACATCGCTTGTGGCAGGAAAATCCCATTCATCATGCGGATTGAGCGGATCAGTTTCCGCTTTCCGATAGCCAACGAAGAGAAAATACGGAATCACCGCGCCGAAAAAGCTCTTCTTTCTCGTAATCTTTAAGCGTCTCATAGCGCTCTCTCCACAGTTGCGCAAACGGAAATAAGGGGGCAAGCGCTTGCCCCCCCTTAAGTGTGCTGAATTACTCGAAGTACCGCTTCAGCAGACCCGCGAACGCCTTGCCGTGACGGGCTTCGTCGCGCGCCATCTCGTGCACGGTGTCGTGAATCGCGTCGAGGTTCAGCGCCTTTGCCAGCTTCGCCAGCTCGGTCTTGCCCATCGTCGCGCCGTTCTCGGCTTCCACACGCATTTGCAGGTTCTTCTTCGTGCTGTCCGTCACCACTTCGCCCAGCATCTCGGCGAACTTCGCGGCGTGCTCCGCTTCCTCAAAGGCAGCCTTCTCCCAGTACAGGCCGATTTCCGGGTAGCCCTCGCGGTGCGCCACGCGCGCCATCGCCAGATACATGCCGACCTCGGTGCATTCGCCCTGGAAGTTCTCGCGCAGGCCCTGAATGATTTCCTCCGGCGCGCCCTTCGCAACACCCACGACGTGCTCCGCCGCCCACGCCATTTCGGCTTCCTGCTTGATGAACTTGCTCGCCGGCGCCTTGCAGACCGGGCACTGCTCCGGTGCCTTCTCGCCTTCGTAAACATAACCGCACACGCTGCAAACCCACTTCATATTGATGTTCCTCCTCAATTTATTCTGGCTTTTCAGCCGATTTTCCATTCATTTTGTCCGGCGTTTCCGCCTGAAAACAGTATACCCCGCCTTGGCGCAAAGTGAAACACCAAAATCAAATTTTTCTGCAACTTTTTTCGCTCTCCTGTGTTTTCGCTATATTCTTTGAGAAAACACAAAATTCTCACGCGTAAAAAAAGGATTTTGCCACTTGGGGGGCGAATGAATAGAAAGAGTTTTTCTCGTGAAGGATAGAAGCAATCAAAGCGGATTCTGCTGAACCGCGCGTTCTGTCCCTTGCGAATTTCTCCGCTTGAAGGAAACCGGCACCAAAAGCCGCCGGGTACATACAACATTACGGGGAACGCTTCAGGATTTTTCGGCATTGGGGAGGAAAGATTCATGCAGGATTTGGTGGTCGTTGTCAATCTGAACGGCAGCGCGTGCCGGATGATGGCGCAGAAGCTCCGCGCGGAGCATTTTTACTGCCGGATTGTGTCGTCCGCCTGTGCTGCGGAAGATATCCAGCGCATGGGCGCGCGCGGCATTGTGCTGGCGGCAGGCGTCAGCGGCGAAGCGGCGGATGTGCCGTTCCTGATGGATTATCTGCAAACCGGGCTGCCAATGCTCTGCGTGGGCGATTCGGCGCTGTCGCTATGCCAGACGCTGGGCGGCGAATTGAGCGAACCCGTGCCGCAGGACGGCGCGATGCAGATTCATCTGGACGCATCTGATGCCCTGCTGGACGGCATGGAGGACACCGACCGCTATCAGCCGACCGCGCGGTTCATGTCGCTGGACGGCGCGCAGGCGACGCCGATTGCCACAACAGACGGCGGGATGCTCGGCTTCCACGCCAGCCGCCGCGACGTGTGGGGCTTCTCCTTCCAACTGGAGCGGAACGACCCCTTTTCGAGTCATCTGCTCGTCAGCTTCTGCCAGAACATCTGCGGCTGCACGGCGTGGTGGACGAATCAGGCGCTGATTGATCGCGCCCGCGAGGAAATCGACCGCGCGGCGAATGGCGGCAGCGCGCTGTGCAGCTTGTCCGGCGGCATTGACAGCGGCGTATGCGCCGTGCTGGGCAACCTTGCCATCGGACACAAGCTCCACTGCATTTTCATCGACACCGGATTGCTGCGCAAGAATGAGTCTGAGCAGGTGATGGCGTATTATCACGACAATCTGGGGCTGAATCTGCGGCGAATCGACGCACGCGAGGAGTTCCTGACTGCGCTTGCCGGTGTCAGCGACCCGGCGGAAAAGGAGCGCATCGTCACCGAACGCCTGATGTCCATCCTGAGCCGCGAGGCCGCCGCAATTGACGACATCCGCCTTGTCATTCAAGGCACGAACGTCACCGACACGCTCTATCGCCCGCACACGGGCAGCACCATCGACGGTCTGCCGATTATCGAGCCTGTTCGCGAGCTGTTCAAGGACGAAATCCGGCAGGTCGGGCAGGAGCTGGGGATGCCCGCCGTGCTGGTCAATCGGCAGCCCTTCCCCGGCAGCGGCTTAGCGTCGCGCATTATGGCAGATGTGACCGCCGAGCGCCTTGACATTCTGCGCGAGGCGGACGACATTTTCCGCCACGACGTTGAGGACAGCAACCAGAACAAGCGCCTATGGCAGTATTTCGCGGCGTTGGCGCTTTCGCCCTTCCCCGACGGCGGCTATGTCGTGACGCTGCGGGCAGTTCAGACGGCGGAGGGCGCAGCTGGAAACACGGCGCGCTTCACGGCGGATTTGCTGGAGCGCGTGACGGCGCACATCCTCGCGCAATGCCCGAAAGTCCAGCGCGTTTTCTACGACCTCACGCCCAGCAAATCCTACAAGCGGGCGAATCTGTGATTTCCATGCGGTCTGTTTCGGCAGACCGCTTTTCGTTTGCCGTCAAATTTCCATCCATCGGATTTCCTTCACCTCGAACCACTTCTCGACTTCCCGCTCAATGCGTTTTTTCGTCCGCACGCCGATATTTTCAAACGGCATCAGCTCCACCTTGCCGTCCTTCTCCCGCCAGCGCGCCACAATTCGCCCGTCCGCCAGCACCGTCGGATGCACAATGCCCGTCAGGTTAAACGCGCCGCGCAAGTGCTCCGGCGGCAGAATCGGGTTATCCTCCTTGCGGTAGCCCAGCAGCATCGGGTCAAAGCCGGACAACAGGCGGACGTGCGGCATCTCCCCCTCCGGCGCGTCTTTGGTGGCGTAGTACATCCGCCCGTCCACGCTGATTTCCCGCGCGTCGAGCTGCTTCAGCCACGCTTTCACCTTCGTCTGCGGCACGCGGAAAAAGTACGCCGCATCCCGCAGCGACGCCGGACCGTAGTGCGTGAAGTAGCGCCGCGCCAGCGTCAGTTCTGCCTCCGCCGCGTCCATCGGCGCAAACGGCGCGCACAGGCGGTACGCTTTCTTCTCCTGCACCTGAAAGCAAATCACGCCCAAGAGCGCCAGTTCGCCAATTACGCCGCCCCAGCCGTGGAAAACCATCTTCTCCTCGTTCGCCGTCATCCCCGCCGCCTGACATGTCTTCCGTAATCCTTCGCGCGTATCGTTCCCCGACGCGATTTCCTGCACCATCAGCCGTGCAAACGCCTTCTCGCGCTCCGGCGGCAGCGCGCAGCCGCACTTCGTCATCCACGCATACCACGGCGTATCGCACACGTCCTCCGCCGTTCCCTGCTGATGGACGTACAGCGGCAGATCGCTTTCTGGAATCAGGTGGAGCGTCCCACGCAGCGTCCACGTTTTCAGCAGACCGGAAAAATCGCTGCTGCCCGTCCGGCTTTGCAGGGTGAAGAGCGCATTACGGAGGATTTGTGCCTGTGCGCCGCATAAATCCGCCGCGATTTCGGCATTCGAGGCACGCTGCGTCAAGAGGTGCTGCCCGCCGAGACGGCAGCGAATCAGTTCCTTTGTGTCGATAGAAATCGCCCCCCATTTGCCATCAGTATACCATATTGCCTGATTTTTCGGAAGGCGAACACGCAAAAAAAGCCCCCGCCGGCGCGAACCGGCGAGGACTCCTTGCAACAGTTTTGTCAGGTGCGTTGGGGATTAATCACGACGCGCTGCATAGCACTCGCTGCAGTAGACAGGGCGATCTTCCCTGGGCTGGAAAGGAACCTTGGTGGGCTTGCCGCATTCAGCGCACACGGCGTCGAACATCTCGCGGGTGCCACCGGCAGCAGGGCGGCTGGCCTTGCGCGCCTGACGGCACGCCTTGCAACGGGTGGGCTCGTTCTGGAAGCCCTTCTCGGCGTAGAATTCTTGTTCACCGGCAGTGAAAACAAATTCATTGCCGCAGTCTTTGCAAACCAGCGTCTTGTCAGTGTACATGGTATTGGAACCCCCTGAATGATTTAGAATAGGCGAACCTTCGGCTGACCTGGTCTTTGACCCCACACTCGCCGTCTGGGAGGTTGCTCAACGCATCGTGCGCCCTCACGCACTCCTCTCGAAATGCTTCCGCATTCCGGACGGGCTTACCTCTAAACCGCACCATGCTCCCCGGCGCTTTGGCCGGATTACGTGGACCGCTTGGCCTGCGACTGGCATCGGCTTGCAACCACAGACCCGAAGGATTCAACCGCGCTCATTATACCTGAGAATTGAAAAAAACGCAAGACATTTTTGCAAAAAACTGATGATTTTTTCCTGTACTGCTCACTCTGCCGGAACGCAGCGCACCAGCACGACCTCTGGGCGGTTGAAGATGCGCGGCAGTCGTGTCCGCACAGCCAAGCCGCGGCTGACAATCAGCGTCGTGCCGTCCTGAGTATACGCCCCGCCCGCCAGCTTCGGGAACCATCCCTGATTGGGCGCGTACAGCCCGTTCAGCACCCCCGGAATCCGCACCTGCCCGCCGTGCGCGTGACCCGACACCACGAGGTCGAGCGGGAATTGCGCGTACTTCGCCAGCAGCTCCGGGCGATGCGCCAGCAGGACGGTGAAATCCGCTGAATCCACGTCTTCGAGCGCCTGCCGCAGCTGCTCTTCCGTGTCCGGTGCGCCGCTGAGCACCATCTCATACGGGTCAGGTACGCCGCACAGCGCGATTCGCTGCCCGCGCACTGTCAGGACGCCTGACGACATCCGCAGCACCGTCACCCCCGCTTCCTCCGTCTGCTGATAGAGCGCGTCCATCTCGCCCGTCCACGCCTCGTGGTTGCCGGACACATAGTAGCACGGGTACTGCGCGCTCAATTGCCGCATCAGCGATAGCGTCCGCTCCGTCGGACGATTGGCGATGTCGTCATCGAACATATCTCCAACCATCAGCACAGCATCCGGCGCACAGGAAGCAACCATCGCCACCACGTCGTCCGCATTATCAGACGAATGGAAGTCCGTGACGACCGCAAGCCGCACCTCCGCCGTCAGCTTCGGCGACGCGACCGTGTATGTCCGCAGAATCAGCCGCTCATCCAGCGCAATTAGCGTCAGAATGACCAGAATCGCCAGCACAGGCAGAATCCACCGATGCTTTTTCCGCATTTTCCCTCCAAACGCAACAGACGCCGGGAATCTCCTCCCAGCGTCTTGCATCAATCAAATATTGTCAAAGAAAGGCGTGCCGTCCTCATTTCGGAGGATGCCATCCTCGAAATGCAGCGGCAGCGGCTTGGCAATCATGTACTTGAGAATCTCGTCCATGCGCACGCTCTCTTGGAACGTGACCAGCGAGAAGCTCACGCCGTGCTTGTGCGCGCGCCCGGTTCGGCCGATACGGTGCAGGTAATACTCGTTTTCGGCGGGCAGATCAAAATTGATGACTGCTTCCACGTCGTCGACGTCAATGCCGCGCGCCGCCACGTCCGTCGCAATCAGAATGGGGAATTTGCCGCGCCGGAAGTCGTTCATGACCACATTGCGCTGGCTCTGCTTCACGTCGCCGTGGATGCACTCCGCCTGATAGCCTTCCTTTTTGAGGCGCTCGGTCAGCCGGTCGGTCATAAACTTCGTGTTACAGAAAATCATGACGCGCTGGTAGACATCCGCATCCAGCAGATACAGCAGATGGTCAATTTTCTTGTTCTGTTCGGTCGAAATGACGTACTGCGCAATCTGCGGCCGATCCTGCTTCGTCGCTTCTACGGTAACTTCAATCGGGTCATGCTGATATTTCCACGCAATCGTCAGCACGTCCTGATTCGTCGTCGCGGAGAACAGCACCATCTGCCGTTCGTCCGGCGTCGCCTCGATGATGCGCGTCACGTCCTTGACAAAGCCCATGTTGAGCATCTCGTCCGCCTCGTCCAGCACCATCGTGTGGACGGCATTCAGATGGACGTTGCCGCGGTTCATGTGGTCCAGCAGCCGACCGGGGGTTGCAACGAGAATCTGCGGTTTGCGCTTGAGCGCCGCAAGCTGCTTGGGAATCGGCTGTCCGCCGTAGAGCACAGCAATGCGGCAGCCCTTGATGTACTTGGCCAATTTGGTCAGTTCATCCCCGATTTGCAGCGCCAGTTCGCGGGTTGGCGCAAGCACCACTTCCTGAACTTCCGGTTCATTAAGCTGCACATATTCGAGCATCGGAATGCCGAATGCGCAGGTTTTGCCCGTGCCGGTTGGCGCAATTGCGTTCACGTCCGCGCCGGACATCATCAGCGGAATCGTCTTCGCCTGCACGGTCGATGGCGTCGTGAACCCCATGTCTTTGATGGCGCGCAGCACTTCTTTGGACAAATCCATCTCTTCAAACGAGGTGGGAAGTTGGTTCGTTTCGGACAAAATTTGCTCCTTCCCGGCTTCACTCATGGTATTCGTGAATCGCCTTGCTCAGCTGATCTGGGCAGGACGTGTTGCCGCGGCAGGGAATGCCTTCCAATCTCTGGGCAACTTCATCCGCTTTGCAGCCAATGACCATGCGCGCCAAGCCCTGCGTATTGCCCTTGCAGCCGCCGATGAACTTGCAATGCGTGATGATACCGTTTTGAATCTCCAGTTCAATTTCGGACGAACAAGTGCCGTGTGTTTTGTAGTGATACATCGTGTTTTCCTCCTGTGAATTGCATTTAATTTTTGCACCCCGCCGCCCTGCGCGGCATAGCCTGATGCAGGGAGGTGGCGCGTGTGGAAGTTTATCTGGCGAGTGCAGCGGGACTGCTCTCATGGTGCGGCAAGTGGCGGAAAATCCCGACACCGCTGGCACATCCGACCCTGCTGGCCGCGTGCGGAGCGGATGTCGTGCTGGCTGATTCCGTCAACCGCTTGCTGTACCGTCAAGGGCGAGTCAGCACGCTGCCGCCGGGCGTCGAGGTGCTTCGCTGCTGGCGAAATCAGCTGCTGACGCTCTCCAGCGAGACGAACTGTCTAACACTGTATGATGTACATGATTACCCGCTGGTTACATCGCCCGCTGGAATTCGCCCATGCGACTGCGTGGTTGTCGACTGCCAAGTGATCGTCTGCGGCTGCGAGGACGGCTGTTTGCACATTTTTTCTCTGCCGGATTTGCGGGAAATTGCTGCATATCCCGTTCCGGGTTGTCCGATGCGGGTCGCGGCGGATGGCGGAGTGCTCACCTGTCTGTCGCTGCTGAGCCCCGATCCTCCGCAAACGCTGCTTTTCCGCCTATGTCTGACAAGCGGCGATTTTGCGCCCGTCGCGCTGCTGCCCGGCTGGTGCGGCGCGGTAACAATTGCCGATGACCACACGATTTGGGCTGGCGTGGGCGAGCAGCTGCTGCATTTTCCTCTGGATTCCGTTGTGCCGGATGTACAATTAGGGGAATTCGGGTTGATTCGTTTCCTATCCTGCCAGCAGTCGAAGCTGCTGATTAGCGACCCGTGGGCAGGACGCTGTCTGCTGATGGACACGACCCCGCCTTATGCGCCGCGTCAGCTGTATGCGGGAGAATGTGGGGGCTGCTGCTTTGCATCATGCAGAAAAGGGACGCTCCCCGACTGGAAAGCGTCCCTGAATGAACCTTAGATTACTCGATGACCTTGGCAACGACGCCGGAACCAACCGTGCGGCCACCTTCGCGGATAGCAAAGCGCAGGC
>ENA-OYZO01000035-OYZO01000035.1-human-gut-metagenome-genome-assembly--contig:-NODE-35-length-58839-cov-6.814065_pt1 | contig 58839 bp, 45 predicted proteins | sample MGYA00243293_ERZ653481 | MGnify/ENA primary metagenome ERZ653481 (study PRJEB26926, sample SAMN06165094) | human gut metagenome | biome: ENVO:00009003; feature: ENVO:2100002; material: ENVO:00002003... | reverse complement strand
TAATAATTGTTGGAATTTTCAAGAAGAATGATGCGAACTTAAATTATTAACAAAACTAATAAGAATTTACAATGTGTATTCAATTTTAAGAATACAAAACGACCGCTCTCCGAATACTCGAAAAGCGGTCGCTTTCTTATTTATTCAGTAATTCGTCAACCTCGACGGGTTCCAGCTCTTTTAATGCCGGGTGGTCGGTCAGCGTTTTCAGCATGCGCCAACCGAAATGATTTTCTTCCAAATTCTCCGGCACGGGACGGAAGCCGAAATCAAGGTACAGCTTTGCGGCGACCCATGTGGTGGTCTGGGTGGGCACGAACAGCTCTTTGTAGCCGAGCGCCTGCAAACGGTGCAGCGTGTGCGCGATGAGCGGGCGGGAAAGTCCCTTGCCTTGCGCGTCGCGGCTTACGGAAACCCAATGCAGCCAGCCACCGGGCAGCTTTTCATCGAAAAACGCCGTTGCGGTCGCAACCTTCTTGCCGTTCGGGTCGACGATGAAGAACATTCTGTCGGGCAGAACGTCTTCGTGCTTGCCGTAGTAGCGCTGCCACGCGTCCACGCCTTCCTCAAAAGTCGAAAACTCTTTCGCCGATTTTTCAATCTCAATCCACGTATCGCGGTCGCCGGGGGTGTAGGTTGTGAACGAATACCCCGCGGGCAGATCGTAATGCGGAATTTCCGTTTCCGCCGGCATGGTCATGAACAGATGGTAGTACTTCAAACGGCTGTCGTGATTATCTAAATGTAAAGAAGCTAAGTCTTTCATAGATTTGATTATGAATTAGGATTCATTTCTGCCGCAGCATTTCTTGTATTTCTTGCCGCTGCCGCACGGGCACGGGTCGTTTCTGCCGGGCTTTTTGCCGTTTTTGCGCACCGGCTGCTTGACGGCCGGCGTATCGGAGGATGTTGTGCCGGTCTCCTTGGCGACGGCTTCACGCTTCGGTGCTTCCGGCGTCTTCAGGCGCACAGTCAGAATCATGCGGGCGGTATTCTCGCGGATCGTGTCGATCATCGCGTCAAACATGTCAAAGCCCTCTTCGCGGTATGCAATGACCGGGTCTTGCTGGCCGTAGGCGCGCAGGCGGATACCCTTCTGGAGCTCATCCATCGCATCGATGTGATCCATCCACTGCGTATCGACGTTCTTCAGCAGCACCACGCGCTCCACTTCACGCATGATCGGCGGGGTGAACGCCTTCTCACGCAGGTCGTAAAGCTTGTGCGCACGCTCCTTGAGAAAATCGATGACCGTTTGCTGCTCGAGATCCTCAAACGCCTGACCCTCATAGTGCAGCTCATCCGGATTGACCATCCAGCCGAGGTAGTGGTCGCGCAGACCGCGGAGATCCCAGTCGTCGTGCAGGGTGTTCTCCGGCAAGAAGCGCTTGACGTTCGCTTCGATGGCCTGATCGATCATGGACATAATCTGCGGCTTCACGTTGTCGCCGTTCAGCACACGGTCGCGCTGCTCATAGATGATCTCGCGCTGGCGGTTCATCACGTCGTCATACTGCAGAACGTTCTTGCGAATGGCAAAGTTTCTGCCCTCGACCTTCTTCTGTGCGTTTTCGATGGTGTTGGAGAGGATAGACGCTTCGATCGGCATGTCCTCGTCCACATTCAGGCGGTCCATAATGGTCTGGATGCGGTCGCCGCCGAACAGACGCATGAGGTCGTCTTCAAGAGAGATGTAGAAGCGGCTCTTACCGGGATCGCCCTGACGGCCCGCACGACCGCGCAGCTGGTTATCGATACGGCGAGATTCGTGGCGCTCCGTGCCGATGATGTACAGGCCGCCGAGCTTGCGAACTTCCTCTGCCTCCGGCGCAATCTCCGCTTTGTATTTTTTATTGAGCTCCGCAAATGTCTTGCGGGCATTCAAAATCTCTTCATCGTCCGTGTAGCCGTAGGCGGAAGCCTCGCCGATGAGCTCCTCAGAGAACTGCATGCGGCGCATTTCGGCACGCGCCATGAACTCTGCGTTACCGCCGAGCAGAATATCCGTACCACGGCCGGCCATGTTCGTTGCGATGGTCACGGCGCCCTTACGGCCTGCCTGTGCGACGATTTCGGCTTCTTTTTCATGGTACTTTGCGTTCAGCACTTCGTGCTTGATGCCGCGGCGCTTCAGCATGGCGCTGAGCTGCTCGGATTTTTCAATCGTGATGGTACCGACCAGCACCGGCTGGCCTTTTTCGTGGTGCTCGATGATGTCGTTGATAACGGCATTGAACTTGCCCTTTTCGGTCTTGTAAACAACGTCCGGGCAGTCTTCACGAATCATCGGCTTGTTTGTCGGAATCTCTACAACGTCCAGTTTATAAATTTCGCTGAACTCGGATTCCTCGGTCATAGCCGTGCCGGTCATGCCGGAGAGTTTATTATAAAGGCGGAAGAAATTCTGGAACGTGATGGTTGCAAGCGTTTTGCTTTCGCGCGCGATTTTCACGCCTTCCTTCGCTTCAATGGCCTGGTGCAGACCTTCGTTGTAGCGTCTGCCGTACATCAGACGGCCGGTGAATTCATCAACGATGATGACTTCGCCGTCGCGCACGACGTAATCGATATCGCGCTGCATGATGCCGTTCGCCTTGATCGCCTGATTGATGTGGTGCTGAATGGTGATGTTGTCCGGGTCCGTGAGGTTTTCCAAGCTGAAGAACTGCTCGGCTTTTTTTACGCCGCGCTTGGTGAGCGTTGCGGTCTTCTGCTTTTCGTTGATGATATAATCGTAATCCTCGTAGATCTCGTCATTGTCTTCCTTTTCGTTCGTCTCCGCCACGCGGATGGGGCGCAGCGTTTTGGCAAAGCGGTCGGCGACGTTGTAAAGCTCCGTGGACTGCTCGCCCTGACCGGAAATGATGAGCGGGGTACGCGCCTCATCGATGAGGATGGAGTCCACCTCGTCCACGATGGCGAAGTTATGGCCGCGCTGCACCTTGCGCTCCTTGTAGGTAACCATGTTGTCACGCAGGTAGTCAAAGCCGATCTCATTGTTCGTTGCGTATGTGATGTCGCAGGCATAGGCTTTTTTCTTTTCGTCCGGCTCCATGCCGGGGATGGCAAGGCCTACGGTGAGACCGAGGTAATTGAACACACGCGCCATCATTTCGCCCTGATATTTTGCAAGGTAATCGTTGACGGTGACGATGTGTACACCCTTGCCGCTTAAAGCGTTGAGGTACGCCGGGAGGGCAGCGGTGAACGTCTTGCCTTCGCCGGTCTTCATCTCGGCGATGCGACCCTGATGCAAAATGATGCCGCCGATAATCTGTACCGGGAACGGCTTGATGGAGAGCACGCGCCACATGGCTTCGCGGCACGTTGCAAACGCTTCGGGCAGGATGTCGTCAAGGGAAGAGCCAAGGGAGAGGCGCTCTTTCAACACGGCGGTCTGGCCCTTCAGCTCTTCATCTGTCATTTTTGTGTATTTGTCATCGAGCGCGAGCACCGCTTGCTTAAGCGGTTCAATGCGCTTTAATTCTTTCTTGCTGTAGCTGCCGAACAGCTTTGTGAGTAGGTTCATGGTTCGGGAACACTTTCCTTTCTTTCGCGCGGATTCCCCGCGCGCGGCATATAAATCAGTATAGCATGGAACAGCATAAAAAAGCAAGCGATAGGGGCATATTCATGAAAACTTTATAGGTGATCAAAAAGAAGCGCATTTTAAAACGCAAAAACGGCAGTGCAATTCGAGAAAAACAGCAAAATACAGGATAGCCTTAGCCGAAATGCACAAAAAACTCTTTTTTTCCAAATCATAAACAGCTTATGAACAAAATGTGACTTTTTATTCGGTTTTCTCTTGATTTTCGCAAAATTAGAGGCTATACTATAGGTAACAATTCCTGTTTTTCCGATGTGTGCAAACCATAACTGGTCAAAAAAACGAAGAACAGGAAATTCTTTAATTTATAGGAGAGTGAACATCCTTGGACAAATTCTTCAAAATTTCCGAGCGTGGCTCGAACGTCCGCACAGAGATCATTGCCGGTCTCACGACGTTCTTCGCGATGGCTTACATCGTAGTCACGAACCCGAACCAGATTGTTAGCTTCAACCATCTGGCTCCGGATGCCGACCCGGCCTTCCAGCAGATTTGGAACGCTGTGTATGTCGCATCCATTCTGGCAGCAATCATCGGTACGCTGCTGATGGCTCTGTATGCGAAGATGCCGTTTGCACAGGCTTGCGGCATGGGTCTGAACTCCTTCTTCTTCGTATCCTTCATTCTGCCGGAAATCATCTCCGGCGGCGACGTCATCAAGGGCTACCATGCAGGCCTCGTCATCATTCTGGTTTCCGGTATTGTCTTCCTGCTGTTCTCTGTCACGGGTCTCCGCGTCAAGGTTGCAAAGGCTCTTCCGGACTGCCTCAAGAAAGCAATCCCGGCCGGTATCGGTCTGTTCATCGCTTTCCTCGGCTTCCAGAATGTCGGCATCATCCAGACTAACCAGTACACGCTCGTTCAGTTCGTTGATATCCACGGCGCACTGAAGGCAGGCGCATTCTTTGCGGATGTTGAAGGTGCAAAGGCATTTATGCCGGCCATCCTCGCATTCCTCGGTCTGCTCGTCATCGCAATTCTTGAAAAGCACAACGTCAAGGGCGGCGTGCTCATCAGCATCGCAGGCATTTCCGTTCTGTACTATCTCCTTTCCGGCACGACCCCGACCTTCGACATGAGCCAGATCGGCCAGACCTTTAAGGATTTCGGCTCCATCGGCATCACCGGTGTGTTCCAGGCTGACGCATGGAAGCGTGCGTTTACAGGCTCTGAGCTCGGCGGCATCTTCTCCGCAATCATGCTCATCGTTACGTTCTGCCTCGTCGATATGTTCGACACCATCGGCACCCTGTACGGCACCGCTTCTCAGGCAAACATGCTGGATAAGAACGGCGATCCGATCAACGTTAACCAGTGCATGACCAGCGACTCCGTTGCAACGGTTGCGGGCGCTGTTTGCGGTACTTCTACCTGCACCACGTTCGTTGAGTCCGCTGCTGGCGTTGGCGCTGGCGGCAGAACCGGCCTTACGAGCCTTGTTGTTGCAATTTGCTTCGCGGTTTGCCTGTTCCTCAGCCCGGTCGCTTCTCTTGTTCCGACCTGCGCTACGGCTCCGGCACTCATCTATGTCGGCGTTCTGATGATGAAGGGCTTCGCAAAGGTCGATATGTCCGACCTGCGCAGCGCTGTTCCGGCGTTCCTCGCTCTCATCATGATGCCGCTGACCTACTCTATCTCCAACGGTATCGGTATCGGCGCGATCGCTTATGTGCTCATCACGCTCTTCACCGGTAAGTACAAGAAGAACGACATCGGTATCACCATTATCGCTGCGCTCTTCGTCATTAAGTTTGTCTTTGTTACGATGTAATTCGTACATAAAACGAACTTTAGCTTGAGATAACATAAGAGGCGCTCGCTTGTGATTTTTCACGGCGGGCGCCTTTTTTCGTTTTATTGCGCGTTTTTGTCCTGCTATACTTTGGGCATATCGGACGAGTAAAAGGAGCAGGCGATGAAACAGGCGGATAGTTTGCTTTTAAACGCGTTGAAAGCAGCGATACATAACGAAAAAGCGGCGCTCGGTGTGCTGCCGCAGGAAACACAGACGGAGTTTTTGCGCCAGGCGGTGCGCCACGGCGTGCTGCCGCTTGTTCTTGATGCGTGCGGCAAGGCATTGAAAGCTGCGCGGCAAATGGCGTTTTGCCAAACGGCAGAGCAGATTTTGAAAACGCAGGTATTTTTACAGCTTTACAGCAAGCTGCGCGAAATGAAATTGCATCCGCTCGTGCTGAAAGGCCCGGTGTGCGCTGCGCTGTACCCGAAGCCGGAGCTGCGGCTGTTTTCGGATGTCGATTTACTGGCGGTTTCGGGTGAATTTGACCGCACACGCAATGCTTTATTGCGGCTCGGCTGCCGCACAGCAGGGGAGAGTGTCGATCCGCTTGAACAGACATTTTACCTGCCCGGCAGTCCGCTCGTTTTAGAACTGCACGGCGCGGCGTTTCCGGAAAACGATGCGTACGGGCACATGAACGCCTTTTTTGCGCATGAAAAGCTGCGCACGGAAACCGTTTTCGTGCAGGGCGAAGAAATTTATACGTTTGGCGCGAACGAGACGTTTTTGTACCTTTTGTGCCACAGCTTAAAGCACTTTCTGCACGGCGGGTGCGGCATCCGCGCGGTGTGTGATTTGCTGTTGTTTGCCGAAAAGCATGAAAAGGAGCTTGACAGACTGTATTTGCGCCGTTGCTGCGAAAAGCTTTCGACACTCGAATTTTTGACGGCGCTCTTTGAAATTGGCGAGAAATATCTCGGCTTTGAGAAGACGGAAAGCTTAGCGCTGCTTCGTGTGCACCCTGCGCCGGATGAGACTGCGCTTTTAGAGGATATTTTGGCAGGCGGCGTGCACGGTGCGGCAGAAAAGAGCCGCTTGCACAGTGCGAACATGACGCTGCACGCGGCGGCTGTGCAGAATACAGGAAAACGCGAGTGCTTTTCCGTGCTGCGTGCGGCGTTCCCCTCTGCAAAAGCGCTGCATTGCGCGCCGCATAGCTTGCCTGCCGCATGGGGAAGGCGTCTTATACGCTACGGTAAGGAAAACATTCAAAACCGTACGAGTCTTAGAAAAAGTGTCGAGATCGGTAAGCGGCGCGTGGCGCTTCTCAAAACATATCACCTCATAAAATAAGCCGGCGGCTGCGCCCAACTCGGGTACAGCCGCCGGTGCTTTATTTTTGATTAACGGATGCGGAACGTCTTGATCTCATACGGCTTGATGGTGAATTTGAATGTACCGCCTTCGACCGGGACATCCGTGAGCGCATTCTCCTGCAAGTCACACTCCGTAACGGAAGCGAAGGGGCGGTTCCAATGCAGTTTTGTCGTTGTGCGGGCGTTTTCACATTCGTACAGACGCACGATCACGCCGTCGCCGTCTTCCGCCTGCTTGACGGTTTCCAAAATGACGTTTTTGGCGTCCACACTCACGAGAGAGTACGCTTCGCCTGCTATGCCGCCTGCGGTGGCGCGCACAGGCTGATTCAGGAAGTACGCCTGCGCTACGGTCTCCGCGCTGCGCCATGTTTCGGCGTGTGGGTAGAGCGCGTAGGTGAATACGTGCATCTCCTGATCGGCGACAGGGTTCGGCTCTGTGCCGGATTTGATGAGCGTCAGCGCCATTTCGCCGTTGTGCACGGAGTGACCGTATTTGCAGTCGTTTAACAGGCTGATGCCGTAGTGACCCTCGGAAACATCGATCCACTTTTGGCCGCAGCTCTCAAAGCGTGCCTGATCCCAGCTCGTGTTCTGATGTGTTTTGCGCGTCACGTTGCCGAACTGAATCTCAAATGTTGCTTCGTCCGTGTGTACGTCCATCGGGAAGTGGGCTTTCAGGAGGTGCTGGTGCTCTTTCCAGTCGACCGTCGTCTCAAAGTCGATGCGCGGGCATGCGGCGTAGAAGTGAATTTTCTGGCAGATGATCGAACGGCTGACCTTGCGCTCAGTCTCGAGAGTTGCGCGCACGGGGCCGCGTTCCGTCCATTCCATGCGCTGCACGATGCGCAGACGGTAAAGCTCATCACAAATGCGCTCCACACGTTTATCGAGATACCTCATAGTTGCAACTCCTTTTCTATAGCGGTTTGGGGTTTCGTAAAGACTAGTGCTTTTGACTTGATTTTAGCATAATAAGGTACAGAAAACAAGATAAAATGCACAGATTCTTCCGGCTTTTCACACATTAGAATTGTCTTTACGCACACGTCGCGTCGAAAATGCAGAAAAACAAGTTATTTATGCACAGAACACAAAAAATAATTGAAAATCAGCGGAAAGTACGCTATACTAAATCTATAAATCAGAGCGCATTTTGAGAAAAGCAACGGTGGCTCAGCCCCGAAAAACAGCAGTTTTGGAGTGCCGTATTCAAATCACATCACATAGAAAACAGAGGGAAAAATATGCGAAAAAAGGCTTGTATCCTTTTGCTTTTTGCCACGCTTATGGCGCTGCTTTGCGCATGCAGCGATACGGCACAGCAACCGGAGACGGAAAAACCGAAAATACGTATCGGCGGCACAACGTATGCGCCGTATTTTTACCGCAATATCGGCGGCAACTATACCGGCATCGACGTGGAGATTGCCGAGGAAGCCTGTGCGCGTATCGGGTATGAGCCGATCTTCGTGGAGCTCGATATCGACAAGGGCTTTGAGCTTTTGAATGAAGACTATGTGGATTGCCTTTGGTGCTGCCTGACGATGGAAGGCAACGAAGATAAGTTTATTTGGGCAGGGCCGTATATGTACACGCAGCGCGTGGTCGTGGTGCCGGCGGACAGCGAGATTGAAACACTGGAAGACCTTGCCGGAAAGTGCGTGGCGGTGCAGGCCGGCTCTATAAGCGAGGAGATCATTTTAAAAGGGCTGAACCCGAATTTGCCGGAGATTACGGACCTTTCCACATTCAGCACGATGGGCGAGGTGTTTACTTCGCTGCGCAAGGGCTATACGGATGCGGCCATCGGGCATGAAAGCTCGCTGAGATTATATACGGACGAATACCCGGACGGCTACCGCTACCTCAACATGAACATGTACAGCGACGCCGTGGGCGTGGCATTTAAACCGGACGGCGATGCAGTACTGGCGGAAAAGCTGACGCAGACGTTGCTTGAAATGCGCGAAGACGGCACAATGGCCGCTATTGTGAAAAAATATGGGTTAGATGCCGAAAAAAATGTGAACGGAGGTACCGAATGATGCCGAAGTTCAAGGGAAAAACAAAACCGAAGCTCCATAAGCCGAGCATGGAAACGGTCATGCGGTGGATGGTCACGCTTCTTCTCGGCTGTGTTGTGCTGCTGCCGGTATTTGCAGGCGTAACACAGTATGAACAGAACAAGGCGAAAGCGGATGTTGAGGACGTACTCGCTTTTATGCAGACGAACTGCCGCAAGTACGACAACTACCGCTTGGCCAATACCACCGAAGCGCTGCAGGATGTTTTGACTAAAGTCAAAACACTGACGGCGTACCGTTACGAAGAGGAAGATGCGCTTTTAAACGAAAACCGCTTACAGAGCTATGCGAAATTTCAGTATTTGACCGGCATTTTTGTTTTGGATGAAAATTTCTCCGTGCTGGCTCATTACGACAAAGCGGGCAAGGATGAAAGTCTGCTGCTCAGCCAGATAATAGGGGACAAAAATGCGGCGGATATTTTGAACTATCCGCAGAAAACCTATGCCGACCAGATCTGTATAAACGACAATACGTATAACTACGCCATTTCCGCACGGCAGGATAAACCGGGTCTCGTTATTTGCTATACGGATATCACGCGCTTTCAAAACGATAAAAATGAGCTTTCTCTCTCCACTATGCTGGATGCTGAAATGTTCCGGCAGGATGTGACCGTTGTCATCACGGACGGCATGCGCGTTATCAGTTCGAATTGCGAGCAGCTGGAGAACACGCTTGTGCAGTATTATCCTATTGCTGACGTGCTCGTTGGAGGGGAGCAACTTACACCGGACACATTGCTGCAATTAAAAAACGACAGCGGCACATGGTACGGTATGTTCACCCAGTACAGAGATTATTATTTGTATGCCTTTTTCCCGAGTCGCGTAGTCTACGCAAGTCGCCGCGGTTGGATGCTGCTGTTTACGGCAATCTACCTGTTTTGCGGCATGGGGTACCTTATTTGGCGGCAGTACAGTAAAAAGCGCCGTCTGCTGCGTATGGAAAAGGAATACCACCTTGTCAGCGCCATTTCGAGCATCTACCTGTCAAACCTGCTCATTCACCCGCAGGACGATACATGGGAGCCCATTGTGCAGAGTGAGCGCATGAAAGCAGTCACAAACGGTATTTTAAGCGCAAAAGCCATGCTGGAAAAGTTTAACACCGAGTGCGTAGCCGAGGCGTACCGGGAGGAATTCCGTGCGTTTACGGACCTCGATACCGCTCAGCAGCGCTTAGAGGGCAAGGCTTTTGACGGCTTCACAATGGAAAATGTGGAGGGCAAGTGGTACCAGCTGCTTCTTGTGCCGCAGCGCCGCTTTACGCGCCGGGAAAAGCCGAGCGCACTCATGCTTTTGTTCCGCGATGTTTCGAAGCAAAAGGAGCGCGATATGGAATATCAGGAAAACCTGCGCCGCGCAGCAGAGGAAGCTACCCTTGCAAACGCCGCCAAAACGGATTTCCTGCGCCGCATGAGCCATGACATCCGCACGCCGATCAACGGCATCCGCGGCATGGTACAGATTGCCGACCGTTTCCCGAATGATGCGAAAAAGCAGGCGGAATGCCGCGCAAAGATTATGCGGTCTTCGGATTTTCTTTTAGAGCTTGTAAACGATGTGCTCGATATGAGCAAGCTGGAATCCGGCGAAATGCAGCTTGAGGAAGTGCCGTTCAATTTGAACGAGCTGCTGCACGATGTGGGCACGCTGCTCTCCACGCAAGCGCAGGCGCGCGGTATTACGTGTACCATCACAATGGAAGATAAGCGCGAAAAGCATGTCATCGGTAGCCCGCTGCATTTAAGACAGATCTTTCAAAACATCGGCGGCAACGCCATCAAGTATGGCAGAGCCGGCGGCTATGTACATGCTACGTGCAGCATCGTTTCACAAACAGAGAACACCGTTCGCTACCGCTTTATCTGTGAAGATAACGGCTGCGGCATGAGCGAAGAATACCAAAAGCATATGTTTGAGCCGTTCTCGCAGGAAAATTCCGGTGCACGCACGACGTATCAGGGTACGGGACTCGGCCTTTCCATCGTGAAAAAACTCGTGGATGCCATGGGCGGCACCGTCACCGTGGTCAGCGAAAAGGGCGTGGGCACCACATTCATCACGGAGATTCCGCTGAAGCTCGACCCCGCGGCGTCTGATGCCGAAAAGTCGGAGGAAGAGATCGATACCACCGTGTTCCGCGGGCTGCATGTGCTGCTTGTGGAGGATAACGAAGTGAACATGGAGATTGCGGCGTTCCTGCTTGAGGACAGCGGCGCCGAGGTCACAAAAGCATGGAACGGCGCAGAGGGGCTGGAGAAATTCAACGCCTCGGCCCCGGGTACGTATGATCTCATCTTAATGGACATCATGATGCCCGTGATGAACGGTTTGGAGGCGGCGGAGAAAATCCGCGCGCTCGACCGCCCGGATTCAAAGACCGTGCCGATCTTCGCCATGACGGCAAACGCGTTTTCCGACGACGCCGCCCGCAGCCGCAAAGCCGGTATGAACGAGCACCTCACAAAGCCGCTCGACCTTGAAAAGATCACAAAAGCGGTGCGCAAATATTGCAAGAAAAACAGCCGATAAAAGCCATAAAACGGCGGCGTGCCTTTAAAAGCGGTTGCGCCGCCGTCTTTTTATGGGCTGCAGTGTGTCTGCTCCTACCAAAACACCAATGTGCGGAAATTTCATAAATTGATTCTGAAAATAGGATGAATTCCTGTGGGGATTTTCTCCGCATGAAGGTTGAAATCATAGTGTTGATATGATAAAATAATAGCGCGAATTTTGCAATTCTGGTGCTTTATGCAGAAAATGAGAATTTTGGACGCGGCTTTCGCATTTTAAGCCTATAAAACTGCTCGATTATGCGAAAAGCAGCATAAATATACGAAATACGAAGCTCGGTTTAGAAAGGGAGGACGTTCCATGGCTTATATGCGACTTGGCGATCTGCTGATTGCGGCAGGTGCCATTACGCAGGAGCAGCTTGAAGAAGCGCTGACCATTCAAAAGCAGAAGAAAGAACGTCTCGGCGACGTTCTGATTGAAAGTAATATCATCACGGAACGGCAGCTCATTGAAGCACTGCAAATGCAGCTCGGCGTCGATTTCATCGATTTAACGGCGATCTCTATTCCGTTGGAGCTCGCCAAATTTGTGCCGCGCGCCATCGCGAAAAAATACAACGTGGTGCCGGTAAAGCTTGTAAAAGACGAGCTCTTTGTTGCCATGAGCGATCCGTTGAACTTCGTTGCGCAGGAAGAGATTAAGGCCGCTTCGCATAAGCGCGTTGTGCCGATGATCTCCACGCGCCGCGCGACCGAGCAGGCCATCGGCACATTGTACGGCAGCGAAGGCACGGCCCGTGCCATTGAAGAAATGAAGCGAGAGGTCGGCACATCCACACCGGATATCGTGCCGGTGCAGATGAACCAGACGGATGCCGGCAACGCATCTGCCGCGCCGACGATCCGCTTTGTAAATTCCGTCATTGAGCGCGCCTTTTTGGAGCGCGCGAGCGACATCCACCTTGAGCCGCAGGAGGGCGAAATGGTGGTGCGCATGCGTATCGACGGCATTTTGAGAAAGATTTTGACCGTGCCCGCGAATTTGCAGAGCAACGTTATTTCCCGCCTGAAAATCATGGGTGGCATGAATATTTCCGAGCGTAAGATCCCGCAGGACGGCCGTGCCATGGTGCAGGTGCGTCACCACGAGATCGACCTGCGTATCTCGTCCATGCCGACGATCTACGGCGAAAAGATTGTTTTGCGTTTGCTCGATAAATCCGGGCATACTATTACGAAGCAGTCTATCGGCCTTGAGGGCACAGACCTGCAAAAGTATGATGCGCTGCTCAAAAACAGCAGCGGCGTGATTTTGATTGTGGGCCCGACCGGTTCCGGTAAATCCACGACGATGTGCGCCATGCTGCAGGAGCTTGCAAATGAGGAAACGAACCTCATGACGCTGGAGGACCCGGTGGAATACAACATTCCGGGCGTTAACCAGTGCCAGATCAACGAAAAGACTGGCATGACGTTTGCGGCAGGACTGCGCGCCATCTTGCGTCAGGACCCGGATGTCATTTCCGTCGGTGAGATTCGCGACGGAGAGACGGGCGCCATTGCCATTCGTGCTGCTATTACGGGCCATTTGGTGCTTTCCACCTTGCATACGAACGACGCCGTTTCTGCCATCGACCGCCTGGTCGATATCGGCGTGGAGCCGTACCTCATTTCCAGCGCACTGCGCGGCGTCATCTCCCAGCGCCTTGTGCGCAAGGTCTGCCCGCACTGCAAGAAGGCGTATAGGCCGGAGGCGGAGGAGCTTGCCATGCTCGGCCTGCCGGAGAACGCCAACGTGCAGTTCTACCGCGGCGAGGGCTGTCAGGAGTGCTACCACACCGGCTACAAGGGTCGCCGTGCCGTCTTTGAAATCTTCATGCTCAACGGGCGCATTCGCCGCATGGTTACGGAAGGCGCAAAGTACGATGCGCTTTTAAGGGCAGCGGTGGAGACGAACTTTGTCACGATGCGCGAAAATTGTCGTAACCTTGTTTTGCGCGGCGAGATCAGCGCAGCGGAAGCCGCGCGCGCCATCAATTCCACAGCGGATTGACATTCTGCTGAAAATCTGTTGAAAACTTGCTCATAACTTTCGGAAAGGACGCAGTCGCCGCGTTTCGGCGATGGTTTTAATATGCTTGAAATCAGCGAAATCATCGCGCAGGCGCAGCAAAAAGGCGCTTCCGATATTCATATTGTCACCGGCCTGCCGGTGAAATGCCGCATAGACGGCAAGGTGCAGAACCTCACGGAGAAAGTCCTCACGTGGGAAGACTGCGAATACTACGCAAAATGCCTTGCGGGCGACCTTTTCCACGAGATCGAATGCATCGGCGAGCTTGATTTGGCGCGGACGTTTCCGTGCGGAGCGCGAACCAGAATTAACCTGTTCCGCCAGCAGGGGGCGGTTTCGGCGGCGATCCGTATTTTGGCGGATACCATCCCGGAGATCGAGGCGCTGAATTTGCCGCCGGTCGTTTCCGAATTCCCGGAGTACCGCAGCGGCATCATTTTAGTCACGGGTGAAACGGGTTCCGGCAAATCCACGACGTTGGCGGCGATTTTAAATCGCATCAATCATACGCGGCGCAGCCACATCATCACGCTGGAAGACCCGATTGAGTACATTTACGAGCCGGATCAGTGCATCATCAACCAGCGCGAGATCGGCAAAGACACCAGAAGCTACGCAGACGGCCTGCGGTCTATCCTGCGTGAGGACCCGGACGTTATCCTCATCGGCGAGATGCGCGACCTCAATACCATTGAGACCGCATTGACGGCGGCAGAAACGGGCCACTTGGTCTTCGCCACCCTGCACACAAACTCCGCGGCGGATTCCGTTGACCGCATGGTGAACGTGTTCCCGGAGGGGCAGCAGCGTCAGATTCGATTGCAGCTTTCCACTACGTTGCGTGCGGTGCTTTCGCAGCAGCTGTTGCCGAAGCGCGCGGGCGGCCGGGCGGCGGCGTGCGAAGTCATGATGGTGAACAGCGCCATCAAAAATTTAATCCGCGAGGGTAAGACCCCGCAGATTGACAGCTTCATTACCATGAACGCGCAGGACGGCAGCATTACGATGGATAATGCCCTGCTGAAAATGGTGCGCGAGGGCACCGTAACGTATGAAACGGCGCTCGGCTACGCCAGAGACCGAGAAGCGTTTTCCAAGGGAAGACGCGGCTAAATTTAGGAAGAAAGCGAGGGAGCGGGTTTGACGACCTATAAATACAAAGGGCTTTCCCCGGACGGCGCAAAGCTTTCCGGCGTCATCAAAGCGTATAACGAGTTTGAAGCGGTCGCGCAGCTGCGCGAGACCTGCTCCGTCATCACCAAAATAGAAGAAGTCAAAGAGACGCAGAGCTGGAACAAACAGATCGGCACGAAGAAAATCAAAGACAAGGAGCTTGCCATCATTTGCTCGCAGTTCGCCATCATTTTGACCTCCGGTCTGCCCATTGTGCGCTGTGTGGAGATGGTTGCGGCGCAGGCGCGCACCAAAGAACTGCAAAGAATGCTGAAAAAGGTCGCGGAGGACGTCTCCGGCGGTTACAGCCTTGCGCAAAGCTTTGAAAACAACGCTACGGGCTTTCCGACTACGTTTATTGAGACCGTACGCGCGGGCGAACAGTCCGGCACACTGGAAGAATGCTTTGAAAAACTACATAAATATTACGATAAAACCGCTAAAATGAAAGCGAAGATCATCAGCACGCTCACGTATCCGGCAATCGTCATTTGCGTCGCCGTCATCGTGTTCATCATCATTATGGTGGTAGCCGTGCCGGCGTTTACAAGCGTGTTTCTGGAGCTCGGTACCGAGCTGCCGGGCATCACAAAGGGGCTCATCGCAACGTCGGATTTTCTCACGAACTACTGGTGGTCGCTTATTTTGATTGTGCTCGCGTTCTTCATCGGCAGGCTTCTGCTGAAAAAGAACGAAAAGGGGCGTGCGTTCCTTGCGGAAAACAAGCTAAAGCGCTCACCGCTCAAAAAAATGCACAGTCTGAACGCCGCTTCGCAGTTTGCAAGCACCATGAGCACCATGCTCACGGCGGGCTTGCCGATTACGAAAGCGCTGGAGGTCACGGCAAATGTGGCAGATAACTACATGTTCGCGGTGTCCATCCGCAAAGTGCGGCAGGGCGTGGAGCAGGGCCGCAGTCTGGTGGACTGCATGAACGAGATTTTGTATTTTCCAAAGCTGCTCACCGAAATGGTGGGCGTGGGCGAACGCTCCGGCAACATGGAAGAAACGCTCACCGTCATCGGTGATTACTTCGATAACGAGGTCTCGGTGTTCACGCAGCGGTTGCTTTCTATGTTAGAGCCGGCCATCACCATTGTTTTGGCGGTCGTCACCGTCATTTTGCTGTTGGCCGTTTACCTGCCGATGTTTACCATGTATGGCAGCATCGTTTGATTTATTTCGCTGTACCCCGTCGGCGATCCAACCCGAACCGGCGGAATACATAAATTTCGATGGTGAACCCCGAAAAGTACGTTTTTGGGGCGAGCAAAATTTCAATGAATTGGAGAATGGTTCCTATGATGAACAAAATGCGTAAGATGAAGAATAAGAAGGGCTTTACGCTCATGGAAATGCTGATTGTTGTTGCAATCATCGCAATCCTCATTGCTATTGCTATTCCGACCTTTGCTTCTTCTCTGAATAAGGCAAGAATTGCGACTGACGAAGCCAACATTCGTTCCGGTTATGCTTCCGTTATGGTTCGTGTACTTGATCCTGATAATGCTCTTGCTGCTGCAAACACAACGGTTACTTACACGCTTAACAAGGATGGTTCTGTGTCCACAGCGGATGAAACAAAGGATAATTACACCTGCCAGGGCAATCAGACTCAGACAGGTACTTCTATCGGCGGTGTTGCTATGACAACTGGTTGGAAGAAGGGTGACACCATTTCCTATAAGTACGACAATGCTACGGGCAAGGTTACAATTTCTGTTGGCGCCGGCAAGTAATTTCTTTATCTAACTGCAAATTAACACAACTCATTTTAAATGAACCAGATCTATTGAGGGGCCGGGGGTTGCGGCTCCCCTATGATCTGTTCTTTTGATTTTTACTTTAGGTTTTCATAAAAAAGGGGACGTAGTATGCTTTGGGTTTCACCCGCTCTCACGGTTTATATTTGTGTGCTTACGGGGATTCTCGGCGCGTGCATGGGAAGCTTTCTCAACTGCATGGCGTGGCGTATCGTCCACGGCGAATCTGTTTTACACGGGCGCTCGCACTGCGACGTCTGCGGTCACGTGCTCGGCGCGGGAGATTTAATTCCCGTTTTAAGCTACATCATGCACAAAGGCCGCTGCAAATACTGCGGCGCAAAGCTCTCTGCGGGACATGTCTTTGCGGAAGTGTTAACGGCGCTTACGTTTTTGCTGCTCGTGCTAAAATATGATATTTCGCTCCAAGCCCTTGAATACATTTTGCTGGCGTGCCTGCTGCTCGCCGCTGCATTCACGGATTTGGAGGGGTATATGATCCCGGACCGTTTCATCGTGACGGGGATCGTCGTGCGTGTTGTTTTCCTGTTTTTGCAGGGGAACGTGCTCGAAAACCTCATGGATGCGCTGCTCGGCGGCTTCGCCGTTGGCGGCGGTTTACTGCTCATCGTGCTCTTATACGAAAAAGTGCGCCAAAAGGAAGCCATGGGCGGCGGCGATATTAAACTGCTGTTCCTCACCGGCCTGTTTCTCGGCTGGCAACGGAACATTCTGTGCCTGCTCATCGCGTGCGTGCTCGGCATCGTCTTCGCGTTTATCTTCCCGGAAAAACGTACCACAGAAGACGGGGCAGAGGAAGAAGACGGGAAGCTTTTTCCGTGGGGGCCGTCCATCTCGGCGGCGGTGATTCTCACGCTCCTTTGCGGCAGCGAGATCATCGGCGCGTATTTGAGCTTATTTTAATGTGAAGAATAAGAGCTTTACAGCTTGACGGATAGGGATAAAGAAGAAAGCGAGGTGTCTGTACCATGCCCGGACAAATCACGGCATTCGACATCGGTGAGTGCATGGTAAAAGCCGTATGCTTTACAGGCGGCAAACTGAAAAAGGTTATGGCGAAAGAATTGCCGGATAATATGGTCTCCGGCGGCGAAATCGTCTCCATGGACGCCATGGCGGATTTTATCAAGGAAATGGCGAAAGAAAACGGCATCTCCCGCGGTGCGGCGGCGGTCATTCTGCCCGGCACGCTGGTGTTCACCCGCAACGTGACCGTGCCCGCCATGACGGACGGCCAACTGTTGTATAATCTGCCGTTTGAATTTAAAGATTACCTGACGCAGGAAAAGAATAAGTATTATTTCGACTACGCCGTGCAGGATACGGTGAAAGACGAAGAGGGCAATGTGAAAGAATTGCAGCTTTTCGTTTGCGCCACCTTAAAAAGCACCGTGGAAGAATATCGCGCCATGCTGCGTCGTGCGGGCTTCAATTTGAAGGTCGCCATGCCGGAGGAATGCGCCTACGCTGCGCTGACGGAGGATTACATGCAGCGCACAAATGCGCCCGCGGGCAGCGATTACTGCTTTGTAGACCTCGGCCATAACGGCATCCGTATGCACATTCTGCAGGACGGCAATTTCACCACGAAGCGCTCCGGCGACCTCGGCCTGCGCGACCTTGAGCAGACGATTTCCGATGTGCGCGGCGTGGATATTCACATGGCACACGCACACATTTTGTCCGATTACAACGACGTGCTTTCCGAAGACGTGAGCGCCGAGCTTTTCAACCGCATGGCGATCGAAATCATGAAGGCCGTCAACTTCTATAATTACAATAACCGCGAGCGCTCGCTCCGGAGAATTTATCTTTGCGGCGGCGGTGTGGCGGTAGATCAGATCCGCGCGGCCATCTGCCGTGTGACGGATCTGGACGTACATAACGCCGAGGAGCTGCTTCCTCAGCACGACGCATTGGAAGCGGCGTGGCTTTACATCAAAGCAATCGGCTGCGCGCTGCAAAAGTAAGGAGGCGTTGGAATGAAGCTTGAACTCGGCATGGGGAACGGCGCCAAAAAGCCCGTAAAATACCCCACCAAAAGAACCGTCAACCTTGCAAAGCGCGAGTCGCACTCCCAAAGCGTTATGACGCTTTCTATCGGCACGGCGGTCATTATCGTGCTTGTGGTGCTCGTCGTGAAATTCGGCGTACTTGACCAGCTTGCGCGCCAAAGTGCCGCAGAAAGTGCTTACAACACCGTGCATGCCCAGTATACCGAAATGCAGAGCGCCGTGGAGAAATACCCAGAGGTCGAAGAGGAGTACCGCACCTATTCCAGAAAATGGATGCAGCAGGAGGATTCCGGCGCGTTCGTTTCTGTGGACAGACAGGAAGTGCTTGACCTCATGGAGAACTGTCTGCAGCCCTACGGCACTATAAAGGCCGTCACCATTTCGGACGACGTGATGATTGTTTCTATGTCCGGCATGAATCTACAGGAGATTTCCGCTATGTTTGAGATTTTACAGCAGCAGCCCATTGTAAAGGCTGCTGACCTTACAATCGCTTCCACCGAAAAAACGGCAGGCGAAGACCTCGATTTCTCCGTGACGATCACATTACAGCCGGCTGACACGGCGGAAGGGGAGGCCACAGCATGAAAAGAGCCTTTACAACGCGCGAAAAAGTGATGCTGCTCGTCCTCACCGTGCTGCTCATCGTCATCGCATATTTTAAGCTCATCTTGGAGCCCATCAACAATTCCATCGACGAGTATCAGTCCGAAACGGCCGCGGAGCAGGACGAGATTTTGCAGAATACCGAGCTTTTGACGCGTATGAACCAGATGCAGAAGGAGCTCGAGGAAATTTATGCCGCGGGCGACCCCACGCCCATCCCGAATTATGACAATTCCGGCAAGCTGCTCGTTGAGTTGAACAGCATTCTTTCGGCTTCCGTCGATTATTCGCTGGATTTCGGTCAGGTCTCGGCACTGAACGATGGCTACATCATGTGCCGCCCCATCAACATGACCTTTACAACGAACACCTACGCCGAAACGCGCGCCATCATTGATGCGCTGCACAACAGCGATTTTACAAACCAAATATCGGACATCAGCGTGCAGTTTGAAAACTCCGGCAGCTCCGGCAATGTGCAGGTAAACCTGTATATTACGTATTTTGAACTTCAAAAATAGCTGGTGCAACACAGGCCGGAAGCTGTTTTTTGCTTGCCGGTTTTCTGTGTTTAAAAAGACTTATACCGTTTTACGGTTTCCATATTTTTCTCAGGAGCAAAACGCATGAATTTTTCACGGGATAGGAAGAGTTTGAAAAATAGAAGAAAGGGGAAAGCCGGCTTTACCATGTCCGAGCTTTTGATCGTCGTGGCCATCGTCATCGTGCTGTTTGCCGTGGCGGTTCTCTCGCTTGTGACGATTCAAAAGAACCTGCGCCAAAAGGAATTCGACAGTAAAGCGGAAATCCTTTACGTTGCCGCGCAGAACCGCATGTCCGAGCTGCGCGCCGGCGGCTACGAAAGCCTTTATCAGTACGATGAAAACAAGAAAAACGGCGTTGCAAAGGTTGGTCTCATTCCGCTGGATGCTCCCGAAGAAGATGCGGAAGACGCCATCACAAAAGACACGCTCTGCTACGTCGTTTCCGCAGACCGCGTGGCGGTCGGCAAGGCGGCAGCTTCCGTTCTGCCGGAATCTTCCGTAGATGCCGAGCTTTGGAACAACCACTGGGTTATCGAGTACGACCCCGAAAGCGGCAGTGTGTACGGCGCGTTTTACAGCGAAGAGGAGATCACAAGCGGTGATGTCTCCACTACGCTGCCCACATACTTAAACCGTATGCGTGTGCGTCAGACCCGCCTGCGCAACGGTGCGAAGATCGGCTACTACGGCGGTGCGCGTGTGATCTCCGGCACAACCGACACTCTAAAGCCGGACATCTCCATCGATAACCGCGAGAAGCTGACGGCAACGTTCTACTGCAACAACCCCTATGCCGATGAGCTGACGTTCAATATCAAGGTTTCGGACGGCCGGAAAGAATATGTAAAGGTCGTAAAATACAGCGAGCTTCGCCAGCTGAACAGCAAAACTTGGTACTACACGTGGGTTATGGATAGCTTGGAAAGCGAAAAGACGCGCTTCTATAATCAGACCGACCATAAGCTTGCGTGCGGCACAGACATCACCATCACGCTTTCCGTAGAAAGCCAAAACGCCAATGTGGACGGCAAAAGCTACACCCGCAAAACGAACAGCCTGTTCCGCTATGCCGAGGACACCCCGGCGGGCACGGCGCTCATCGCCTACGGCCGCCATTTGCAGAATTTGGACGAGGCCTCCCATGTTTCCGATACGATTACCCGCGCCGTGCAGGTCAGCGACCTTTCCTTTGCGGATGATACTGCCGACAACGAAGACTGGTATTCCTTTTACGGCGACACCTTTACGCCCATCACAAATAAGAATCTCAAAAGCTATGACGGCTATTCCGAGGTCGATAACGTAAAGCTGTATTCTTCCATTTCAAACCTGCACATCACAAAAGCTGCGCAAAACGGAGATGCAGGTCTGTTCAGTACATTTAACGGTGAGATCAAAAACGTGACGCTTACCGGCATGAGGATTGATAATTGCGGCCAGAACGTCGGTGCGCTCATCGGTTCTGTTGCCGATACCGTGAAAATCACAAATACCCGTGTATACCTCAGCTCCAAAAAAGGCGACCTCGCAGATATCGAAACGGTCGATTCCCCGGAAAAAGTGAAGCCGTGGCTCGAGGGTAAAATCGTCGGCGGACTTATCGGCATGGTGACGGAAACGGGCAGCGTATCCGTTACGGACAGCTCCGCGTCTACGGTCATTCGTGCAGACGGCGCAGCAGGCGGCCTCATCGGTGCCGTGTATCATGCGGCAACGATAACCGACTCCTATGCGGATTGCTATTTGACGGCAGCCAGAACGGGCGGCCTTATCGCAAAGGCAGAGAGCGGGTCTGAAGTGGCCGCAACGGGAACCTCTATCACTTTAAAGGATTTCTATGCAGCGGGTTACCAAACGGCGACCGTCGATGCTTTCGGCTTAGTAGGTGGCTCCAATGTGATCGCCACAGGCGGTTATTCTGCGTGTGTTTACAATGTTGGAGAAAACGCAAAGGTTCATTCCACGGTCTATACAATGCGCAGTGCCTCAAACGTATATTATCTGACAGACGGCGGCCTTTCCGGAGACGGCACAAGCAAGTGGGAAAACGCCGATCAAACCACGCCGAAAACCTATAAAAAACTCAGTGAATCGGGCTTTGCAAAAGAAATCTCCAAGGCGTTCACGTCGTCCTCCGGCGCGGCTACGTTTCCGTATAACTTGATGGATCAGGGCCTTACGTATTACACGTATCCGCGCCTTGAAAAGCTGAACCACTACGGCGACTGGCAGGCGGAGTTTGAATCCGGCGCACTGGTTTATTACGAGCGCTACGAAGACGAAACCTACGGCTTCTACGGCGCGAACCTTTCCACGCTCAAAACGAGTAAGTTTGTCGTCGGCGACGGCTATGCGCTGGCGTATATCGAAAAGAAAGATCCGTCCGATAACGTTACCGTGACGTATGCAAACAACAAAACGGCACGGGTATTGTTTGATAGCGCAATTGAAACGACCGACGACACGACAAATACGAAGTATTATCTCTATCCGCTCTCAAAAGAGGTCGTCAACACCGATTATATCGACACCGCAGAGCCGGATACGTTCTATCAGAAGATCACGATAGAAGACACCGCAAACAGCACGAATACGGAGTATTACTACAATCCGCATTTCGCAAAAACGGTGACGGTCAACGAAAATAAGCCGCAGGCGCCGGAAACGGTCTGCATCCGCTCCGCCCGCCAGCTGTATGCCTTGAGCCTTTACTACCCGCAGTATGCGGATGCCGTAAAGGACAGTGTGTTCCGTCAGGAACTCAACATTGATTACAACAGGTATGAGTGGACAAATTATGACGTTGTTACCGCTACTGTCAGCACACAGGCGCCGATCGGCACAGGGGATAAGCCGTTTACGGCTGTGTATAACGGCGGCTGCAATACGATAGAGGAAATTTCCTTTAAAGCAAATAAAGCAAATTCCCTTTACATCGGCATGTTCGGTTATACGTCGTCCGCTGCCGCGGTGCGCAATGTGTTCCTTGTCGGCGACGGCAGTAACACGGTGGCCTATGTCAATGCGCAGGGCGGTAATTCGGCTTCCGGCAGTGCGTCGCGCGTCAGCATAGGCGTGCTCGTCGGTTATAACCGCGGCACGGTTTCAAACTGCTCGGTTTCCGGCTATACCATGGAGTATTACGGTTACAGCGCCAGCACGGCTTCGCTCGGCGGCTTTGTCGGCAGCAACTACGGCACCATCCGCAACAGCGCTTCGGACTGCCCGTCCATTCGCTTTGCAAATACGAACTCTAACACCTATGCGGGCGGCTTTGCGGGCGTGAACCACGCCTCTATTTCGGATTCCTACGCGCTTGGCAGCATTCAGGTGCGCGGCGCGCGAAACAGCACCGTGTGGGTTGCGGGCTTTGCGGCGAACAACGCCAGCGGCATGATTCGCCGCAGCTACAGCGCTACGGCGCTGACAGCTTCCGGCGATGCGGAGTCCTACGGCTTTGCGCATACCGGCGGTTCGGCATACCAGTGCTATTATCTGGACGGCGGCACGTATTCGTACAGAGGCACGCTTTATGCTTACAACACCTCCACGAACGAATTCGAAGATAACGCGGCGGGTGAGCCCCTTACGGGCAGCGAGCTGCAAAACAAAACAATCAACAATTTCAAAAAGGCAGATTGCACCTATAATGCCAAAGAAACGACCGGCGATTATTATATCTACCCGGCAGTCGTGCGCAATGCAGCAGGGAAGACCGTGCATTACGGCGATTGGCCCGTGCAGAAGGACATCGGTACGCTTGGTGTGTTCTACTGGGAATATGAAGACAGCGGCAGCAACAGCGGCTACCACTTCAGCTACGTGGGCACAAGCCAAGGCAATGAAATTTCCAGCGCAAACAACGACATCTTAAAGGGCGATTCTCTCTGTGAAGAGCACGACGACGGCGGCGTTGTAACGCATTACGGCTACGGCTATTTCTATGCGAACAGCAATAATTTGGAGACTTCATTAAGTGCTGTATACTTCAATGAAAACTTCATGAGCCTTGCAGAAAATGCAAAAGCCGGCGAAGCGCTCGGTAAGCAGATGCCCGGCTATACGTTTGTCGCCTTTGAGACCGGCGAAAACAAAATGTATTTGATCGGTAACAACGAAAACGGCACATGGCAGCTGGAGTACGGCAACGAAACGGATGCTACCGTATACACCTACACCGTCAACCCGTTCTTTGCAAACTCTATGAGCCTCGATAGCTCCGAAGTACAGAACAAAATGACAAAAACAGGTGACGTCGAACCCGGCGCCAACGGCAACGCTTACGAGATTCGCTCCGTCTCGCAGTTACAGTTTATCAACTGGAATTCCGGAAAGCGCAATACAAACACCTCCATTGTGTCTCAGAACGAATGGGATTGGAATACGTTTAAGGATAAATACACGTATCAGGTTTACGGCGATACTCACAGGGTATCGGGAAGCGGCAAAGAGCTGTATTGGGATCAAACACACGATTTGAATGCTTCCTTAGAATACAGTACACTTGGTAAGGCCAATAACTTCACGCCTATCGGAAGCATGTATGATAATGCAGGCAATACAGCAACCGCTGATCCGACAATGTCATATTTTGCTTCTCATTATGACGGACAGGCATATACGATCAAAAATGTTGAAATTCACAGCAATGCGGAATGTGTTGGTATTTTTGGCATTACGGTCGGCGCAACGGTTAAAAATGTGGTCGTATACTCGGATGAAGGCAATGTAATCGAAGCTAAACAGGATGGTGAGAGCTGCTACTGCGTTGGCGGTCTTGTCGGCCTTGCGGCCGGCAGAGACAATCCTGCAAGTGTATTTACAAACTGCACGGTTTCCGGCTATACCATTCAGGATAACCATGCAAAAGACCCGGGTTGGGGCGGCGGCAGTGTCGGCGGTCTTGTCGGCATGACAAACATGGATATTACAAACTGCTCCGCTGTAACAGATATTATTATCAATATCGGCTATAATGGCCCTTATCAAAATCTGCGTGTCGGCGGTATTGCCGGTGTTTCTCGTGGCGCAGTGCGATATTGTTATGCCGGCGGTTCTATGAGAAGCACAGCTAAATCTTGGTATAAGCACTATACTCAGGGTGCGAATATCTGGATGGGCGGCCTTGTTGGCGGTATTGTCATGCGAAACAGCGGCGGCTTAGCAACTTTGGTTGGTGATGTGAGTCGTGTGCTTAAGGTTGAAAACTGCTACAGTTATGTTGAGATGCCAAAACGTGGTAAAGCCAACGAGCAAAATATTATAAAGAGTACGCAGGCAATCGCCTCCAATGGCGAAATGCAGGAAAATTTCGCGAATGTTAAAAACGACTATATCGAGATTCATAACTGCTATGCACTTGAATCCGCCGTATTAAATACAGATGATTACCGCGAATATGGCGGTAAAACTCCCTCAAGTTGGGATAACCTGAACCTGAACATGACGCATCAGGGTTTGCGGGGGCGTGAGATCAAGTTGTTCAATGATTCCACCCCATACGTAACGTATGCCGAAATGCAGAGCAGCGATTTCTTAACGAAACTGAACAAGAACTACCAGTCCGGCTCAAGCTATAAGAGCTTCTCCACCGTCACCATCACCGAGCAGGGGCAGAATATCGACGGCAAATATAGCTTCCCGGGCAACGATACGGCGCTGCAGGGGCTTAACTATCCGTTCCCGACGGTTCTGACACAGACCGATATCTTCGGCAGCACAGTCAATGTACATTACGGCCGCTGGCCGCGCATCGGTCTCTTATGGGAAGAAAATTCCCGGAAGCTCGACCTGCTTGCGGATATCAAAACGAAAGCGGAAGACAGCACTTTGAACGACAACGAAGACGGCAAGGCGCTTTTGCAGACACATTTGCTTATCGCCAGCAGCGACGTAGATACGAGCGCAAAGCCGGAAATCAAGCTGTACGACGAAAACAGAAACGAGCTCACAAACGATAAGGCCGCAGCAACAGTCAGCCGCATTGTGTATAATGATGCGAATAAATGTTACGATGTCACATTCATCGGGCAGAATGTCGGCACGGTCGTCGCAGAGGCGAAGCTCGGCAATTACATCGCGCGCCTTACAATCGAAGTTACGGCATCGCTCAAGCTGGAGGCTTCTTCTACGAACATTTCGGTTTATTCCGGCGACACCGATACGATTACGCTGACCGTAAAGGACGCAAACGACAAGCAGCTGCTTGCCGAGACCGAAAAGACGCTCAGATGGGAGATTGCTGTCGATAACAACGGCGTGCAGCAGGAGGTCATCGAGTGCAGTAAGGACGATATCAAGCTGAACGCAGACGGCACGTTCTCCTTGCCGCTTACCGGCTTTGCTGCGGGCGAAGCCACGGTGAGCATCACGTGCACATATCCGTACGGCGCGGCAACTGCCGCGGAGCCCGCAAAAGAGGTCACGGCTACGCTGTATATCAGCGCTACAACAAAGCCAAGTGATGTGCTTGGCCTGACAAACGGCAGCGTCTATAACCAGATTTCTCTGCCGCACACGCCGAAAAAATCCACGACCTCCTACACCGGTACGACCGTTGAATACCCGGAAAACCGCCCCGCCATGCAGGGAAGTGCGCTGTTCCTCTACGCAACGGATGAGTATACCGATTTGAACGGCTCCAGCTTTACGGTCGATCAAATCGAGATCACCGCAGGGGAAACAACCTACACCGTGGTCACAGACGGCATCACGACCGATGAAAATCACACCTACACCGATGAAAATCACACCTACAAAGTGACGGTAAGCGATAAGTGGACGACAGAAACGAACGACACGAAGTTCCGATATCGCGCCGTAAAGGTGGAATCCGCCGCGGCAGGCGAAATCACCCTAAAGATTGTCCTCAAAAACGGCGACGTGACCTACAACCTCACCACCCCGTACACCATCGCATCGAACACGTATACAGTGAAGTTCCTTGACACAAAGGGCAATATTCTTCTCACAAAAACAGTCGATTACGGCAAAAAGCCGGAGCTGACCGAGGAGGATAAGGCTAAATTGAAAGCCGATGCCGAGTTGGGCTACACCTGCACATGGGCGCTTTCTGAAATCTACGCAGATACAGAAATTCCCCCGACATTAACGCCGAACACCTATACCATCCAGTTTGATGCCAACGGCGGCTCGGGTACGATGAGTGATGTTTCGTATGCTTATGATAAGATTCAAACGACGGACAGCCTTCCGCCGAATAAATTTACAAAGGGAACATCCGCCTTTAAGGGTTGGGCGTTGACGGCTGCGGATGCAGAGAAGTATACAGACATGAGTTCCATCAAGAACATCATAGATTCTATGGCGATGGAGAATAAGACCGAACTCACTCTTTACGCCGTTTGGGAAGATACCGCAGCAGGCGGCGAGACCGTTGAACCGTAAATCAACAAAAAGGCAGGTGCCGAAAATGCAGGCGATCCGCAGAAAACTGAATAGCCAAAGGGGCGCTTCCATGCTGATGGCGCTGCTGCTTATGCTGGTCGGCATCATGGTGAGCGCGGTCATCATCTCCGCCGCCACCAGCGCCGCCGTAAATAAACGCTCGGAAAAAGAACAGCAGCAGGCCTACCTCGCGGTCAGCTCTGCCGCCGAGCTCGTGCGCGACGATTTCCAAAGCCTTACGGGCCGGTATAAAGATGTTACGACCACGGTGACGAATGCGGATGGAACGACCACTACGAAGAATAATACGATAAAGGCCACATGTGCGGTGGGAGATATGATCAATGACATCGGCGAATGGGTTATATATGTGAACACGACGTCCACTTATGCAAAGACCTACACGTTCTCCGTAGACGGTTATGAAGATGTATCGGCAGAAATCCTTGTATCAGTCGGCACCGGCAGTGACGAAAGCAGCAAGGTGTATAACCTCACTGCAACATTCACAAACGGTGTGGGTTCCGAACACCCCTGCCGCATGGTGTTGACTATGGAGGGCAAATTGACGGAGGAAAGAACCTCCGGCGATACGGGCTCCACGCAGGTCGTCACCCGAACACTCGAATGGAATAAGGCAAAGCTGCAAAAGGGGGTAACGGGTTGAAAAAGCTGCGTTCACAAAAAGCGGAAACACTGGTGGAAACGCTCATGGCCATCTTGGTCGTGGTGCTCGTTATGCTTTTTCTCTCCACCGCAGTTTCCACGGCCTCCAAAGTAAATGCCAAGGTGCGCAAAACCGATGTGGCTTTAACGTATAAGAATGCCGACAAGGGCGGCGAAACCAAAACGCTGACCATTAAGGATAACAGCAGTGCCACAAAAATCATCAAAGTTCAAGTCGATGAATACACAAGCGAAAACGGCTACACGTATTACAGGGAAAGCAAAGAGCAGGGGGCGGAAACTTGAAGCTGAAAGATAAAAAAGGCTTAACGCTCGTGGAAATGCTCTGCACAGTCGCCATTTTGGTGCTTGTCAGCATGGTGATGGTGTTGGGGGTGCAGCTCGGCGTGCGCTCCTACGCAAAATCCGTTTCATATTCGGAAGCGCAGGTGCTGTGCTCCACGCTTACGACCACCATCAGCGATGAGCTGCGCTATTCCGGCACACTGAAAGTAGACGGCAGCGGCAACGTTACGGGCTTTTTCAGCCAGCAGTTCGGCAGCGGCGATTACACCGCGTTTACCACTACGCAGGAAGGGCATGTGCAGCTTGGCGGCAAGGACATTCTACCCGCAAAGGCGTACCCCTACGGTATTAAAGCTGAGGTAGGAAGCTTAACGTATGACGGTGTTACCGCCCTTTTCACAGTGCAGCTGAGCGTAAAAGACAGCGAAAATAAAAACACGCTGGCCGAAACCACCTTTGAAGTGGAAAAGCTCAATGTGACGACCGAAGACACCGCAGAGGGCCGCGCCCGCGCCGAAGACATCCGCAATACAGAAAACTGAGAAACACCGCGCCAAACGGAATGCTCCGCAGGCGCGGTGTTTTTTGCAATAAAGAAATTGTATACGCTTTGTTTTAAAAAAGTATGATTTCATGCGATTTTTCTTGCACGTAAAAAGCAAATATGATAAAATAGAAAATATAGTGTATTTAAATAGTGTTCTTTATTGTGCGGAATAGATAGAATTGCTGCTTTTTATCCACTTTTTGACGAATTTGCAGAGAATATAGCGAATTCTGTCTTTGGCAAGTCATTCTATCGGTAAAAATGAAAGCGCTTTCCGATAAAAAATAAATTGTGAGACGAAACAGAAAGCGCTGCAAGGAGAAATCTATGAGTTTAAAGGAAAAAATACTCATCGCGGACGATTCGGAAATGAACCAAATGCTCCTTGAGGAAATACTCAGCGATAAATACGAATATGTCATGGCAAAAGACGGCACAGAAGCCGTCGATATCCTCGAAAAAAACGACGATATCGACCTCGTGATGCTTGACATCAATATGCCGAAAATGGACGGTTTCGGCGTGCTGGAGATTATGAATCTGCGGCATTGGATCAGCGAGGTGCCGGTTATCATCATCTCGTCCGAAAGCGATGTGGATTTCATCCGCCGCGGCTATGACCTCGGCGCTTCGGATTACATCAGCAGACCGTTCGATCTGACGGTCGTCCGCCGCCGTGTCGAAAATACGCTCATGTTGTATGCCCGCCAAAAGCGCCTTGTGCGCCTTGTGGAGGAGCAGGTCTACGAGCGTGAAAAGACGAACAACACGATGATCAATATTTTGAGCCATGTTATCGAATACCGCAACAACGAAAGCGGCCAGCATATTCTGCATGTGCGCACGATGACGGACATTCTCCTGCGCCGCTTGATTGAGATCACGGATAAATACCCGCTGACGGAAACGGATATCTCTATGATCGCTTCGGTTTCCGCACTGCACGACATCGGTAAGATCAGCGTTCCGAAAGCGATTTTAAATAAACCCGGCAAGCTCGACCCCGAAGAGTGGGAGATTATGAAGAGTCACGCCGCCATCGGTGACTCGATGCTGTGCGACATCGGTATGCAGCAATCCGAAACGCTGATGAATCTGGCGCATGAGATCTGCCGCTGGCACCACGAGCGTTGGGACGGCCGCGGCTATCCGGATGGTCTCAAGGGCGATGAGATTCCGATTTCCGCGCAGGTCGTCGCCATGGCAGACGTGTACGACGCGCTTACAAGCGAACGCTGCTACAAAAAGTCGTTCGACCACGCGACCGCTATTAAAATGATTACAAACGGCGAATGCGGCGCTTTCAATCCGCTTTTGATACAGTGCCTTTTGGACGTGCAGGATCAGCTTTTCGAGAACATGCACACAGACCCCAGACGGTTCGATTACCGTCAGGAAGCAAAGCGCCTTTCCGATGAAATGCTCGAGCAAAAAGAGCTTATGCCTAATAACCGTGCGCACAGCCTGCTCACCTTCGAGCAGAAAAAGGCGGAATTCTTCGCAGAGCAGTGCGGCGGCATCCAGTTTGAATTTGACCACTGGACAAATACCGTACATCTCAAAGATTGGAATGCGCCGGTCGATCAACGAGAAAAATCCATGTATCTGACGGAATGGAACGACGTTTCGCTGCTCTCTGAAAAGGATTGGATCGCTTTGCGTGAAAAGCTGAAAGCAACAACGCCGGAAAGACCGGAAGTGAAAATGATTGTGCAGATCCCCGTTAACGGGGAATATCGCTGGCAGCGCCTTACGGTAAAATCGCTTTGGACAACGAAACATAAAGAATATACCGGCGTGCTCGGACACTTTAAAGATATTCAGGATGAAATGGTGCGGCGCGGAGAAGATGTGCTCGAAAAATGTTCTGAATATAGTGTGTCTCATCTTTTGAAAGATTTGAGCCGCGTGTTTGAAGTGGTGCGCCTTGTAGATCCGAAAACGAATGAGAACCTTGAGCTGGATAAAGACGGCAAAGTAATCACTACGCCGATACACTGCTATGAAATTTGGGGCAGAAACGAGCCGTGCGAAAACTGTATTTCTTCTCGCTCTCTGGAAGGAAAAGAGTGGGTCACCAAGCTTGAAATGCGTGACAGGCAAATGTACTTCGTGCTTTCTAAACATATCAACGTCAACGGACGTACCTGCACACTGGAGATTGCTTCGCATGAAGATGAAGCGGAGTGCACACGCTGCGGCGGCGACAACGATGCGCCAACGCGTTCTTCGTTTATGAACTTCTACCGCGATACCCTGACCGGAACGTACACGAGACTGTATCTTGAGAGTTTCCAGTCCAATTTGGAAAGCGCAGATGCCGTAGCAATCGTGGATGTTGACCTTTTTAAGCAGATTAACGATACATACGGCCACCCTGTGGGCGATGAAGCGCTGAAAACCATCGCGAATACAATCCATTCCGGCATCCGCGGCAGCGATACGCTCATCCGCTACGGCGGGGACGAGTTCCTCCTCATCTTCTCCAAGATCGGCGAAGAGGTTTTCTATGCGCGTTTAGAGCAGCTCAGACGCGCCGTGCAGGAGACAAAATTGCCGGATTACCCCGAGGTGAAGCTTGATGTCAGCCTTGGCGGCGTATACCGCGTACACCCGCTCTCCGAAGCCATTCGGCAGGCAGACCTGCGCATGTACGAAAATAAAGCGAAACACGCGAATGTAAATCATGCGGCATGCAGATAGGAATTGCAGAAAGGTGACAGATCATGAAGCTTGAAGAATTATATCAGAAAATCGGCGGCGACCTCAAAAACGTGATGAAACGCATCCCGAATGAGGCAATGATCGGCAAGTTCGTGCGCAAATACGCAAACGACCCGACCTATAACCGGCTTACAGCAGCTGTGGAAGCCAAAAACTGGAAAGATGTTTTCCTTGCGGCGCACACCTTAAAGGGTGTGGCACAGAACCTCGGCTTCGACCGCCTGCAAAAATCGGCATCCGCTTTAACGGAGGCCGTGCGCGGCGCCGTTCCGCTGACGGACGAATCGCTTTTTGAAGAGGTCTGCAAAGATCAGAAGGAGATCGTGGAGGCCATCGAAAAGCTCGATTGATATGACTTAACAACTATGCCGGTTCTATGGACCGGCTTTATTTGTGTTCAGTTCCCTGTGTAATGCGGCGGAACGGTTTGGGGGAGAATAGGTCGCGCCCCGCGGCGTTTCCGCACTCGTCAAAATGGCACGTGCCGGTGCCGTTCTGCGCGAGCGCAACTACGTGGTGCCGGAAGACGTGCAGAGCGTGTTTTTCGATGTCTGCGCACACCGTCTCATTCTGCGCCCGCAGGCACAGGTGGACGGCATAACGGCGCGCGATATTCTGGCTGAGATTTTGCAGCAGATCAAGCCCGGTACGGAAAGGTAAGCGGATATGTGGAAAAACAGACTGGCCTATGGGCTTGTCCTATTGACGGCAGCAGTGCTGCTGTTCCTATACAGTAAGCCGTTTTTGCTGACGGTGCTGATCGTTTTATTGCTGCTCATGGTGATTAACGGTATGCTCGTTTTACATGATGCGCACAGCATTCGCGTTTCTATGCGTGTCCGCCCCGGTGGTCAGCAAGGCAAGGACGTTAACCTGAACATCACCGTAAATTCCGATAAAAAGCTGCTCACCGCGGGTCAATACACCGCGTCCTTAAAACCGCTTGAGGGTCGCATCGGCACTACCGTTATCAGTGCGGTGTCCGGCGGCAAATTGCAGCATATTGCGGTGGGCGGCGGCTGCGAAGTGGTAGAGCTGCCTGCCGAGCGAATCGAAGATGAAGTTTACCGCATTTTGTGCTGAGAGAGGGGACGCGCATGAAACATCCGCAGACCGTTACGGTCTACCCGGAAAAAAACGAAAACAAAGCAGCGTATCTGCTGTGGCGCTCCCTGCGCGCGGCCCTGCTTACGGCGGGCGCGTTCATAGCGCTCATAGTTATCTGGAATGTTGATTTAAAGAGTCTTTTCGTCTTGCCGCTCGGCGGTACCGTCACGGTGCTTCTGGGCTGCATCGCAGGGGATTATCTCGGTGCGAAAAAGCCCCTGCCGTCGGCTTTCGTCATTTTGCGGAAATTTCGACGAATTGATTGTGAAAATAGATGGTTTTGCAAAAAAAAGTAGACAAATTTTTGATGATGTAGTATACTGGTGTTAAACGGGAGAGCAAGTTGATCTTTTGCACAAAAACAAATAAACGTCTGAATTTTCATGTTGTCACATGATGAGTTCAGACAACAAAAAGGAGATTTTGAAATGAAGAAAGAGCAAAACCGGCATTCCCTTCACCTCATCCGTCAAAACGTTCCGCAGTTTATTTTGCTCGTCATTTTTTCCGTGCTGCTGGGCGTTTCCGTCATCGCGGTGTCTGTTTTGATGAAAATGTTCCTCGACATCGCCACAAACGCAAGCGCCATGCCGCTCACCACATGTCTCATCATCGCGGTCGGCGTTTTGCTCGTGCTCGGCATCTCACAGGTCGTTACGTCCGTTTTGCAGGGCAAGCTTTCCTGCCGCATGGAGCTTTCTCTGCGCAGCGCCATGGGGAGCACCTATACCGCACAGACCTTAGGACATTCGACAGCGGCGCGGCAGATAACTACTTCACGCGCATGACAAAAGACGCGGAGACCCTCTCGAATTTCTACTCCAAAACGCTCATCCCGAGCATCTTTTTCGAGAGCTTCACGTTCGTCGTCAGCTTTATTTTGATGTTCCTCCTCGAGTGGAAACTCGCGGTCGTCATGATCGTCGTCGTGCCAATTTTGATTTTCACCATGATCCGCATCTCCCCGAAGCTTGAGATGAACAGCATTCAGATCATGCAGAACGAAGACAAAAACCGCAATATCTTACAGGAGTTTTTGAGCCAGTACATGCTGTTTAAGTCCTACGGCGTGCTCGGCTGGGTGCAGAAGCGCGTGGGGAATACATACGCGCAAAAGCAGAAATACGTTGGCAAACTCAGCGTTTTGCAGGGCGCCATCGGCTTTCTCAATAACTTCCTCGGCGTCGGCATGTTCATCATCGCGCTCGGCATGGGCTCATTTCTCGTCGTGCGCGGCGAAACCACCGTCGGCACGCTCATCGCCGTCGTGAACCTCGTCAGCTTCTTCTACGGCCCGTTCCTGCACATTTCGGGCTGGATGGCCGAGGTCAACGAAGTGAAGGTCTCCACAAACCGCATCGGGGAAATCCTCTCCATGCCGACCGAAGACACCACGCAAACGGCAAAGCCCTCTGTTCAGAATGCAGGCAGCGCAGCGCTCACCGCAAAAGACCTCTCCTTTGCGTATGACGAAGAAAAAGTTATCCTGTCCCACGCCGAAACGCAGGTGCACACGGGCGAGATCGTCGCACTTACCGGCGAAAACGGCAGCGGCAAAAGCACGCTCACAAAGCTGCTCATCGGCTTTTATACGCCCACAGGCGGCGAAGTCGAGCTCAAAATCGGCAATAAAACCGTCCACGGCGCGGAAATTCGCAATTATTTAAGCTACGATTCCGGCTTCGTCTCCGTTTTCGCGGGCACGCTCAAAGAAAACATCTGCATGGATCAGCCGTTTGACGAGAAAAAGTTCCGCAAAGCTGTTGACCTTGCTAACCTTACGGAGTTTGTAAACGAAAAAACAGCGGAGTACGAGATCGAGCCGGAGGGCAAGAATCTCTCCAGCGGTCAGCGCCGCAAGGTCGCTTTGGCGCGCATTTTCTACGATGACCGCCCGGTCTTCGTGCTCGACGAGCCCACCGCGAACCTCGATAAAGCCTCCGCAGAGGGCATGTTTGAAGCCCTGAAGCAGGTCTGCAAAGACAAAATTTGCATCATCGTCACGCACGATGCGTTCATCTCCGAGAAGTGCGACCGCGTGCTGCATTTGAATAACAAAAAGGTCACAGGATGACCGCAATACGATTTGCATAATAAGGTGATATGAACTCTGCCACTCGCAACGAGCGGTGGGTGTGGCTTAGCTCCGGGCAATTCCGCCCTTGCGGCAAGGCTCGTCGTAGAGAACGCCTGCGCCGAGTGGCTTATAAATCTTGAGCATTGCTGATGGGCCATTTTTAACAAAATTTATCTTTTTTACAAAAATTCAAATTTTTTCAAAAACCTAATTGACAACCGAAAAAATGTGTGCTACAATGCACTAAACCGTTGAGGAAGAGTGAGTACGCTTTAGGCAACTTTTCTCACAGAGAGTCGTGGATGGTGGGATCACGGCGGAAAGATAAAGCGGAATGGACTTCTGAGGGCGAACAGAAAAGGATTTCCCGAGTATGTGAGACGGAGTGTGGCTCTCCGTAAACAAAGGTCTGCGTATGATGGTACGCGTAAGAGGGTGTGTGTTTCACATACCAAGCCGGGTGGCACCGCAGGAATTTTGATCCTGTCCCAGCAAGTGATTGCAGGGACAGGATTTTTTGTTTTTCAGGGAGGTTATTTCATGTTTGTTTACACAAAACGATGGCGCAGCCGCGCTGCATCTGAAATTTTGAACCCGCATTTGAACGCATTAAAACAAACCTGAAAGGATCGATAAATTTATGAAACTCAGAAACGTATTTGCCATGATCACCGCTGCCGCTATGACCCTCAGCCTCGCCGCTTGCAGCGGTCAGAGCACAGCTTCTTCCACGTCCTCCGCGTCAAGCGACGCTTCTTCGTCCGCCGCTTCCGAAAGCAGTGTGTCGAGTGAAAAGAGCACCGCAAGCGAAGAATCTTCCGGCACATCGTACACCATCGGCATCTGCAACTACGTCGATGACGCTTCCTTAAACCAGATCGTTGAGAACATCAATGCACGTCTCGCCGAGATTGAAAGCGAGCAGGGCATCACAATCAACGTGAAGTACGACAACTGTAACGCCGACGCGAACGTCATGAATCAGATCATCGCAAACTTTGCAGCCGATAACGTAGATCTCATGGTCGGTGTCGCGACCCCGGTCGCCATGGCGATGCAGTCCGCAACCGAAGACAGCAAAACGCCTGTCGTGTTCGCCGCCGTGTCCGACCCGGTCGGCGCGGGTCTTGTCGCTTCCCTTGAAGAGCCGGGCAGCAACGTGACGGGCTCCTCCGATAACCTCGATACCAACTCCGTCATGAACCTTATCTTCGCCCAGAATCCCGATGCCAAGAAGATCGGCCTTTTGTACGACATAGGACAGGATTCCTCCACCGCCGCCATCGAGCACGCAAAGGCGTACCTCGACGACAAAGGTGTTGAATATGTAGAGCGCACCGCAACGACCGCCGAAGAAGTCGCGCTCGCCGCACAGGCTCTCGTTTCCGACGGTGTAGACGCCGTGTTCACCCCGACCGATAACACCATCATGAAGGCAGAGCTCGCTATTTACGAGACCTTTGCCGACGCAGGCATCCCGCACTACACCGGCGCCGATTCCTTCGCCCTCAACGGCGCGTTCCTCGGCTACGGCGTCGATTACGCAAACCTCGGCCGTGAGACCGCAGATATGATCGCTTCCATCCTCACCGAAGGCAAAGACCCGGCGACCACCCCGGTCATCACGTTCGACAACGGCACCGCAACGGTCAACACCGAAATCTGCGAAAAACTCGGCCTCGACTTCGATACCGTCTCCGAAGCTTTTGCCCCGTACTGCACGAGAGTGGAGGAGATCACGACCGCAGAGAGCTTCGGCGATCTCGAGTCTTAATTTAAATCTCTCAAAAGCTTATCCTACCCCATAAGCTTTCAAACACTTCATACTACCATACTTCATCAATACCTTACTTACCCATAAGAATGCAATCGCCGCTGCCATGCACCCGGTTTTCGGGCGCGTGGCTTCGGCATATCACCACAAATCTGCAAAACGAGGAGTTTTTGTATGTCTTTCGATTCAATCCTGACCCTTGGGCAGACAGCGCTGGAGCTCGGTCTCATCAGCTCGCTGACTGTTTTGGCACTGTTTTTGAGCTATTCCATGCTGAACGTATGCGACCTTTCCACAGACGGTTGCTTCACGCTCGGCGCGGTCGTCGGCGCGTCCGTCGCGCTTTCCGGGCATCCGTTTCTGGCAATCCCCGCCGCTATGGCGATCGGCATGGTCTCCGGCTTCGTCACGGCGCTTTTGCAGACGAAAATGGGCATTGATAGTCTGCTTGCCGGCATCATCGTCAATACCGCGCTTTATTCCGTCAACATCGGCATCATGAACGGTGCGTCGCTTCTGAACCTCAATAATTCCGATACGGTCTTCACCAAAATGCGTTCGGTGCTCGAAAACACACCGCTTGCGGGGCAATATAAGCTTATCGTCATCATCATCACAGTTGTACTCGTGGCGGTTGTTTTGGGACTTTTCCTCCGCACACGCCTCGGCCTCGCCATTCGTGCGACGGGCAATAACCCGGACATGGTTCGCTCCTCGTCCATCAACCCGGTTAAAACGACCATCATCGGCCTGTGCATTTCCAATGCGTTTACGGCGCTTTCAGGCTGCTTGCTCGCGCAGTCGCAAAAGTCTGTCAGCATCGATATCGGCACCGGCATGGTTACGGTTGCGCTGGCATCGCTCCTCATCGGCGGCGCGTTCTTCGGCAAGGGCAAAATTCCGCTGCGTATCTTCGGCATGGTCGTCGGTGCGTTCGTGTTCCGCCTTGTGTATACCATCGCGCTGCGATTCAACCTGCCCGCGTTCATGCTCAAGTTCGTCTCGTCCGTTATTGTCATTCTGGCAATCTCCGGGCCGTACCTCAAAAAACAGCTTCCGTATCTGAAGCGCCGTTTCGGAAAGGAGCGCACCCATGCTTAAACTCACGCATATCTCGAAGACCTTCAACCCCGGCACGGTCAACGCCAAAAAGGCGATCGAAGACCTCAGCTTCCACGCCGCAAAGGGTGATTTCATCACCGTCATCGGCGCAAACGGCGCGGGTAAATCCACGCTCTTCAACGCCATTTCCGGCAGCTTTTTCACGGACAGCGGCAAGATCGAGCTTGACGGCAAGGACATCACCTTCATGCCGGAGTATAAGCGTGCCCGCAGCATCGGCCGCCTGTTTCAGGACCCCATGCGCGGCAGCGCACCGGGCATGACCATCGAAGAAAACCTCGCGCTCGCAGCGGGGCACGGCGGTTGGCTCAGCTCCATCTCCCGCAAGGACAGACAGGCGTTTCGCGAACGCCTCTCCCTGCTCGGTATGGGGCTCGAAGACCGCATGACCCAGCCCGTGGGTTTGCTTTCCGGCGGCCAACGTCAGGCGCTCACGCTTATGATGGCCACATATAACCCGCCGAAGCTCCTTCTGCTCGACGAGCACACCGCCGCGCTTGATCCCGCCACCGCCGAAAAGGTGCTCGAGATCACGAAAAACACTGTGGAGGAAAACCACCTCACGTGCATGATGATTACGCACAATATGCAGTCCGCACTGGAGCTCGGCAACCGCACCATCATGATGAACGCCGGTAAGATCATTCTGGACGTCACCGGCGAAGAGCGTGCCCACATGACTGTTGCCGACCTCCTCGACCGCTTCAAGCAAGCCGCCGGCAAAGCCCTCGATAATGACCGTATGCTTTTGAGCGAAGCAGAGTAAAATTTGAAATCGAAAGACAACAAAAAGCAGATGCCCCGAATCCACATCGGGTGCATCTGCTTTTTCTATTCCAAAACGGCGGGGATATCCGCCGTCGTTCCTTTACGGATGGTGATGCTTTTTTAATACGATTTCCCAAATCTTTATATGTAAAGCGTTATTTTTCTTCGTTTTCCGGCGCAATCTCCGCTTCAATCTTATCCAAACGGCGGTTGATCTTCTTTTGGTTTTCCAGAACAAGGTCGAGCTTTTTGTGCAGATCATCGATGATGAGCTCGCTTTTTAAGTTGATCTTATAGTCATTCTCTGCACGCTGACGGTCTTTTGCTTCTTGGCGGTTCTGGCTCATCATGATGAGCGGCGCTTGCACGGCAGCAATGCACGAAAGCACGAGGTTTAATAGAATAAATGGGTATTCGTCAAATGCTCTCGAACCCAAAACGAGGTTTATGACCATCCAAATGACCATGACGGCGATAAAGCTGAAAATAAACGCCCAACTGCCCGCAAAGCGCGCCACTGCGTCCGCGGCACGCTGCCCAAACGTCATGTGCTCGTCCTTGTCTGCGTTTTTTGTGACTTCCGTTGCAATCAGCTGATGGATCAGTTCCTCATCCGTGAATTCCTCGTCCGTCACATGTAAAAGCTCGCTGATAATTTGGTTGCGTTTCGCACCTTTTTTCATAGTAAACTTACCTCTTATCCCAATACTCTTCGCCGCATTTCGGCGTTATCTCCAGTCTATTACAAAACCGCGTGCGTTGTCAACCGCAAGGTGTAAAAATAGTGAAAAAACACACATTCGCGGTTTTGCCTTGCGAATATGCGTTTTGAAATTCAATAAGCTTTAGTGCGTCAGCGCTTGCCGCGCGGCTTTCTGCCAGCCATTGTAGCGTGCTTCGCGCTCGGTATTATCCATCTCCGGTGTGAAGCAGCTGCGGTGCGTATTCGCAAAGATCGTCTCCGGGTCATATAATCCGCAGGAAAACCTTGCTGCGCACGCTGCTCGCTCTCTCTGGCCGAAGCGATGAGGGGAGACGTCCTCTTTCAGCCACGTGATGACGCGCCCGTGTAATTCAAATTGCCCTCGAGCACGTAGTTCACCTGCCCGTTGAGGCCCCATGCAAGGCTCATGCCAAGCGCGCCGTAGCTCATGCCGCCTGCCATGATGATGTCCACCACATTGCGGAGCAGCGACTAGCTTTTCTTTAGGAGTTCCTGCACGGTCATTTTATTCACCTCGTAAATACGCCTTTACATCTTCTTCAATCGGGTCATAGAGGTCGGGCTTCACGCCAATGTATTTGCATTTGCACGCTTCATTCTGTATGACTCGTGCTTTCGTCGTTTTCAGCGAAAAAATGGGACTAAAACGTCCGATGGGGATATTGCAAAACCAAACAAGCGGACTTTTGCAGCTTATTTTGTATAAGCGTCACGGCAAGGTGGTAGGGGATACCCTGTTTTTCGAGCGGCTTACGCAAGGTGTCACCGAAGAAGCCCATGCGCACAGGTCTCATTTCTAAAAAAGCGCCTGCTTTTACACACGGCTCTTGACAAGCGAAAGGAGCAGGCGTACAATAAGCTTATAAGTTTGTTTTGACTAACCTAAAATAAAGTCGTTAGGGTGCAAAAACGCTGAAACAAAAGGAGTACGTAGAACCGAAACGGTAATGAGCAGCCTTTATGGGTGCTTCCCGTGCCGCACGCTTTGTTGTCTGTCCTCGTGTGTCGTACAGAGTGGGAAATAGAGAATACCTGTGGCGCGTCTAATTGTTCCTATAAGCGCAATGTAAACCGCTGTATTCCAATGCTGCGGAAAGAGAAAGTTATATCGAAAGTCTAAATGGAGCAATTTCGTCTTTTTGGTTCGAAAATTGCCAAAATGTTTCTTTTGAGCTGTATATATATCGTATGTGCGTCTGTACTGAAACCGCAAAATCCGGCATGAAACCTGTGATTGTTTAAACTAACCGATTCTGTTTTAACAAATTGTCCAAAATGGTACTGCTAACTTGCAGGTTGTTTTTTACAAATAATAGAAAATTGTGTTTTTTGTGTGAAAACTGTTGAAGTTAGGTAAAAATCGTGCTATTCTTTTGCCAGAACAAACAAGGTGGTGAATGAATATGAAAATGCATAAGCATTTTGCAAGGCTTACCGTTTTGTTCTTTGCGCTGACTCTCATCAGTGGACACATGAAAAAATAATTTTATGAGCCGCATGGTTAAAATGCGGCCCGCAATACAGGAGGTATTTTTATGAATTGGGCAAAAATCGGTCTTTTCGCAGCAGGTGTTCTGTTTGGTACCGCCGGCATCAAGGTGCTTGGCAGCAAGGACGCCAAGAAGGTCTACACCGAGACCACTGCAGCTGCTCTGCGTGCCAAGGAGTGCGTCATGACAACGGTCACGACCATCAAGGAGAACGCAAACGACATCCTGACCGACGCTAAGGAGATCAACGAGCAGCGCGCTGCCGATGCTGCCGCAGAGGTCATCGAAGATGCAGCTTGCGCATGCACGGAAGAAGCTGCTTCCGCGGAAGAATCCACCGAAGCCTGATCGCGGGTCTATCCCGGGTCTGAATTACCGGAGAGCCGCCGAAAGCGGCTCTCTTTTTTCGTTCATCTGCTCTGTTTTTCGGAGCTTCCAATATATTGTTGCATAGAAGGATAAAGTTATGAAGTGTAAAATTCTGCATGAAGCGCGCGGGCACATGCGTGTACATCTCGTCTGCGGCCGTATGACGCTGAAAGAAGCCGACATTTTAGAGTATTACCTGCGCGCCGTGGACGGCGTAAAGGAAGTTAAGGTCTACGACCGCACACAGGACGCCGTCATCGTCTATCAAAACGACCGCACATCCCTTATTCGTGCGCTCGCGACATTCTCGTTCGCAAAAGCCGAAAGCATGGAGCTTGTGCCGGATCACACCGCCCGTGCATTGAACCGCGAGTTTGAAGACAAGCTCGTCTTCACGGTGCTGCGCCGCGCCATGGCTAAAATGTTCTTCCCGGCGCCCATTCGCATGATGCTTGCCATCATCCGCTCCGCAAAGTACATCAAAGAGGGCGTTAAGGCGCTGCTGCACGGTCATCTCTCCGTTGCTGTGCTTGACGCCACGGCTGTCACTGTTTCTCTTGTGCGCGGCGATTTTGATACGGCAGGCTCCGTCATGTTCATGCTGCGCCTCGGCGAGATTCTCGAGGAGTGGACGCACAAAAAGTCTGTTGCCGATCTCGCGGGCGCCATGTCCCTCAATGTCGATAAGGTCTGGCTCAAGACGAACGGCACCGAGGTGCTCATGCCAATCGGCGACATTCAGGCGGGCGACCGCATCGTTGTGCGCACGGGCAATATGATTCCGCTCGACGGTAAGGTCGTCGAGGGTGAAGCCCTGGTCAATCAAGCCTCTATGACCGGCGAATCTCTGCCGGTGCAGAAGTCCGTCGGCAGCTACGTGTATGCCGGCACCGTCGCCGAAGAGGGCGAGTGCGTCATCTGCGTCGAAAAAGCCATGGGCGGCGGTCGTTATGACCGTATCGTCCGCATGATTGAAGAATCCGAAAAATTGAAATCCACCGCAGAAGACAAGGCTTCCCGCCTTGCCGATAAGCTTGTGCCGTACACGCTTGGCGGCACGGCGCTGACCTATCTGCTCACGCGCAACGTCACAAAGATGCTCGCCGTGCTGATGGTCGATTTCTCCTGCGCGTTAAAGCTCTCCATGCCGATCGCGGTGCTGTCCGCCATGCGTGAGAGCAGTGCACACCATATTTCCGTCAAGGGCGGCCGCTTCATGGAGGCCGTTGCAAACGCCGATACCATTGTGTTCGATAAAACCGGCACGCTGACGTACGCAACACCGCGTGTCGCCATGATCGAAACGTTTGGCGACCGTGAGGAAAGCGAAATGCTGCGCCTTGCCGCCTGCCTTGAGGAGCATTACCCGCACTCCATGGCAAACGCTGTCGTGGCCGAAGCCAAGGACCGCGGCCTCTCCCACGAAGAGTACCATTCTCGCGTGGAATACGTCGTCGCGCACGGCATTTCCAGCACTGTGGAGGGCAAAAAGGTCATCATCGGCAGCGCGCACTTCGTTTTTGAAGACGAGGGCTGCGTGATCCCGGAGGGCGAAGAAGCGAAGTTCAACGCACTTCCGGCCGAGTATTCGCACCTTTATCTGTGCATTTCCGGTGTGCTCGCAGCCGTCATCTGTATCTCCGACCCGCTGCGTAAGGAAGCAAAGGACGCCATCTGCGCTCTGCACGCTTGCGGCATCAAGAAGGTTGTCATGATGACCGGCGATAACCACAAGACCGCCGAAGCCGTTGCAGCAGAGGTCGGCGTAGACGAGTTCTACGCCGAAGTGCTGCCGGAGGATAAGGCGAACTTTATCCGCCGCGAAAAAGAAATGGGCCGCACCGTTATCATGGTCGGCGACGGCGTGAACGATTCTCCGGCGCTGTCCGAAGCAAGCGTCGGCGTTGCCATCAATACCGGCGCCGCCATTGCCAGAGAAATCGCGGACATCACCGTTGCGGCAGGCGATCTCTATGAGCTCGTCACCCTGCGTCAGCTCAGCACTGCGCTCATGGCGCGCATCCACCGCAACTACCGTTTCATCGTCGGCTTCAACCTCATGCTTATCCTGCTCGGCGTAGGCGGAATCATCCAGCCGACTACCTCCGCACTCCTGCACAATATGTCCACACTCGGCATCAGCCTCAAAAGCATGACAGATCTTCTGCCGGAAAAAGCAGAGGAAGAGTAAGAAAAGAAATTTCCCGTAACGGTGGTCAAAAGTTTTCGCCAGCCTTTTTCAAAAGACTGCGGGTACTTAGGGCAGCGGCCTAAGTTGCTTTCATCAGAAAGCGAAATCTCTTTGCCTACATAAAATTAGGAAAGTTGATTTGAATGTCCGGGGGACATTCAAATCGTAGGGAACCCAGTTGCATGGGTTCCTGCAAGGGCGGTCAACGACCGCCCTTTTTTACATCCAAACCCGCGCTTTGCCGCATCGCTCCGCGGCGCCCTTTCACGCTTTATTGCGCAATGGGTAAAAGGGTACAAAAAGAAATTTAAAATAAAGCGCATTTACTACTCGACAAGATGCCAACTTCGGTGTATACTGGTAGGGTGCTTGCGGCAAGAACCGCAAAAACAAACACAATATCTTGTGGTTACGCATAAATATTCAATATAAGGAAAATTATGGAAACTGATTATGAAAACCAAAGGGGCTGGAAACATGCAGCTCCCGCGGGCGGTATGAAGGAGCGGTAAGAAACATGAAGATCATTAAGAGAAACGGCTCGGAAGCAGCGTTCGATATCACTAAGATTATCGTCGCTGTCTCCAAGGCAAATAAAGAGATCGACGAGCGTCAGAGACTTACGAACGAGCAAATTCGCACAATCGCTGCAAATGTCGAAGGAGCGTGCGTCGCCATGGGGCGTGCAGCGTCCGTGGAAGAAATACAGGACCTCGTAGAAAAGCAGATCATGGGGCAGGGTGCGTTCGATGTCGCTAAGGAGTATATCTGTTACCGCTATACGCGTTCGCTTGCGCGCCGCGCCAATACCACCGATAACCAGATTCTCAGCCTTATCGAGTGCAACAACGAGGAAGTCAAGCAGGAAAACGCGAATAAAAATCCAACCGTAAACAGCGTCCAGCGCGATTACATGGCCGGCGAGGTCTCCAAAGACATCGCGCGCCGCATTTTGCTTCCGCGCGAAATCGTCGAAGCACACGAGCAGGGCATTATCCATTTCCATGATATGGACTATTTCGCGCAGCACATGCACAACTGCGACCTCGTAAACCTCGAAGACATGCTGCAAAACGGCACGGTCATCACCGGCACGCTCATTGAAAAGCCGCACAGCTTCTCCACCGCCTGCAACATCGCCACGCAAATCGTCGCGCAGGTTGCAAGTAACCAGTACGGCGGCCAGAGCATCAGCCTCGCACACCTCGCGCCGTTCGTGCAGATCTCCCGCGAGAAAATCCGCCGTGAGGTCGAAGTCGAGATCGGCGAGCTTGGCGTTTCCCCGGATGAGGCCCAAATCTCCAAAATGGTGGAGCGCCGTCTGCGTGAGGAGATCAAGCGCGGCGTGCAGACCATCCAGTATCAGGTCGTGACTTTGATGACGACGAACGGTCAGGCGCCGTTCATCACCGTGTTTATGTATCTGAACGAGGCGAAAAACGAACGCGAAAAGCGCGACCTCGCCATGATTATCGAGGAAGTGCTGCTCCAGCGCTATGAGGGCGTCAAAAACGAAAAGGGCGTGTGGGTTACCCCGGCATTCCCGAAGCTCATTTATGTTTTGCAGGAGGATAACATTATCCCCGGCAGCGAATACTATTACCTCACCGAGCTTGCCGCAAAGTGCACCGCAAAGCGCATGGTGCCGGACTACATCTCCGAAAAGAAGATGAAAGAGCTCAAAGAAGGCAACTGCTTCCCGGTCATGGGTTGCCGCAGCGCGTTAAGCCCGTGGAAGGATGAAAACGGCAACTATAAGTTCTACGGCCGCTTCAATCAGGGCGTCGTCACACTGAATCTTGTCGATGTTGCGCTCAGCTCCGGCGGCGATATGGAGAAATTCTGGAAGGTCTTCGATGAGCGCCTCGACCTGTGCTACCGCGCACTCATGTGCCGCCACAACCGTTTGAAGGGCACATTGTCCGACGCCGCGCCAATCCTCTGGCAGTACGGCGCAATCTCCCGTCTCAAAAAAGGCGAGCCCATCGATGCGCTTCTCTACGGCGGCTATTCCACCATTTCGCTCGGCTATGCCGGTCTGTGCGAGTGCGTGCGCTACATGACGGGCAAATCCCACACGGACCCCAGCGCAACGCCGTTTGCGCTCGCTGTCATGAAGTACATGAACGCTGCGTGCGAAAAATGGAAGGCAGAGACCACCATCGGCTTCGGTCTGTACGGCACGCCGCTTGAAAGCACCACGTACAAGTTCGCAAAGTGCCTCCAGCGCCGCTTCGGCATCATCCCGGGCGTCACGGATAAGCCGTATATCACAAACAGTTACCACGTCCACGTTACCGAGCATATTGACGCGTTTGAAAAGCTCCACTTCGAGTCGCAGTTCCAGGCGCTTTCCACCGGCGGTGCGATCAGCTATGTCGAGGTCCCGAACATGCAGAATAACCTCGAAGCCGTCCTGCAGATCATCCGCTATATCTACGATAACATCATGTACGCCGAGCTCAACACCAAGAGCGATTATTGCCAGAAGTGCGGCTACGACGGTGAGATTCAGATCGTCGAGGATGACGGCAAGCTCGTCTGGGAGTGCCCGAACTGCGGCAACCGCGACCAGGATACCATGAACGTCGCCCGCCGCACCTGCGGTTACATCGGCACCCAGTTCTGGAACCAGGGCCGTACCGCCGAAATCAAAGAGCGCGTGCTGCACTTGTAATTAAGTCAAAATCAAGAATAAACAGTACCGCACAGGGCAGGCGCTTTGTGCGGTACTTCATGAATAGAGGAAACCATCATGAATTACGGTGAGATCAAAAAAACCGACATCGCAAACGGCATCGGCGTGCGCGTCACGCTGTTCGTCTCCGGCTGCACGCGCCACTGCAAAAACTGCTTCAACGCCGAAACGTGGGATTTCAACTACGGCAAGCTGTTTACAAAAGAAACGGAAGACGAGGTGCTCGCAGCCCTTGCACCCGGTTTCATCAACGGTTTAACTTTGCTCGGCGGCGAGCCCATGGAGCCGCAGAATCAACGCGCTTTGGTGCCGTTTCTGCACCGCGTTCGCAAGCTATACCCCGAAAAGGACATCTGGTGCTATTCCGGTTCCACCCTGGAGACCGATATGTTGAAAGACGGCGGCCGCAACCGCTGCGAGGTCACGGACGAATTCCTGTCCCTGCTCGACGTGCTCGTCGACGGCGCATTCGTCGATGAACTCAAAGACATTTCCCTGCGCTTTCGCGGCTCGTCGAACCAGCGCATCATCGATATGAACAAGACCCGCGAAACCGGGGAAGTCACCCTCTGGAACGCGAAACCCTAAAAATAAATCAAAACGCCGCTCGACTGCTGTGTTTAGAACAGTGCCGAGCGGCATTTTTTATTTTTTCACACGCGTAGCAACGCAGGAATTCAAAATAAGTTAGAAAAAGCTAACTTTTCTCTTGACATTCCCTACCGCCGAGGTATATAATCAAGATACCCCCAAAGGGTATATGAGAGTCTTCTCTCACAAGAACTATTTTCACAAAAGGAAGCGGTTTAAATGCGTACGTATATTTTGAATGCGACCGGCGCGGACATCAGCCCTGCTACGATCATCATCTGTGTGGTGATTGCGGCTATTTGTATTTTTGCGGTCATCAGCTATCGCAAAAAATTGAAGAACGGCTGCTGCGGCGGTGGCGGCGATGAAGTGAAGCACGTCAAGCCGCAGGATACGAACGTGAACGACTACGACCACGTTTACCGCATGGACATCGAGGGTATGCACTGCAAAAACTGCGCCATGCGCATTGAAAACGCGTTCAACGAGCAGCCGGACTGCATGGCAAAGGTCGACCTCGCCGGCAAATTCGCTCGTATCTACACAAAGAAGCCCGTCGAAGAAGTCGTTTTGAAGCAGACCGTCTGGCGCGCCGGCTACGAGCCGAAAACCGTCACCGTCGAAAAATAAGACGGAATTGAAATTCAAAGAAAAGCGTGGTATACTCTAAGAAATTCCCGAAATTATAGAAGAAAGTGATGATAGAGTATGAAAAAAATCGCCAGCTTTTCCGTCAATCATGATAAGCTCAAAAAAGGCATGTACGTTTCCCGCATCGACGGCGACGTTGTAACCTACGATCTGCGCATGAAGGTGCCGAACGCCGGAGATTACCTCTCAAACGGCGCGCTCCACACGTTCGAGCATCTTTTCGCCACGTATGCGCGCAACTCCGCGTTGTCCGATTCCGTCATCTACGTCGGCCCCATGGGCTGCCGCACGGGCTTCTATTTCCTCCTGCGCGACAACGTGAGCCGCCTGGATGCCCTGCATCTCGTGCAGGAATCCTTCGCGTTCATCCGCGATTTTGAGGGAGAGATCCCCGGCAGCCGCCGCGAAGAGTGCGGCAACTACAAAGAGCACGACCTCAAGGGCGCCAAAGAGACTGCCGTCGATATGCTCGAGGTCCTCAAGGACTGGACGCCGGAGAAAATGGAATACGAAGCGTAAGTCAAGCTAAGATTAACACCCAAAGCACCGTTTTGAGCCAAAAGCCAAGCGGTGCTTTTTACTTTAGATGCGGGTCAAAAATCCGGGCAGAATATTTTTGAAAAAAGCTAAAATCAGAGTTGACAATATACCCTATATTGGTATATAATCAAGATACCCCAAGAGGGTATATAAAGCGAAATCGGAAAGGAGAATTCCGTTGGAACATACAGAAGAAAAAGAGCTGTACGCTTGCTGCAAAAGCAATGCAACCGATACGGAAGCGTGCACAGACTGCACCGAAGAAAAAACCGAAGAGAAGTGCTGCGGCTGTCATAAAACAAAGCACCGCTCCGATGAGGAGTACAAAAAACTCATCCACAGATTAAACCGCATCGAAGGGCAGATCCGCGGCATTCGCGGCATGGTGGAGAAAAGCGCCTACTGCCCGGACATCCTCGTACAGGTCGCAGCAGCCAACGCGGCGCTCAACGCATTTACGAAAGAGCTGCTCGCAAACCACATCAAGACTTGTGTAGCGGACGACATCCGCGCAGGAAACGATGAAGTCATCGATGAGCTTGTCACCACACTGCAAAAGCTGATGCGATAATTTTCGGCGCATTTTTATGAAAGGAAGGGAAGAAAATGGAACAGTATAACGTCACGGGTATGAGCTGCGCGGCGTGCAGCACCCGTGTGGAAAAAGCAGTCAGCAAGGTGCCGGGCGTTACGTCCTGCTCAGTCAGCCTGCTCACGAACTCCATGGGCATTGAGGGCACGGCTTCGCCGGAAAGTATCATCAAGGCCGTGGAAGATGCCGGCTACGGCGCGTCCAAAAAAGGTGCGGCACAGAATAGCACAAGCCCCAACGTTGCTGCAGAAGATGCCCTGAAAGACCGCGAAACTCCAAAACTCAAAAAGCGCCTCATTGCGTCCGTCGGCTTTTTGGCTGTCCTCATGTACATCTCCATGGGGCACATGATGTGGGGCTGGCCGCTGCCGAATTTTCTCAAAGACAACCACGTCGCGATGGGCCTCATCCAGTTGCTCCTCACCGTCATCATCATGGTCATCAACCAGAAGTTCTTCATCAGCGGCTTTAAAGGGCTCATCCACCGCGCACCGAATATGGATACCCTTGTGGCGCTCGGCTCGGGCGCGTCGTTCCTGTACAGCACCTACGCGCTGTTCGCCATGACAGATGCCCAGATGCGCGGCGATATGACCGCCGTCATGGGCTACATGCACGAGTTCTACTTCGAGTCTGCCGCCATGATTTTAACGCTCATCACGGTCGGTAAAATGCTGGAAGCGCGCTCCAAAGGCCGCACGACCGATGCCTTAAAGGGTCTCATGAACCTCGCGCCGAAAACCGCCGTGCTCGTGCGGGACGGTCAAGAGGTCACCGTGCCCGTTTCCGAGGTTCGCCGCGGCGATGTGTTTGTCGTGCGCCCCGGTGAGAATATCCCCGTAGACGGCATCGTCTTGGAAGGCGCCAGCGCCGTCAATGAATCCGCCCTCACCGGCGAGAGCATTCCGGTCGATAAGGCCGTGGGCGATGCTGTTTCCGCCGCGACCGTGAACCAGTCCGGCTTCCTGCGCTGCGAAGCAACGCGCGTCGGCGAAGATACCACGCTTTCCCAGATTATCCGCATGGTCAGCGATACCGCCGCCACGAAAGCGCCGATTGCGAAGATCGCCGATAAGGTTTCCGGCATATTCGTCCCGACCGTCATCTGCATCGCTGTTGTTACGTTCATCGTCTGGATGCTCGTTGGGCAGACGTTCGGCTACGCGCTCGCGCGCGGCATCTCCGTGCTCGTCATCAGCTGTCCGTGCGCACTTGGCCTCGCAACGCCGGTCGCCATCATGGTCGGCAGCGGCATGGGCGCGAAAAACGGCATCCTGTTCAAAACTGCCGTTTCGCTCGAAAAAACCGGCAAGGTACAGATTGTCGCGCTTGATAAAACCGGCACCATCACAAGCGGCGAGCCCCGCGTCACGGATATTTTATCCGCCCCGGGCATCACCGAAAAAAACCTTCTGGAAGCCGCAAGTGCGCTCGAGAAAAAGAGCGAGCACCCGCTCGCCAAAGCCATCATGGCGCGCGCTGAGGAGATCGGCGTGCAGGCAAAAGAAGTCACAGACTTCATGGCAAAGCCCGGCAATGGCCTCACCGCTGCCCTGAACGGCGAAGTTCTCGCAGGCGGCAACCTGAAGTTCATCTCCACGCAGGCGGATGTCCCCGCAGATTTTAAAGAAAAGGCCGAAGCCCTCGCGCAGTCCGGCAAAACCCCGCTGTATTTCAGCAAGGGCGATAAGCTTATCGGCGTTATCGCCGTAGCGGATGTCATCAAGGAAGACAGCCCGCAGGCCATCCGCGAATTGCAGAACATGGGCATTCACGTCGTCATGCTCACCGGCGATAACGCCCGCACCGCAGAGGCCATCGGCCGACAGGCAGGCGTTAATGAAGTCATCGCAGGCGTCCTGCCGGACGGCAAGGAAAACGTCATCCGCAAGCTCAGAGAGCAGGGCGAAGTCATGATGGTCGGCGACGGCATTAACGATGCGCCCGCGCTTACCAGAGCCGACATCGGTGTCGCCATCGGCGCCGGTACGGATATCGCCATCGACGCCGCGGATGTCGTGCTCATGAAAAGCCGCCTGTCCGATGTTCCTGCGGGCATCCGTTTAAGTCGCGCCACACTGCGCAATATCCACGAAAACCTGTTCTGGGCGTTCATTTATAACATCATCGGCATCCCGCTTGCGGCAGGCGTGTTCATTAACCTGCTCGGCTGGCAGTTGAACCCCATGTTCGGCGCGGCAGCCATGAGCCTTTCAAGCTTCTGTGTCGTCACAAACGCGCTTCGTCTGAATTTATTGAACATCCGCAGCACGAAGCACGATAAAAAAATAAAATCGGCAAAACCCGCCGAAATGAAAACCATCGAAGTAAAGGAGACAAAAACCATGGAAAAAACAATTAAGATTAACGGCATGATGTGCCCGCATTGCGAAGCCACTGTTAAAAAGTGTCTGGAGGCGTTCCCGCAGGTCACATCTGCAGAAGTCAGCCACGAAAAGGGCACAGCGGTCATTCAGCTCAATGCTGAAATTTCCGATGCCGAGCTCAAGAAAGCCATCGAAGATAAGGGCTACGAGGTCGTAGGCTGAGTTCGATAAAGCTTGACACAAATTTAATCTGTGTTACAATAAAAGCACTGCCTGTGTTGAGGGCAGTGCTTTTGCATTTTACAATTTGTTCACAGCAAATTGGCTTTTTAGAAAGAATAGCGGCGTAGAATTAACATAAAGCTAACGTAAAGCAAACGGATAAAGCTTCGCCCGCCTTTTTTAAAGGCGGCGGATTCCAAAGGCAGCGCCTTTGGTCGTCGTTCGTAAACGACGAAACCTTTTTGCCTCCCCAAAAACTAGGAAGGTAGGCTCAACAGTCCGGTGGACTGTTGAGCCGTAGGGAACCCAGTTGCATGGGTTCCCTGAAAGGCGGCACAAAGCCGCCTTTTCAAAAACCACACAGCCAAAGAATACTAAAGAAGAGATGAGGAAATCACATGGCACGAGAGCGGTATCTGCTGGACGATACGGAAGACACCATTCATAAAAACGAAATCAAGCCGCAGACCGCGGCGGATAAACGCAAAAACTGGTGGGATTATCACAAGGTGCACGTCCTGCTCGTCGCGCTCGCCATAGCCGTCGTCGGCTATTTCATATATTCGGTCACATCCAAAACGGAACCTGATTATACCATCACCGTCATGACACAGTATACCGTGCCGAGCGACCTGCAAACCGATATTCAGGAGCTTTTCGAGAAATATGCAGACGACCGCAACGGTGACGGCGAAACATACGTCGCCATGAATTTTTGCCGCTTTAATACAAGCGGCACCTCGGAGTTTGAAACATCAGAGCTGCAGGCCTCGTTCGTCAAGTTCGCGACCGATGCCTCCGCCGGTGACAGCATGATTTTCGCTTACGACGACGCAAGCTATAAATACCTCGATCAGGATGAGTTAGAAGGCTTCTTTGGCCCCGTAGACGGCACCGATAACGACTATTACCTCTGGAAGGACATTCCGGCGCTGAACAACTTAGAGCTCAACCACTATAATGAGGAGGGCGCAACGAAAGAAAGCGTGCTTTCCGTCCTCGGTGAGCTCAAGGTCGCCGTCCGTACAGAAGACGGCGCCGCGTTCAAAAAGCAGGAAAAGATCGATTACCGCAATGACAGCGTCAAGCTGTACGAGCGTCTTTTGAACGACGAACCCGCAAATACCGAAAATTAAATGAGAGAGCTGCACATTTTTACGCGCAGCTCTCTTTTTTCTTTGACAGAACCACACAGACGGACTATAATAAGCACATAGTATACCATGTCGGTATACATCATCCGAATTCACGAAAAAGGATGGGATAAAAATGAAACTGAAACAACTTTTAACCGCCATCGAGTACCGCGCGGAGCAGGTGCCGGACGTCGACATCACCGACCTTGTGTACGATTCCCGCAAGGCTGTGCCGGGTTGCGCGTTCGTCTGCCTGCGCGGTGCGAATGCAGATGGCCATAAGTACGCGAAAATGGCAGCGGAAAAAGGTGCCGCCGTCATCATCGCAGAGGAGATCGTGGAAGCGCCCGTGCCGGTCATTTTAACGGAGAATACCCGCCTTGCCCTCGCATATTTGAGCGCCGAGTTTTTCGGCCACCCCGCGGAGCAGATGCACGTCATCGGCATTACGGGCACCAAGGGCAAAACGACCACCGCGTTCATGATGCGCTCCATTCTGGAGGCCGCAGGCCATAAAACCGGCGTCATCGGCACCATCGGCGTACTGTACGGCGATACCCTCGTTCAAACCGATAACACCACACCCGAAAACTACGAGGTGCAGAAGTTCATGCGCCAAATGGTCGATGCCGGCTGCGAATACTGCGTTATGGAGGTCTCGTCCATCGGCCTCAAGGACCACCGCGTTGCAGGCTTCACGTTTGAGCTCGGCCTCTTCACGAATTTCTCCGAGGACCACATCGGCGGCGCAGAGCATAAAGATATGGCAGAGTACATGGCGTGCAAAAGCATGCTGTTCCGCATGTGCCGCACCGGCATCATCAATATCGATGACCCGAATTATACCGGCATCATCAAAAATCATACCTGCGATATTGTTACCTACGGCTACGATAAAACCGCCGATTTTGTTGCGCATGGGGAAGAACTCGTTACCACACCGGGTTTTCTCGGCGTGCGCTTCTCCGTCACAGGCAAGCTGAATTTTACCGCGGATGTCGCCATCCCCGGCAAGTTCAACGTCTATAACGCCCTGTGCGCCATCACGGCGTGCAGCGTTTTGAATATCCCCGTCACTGCCATGCAGCAGGGGCTTAAAACCGTCAAGGTCAAGGGCCGCGTGGAGCCCGTGCCGATGCCCGGCGATTTCACTCTGCTCATCGATTATGCGCACAACGCCGTCAGCATGCAGAGCATTTTGACAACGCTGCGCGCCTATAACCCGAAGCGCCTCATCTGCATGTTCGGCGCAGGCGGCAATCGCCCCAAGGTGCGCCGTTTCGAGATGGGCGAGGTCAGCGGCAATTTAGCCGATCTCTCCGTCATCACGGCAGATAACTCCCGTTACGAAAATGTGCTCGATATTTTAGCGGACATCAAGGTCGGCCTTGCAAAGACCGACGGCAAATACATTGAAATTCCCGACCGCCGCGAAGCCATCCGCTGGTGCATTGAAAACGCACAACCCGGCGACATTATTGTCCTCGCAGGCAAGGGTCACGAAGATTATCAGGAGATTGAGGGTAAAAAATACCCGTTTGACGAGCGTGTCGTCATTCGGGAAATCCTTGATTCCATGAAATAAAGCTCATAAATTACTTTCGGGAAAGGACTTGTGCAGAAATGAATAAGGAAATCACACTGGAACAGCTCGCTACTTATGAGACCGCGTTCGACGGTGACCGCGCAAACCGCATCGCCATGGATGCTGTCACGAAGAATGGGGTCAACAACGCCGCCGTGCGCTTTGAGAACGCCCGCGAAATGCGCCATACGTTCAACATTTCTTTGGAGCAGGGCGACATCACGAATCAGAAGCAGAGCGGCCGCTGCTGGATGTTCGCGGCGCTCAACACCATGCGCTTCCGCATCATCAAAAAGCTCGGCGTCAAAACGTTTGAGCTCTCCCAGAACTACGCGCTGTTCTTCGATAAGCTTGAAAAGAGCAACTATTTCCTCGAGAGCATCTTAGAGACGCTCAACGAGCCCACCGCAGGCCGCCTTGTTACATATTTGCTTTCCGGTCCGCTCGGCGACGGCGGTCAGTGGGATATGTTCGCAAACCTCGTAGAGAAGTACGGCGTCGTGCCGAAGGAAGTCATGCCGGAAACCGCCGCATCTTCCTCCACGCGTGAGATCATCGGCTACCTCACCGAAAAGCTGCGTGAGTTTGCCTGCACGCTGCGCACCGCGTATCAGAACGGCGCTTCCATGGAAGCGCTCCGTGCAAAGAAGGACGACATGATGCAGACCATCTATAACATGCTGTGCATCAGCCTCGGCAAGCCGCCTGTGAAGTTCGATTTCGAGGTCAAGACCCCGAACGGCTTCGTGCGCGACCTCGGCATCACTCCGCAGTCGTTCTTCAAAAAGTACGTCGACATGGATCTTTCCCAGTACATCAGCCTCATCAATGCGCCGACGTCCGATAAGCCCTACGGCAAGACCTACACCGTCGCGTTCCTCGGTAACGTCGCAGAGGGCCGCCCCGTCAAGTACCTTAACCTGCCTATTGAAGACCTGAAAGCGGCAGCCATCGCCCAGATGAAGGACGGCCTGCCGGTTTGGTTCGGTTGCGATGTCGGCAAGCGTAGCGTTCGCGACGGCGGCGTTATGGATTTGAACGCTCTTGACCTCGAAACGCTCTTCAACACCGAGTTCACCATGGATAAAGCTCAGCGCCTTGATTACGGCCAGAGCCTCATGACGCACGCCATGGTCTTCCAGGGCGTCAATATCGACGATAACGGTAAGCCGAACCGCTGGAGAGTCGAAAACAGCTGGGGCAAGGATGCCGGTGTAGACGGCTACTACATCATGAGCGACGCTTGGTTCGACGAGTATATGTATCAGGTCGTCGTCGATAAAAAGTACCTCACAGAAGAACAGCGCAAAGCGCTTGAGCAAGAGCCGATCACGCTCCAGCCGTGGGATCCGATGGGCTCCCTCGCTTCGGTGCGCTAAACGAAAGGAAACTACTGCATTTATGAATTTAAAGGTATCTGAGATCGCCGAAATGTGCGGCGGCAGGCTCGTCGGCAGCGGCGAAAATACCGTCACGTCGTTTTATACCGACAGCCGCGAGACGACGCCCGGCAAAATGTTCGTGCCCATCCGCGGCGAAAACACCGATGCACACCGCTTTATCCCGCAGGTCTTCGCATCGGGCGCGGCAGCGACTTTTTCCGAAGAGCCGCTCGATGCCCCCGCAGGCGATGTTGTCTACGTTGAAAACACCCGCGCGGCACTGCAAAAGGTCGCGGAAAGCTATCGCGAGCGCTTCAATATCCCGGTTATCGGCATCACGGGCAGCGTAGGCAAGACCACCACAAAGGAAATGGTCGCTTTAGCTGTTTCCGCCGGTCTCAAAACGATGAAAACCGCCGGCAACGCGAACAGCCAGATCGGCCTGCCCATGACCGTTCTGCGCATCACGCCGGAGGACGAAGCCGCCATTGTCGAAATGGGCGTCAGCATGCCCGGTGAGATGGCGCGCATCGCAAAAGTCGCAAAGCCGAATATCGCCGTCATGACGAACATCGGCGTGTCGCACATCGAGTTCATGAAAACACGCGAGAACATCATGAAAGAGAAGTTCGGCATCACGGATTACCTGCCAAACGGCAGCAAGGTGTTTGTAAACGGCGATGACGACCTGCTTTCCACATTAAAAAGCACCCCGGAAAAGCAGATCGTGCGCTTCGGCCTCGGTGAAAACTGCGACTGGCGCGCCGTAGAGCTTGAGGCCGATACGGAGGGAACAAAGTTTATCTGTGTGCACGACGGTAAACGCGTAGAAATGTACGTCCCCGCTGCCGGCGAGCACAACGTGCGCAACGCCCTTGCCGCTGTCGCGGTCGCTGTGGAAGTCGGCGTTCCGGAGGAAAAAGCCGTCGCGGCCATCCGCACCTATGCACCGCCCGCCATGCGCCAGCAGATTAAAGAAGCGCACGGCGTCACGCTGATCGACGATACCTATAACGCCAGCCCCGATTCCATGCGTGCCGCTTTGAAAATTCTCGGCGGCCTGAAAGCGACCGGCAAAAAGTACGCCGTACTTGCCGATATGCTGGAGCTCGGCGATTACGCAGAGCGCGGCCACTATGAAACCGGCGCGTTTGCGGCGGAAAACGGCACCGATGTTCTTATCGGCGTCGGCCCGCTCGCAAAGCACATCGTCGAGGGCTTTAAAAATCATGAGAACAGCGCGTGGTTCGCCTCGAATGCGGAAGCCATCGCGTATCTGAAAGACCGTCTGCATCCCGGTGATGCCGTGCTGTGCAAAGGTTCCCGCGGCATGCACATGGATGAAATCATCCATGCTCTTTCGGAATAAGCCCGTATACTATAATATATATCACAATATAAAGACAAAAGCCGGCAAGTTCCTTTTCACTTGCCGGTTTTTTGCAAAACGGAGGAAAGTTGTATGAAAACAAGATTACTGCGCCCGGAAGAAAACTGGAAATCAAATCTCACCATGGCTGTCGCCTTTGAGGGAGATTACGACCTCGAAAAAGCCAAAGAAAGCGCCGCTCGTGAGCGCACCGAAGAAGAAAAGAGGGAAGACGCCCACAACCGCTGCTTCGGCACATTTTTAGACGACGATGAGACCATCTGCGGTGTTGTGAACAGCCGCGAGTACCTCTGCCGCTTCGACGGCGGCACGTATAAGCTCGGCGGTGTAGGCGGTGTTTCTACATTGCCGCAGTACCGCCGTGGCGGCGTTATCCGCGCTTGCATGACGGCCTCTCTCAAAGACATGTACGCAAACGATTTCACGTTCGCTTTTTTGTATCCGTTCAGCATGCAGTATTACCGCAAGTTCGGCTTTGAGGCCGGTGCGCCGGAATACCGCTGGTCGGTGCCGTTCACAGCGATGAAGCCGCAGGATGTCGGCGGACACGTCGAGCAGATCTTCCCCGGCGGCGATTTTACCCCGCTTCTCACCGTCTATAACGCGTTCTATGTAGACCACAATCTCTCCGCCGTCCGCGAAACGTATGATAAAGGTCTCGAAAAAGCGAACCTCTGGAACGATAAGCGCTACGTATTCGTCTGGTACAATAACGAAAATCAGCCGCGCGGGCTGATGATTACCCATAAAATCGAAGAAGACGGCGTCACATATCTTGACTGCACCCACACGTTCCAAAGCCCCGGCGGTTTCCTCGCGTGCGATGCCGAAGCGTTCAACGGCTTGCTGTTCTTCGCAAAATCCGCTTTCTCGTCGGATTACGAGAAGCTCCGTTTCACCGTCCCGTCCGATATGCACTTAGAGCAGCTCATCGGCGAAAACACGCGCACGTTCTGCTCCGTGTTCCCAAACGGCATGCTGCGCGTTGTCAACGTCGAGCGTGTTTTAGAAAACTGTGCTTGCCGCGGCACAGGGGAGATCACCCTCCGTATCGAAGACGATATCATCACGGAAAATAACGGCACATGGCGCCTGCACTTTGCCCCCGGCGAGCAAAATAAAGTCGGAAAAATCGACGCCGTACCGGACCTCATCCTCAACATCCGCGCCTTTTCTGCCCTCATCACCGGCGCCCGCGCCGCCGCCGATATCCCCTGGATGCCTGACGTCTGCCTCCTCCGCCAAGCTCCCGCCGTCCCCAACGTCTTCTACCCCAAAAAGTGCTCCATGATGGATCTGTTCTAAGCATATTAATTTTATTGTAGGATTATTAGTAACAATTACGAAAAAAAGAAGAGATTATAGGGGGTAATTAGTGCGTTGCACAGGATTTAAAAAACGAATTGACAATAAGCGTGTCGAATGGTATCATTAAAAATGTGTAACAATATTTATTAAAAATATAAGGTGCGTGAATATAAATGAATAACAGAAAGTTTGCGCTTTCTATGATCATGAAGTTCTCCATTTTTGCATTGCAATTCGGTTTTTTTGCCATGGTTTTGTTCCAATATTACGGCCCAAGACTTTTCCGTAGAGCAGACAGCATCGGATATGCGGTCACATTGATTCTCTATGCCATCGTATACGTAGCACTCGGCAATCTTTTCCGTGCGTTTAAAATTACAGATTATTCCATAGCAGAAACTATTTTTTCGCAGTTCCTGTCCTTTGGCATGGCAGATTTGCTGCTCTATGGCGAATTCTGCATGATTCGCCATAATTATGTAAATTTAATTCCCGGCATTCTCACGGTGCTTTGCCAGCTTTTGGCGGCAGCGTGCTGGGCTCTTGTCGGCAAGCGTTTTACCATCGCGTTCGGCAAACCGGAGAAGACCCTCGTCATCTCCGGCGCGGATAATGTGAATGAGTTTCTACAAAAATTTGATAAGATTGGTCATATCTTCACCATCGAAAAGGTCGTTTCTGCGGATATTCTGAAGGGCGACTGGAAAAAAGAAGTCGCTCCCTATCAGGCTGTCATTTTCTATGAGGTTCCCTCTAAAAAACGTTCAGAGGTGATCTGGTACTGCATGCAGAGCCGCAAAAGCCTCTATATCACGCCGCAGCTCAGTGAGATCACCATGGAAGGCTTCGGAGCGCGTCATCTGATCGATACGCCCATGATGAAATATGAGTACCGAAGCGAGCGTTTCTGGTACAACCTTGTCAAGCGCGTGGTCGATATTCTGCTTTCCCTTACGGCACTTATTCTGCTTTCCCCGCTGCTTCTTCTTACAGCCTTGGCCATCAAGCTCGAGGATCGCGGCCCTGTATTCTATAAGCAAAAGCGCTGTACCAAAAACGGCGAGGTTTTTGAAATTCTCAAGTTCCGTAGTATGATCGTAGATGCGGAAAAAGGCGGCAAATCCATTCCGTGTCGCTCCGGCGATCCCCGCATCACACGTGTCGGCCGCGTCATCCGTAAACTGCGCATCGATGAATTCCCGCAGATTATTAACGTCTTAAAAGGTGATATGTCCATCGTCGGCCCGCGCCCGGAGCGCATCGAACACGTGGAAGAGTACACAAAAGAAATCCCAGAGTTTTCCTACCGCCTGCGCGTTAAAGGCGGCCTGACCGGCTATGCCCAAATTTACGGCAAATACAACACGAGCCCCTACGATAAATTGCGGCTCGACCTTCAGTATATCGAAAAACAGTCAATTCTGCTTGATTTAAAGCTGATTCTGCTGACAATCAAGATTATGTTCGTGCCGGAATCCACAGAAGGCTTCACAGAAGAGAAGTCTGCCCAGATGACGGAGAAAACCAAGAGTGTGGATGAACTGCAAGATAAATGAACAAATATGTTGTATAATATCTGTCTCTTATACACATCTGACGCTGCCGACGAATAGCCT
>ENA-OYZO01000002-OYZO01000002.1-human-gut-metagenome-genome-assembly--contig:-NODE-2-length-153515-cov-9.941874_pt1 | contig 153515 bp, 155 predicted proteins | sample MGYA00243293_ERZ653481 | MGnify/ENA primary metagenome ERZ653481 (study PRJEB26926, sample SAMN06165094) | human gut metagenome | biome: ENVO:00009003; feature: ENVO:2100002; material: ENVO:00002003... | reverse complement strand
ACACGGTTCGGACGCGGAAAATTCACAAATTCGACATTTTCACACAGCACCAATATGCTATAATAAAATATATCATTCCTAGTTTTGAACGATTTTAAAAAACTCGCAGAACCCCAAACGGGAAACGAAGAAAGGATGGACTGCATGGCAAGATCCGTATACTCAGAAATCACCCCCGAAATGGAAGCCCTCGCCAATCTTTGCGTGAAAAACGGTAAGATTGACCCGGAGCTCTATGCAAAGTACGACGTAAAGCGCGGCTTGCGCGACATTAACGGCAACGGCGTTCTGACCGGCCTTACCGATATTTCGGAGATCCGCTCCAGCCGCATGGAAAACGGCGTGAAAATCCCCTGCGAAGGGCAGCTTTTCTACCGCGGTTACAGCATTGAAGATCTTGTCCGCAGTATGCCGAGCGACCACAGCTTCGGCTTTGAAGTGACCGCCTACCTGCTCCTTTTCGGCGAACTGCCGAATAAAGAACAGCTTGACGGGTTCATCAAACAGCTTTCGTTCTACCGCACATTACCCACAAATTTCGTGCGCGACATCATCATGAAAGCGCCGAGTGGCGACATGATGAACACCCTCGCCCGCAGCGTGCTGACGATGTATTCCTATGACGACGCCCCGGACGACATCTCCATCCCGAACGTGCTGCGCCAGTGCATTCAGCTCATCGCCATTTTTCCGCTTCTTTCCGTCTACGGCTATCAGGCGTATCGCCACTATCACGACGGAAAAAGTCTTTACATTCACCAGCCGAAGCCGGAGCTTACCACCGCCGAAAACATTCTGCGTATTCTGCGTTCCGATAAACAGTTCACCCCGCTGGAAGCCAAGGTGCTCGACATCGCGCTTATGCTGCACGCAGAGCACGGCGGCGGCAACAACTCCACGTTCACGACACATGTCGTGTCGTCCTCCGGCACGGATACGTATTCCGCCATTGCCGCGGCACTCGGCTCTTTAAAAGGCCCAAAGCACGGCGGTGCGAACATCAAGGTCGTACGCATGTTTAGTGACATGAAGGAGCAGGTCAAGGACTGGACGAACGAGAATGAAATCTGCGATTACCTCACCCGCCTGCTTGATAAAAAAGCGTTCGATAACGCCGGGCTCATCTACGGCATGGGCCACGCCGTGTATTCCGTTTCCGACCCCAGAGCACGCATCATGGAGCGTTTTGCAGAGGGCCTTTCCAAAGAAAAAGGCCGTGAGGACGAGTACGGACTATACATGCGCGTCGCACGGCTCGCGCCGCAGGTCATCGCCGAAAAGCGCCGCATCTATAAAGGCGTCTCCGCAAACGTAGACTTTTACAGCGGCTTCATTTACAGCATGCTCGATTTGCCGATGGAGCTCTATACGCCCATTTTCGCCTGCGCCAGAATTGCCGGCTGGAGCGCCCACCGCATCGAAGAGCTCATCAATGCCGGTAAAATCATCCGCCCGGCGTATAAAGCCATCCACCCCGAGCGCACTTTCCCGGGTATGGAAAGCGAAACCTAAAGCTTCCGGCAACCTTAGCAAAGCGACGAATAAAATTTCGTCCACCTTTTCAAAGGTGGTGGTTTCCAAAGGCAAAGCCTTTGGTCGCTTTCCGCAGAAAGCGAAACCCTTTTGCCTACCATAAATCAGGAAGATAGGCGGAAACTTCCAGTGGACGTTTCCGCCGTAAGAAACCCTATCAAGGGGTTTCTTGAAGAACTCGCCACGCGAGTTCTTCAAAATGGAACATAGTATTAAAGCGCACAGCCCTCAAGCTGCGCGCTTTTTTCTTACAAAAACTATGATAAAAGCAATCACCAGACCCGCCGGTATAACCACCCAAACGGGAACCGTCACCGTCTGCGGCGAGCTCGTCACCGTGACGACATATTCCGGCATCTCACTTTCTCTTTCCGCGTGTACTCCACGCCATCCTGCGGGCTGAAAGGGTTGAGATAGTCGTTCACGGCCACGGTGATCTCATCGTCTTCCGTAACGGACACGTTATTCAGCTGCAAAACGAGCACCGTGCGGTAATTTTCTTCCCCGTTTTCCGCATAGCGGTACGTATATGCTTCCGCCGTCGCTTTTGCCGCATCAACGGTTTCTTTTCCCGCTTCTTTCACCGTCACCTGCACGGCAGAGGATACTTCCTCCGCGTTTTCGGGAACAACCCGCTCCATATACGCCCGCACAATTTCCTCCTTTGTGTGCGCACTTTCTGCTGCAAACACAGAGCCCGCCGCAAAAATTAAAACAAGCAGCATAACCCCGGTCATCCAAACTCGCTTTTGCACGGCTTTCCCTCCCCGCAAAGTCATTTTATTCTTCTTAACTACACTCTATCAAAAAGCGAACGGAGTGTCAATAGATTTCAATCCTCGGCTTCCGTCACAAGCTTCATCAGCAATGTTTTCAGTTCTTCCGTGGTCTCCACGGTGTAATCCGCGCCCGCTTCTTCCAGCTCGCCGGGTTCCGCAAAGCCGAAGTACACGCCGATGCCCGGCACGCCGCAATTTTTCGCGCCGATCATATCAAAGCTTCGGTCGCCGACCATGAAAAACGTATTGTTTTCCTTTCCGCCCGCGCGGCGCATGGCCTCCTGCATCACTTCGGTCTTATCCGTCATGGAGCCATCGAGATTCGCGCCGACAATCTGGTCGAACAGCTCAAAGATCCCGTTTTGCTTCAAGATCTTCTCCGTGAACACCGTCGGCTTTGAGGTGGAAACACTCAATTTCACACCTGCGCTTTTCAGCGCCTCCAACAGTTCTTTCATGCCGGGGTACAAGCGGTTTTCGTACACGCCTTTTTCTTTGTAGCGCACGCGGTAGCGGTCTACCGCCTCAAACGCCTGCTCTTTGGAAAAGCCGTAGAATTCCATAAACGATTCATGCAGCGGCGGACCGATGAACTTTTTCAGTGTCTCCATCGGCTGGTTCGGATAGTCGTAGCTGTCGAGCGCAAACTGCGTGCTTTTCGTGATGCCCTCGCTGTTATCGACAAGGGTGCCGTCTAAATCAAACAAAACCCAAATACTCATCTTCTTCTGCCTGCACCTCCGCCATGCGTGGAGCCTCCGCCTGCGCGCGGCGCACCGCCGCCCGAACGGCCGCTGCCAAAGCCGCCGGAGCGTCCGCCACCGGGACGGGGACCGCCCGAGGGACGCGAGCCGCTAAATCCACCCGGTCTCGGGCCGCCGAATCCGGGACCGTCCGGGCCGCGCGGCGGACGGGGTCCGCGCCAGAAGCCGCCCATCGGAGGCGGCGGGGGCGGCGCACCCCAACCTCTGCGGTAATACCGTCTGCGCGGACGCAGCACGCTCAGCGCAATAATCAAAATGACAAACAGAACGATGAAAACAAAACGTATTATCCGGGTAACCGCAACACGTCTCGCTTGCGAAAAAACATTTTGAACCCCGGATAAAAATCCGCCGGATGGATTATTATTCGCATAATTATAATTGGTGTTCGCATTCGCGTTGTTTGTCGTACCCGTGGAATACGAGACATTGTAATGGTCTTCCAAAATCTCCACCGCGCGGGCGTAGACCTTTTTCACGCCGCTGTCGTACTCTTTCGCGGCAAAATCGTCCTCAAGGTAGTCATACAGCATCGCGTCCAGCACGCCGCCGGTAAAAACATCGGTCAGCCCCACGCCCGGCTCGGCGTAGTAATCCTCCGCACCGACGGAAAGCAGAATCAAGAGACCGTTATTCGCTTTCTTGTCACCGATGCCCCACTTGTTAAAGAGGTCATACGCATAATCGGCAATGTCCTCGCCGTCGGTGAAATCCACGGTCGCCACCACGACCTCCGCGCCGCAGGCTTCGGCAAGCGCGCTGCCCGTGCGCTCAATATAGCTTTCCGTCGAGGACGAAAGCACATTCGCGCCGTCATACACATAGCCCGTCGGGGCATCCGGCAACGCCACGGCAAACGTCGGCACCGCCATAAGTACGAGCACCAGCACCGTAAGCAGCACAGCGCCCGTCTTTTTCAAAACAGGATGTACGGTCTTTGTCATAAGCATTTCCTTTCCCTGTCCGTTTCAAACTTTTACGCGAACAGCTCCACATCGCCGATGCCCACCAGCTTCGCCAGTGCATACGCAGGCGAATTGTGCAGCGCATCGTTGAATGCGGCGGCTTTATCGTTGTAATCGTCGCGCATCAGATAATCCAAGTCGGAATTGTAGTTCGACATCAGCGATTCGCGGTACGTTGCGTCCTCCTCGTTCATGTCGATATTCTTGATCTGGCGATACATCGCCTTCACCGCCGTCGTTAGGTCGTTTAAAGCCGCGTACTTGTCCGCCGGGCGCTCGGCCTTTTTCACCGCGTTCTGCGCGGTACGCACGGCATCTACAAGCGTCAAGTCCGTCTCGCTGTATTTTTCCGCGATCGTCACCAGATTCGATGCTTCGGAAACCATCATCGAGACCTGGTCCAAAACGCCGTACACGTCGTCGGAGCCGTAGTATTCCGCTGTCACATTGTTGCGCTCGCGCGACAAAGATATACACGCGCCGACTGGGATCGCCGCCAAAATCAACACCACCATCGCAATGACCGCCGAAACACGGCCCACGGCTTTTACGCCATCGTTTTTCTTTTTCATAAAAATTTCCTTTCTGCTTTTTTCTGTCTACATGCAAATTCATGACACGCAAATTTAAAGTCTATAAACGCACAGCCGGGCAGCACTGCAAGCACAACCCGGCCGGTGTTCTCTTTATTTACGCGCGAATGTCTAAAAGCTTCTGCTTCAGCTCGTTTTCCAAACGGCCGAGCTCCTGCTCCGCTTCGCGGCGGCGGGTCTTGCCCTCTTCCTGAATTTTCACAACTTCATCGAGTGTCGAGATGAGCGACTGGTTTGTCTGGCGCAGCGTCTCCATGTCAACAATGCCACGCTCGGATTCGCGCGCCGTCTCAATGGTGCTCATCTTCAGCTTCTCTGCATTCTTGCGCAGCAGCTCGTTCGTCATATCGGTCACTTCACGCTGTGCGCGCACCGCATCTGCAGAGTGCGCCACGCCAAGTGCCAATACCATCTGGCTCTTCCAAAGCGGAATGGTGTTCACAATGGTGGACTGAATTTTCTCCGCCATCAAACGGTCGTTGTTCTGCACAAGACGAATTTGCGGCGACATCTGCACGGAAACCATGCGGGTCAGCTCGAGGTCATGCAGCTTCTTTTCAAAGCTGTCGCACTGCTGTGCAAAGTCGTTTGCCGCCTGCGCGTCCTCCGGCAGGCCGGAGCGCTGTGCTTTTGCTTTCAGCTCTTCCAGCGTCGTTTCGCGCTCTCTTTTCAGGCGCTTTTTGCCCGCCAGAATGTACATGGAAAGTTCTTTGTGATACGCAAGGTTCGTTTCGTACAGCTTATCGAGCATCACGATGTCCTTCATCAGCTGCACCTGGTGGCCCTCAAGGGAAGACGCAATCTTATTCACGTTCACTTCGGCCTTGTCGTAACGTGCCTTCATGCCATCGAGGCGGTTTGCCTGCTTTTTAAAGAAGCCGAGGAAGCCCTTTTCCTCTTCGCCCGCATCAAAGCTTTTCAGCTCTACAACAAGGTTCGCGATCTCATCGCCCACTTCACCGAGGTCCTTCGTGCGCACATTTGCAAGCGCCGTGTCGGAGAAATTTGCAATTTTCTTCTGGGCGCCGGAACCATACTGCATCACGAGCGCAGAGCTTGTAATGTCAATTTTTTCCGCAAAGTCGTCTACGACCTTCTGTTCTTCGGGCGTAAGCTGCACTTCGGGCTGTTCCTCTTCTTTTTTCTCAGGGGCTACGGGCTTTTCTTCCTCCACGCCGTCCAGCGTCAGGGTAGGAATGCCGGGTGCGGGGGTCTCCAGCTCGGGCTCTAAGGTCAATTTCACGTCGCTCATGTTGTTCGTCCTCCTTATATTCACCGTGTGCGTCACACGGTCAAAAATCACTTTGTCTGTGTTTTGCTTGTGTCGTTCGGGTCAAGGCCCGGCATTTTCATGTCTTCGCCGGAAAGGCCCTCCTGCTTCAAAATGGATTCCATCACGCTGATGTCCGCCGCAATGTCCAGCGCATCGTCATCAAACAGGCTATCCAGCTGCTTTTCAAACGCGCCCGCGATCGTCTCCATCATGCCTTCAATCTCAAACATCGTCTTTTGAATGTTCTCGCCCTTCACTCTCTGGCGGCTCAGCTTATCATAGCTGTTCAGAAGCTTCAGCGTTGTCGGCAGATAGTAGTTCATAAACCGGCGGATCTCCGCTGCTTTTTCGGGGTGCTCCGCGATATACGCAAAAATATCGGCAGAAGCCACTTCCATGCGGTCGATGCGCTTTGTCATCACCTCGTCCGGGATGCGGATGTTCACGTTGCGCAGTTCATGCAGATATTTGTAGCCTTCCTCAATGATCTTGTCCACCTCGGGATCACCGGTGGAGACCTTTTTCTGCGGCTCCGCTTTCGGCTCCGGCTTCTTTTCGGGCTCGGACTTTTTCTCCGGCTGTACGGATTCCGCCGGCACATAATACTTTTTGCCCTTGAAAATTTTGCCGCCGATGAAAAACGCCGCCGCACCCACCACAGCAAACGTGATGAGGTCCTGCCAGCGGTAAAGCGGGCCGTTCAGCGCATACAGCATACACACGATGCCCGTCAGCCAATAGCGGCCGTTTGAGGGCTTGTACTTTTCGATCATGTCCTGCTTGCGCGGCGCTTTTTTCGGCTGCTGCACGGGCGCACCGTTCTGCGAAACGGTATTTCGCGGCGCTGTGCCGCGCGGCGGATTATACGGTCCGCCGGGCGCACTGCTCGGAGCCTGATTCGGGTTTGTATTCGGGCGCTTGTAATTCGAGTACGCCGTCTGCGTGTAGGAATAGTGGTACGTACCGTCCGGATTCTGCCCCTGCGGCGACTGATAATTTGTCCGCGCGTTCGTGTTAAACTTGCGGTTTACGGTCTCCGCCACACGGTTCACTTCGTTTACAACGCCGTTCACCGCACCCTGCACCTCGCGGGAAATCTTCTCCCCATCGAGGTTATTCACGCTCTCCGTCACCTTGTCGCCCACCTTGTGGATAACACGGTACGTCGCGGAGTTTTCAAACTCGTTTTGGAGCGGGTTCGTGTAATTCGCGCCGTTCGGCGTATTCGTGTTTCTGTTTTGTTCGTTCGGATTTTGTGTGTTCGTTTTTGGCACCGCCTTTCTAACGGTAATGCTTCATAAATCTCCATTTTTGCTGTGGTGTGTCCCGGCAAAGCCGGGACACACCCACTTATTCGACTTTACTCTATTATTGTACGTTTTTCTGAAACCCGGGTCAAGAACTTCCGGGTGAATTTCAGAGTTTTTTCAGGAATTCTCCGGCGCGGGGGTCGGCGTCGCCGACTCAGGAGTCGGCGTTACCTGCACGGGATCTTTTCCGTCCTGCACAAGGTAATATTCCACCGTCTCTTCACCCGCTATGTGCAGCACGTTGTACTTTACATCCAGCAAAAATTCCGGTGCCGCGCCGAAGGATTGTAACGACGCCTCCGCATCAAAGCGCGTCATTAGGAGTTGCCGGTCGGAGGGCTCGCCCGCCGTGCCGCGCAGACCGAGCACAACGCCCGCGAAAATCAGGATTGCAGAAAGCAGCCACGCGCCGAGCGGGGCCATCCAGTTTGCACCCGTAAGCTTGCCCAGTACACTCACGCGTCTCTTTAAAAGGCTGCGCGTCAGTGTAAAATGCAGCACCGGCACCACAATCATCAAAAGCGAAAAAAGCCAATTCTGCCCGATGATCTGCACAAGCCCGGCTAAAAATTCCAGCCCTTTTATACCGGCCTTCAGTCCCATGCAGACGCCGAACATCTGCCGGTATAAAAACTGCACGAACGTAAAGCCCCAAAGGCCCACCGTCCACACGGTTAAAAGCAGAAAGTTCAGCCCTTTTAACGGCGTCGTGCGCGAAAGCGCCAGCGCGATGCCGCCAAGTCCCAACGCCATCCATACCTTCACGGGCGTTATGGGCATATGCGCAAAATATGCAAAAATAAATTCACTGTATAAAACCGATAAAAACGGAAGCAGCGATGCCAAAACCGAGACGCTTTTCTCCCGTTCCGCAGCCTGATGCCGCGCCATACTTCCCACCTCCAAATGCAAAACGTGCTGTCTTCAGCCGCTTTGTTCACAGTATACTATAAAAGCTTGAACTTTTCAATCATTTCCGGCAAACCGAAGAAAACGCATCGTTTTCGGCGTTTATTCCGCAAAAAGACGGGCATTCTATGGGTAACGCGGCATACCGCCGCGCACGCTATTTTTGTAGAAAGGATCGATCCGATATGAAAAGAATTTTTCCCGCTCTGCTTGCTTTGCTCTTGGTGCTTTCATTCACGGGCTGCGCAAGCCGAACGACCGAAAGCTCGTCCTCCTCATCTGCCGCAAGTGAAAAGCCCGCGCAGTCTGCGTCGCCTTCCCCGGATGTGAGTGAATCCCCGAACGACACCTCCGTTATGCCGGAGACCGCGCTCGGCCTTTCCGCCTTCCGCGATGCCCTGCGCGAAGCCTATGGCGACAAATATTACCCCGATACGAAACTGACCGAAGATGAAATTCGCTCAGAGCTGGGCATGGACGACTCGCTTTACGAAGAGGTATACGCTGAAAACACTGCGCAGAAGGCCCACCCGGATACGTTCATCGCCGTAAAAGTCAAAGAAGGCAAAACGGACGAAGTCAAAGAGAAGCTCGCGGCTTATAAGCAGCGCCTGCTTGCAGATGAAGATTTTACCGCAAGCAAAGACAAAATAGAGGCCGCCGAAATTTACGCCGACGGCGATTACGTATTCTTCCTTCTGCTCGGCGAGCCGGAAACGAGCGGTGAAAGCAGTGAGGGCATGGCAGAGGCCTTCGGTAAAGAAGTACAACACGGCATAGACGCCATTAAAAAGGTCATTGGCATGGAGTAATTTTGTGTCGAAAAGCTCCGTAAAACGCCCCTTATATCCTTGAAATACCTCCGCCTGCGTGGTATACTCCTAATGTATATGCACGCGGGCGGGCTTTTTTGTCCGCCTTTTTGAAAGGAGCTTTCATGTTCAAAGATTCCGAAAAGATCCGCGCCGCCATTTTTGATGTGGACGGTACGCTTTTAAACAGCACACCCATGTGGAATAAACTCACGTTCGCGTTCGCCGAAAAAATGGGCATCACAGCACCCGACGATCTGTTCCGCACCCTAAACAGCCTCTCGCTTGAGCAATGCGCCAAGTATTACCACGACGTACTCCATGTTGAGGGCACCGTTGAGGAAATTCATGAGGGCATCATCACACTCGCCCGCGAGGGCTACGCCAAAGAAGTGCCCGAGATCACCGGCGCGGCGGCGTTTTTAAAAGCGCTCTCAGAGCGCCACATTCCCGCAGCCGTCGCAACCGCCTCGGACATTGCGTCCTTAAGGCCCGCGTTCGATCGCCTTGATATGTCGCCGTACATTTCCGTCATCGAAAGCTGCTCCACCATCGGCAAAAGCAAGGAGCACCCGGATATTTATTTAAAGTGCGCAGCCGATTTAAAGGCCGCCCCGCATGAGACCGTTGTGTTTGAAGACGCGCTCTACGCCGCCAAAACGGCAAAAGCCGCCGGCTTTTCGGTCATCGGCGTGTTGAGCGAAGCTGTGGAAGAAAGCGACCGCATAGCGCTTCAAAAGCTCTGCGACCGCTGCATCACAGACTACACATCGCTTTTGGGCGAGCTTTTGCCGCCCGAAGACCGATAAAAACCGCCAAACGGACGGTTCTCTTTTGGGAACAGAACAGGCGCACGCAGCCGTGTCACGCGAAGCTCTGTTTTGATGATATAAATTTTTAAAAATCAAGCTTTAGGATATTTTGGAGGAGTTATGTTCAAAAAATACAAAGAAAAATTCATCGGCGACCGGGAGTTTTACGCAAACCTCATCCGCCTCATCATCCCGATGATCGTGCAGCAGGGCATCACAAGCTTTGTCAGCCTGCTCGATAACGTCATGGTCGGCCGCCTCGGCACCGAATCCATGAGCGGTGTCGCCATCGTCAATCAGCTTTTGTTCGTCTTTAACCTCACCATCTTCGGCGGCCTTGCGGGCGCGTCCATTTTCGGCGCGCAGTTCTACGGCAAGGGTGACCACAAGGGCGTGCGCTATGCGCTGCGCTTCAAGCTCATTTTCAGCGTTTTAATGGCCATCATCGCCATCGTCGCGCTTCTGTTCTTCAATAACCCGCTCATTTCGCTGTTCCTCACGGAAAGCGAATCCGGCGGCGACCTCGTCTTAACGCTTTCCGAAGCGAAGAACTACCTGTTCGTCATGCTGATCGGTCTCATACCGTTCAGCTTCTCGCAAAGCTATTCCAGCACTCTGCGTGAAACCGGCGAGACCGTATCCCCGATGACCGCCAGCATCATCGCCATCGTCACAAACTTTGTCTTAAACTACATTCTCATTTTCGGCAGCTTTGGCGCACCACGCCTCGGCGTCGTCGGCGCAGCCATCGCCACCGTTATCGCAAGATATATCGAAGCAATCTATCTCATCCTACATACCCACCGCCGCGAAAAAACATTTATTTTTGCACAGGGCTTATATAAAAGCCTGTATTTGCCCGGTGCCGTCGTGAAAAAGATCCTCCTCACCGGCACGCCGCTCATGCTTAACGAGCTCTTCTGGAGTATCGGCACCACGATGATCAGCCAAAGCTACTCCACGCGCGGTCTGACCGTCGTCGCCGCCACGAACATTGCCGGCACAGTATGGAACCTCTTCTGCGTCATCATGTTCGCCATGGGCAACGCCGTTTCCATTATCATCGGCCAGCAGCTCGGCGCGGGTGAGATTGAAGAAGCAAAGCGCACGGATAATAAGCTTCTGTTCTTTACCGTCGTGCTGCACATCGGCGTTGGCGCGCTCATCGCCATCACCGCGCCGTTTATCCCGCTCATTTACAACACCACGCCGGAGGTACAGCGCCTCACAACCGAGCTTCTGCTCGTCGCCGGCGCAGCACTGCCCATTCAGGCATTTGCGCATGTCACGTACTTCACCATTCGCTCCGGCGGCAAAACGTTCATCACGTTTCTGTTTGACTGTGTATTTACTTGGCTCATCCCGTTGCCCATCGCGTTTTTCTGCAGCCGCTACACAGCGCTGCCCATCATCGGCATCTATGCGCTCGTGCAGTTTGCAGATATCATCAAGGTCATCATCGGCTCCATCCTGCTGCGCTCGGGCATTTGGGCGAACAATGTGGTTTCCGACGTGGATTGATCTTAAACAAAGGAGACTTTACTATGGAACAAAGCAAGATAGACCGCATCAACGCCCTCGCAAAGAAAGCAAAAACCGAGGGTCTCACCGAAGCGGAGACCGCAGAGCGCAAAGCCCTGCGCGAAGAATATATCGCAGCCTACCGCAAAAACCTGCGTACACAGCTCGATAACATGGTCATCGTAGAGCCGAACGGCGAGCGCCGTAAATTAAAGCCGAAAAAATAAGCGAAAGAAGGCATCCTTATGCTGTATAAATACGAGATGCACGTGCACGACAGCCTGTGCAGCCACTGCGGACACAACCCGCCGGAGATCATTGCCAAGGTCTATTATGACCGCGGCTACGCCGGCATGTGCTTTACAAATCACTTTTTGCAGGGCAGCACCGCCATTGATAAAACCCTGCCGTGGGAAGACAAGGTCCGCGCCTACTGGAACGCCTACCTGCGCGTAAAGGACTGGGCAAAGGATAAGGATTTTGATATTCTGTTCGGCCTTGAGCACCACTACGGCTCCGGCAAAGAGGTGCTCACCTACGGCATCGATCTCGATTTTCTGCTCGCACACCCGAATATCGACGTCGCACCCATCAAAGACTATTGTGACGCCGTGCATGAAGCGGGCGGATTCATCTCGCAGGCGCATCCGTTCCGCCGTGCGCCGTACATCGACCCCAACGTACTCCCGCAGCCGGAGCTATTGGACGCCGCCGAAATTTACAATGCCGGCAACTCCGACGAAGACAACAGCCGTGGCTATGATTTTGCAAAAAGAAACCACCTCTACGGCACCAGCGGCGGCGATACGCACGAACAGCACGAATCAAACATCGGCAAAGCCGGCATGGCGTTCCCGTACCGCATCAAAACCGAAAAAGAGCTTGCAAATGCGCTGTTCCGCCACGACGGCCGCTGCATCATCAACGGTGTCATTCAGCCCCCGCAAGATATTTGACCCGATTTCTGAAAGGAAAACACATGGAATCACTCAAGGAACTTTACCGCATCGGCACAGGTCCCTCCAGCTCCCACACCATGGGGCCGGAGCGCGCCGCGCGCCGCTTTAAAGAAAAATACCCGCAGGCAGACCGTTTTCTCGTCACACTGTACGGTTCGCTCGCCAAAACGGGCAAAGGCCACTTGACGGACGACATTCTCGTCAAGACCTTTGCACCGCTGCCGGTGGAAATTCGGTTCGACCTTTCGGATAAGCCTCTCCCCCACCCGAATACGCTGGAGCTCACCGCCATTGAAAACGACAAAGAGATCGGCTTTGAGCGCGTCATGAGCGTCGGCGGCGGTAAAATTCTCTCGGAGGGTGAAACGGAAGACGCCCCCGCAGACGTTTACCCGCTTTCCACATTCGCCGACATCAAAGCTTACTGCGCCTCGCGTCACATGCGCCTTTGGCAGTATGCGGAAGAGTGCGAAGGCACGGAGATTTGGGACTATTTAAAGGAAGTCTGGCGCTGTATGCGCGAAGCCGTCACCCGCGGTTTAGAGACCGAAGGCACCTTAAAAGGCGGTTTAGACGTGCAGCGCAAAGCGAAAATGCTCTACCGTCAAAATCACATCGATGAAAGCGCCGAAACGCGCGAAAACCGCCTTGTGTGCGCCTATGCCTACGCCGTCAGTGAAGAAAACGCGGCGGGCGGCATCATCGTCACCGCGCCCACGTGCGGTTCCTGCGGCGTGCTGCCGAGCGTTCTTTTGTATATGCAGGAACGCCGCGGCTTTACGGATACCGAGATTCTCCACGCGCTCGCGGCGGGCGGCATCATCGGCAATCTTATCAAGACGAACGCCTCCATCAGCGGCGCGGAGTGCGGCTGTCAGGCGGAGATCGGCAGCGCATGTTCCATGGCGGCGGCAGCCCTCGCGGAGCTGCACGGCATGGAGTTAGATCAGATTGAATACGCTGCCGAGGTCGCTATGGAGCACCACCTCGGCCTTACGTGCGACCCCGTGCGCGGACTCGTGCAGATTCCGTGTATCGAACGCAACGCCGTCGCCGCCATGCGCGCCATCAACGCGCTGAGCCTTGCGAATTTCCTCACCTATACAAGAAAAATCTCGTTCGACGTCGTCGTAAACACCATGTACGAGACCGGCAGAGATTTGTTCTCCAAATACAGAGAAACCGGCGAAGGCGGGCTTGCGAAGTATTATACGGGCAAGAAATAGCACAAAGCTTACGTGAAAGCGTGTCTAAAAGTTTTTGATCCAACCTTTTTCAAAAAGTCGGTCAGGTTCCAAGGGTGAAGCCCTTGGTCGCTTTCCGCAGAAAGCGAAACCCTTTTGCCTACCCAAAATCAGGACTGGGAGAAACCAATGCTTCGCATTGCTATTAAGCAGTCCGGTGGACTGTTTACTCGTGGGAGACCCAATTAGGGGTCTCCCGAAGAGCTTGCAAAAAGCAAGCTCTTAAAAAGAACACATATCAAAAAGTAAAGCGCACAGCCTCGAAAAAAGCTGTGCGCTTTCGTTTTATATAAATTCTTTACTGATTCAAGATCTCCATAAACTCTTCGCCGGTGATGGTCTCTTTCTCATACAGGAACTTTGCAAGCTCGTCGAGCTTCGGGCGGTTCTCCTGCAAAATCCGCACCGCCTTCGCGTGCTGCTTCTTCACAAGGTCAACCACCTGTCTGTCGATCTCTGCCTGCGTTTCGGCGCTGCACGCCAGTGAAGCATCGCCGCCGAGGTACTGGTTCGTCACCGTCTCCAGCGCGACCATATCAAAGTTGTCGCTCATGCCGTAGCGCGTGATCATTGCGCGGGCAAGCTTTGTCGCCTGCTCAATGTCGTTCGATGCACCCGTTGTAACGGAATGGAACACGACTTCCTCCGCGGCTCTGCCGCCCGTGAACGTCGCAATCTTGTTTTCAATCTCCTCGCGGCTCATCAGGTAATGGTTGCCGTCCTCCACCTGCATGGTGTAGCCCAGCGCGCCGGACGTGCGCGGAATAATCGTAATCTTCTGCACCGGCGCGGAGTTCGTCTGCTTCGCCGCCACCAGCGCGTGACCGATTTCGTGGTACGAAACGATAAGCTTTTCGCGCGTTGTGAGAATAGAGTTTTTCTTTTGATAGCCTGCAATAACAACCTCGATGCTCTCCTCAAGGTCGGCCTGCGTTGCGGAAGCACGGCCGTCACGCACGGCGCGCAGCGCAGCTTCGTTCACAATGTTCGCAAGCTCTGCGCCGGAAGCGCCGGAAGCCATGCGCGCGATCTTCGCAAGGTCAACGTCGGGTGCAACCTTAATCTTCTTCGCGTGTACACGCAAAATCGCCTCACGGCCCGCAAGGTCGGGCAGCTCCACCGGCACGCGGCGGTCAAAACGACCCGGACGCGTCAAGGCGGGGTCAAGCGACTCCGGGCGGTTCGTCGCGGCAAGGATAATAACGCCGTTGTTGCCCTCAAAGCCGTCCATTTCGGTCAAAAGCTGATTTAAGGTCTGCTCGCGCTCATCATTCGTGCTCAGCTGATTATCGCGCTTTTTACCGATGGCGTCGATTTCATCGATGAACACGATGCAAGGCGCTTTTTCCTTTGCCTGCCTAAAGAGGTCACGTACTTTCGATGCGCCCATGCCAACGAACATCTCGACAAATTCCGAGCCGGACATGGAGAAAAACGGTACGTTCGCTTCGCCGGCGACCGCCTTAGCCAGCATTGTTTTGCCGGTTCCCGGAGGGCCCACAAGCAAAATGCCCTTCGGCATGGAAGCGCCAATCTCTTTATATTTATTCGGGTTATGCAGGTAATCGACAACTTCGGAAAGGTTCTCCTTCGCTTCGTCCTCGCCCGCAACGTCCGCAAACTTAATGCCGTCCGAAGACTGCACATACACCTTCGCACTGCTCTTGCCCATGTCGAACTTCATGGCGTTCGGGCCGCCCATTTTCTTCATGAGCTGCCGCGACAAAAGCTGTCCCAGTACCACAAAGAGCACAACCGGCAGCACCCAGCTCACGATAAAGCTCATCAGCGGAGACATCTGCTCCACAATCTCGCCGGAAAACTCCGCGCCGGAATCGTAAAGGCGCTGTACAAGGCCGTCGTCATTCAAAAGGCCGGTTTTATAAATTTTGCTCTTGTCCTTATTTGTGAACAAAATCTGGTTGTCTTCAATCTCCACCTGACCGATTTCTTTGCTCTCCGTCATCTTGATGAACGTGCCATAGTCCACTTCCTCCACCTGGTGCTGTGTAATCAGTGGCATCACCAGCATGTTTAAAAGCAGCAAAACGACCATCGCAATGCCGTAATAAAAAATAAGCGGCTTTTTCGGCGTTTTCACTTCGTTCATGTTCTCTCTCCTCTCGCGCGCGATGAAAATAAGCGCGATATTATTTTAGCCTATTCTATGCGTTTTTTGGCGGAAAGTCAATCTCAAAATTTCCAACTTTTCGTGAACAAATCATGAAAGCATGCGGATATTCTCCTGCACCGTTCCCGCGGGCAGCGCTCCTCTCCGGTCATAATAAGTTGCTTCTCGGCAAGGCCGGCAAAAACTCCCGAGAAACCATCGTCCTTGCCACAAAACGGCACCGCCCGGGTTGACACTTCACCCCGGCGGTGCTATGCTTTTTCCAAATTTACGATTTGTATTTGAGCTTTTAGGGGGTATTTTCATGAGCACTGTTTTGATTCGTGACGCCAAGCTTTCCGACGCACCGCGCCTGCTGGAAATTTACAGCTATTACGTAAAAAACACCGCCATCACCTTTGAGTACAACGTGCCGTCGCTCGAAGAATTCCGACACCGCATGAAAAACATCACGCTGCGCTACCCGTACATCGTCCTCGAAGCGGACGGCAAGGTCATGGGCTACGCCTACGCGGGCTCATTCATTGGCCGCGCCGCCTACGATTGGTCATGCGAAATGACCGTTTACCTTGACCGCACCGCCAAAAAACTGGGCTTCGGCAGAAAGATCTACGAAGCCATGGAGCAGCGCCTCAAAGATATGGGCATTTTAAACCTTTACGCCTGCATCGGCTATATCGACAAGGAGGACGAGTACCTAAACCACAACAGTGCCGATTTTCACACCCACCTCGGCTACAAAACGGTCGGTACGTTCAAAAAATGCGGCTATAAATTCGGCCGCTGGTACGACATGATCTGGATGGAAAAGTGCATCGGCACGCACACCGATACCCCTGCCCCCGTCCGCTTTTTGACCGATGCACCCGACCCAAACGCGCATTGATTTTATGCACCCCATACCTTACCGCATGGCAAGCAGCGCTGCGGACTTCTTCAATCTTGTTTTCGCGCGGTTTGCGCAGGCGGAAAGCTCCGCGGCGGCGCGGCAATCGTCCATTTTTAAAATGCGTTCCAAGCGTAAGAGGGCCTTTTCGTCCCACTCTGCCTTGTTCTGCGCCGCAGCGCCCAGCAGCGCCATCGCATCCAGATAAACCTTTTCGGGCGTGCGCAGGCGGCGCAGCGTCTTTAAAAGCGTTTTGCAGTCCATCTGTTCCTCGCTCTGCTTGTGTGCAAAGGCGAAAAGCTCGTCCGGGCGGTCGTGCAGCGTCTCGTACACAGCCTGCACCATATCGGCGCTCATCATCTCACCCAGCACCTCGCGCTCCGTGTTTTCTTCGCCCGCAAGACTCGCGCCAAGCGCCATGCTGCCGTCTTCGCCCTCAAGCTCACGGTCTAAGCTGTCCGGCACGGCTTTTTTAAAGCGATCGCCGAGGATATTATTCATCACATACGCGAACAGCGTCGGGATAAAATGCGCCTCCCCCTTTTTGAAAAATAAATCAAGGCGCACTGTGCCCTTGTTTTCGCCCTTTGTAATGGGGCTCATCAGGCCGATGAACGTCTCGTGCGTGTATTCGGTCTGCGCCGTCTCCGCTTCGCCGCCGCAAAAAGCGCACAGTGCGCGCAGCTTTACGCCCGCCGCAGCACTGCCCAAAACGTCCTTTAAAAGAAACGCATACAGGGTTTCCTGAAAGCGTGCGGAAAGGGCCGCGTCCGCCCACAACACAGCAACGCTGTTTTTTCCGCTTTCGTACACTTCCTTTAAAACCGCGCGGAACGCTGTTTCCTCCGCGCTCTTTTCAAATACCTTCGCTGCCATATCCGTTCCTCCTTAAAGCGTTTTTTCTTGTGCTTTAAGGATAAAAAACGGTTCTCGGTACTATCCCGAAACGGTCTCGATTTTTTCTCGATTTTCGCCGAACAGCGTTGAAGAACCGCACATTCAATGCTATAATCGGGTTATCCATAAAAAAGGAGGAAACGCGGTGGACGAGCTTTATAAAATCCAAAACGTCACGTATAACGCCACGGGCGGTACTTTAAAAAACGATAAAGCGGTCATCGACCTCACCGCACAGCAAAACCGCCTGCTGCGCTACCTTGTCTTAAACGCCGGGCAAACGCTCACAAAAGAGCAGATCACCGCGCATGTGTGGAGGTATGATGTCGATTCGGACGTCAGCAACCTCATTTACGATACCGTCTCCGCCGTGCGCCGCCTGCTGAAAAAAGCCGGGCTAAACGGCGCCGTCACCACCAAAACCGGCATCGGCTACGCGTTTACGGAAAGCGTCGAAAGAATCAAACCCACAGCCGCTAAAACCGAAGAAACATGCGAAAGCCTGCCGCCCGTTTTTGCGGAAAGCGCCCCGAAGTTCACGCTTGATACGGTCTATCTGCTGCTTATGGGTGACAGTATGTATAAAAAAGCGTGGTTTTTGCAGTCCGTCGGCTATATCGAAAAGCTTCCGCCGCTCAGCTTGGAGCCCGGCTCAGCCGACACCGTCGCCGAGGGCGCGTTTTACAGCTGGATTTTACCCGAAAGCATCTGGGCACGCATTTTGTGCACATACCCCGAAGAAAGCGACCGCAGAGCGTTGTATGGCGGCGAAGGTACAAGCGAACTGCTCCTCGACTTAAAGCAGGATTTTCAAAACGACAGCGGCTGGCGCGGGCGTGAGCTTACACGAAACTGCAAAACGTATTTGGAACGTATGCTGATTCCGAGCGTGATTGAGACCACACTCGGCGCCGTGCTGCAAAATTCGCCGCAGCTAAGCGAGCTTTACCACCTGTGGCAACGGTGCAGCGAGGAAAATAACGTCCACCGCGGCGTCGCACTCGTCATCCTCTGCGCCCTGCTCGGCGAGCGGAATTTCAAAATGCTTGCGGAAACCTGCGATGTCATTGAACTGCTGAATGAAAATTTCTGACCACAAACGACGAATAAAGTTTTTGATCGACCTTTTTTCAAAAAGGTCGTGGGGTCTCGGGGCAATGCCCTGAGTCGCCATTCGCAAATGGCGAAACCCTTTTGCCTACCCCAAGACTAGGAAGGTAGATTTGAACGTCCGGGGGACGTTCAAATCGTAGGAAACCCAGTCAATGGGTTTCCTAAACGGATCGCCAGAGCCGTTCAAAAAACAAACTATCCCATATAAAAAGAGGTGCAAAGCCACATGGAAACCCCTGTTAAAACTATCGCCCAAAACACACTGCATATCTGCTCCGCCGCAGAAGCGCTCGCTTTGCTCAGAAAGCACGGCGGGCACGGCAGCGCCGCGTTCATGCGCAGCCTTGCGGATGCCGTCTCGGATGAAAACAACCACATCACCGGCACTGTCGGCGATTTCAACAACCTCATCGACCGCTTTGAGGCGCTCGGCGATTATTTCGACGCTTTGCGCGTGTGTGATTTTGCACTTAAAATCTATCCCCGCAGCGCAACGTTGCTCGCCATCACGCTCAATACCTGCGCCCGCAGCGGCGCGGACGGCGAAACCTATCTTGCCGCAGCCGAAAGCCTCGGGCGCGAAAACTGGAACGAACCGCGGCTTTTTAAAGACGCCGCCGAGTATTGCCGCACCCACGCCTTGTGCTGCCCGCCGGAGCAGACCGAAGCGTATTTTGAAAAAGCGCTCTCCGTCTGCCGTGATTTTCAGCGTATTTTCCCGCTTGATGAGCGTGGTTACATGAAAGAAGCCACCGTGCTGCTCGACAAAAACCGCACCGCAGACGCCGAAAACGTCCTGCGCCGCGTCATTTTTGAGAAAATCACCGCAAACGGCCGCCCGCAGCCCTTAAACGCCGCAAACTGCTGCAAGCTGTACCTTACGGAAATTCTGAAGAAAAGCCTTGAATACGACCTCATCCTGCGCATTGCACAAAAGGGACTTTCGTTCTCTGCCGCCGAGCAGAATTCCGAACACATGGGCTACTTCAGCTACCGTCTGGCGCTCGCCAAAACAGCGCTCGTCATTGAAAGCGATTACCGCAATAAGGCCGATATTGAAGAAGCGCTCACGTGCTGCCAGCGCGCGTTCGACCTTGTGACGTTCCAAAGCTACGCGGATGATTTAAAGCGCTGCTACGTACAGCTGTGCGAAAACCCGCAGAATCCCATCGACCTCAAAACGCACCGCCTTGTAAAGCACGTTTTAAACACCGCAGAGACCGCTTCCGCACCGACACAAAACTAAATTAAAGCTTTAAAATGCCTTGTTCTGTGAAAAGAACAGGGCATTTTTCTTTTGTGCGCTCAAAATTTCGTATGCACCGTTCGTAGTAAAGGTGAAAACAAACGGATCTAAGGAGGTTTTTACTTTGCCTACACAAAACAGCACCCAAACCTACGAAATGCTCAAAACATATTTGGATGAGACCGCGGACAGCTTTGAAAAGCTCGACGAGGAACCCGGTTTTTTGTACCGCAAAACGGACGGCCGCACCTCGCTCGTTTTCTGCGCCCGCGTGGATAAAGAGCTCGGCTTTCTGCTTTTAAGCGCCTACCCCGGCATTTTAGTCCGCACGTCTTACGTGCCGATGGTCGCCGATTACTGCCAGCGCATCACGCCGGAGGTCGGCGTCGTGTGTGTAGAATCCAATTTGTGCGAGGTCTATTACCGCACGGAGGTCGCCTTTGAGCACGCGCCCGTCTCCCGCGCCACACTGGAACTTTTGGAGCGCACCGCGTTCGCCGCACTCACGCCGCACATCAGCGCTCTGCGTTCGCTCAGCGCGGGCGTACTGCCGGAGGCTCTCCCGGAGCCGCAGGAGATCCACATTCCGTCTCCCGCCCCGTCCCACGCGGAAGATTTTCTGCCCCTCATGGAGGAATATTTTCAAAAAACGCACTTTACCGTGCTTGCAAAACATGCGCCCGATGAAACCGGCGCGTGCTACCTCTACGAGTTTCTGGCCGCGCACCGCCGTTGGAAGCTGCACGTCACCTTAAATGATGAGAAGACCTTTTTCATCCTGCGCCTGTTCCCCGGTCGCAACGCCCTTGTTTTTGATCCACGCTACCTGCACGCCGCCGCGCAGATCTGCAACGCGGAAAACGATTCCGTAAAGTCCGGCGCACTCTTCGTCGGCCGCCGCCCGGAGGGTCTGTGCGCAAAAATGGCTCTTTCCGCACTGGAAGTTCCTACATCACTCGGAGAAACGCTGTATTCCGCCGTTTCCATCCTCGTTTCGCTTTTGTATAGCCGCGAAGCAGAGCTGCAAAAAGCCGCCGCAGGCGTGATTTTTCCGACAGGGCTCGATGCTGAGAAGCTAAAGCCCTCCGCGTCAGACCGCAAAAAACGGCTTGAAGACGCGCAGCGCTTTTTAGCCATGACCGCCCGCCCAAAGCCGCTTGACCCCGCGTCTGCCGCAGAAGAATTCGATTCCCTGTTCGGCGGCGACATCGCCGAGACCGATGACGACGACCCCGAACCGTTCCGATAAGGAGGCTCTTATGCCGGATTATTACATTGCCGAAGACGGCACCATCCACGACCGCGAAGCCGAGCACCGCAGCCGCACACAGCACACCGCAGCCCCCGCCGTTGCCGATACCACCGCCGAGGACACCCCCGAAGTCAGCTTTGCGCGCCAATTCGTTTACTGGCTTTTCGCGCTTTCCGCTTCCGTCTTTGCTGCTGTTTGCGTGTTTTATGAGATGCAGGCAGCGTTCACCCCGCCCGCGCACCTCAATTTTTTGGAGGACTACGTACAGCAGTTCGTGTTTGAACACGCCAAAGCGCTCGTTATCATCATAACCGCATTCTGCAGCTATCTTTACGGCAAAACGGGCGCGAAAAAACACCGCTATAACGTGCTTGCCTACCTCTGCACCGTCTCCATCTGCTGCTTTGCGCCGCCCGCCGCCGTGTTCGTACTCATGGCCGCGCCCATCCTTATGGCGCTCGCGCTTGCCGTGCTCGTGCTCGGCATCGTCGGGCTCGTCAAAATGGCGTTCGGCTAAATTTTTCGAAAAGGAGTTTTCCTATGAATGCACCGTTTTCCGCCGTTTTCCGCACGTTAAACGGCACCGCCGCTTCGCTTTCCGCGCTGCATGAAACGCTCCGCCGCATGGAAGCGGAGACCCGCACCGCGCTGCGCCTGAACGACCAAAACAGAGAACGCCGCGTCTGCGCCGTACAGGACGCAACCGACGAGCTTTTAGAAGACTTCGCGTACGAGTACGATACACTTAAAGGCGATGCCGAAAGCCTGCTTTCCGCCGCCGAGATTGCGATGAACGACATTCTCGATCCGCACTTTCACCGCATGCAGCCGCAGTATTTTTCCGCCGCCATGCAAAAGTCGTACAACACCGCAAACGTGTGCGCGGAAGCACTCATTGCACGCATGCAAAAAGCGCTTTCCGCCATTCAAGCCGGCGCAAAGAAAATCAAAAACGCGTTTTTGCTGCCGGACGCCGCGGGGCTCATCGGCTCCGTTTCTCCGGATTTCCGCAAATCGATCTACATGCCCATCCTCGACGCCTACGCGCACATGCGCCGCTGCGCGGAGGCCATAGAAAACGCGCCCGCGTTTACCGAAAAAACCGCCCGCGCCCACGCTGTCTGCACGCGCAAAACGCGGCAGATTGAAGCCGAATGTACCAATCACCGCGCGGAGATTCTGCAAAAATTAAAGGCCGATACCGAAGCCGCAATCACCCGCACAAACGCTGTGCTCTGCACACCGCCAAGCGCTGCAATTTTCGCCGAAAACGCCGGACATGCCCCGCTTTCCCTCGGCACGCTGCGCATCGCGCTCCCCTCCGGCAAAATGTTTACAGCGCCGCTTACCTGTACAAAGCTCGACCGCAGCGTGCTGTTTTTAACGGATAACACCGCCCCGCACGCGCTCTTTTGCAGTTTGGCACTCGATCTGCTTAAAAGCGATCCTGCCGCCGTCGTGCACCTTGCAGATCCCGCCCACTGCGGCAATGCGTACAAGGACGTTTTCGCTGCGTTTACGCCGAGCGGCCGCGCGGAAATTTGGTGCAGTGCACAGGATTTTACCCGCGGCATAGAGGCCTTGTGTCGCGCCGCCGCAGAAAATACGCCGAACTCGATGCACTACGTCTTCATCGAAAACATGGAGCAGAATATCCCGGAGCAGACGCTGGAAGACCTTATCCGGCTCATGCGCGCCAACACCTGCGTGCGCGTGCTCGTTTCCGTGCGCAAGGCGATCTCCCTGCCGCACGGTTTTCAACAGAAATTCCCCGCGCTCGTGCAAAACGCCGCGTGCTGCACCGCAAAAAACGGCGGAATTTCCATTTCCGAAGACGTTTTTACCGTCCCGCCGGAGGATCTCCCTGCCCGCCGCGCAGCAGCGCTTTCTGCCGTCACCGCGCAGGTTAAAAAAGCCGCCGTGCTGCCCCTCAACGCCCGTTTGCCGCATGCCGAAGGCTGGCAGAAAAAGAGCAGCGAAGCGGGCATTTTCCTTCCCATCGGCCAAAGCGATGTCACCCGTCAGCCCGTCACGCTTGCGTTTACGGAAGAAAAGCCGTATGCGCTCGTCATCGGTGATGTAAACTCCGGCAAAAGCGCGCTTCTGCATACCGTTGCCTTGCAGATTTTCGCAAACTACACGCCGGGCGAAGTAAAGCTCGCCATTGCCGATTTCAAAGAGGGCGCGGAGTTCGCGCTTTACGGCGCATCGCGCCTGCCCGCAGTCGAAGCCGTCGTTGAAAACGATGACCCCGATTGCGCCGCATCCTTTCTTCGGTACTACGTTTCGGAGCTGCACCGCCGTCAAAGCTGCTTTACGGCGCTTTCCGCCGAGACCGGCCGCCTCATCCGCAAGTACGAGACCTACCGCGCCGTGCAGCGCGAAACGGGAGCGTTGTCCGAAATTCTGCCGCGCATTTTGCTTATGATTGACGAATACCAGTCGCTTTTTGAGGGCAACACAGAGACTGCCGCGCTTTTAAGCGAGCTTGTCCGCAAAGGGCGCACCTACGGTGTGCACCTCATCATGGCGAGCCAGCGCGGCGTAAGCGAAAGCGCGCGCAACACGTTCACGGCCGAGCTGAAGGATCACTTTTCCACACGTCTTGTTTTCCGCTGCCCGCCTGCCGCCGCCCGCCGCCTTTTCAGCGACCGCGCGGTCGATACCGGGCGCGAAAACACCGGCATTGCGGCTGCCGTGCTGCTGAAAACCGGCCACGCGCTTTTAAACGACGAAGCGGGCCAAACCGAGCGCGCCACCATCTCCGTGCAGTGCTTTTACGCCGGGGATAGCCTCATCGGGCGCATGTGCAGCCTGCTGCCACGCGTAAACGGCACGGGCGAAACCGCGTGGCTGCGGTATAACGCCGCCTCCCGTGCTGCACCGAGCGCGCTCCCGCACGGCGAAGTTACCTTCGGCGACTCCGTATGTCTGCATAAGGACCGCGCCGCTTCCGATGCGGATAGCTTAAAAGACGACGGCTTTGTCTCGTTTACACCGAACGGCACGCACATTCTGTGCACGGGCAGCGACCTGCGTGTGCCGGCCTCTGTGCTGTGCAGCGCCGCGCGGTTTGCGGAACAGGAAGGGCTTTCGCTGCATATTTTCTGCGCAGAAAGCCACCCTTTGCTGCGGTTTTGCCCGGAAACTGCCACGGTTTATACCACGCTTGCCGCACAGAGAGAAGCGCTTTCCCGTCAGTTTCGGGAAGGTCAAAACCGCGCTGTCAACGTGTTTTTGGAGATGAGCGCGGAAAAAGAATTCACCCAGCCGCTCGGCACACTGCGCCCCTCCGCGGACGCGGCGCTTCTCAAAAACGCCGTCGCACACAGCCGCCTTTCCGTCGTGTTTGAGCGCCGGTGCAAAATCGTGCGCAGCGAGCTGCCCCAGCTTTTGGCGCTTGCGCCCATCCACATTACAGCCGTCGGCGACAGCGAAAATCTGCGTGCCGCCCTGCCCGATACCGCCCGCATTACAGCAACAGTCTTTGACGTCCCGCAAAAGGACAGCATCCACGCGTATTACTGTAATCGGGATACGGAAAAATGGGGTAAGATCGTGCTGTTTCAGCCCTTTTCCCCTTGTCAAGGACATCTTTTCAAATCTCCTTGAGGTGTCGCAAAAAACAGACACCTACCCTTTAAAACCTCGTTTTCCGAAAAAATCTTTGAATGTTCGATTGACAAATTGCGAACGTTTGTTTATAATACGAGATAGCAAAGAAACAAACGTTCGTAAAGCGCTGATATGCCGCACAGAACCGTCTGTACCATGCATCAACGCACAAGCGAAACTCGGATGGGGGTATTTTTATGATTCTGTTTCTCTTTAGTATTGCCGTTTCCTGCCTGTTAATCGCGCTTGCACAGGGTGCGGTTTTCTTGATCTCTCTTGTAGCGAAATCTGCGCACCGCGCGAAAAGCACCTCCGTGCGCCGCAGCGTGCAGAATTTTACGGGGCTGCCGAACCGTGAAGAAGTGAAGAACATATATTCCCTTTCAGACCAGTTTGCAGACCGCCTGCGAGAGGTCGTGCAGTCTTGACCGATACAGAATTTAACGCCGTGAAGGCGTTTTTATCCGCCTACCGCTACACGGAGCTCGACCTCCGTGTACGCAGGGCGGAGCTCACCCGGCTGACAGCGCGCAAAGAAGCGCTGATTTTGGAAGGAAATACCGACCTTCTTTTTCACTTAGAGCACGCGATATGCGCAGCAAAAGACGCCATACGCGTGCTTTGCACAAGGCAGGCAGAAATTGAAGCCGCCATAGACACGGTGGAAAGTGCCGCTTTGCGTGAGATTTTGACACAGCACTACATCTGTGCGCTCGACCTCAAGGAGATTGCAGAGCGCATGCACTACTCGGACCGCCACATGCGGCGGCTGCACCGAAAGGCGATTGAAAGCGTTTCGCTTTCCGCCGTTTCGCCCTTTAAAAAGCGGGGATCCTTCCCGCGCACACTTCCCCTTGTCAAAAGAATTTGAGACTGCCGCGGCAAAGTCGTGGGGTCTCTTTTCTTTTCCTGAATTTCGGCATCTGCTCCGCACAGCAGACGCCGCCCGTTTTGCCGTGCCGCACCGCGGTGAAAACGGAGACTTTGAAAAGGAGTTTATTTGGAATTTATGAAACCGACTATGTTAAAAACCGCTTTTACCGTGGTGTTGGCAGGGCTTTCCTCGTACTTTGGTATACTGACGCAGCCGCTTTTGGTGTTGTTTTTTGCCATGGTGCTCGATTACCTCACCGGCATGACAAAAGCCTATATTTTCTCACAGCTCAGCTCGCGCATCGGCGTGAAGGGTATTCTCAAAAAGCTTTGCTATATGGCCATGGTCGCCGTAGGCGCGGCGGTGGATTACCTGCTGCACGGCGCACTGAAGCAGGCAGGCATCGACCTGCACATCGAGCTTTTCTGCGGCCTGCTCGTCACCGTTTGGCTCATCATCAACGAGCTCATCTCGGTGCTGGAAAACTTAGCCGCCATCGGTGTGCCGGGCTTTCCTCGCCTCAATCGATTACTTTCTCGCCTGAAAAGCACCGTGAACGAAAAGGAAGACGAACATGACACATGAAATGAGATTGAAAAACTGCAATGCCTATAATGCCGAGGCCCCTTTGAGCCTTGGCACAAAGGGCAGCAAGGTCGAAATCCGGGGCGTAAAAGCGTAAGGAGGAGCTATGGTACCGATCAAAGAAAATCTTGTGCCAAAGGACAAATATGCCATTAAATGCCCGTACACCCGCACACCGACGCGCGTTGTCATCCACAACACGGCAAACGATGCGCCCGCCGCAAATGAGATCTCCTACATGCGGTATAACGACCTTGAGATCTCGTTTCACTACGCAGTGGACGACGTAAACATTGTGCAGGGCATCCCGGAAAACCGCAACGCGTGGGCAAGCGGCGACGGGCACGGCAAGGGCAACATGGAGGGCATTCATATTGAAATTTGTTATTCCAAATCGGGCGGTGAAAAGTTTGATACGGCCGAGCAGAACGCAGCCGAGTTCACCGCGAGTTTGCTCAAAAAGTACGGCTGGGGCATTGATAAGGTGACAAAGCACCGGGACTATGACGGCAAGTACTGCCCGCACAGGACGCTCGACCGCGGCTGGCAGCGCTTTTTGAGCATGGTGAAACGCTATATGGAGCCGGCAAAAGCGCCCGTCGCGAGCAAGTTTACCCCCTATCTCATCCGCAAAAATTGCCGCGATGCGCTCAACATCCGCAAGGGTCCGAGCACGAACTACGGCATTTCAGGGCAGATCAAAGATACGCTGCGCTACACAATCGTTGAAGAGCGCAGCGGCCCCGGCTCCCATAACGGCTGGGGCAGACTAAAGGCTGGCGGCTGGATTGCACTCGACTGGGTGAAGAAAGCTTAAACTCATTGCAGCGCACAAATTATACATTTCGAATGTGACGTTATGCGCTGCAATGGCAGATTTACTCGAACGAAAGTGGGCACTCTTTTCCCCTCTGCCGCTTATACTGGGGTTAGGTAAAAGGAGGGACTTTATGGACAGAGACGTCAAGCAGAACATAGCGGAGAACGCGCCGATTGAAAATCCGCCGGAGGGCGGCGCGGGGCGCGATCCTTTGCAGGATCTCTCACCAGAGGCGTGCACGTTTGAGGTGTTTCAACAGCTAAACTCCAAAACGGGCACGCTGCGCGTGCAGGCGTATGCGGGACAGCGGACATTCCCCGTCCCCGGCGCTTCGGTACTTGTGACGCACGACTTTGCAGACGGCACGCGGCGGTTTTCTGCCGGGGTGACGGACGAGAGCGGTGTTTTCGGCGACATTTTGCTGCCCGCGCCGAATAACGCGTTGGCGCAGTCGCCGACGGGCGAGATGCCGTATGCGCTTTACGACATACGCGTGAGCCACCCGGGATGCCGCACGGAAATTTACCGCGCGGTGCCTGTTTTCCCCGGTGTGACATCGATACAGCCGGTGCAGTTTTTGGCGGTCGGTAAGGGGTGATGCTATGCCGAACAATATAGACACGCCCGTTGTGCCGGAATACATCACGGTGCACCTTGGGCTGCCGGACCAACCGGCCGAGAATGTGCGCGTACCGTTTGTGGCGTACATTAAAAACGTTGCTTCGAGCGAGATCTACCCGAACTGGCCGGAAAGCGCGATACATGCGAATATTCTGGCGCAGATTTCTTACGCAATGAACCGCATTTACACGGAGTATTACCGCAGCCGCGGGTATGACTTTGACATCACCTCGACAACGCAGTACGATCAGAAGTTTATTTTGAACCGCGATATTTTTGAAAACATCTCGCAGATCGTCGATCATATTTTCAACGATTACGTCGTAAAGCAAGGCACGGTGCAGCCGTATTTTACGCAGTACTGCAACGGCACGACCTCGACATGCCCGGGGCTTTCGCAGTGGGGCACGGTGGGATTAGCGCGGCAGGGGCTTGTGCCGTATGAGATTTTACAGCATTTCTACGGCGATGACATCAACATTGTGTTCAACGCGCCTGTTGGGAACAACGAGGAATCATACCCCGGTGTGGCGTTAAGACTCGGGAGCATCGTCGAAAGTGTGCGCGTGCTGCAAAGGGAGCTGAACCGCATCGGCGACAATTACCCGGCGATTCCGCGCATTCCGCAGATCAGCGTTTATTACGACCTGCCGACCGAAAATGCGGTGCGAGCGTTCCAGAAAATTTTCAATTTAACGCCCGACGGCGTGGTTGGTAAGGCGACATGGTACAAAATCAAGCTCATATACAGCGGCATCAAGCAATTAAACGAGCTGATGAGCGAGGGCATCACGCCCGAGGAGGCCGAGCGATTCTACCCGCCGGAGCTGAAAGAGGGCGACAGCGGCACGGCGGTGGAACAGATGCAGGACTTACTGACGATCATTGCGTATTTTGACAATTCCATTCCCCTGCCCGCGATGAACGGCGTATTTGACGCACGGACGAAAAATTCGCTCATGGCCTTCCAGACGCAGTACGGACTGGAGCCGACGGGCGTACTCAACCGGCAAAGCGCGAATATGCTTCTTTCCGTTTACCGCGACACGCGGGCGATGGCGACGGAAAACGGGAAATCCGTAAGTCGTCTTATCTACCCCGGGCGGGCAATTCTCAGGGGACGCACAGGCGCGGATGTGGAAGATTTGCAATCGCTCATCAACCGCGCAGCGGCACAAAACGCATTTATCCCGCAGGTCGCGGAAGACGGGATCTTCGGCGAGGCAACGGAGAATGCCGTGAAGGCCGTGCAGGCGCACGAAGGGTTAGATGTGAACGGCGTCGTAGGGCCGCTGACGTGGCAGGCTTTGCTGCGGCTTAGCGGGCTTTCTCCGTAGTGACAAAATGAAAAAGCACGCAGGAATTTAAGCCTGCGTGCTTTTATTTTGCCCTAACTATTACTCTTTGCCGATAAAGATGTATTCGCGGATGAGGATGAGGATGCCGCAGAGGGTGAGGGCGGCACTGACGATGAACAGTGCTAAGATCCAGGAAGCGAACAGCGCGGTGCCGTAGCGGCCGAGGTTTGTCCTCCATCCCGTGAGCGTCTGCGCGTAAAGACCCGCGCCGACGAGCGTTGCACTGAGCGAGATGATGCCGAAAATGAGCAGGAACCAGCCGAAATGCATGCGCATGCTTTGGCGCTTCATCCGCTTTTCTGCGGCGCGCTGTTCCGCTTCTCTGTTGTTTTCGGCGGGGGCTGCGCTTTGCGGGGCTTCGTCAATATCCAATAATAAATAATCGGTCGTGACATGGAAAATGCGGCTTAGCTGAATAACCTTTTCGGTATCCGGCACGGCTTCACCCGTTTCCCAGCGGGAGACCGCCTGGCGCGAGATGTCGAGTTCGTTTGCGAGCTTTTCCTGCGACATGCCGGCGCGTTTGCGGCAAGCGGCGATTTTGGCTCCTATAGTCATACGGAAGACCTCCTTTTGCTGGGCTCATTTTATACGAAAACCGTGGGAAAAGCCACCATGTCAACTTGGAATTTCCGCAATTTTGAGTTGCGGCGGGCGATTTTCGGGGAATTTTGCAGACTTTTTAGGGGAGAGGCGTTATTTTGCTTCGTATTCCACGTACATATCGCGGACGTAGCGGGAGACGTTTTCATCGTAATCGGGATAGGTGTAGCCGTATTTTGCAGCGAAATTTTTAGCAGCATCTCGAAAGAGTTCGTGGCAGGTGAAAAGCGACCGCCATGTGTTTTCCACAGAATCCGTGCGATACGTGGAAAGAAGCGCTTGCCACTGCTCTGCGGGGAGATATTGATCGATGAATTTATAGTTTTTGCCGACGCTGAACGTGAAGCCGTATGCGCTGCCGACCTGCCACGAGAGCATGCGAAGAAGTTCATTGCGCATCATCGCAAGCAAGTCAATGGCGAATAACAATTCGCGGCGACAGAGGCCCTTGACAACATAGGGCGTGATGTTCCAGAACTCGTTGCAGCAGTCGTCAAAGCTGCGGGCGCTGGGCTTTTGAATGTGATATTCTTTGTCTGTAGGGGTGGGCTTTTCTTCGACGCGACCGTCTTTATCGAGCAAAATCTCGCGCAGGCCGTCGCCGTTTAAATAGTCTTCAAGCGCGGTGAGGGGCAAAATCGTGAGGTCGATCTTGTTGTAATCCGTGAAGAACATCAAGAAGCTGTACCCCTCCTCGACGGCGGGGAAAAGCTCCATGTCCTCGGGCTTTTGCATGATGAGGCGCTCGCCGAAGACATTTACCCATGTGTCGTCTTCGGTGTAGAGCGCGGGGTCATCGACAAAATAGGTGACATCGAAATCCTGAAAACGGTCTTTCGGGATGTTTTGATTTGTGCGCGAACCTTCCATGCCGACGACACGGATGTGCGCGTCGTTTTCGGCACGGGAGAGGATGAGATTCATCATTTCTTCGGGGGTTCTTTGGGTCATAGCGGGCTCCTTTTTATCGGTCTGCATCAAAAACGATCCGGACCGTTTTGTTGAAGTCTGTATGTTTTTATCAGTTGTCCGTGATCACAAATGATGAAGATCACCGATCTTCATCATTTGGAAAGTGATCCCAAAAGTTTTCAAATTCTGTGTTTGTGATGGTGCCGCTGCTGACTAAAATTTCGTACTGCTCGCCCTGCCAGATGTAACGTACCTCGGACGGGGTGTAGCCGTTGCGCATGTAGAATGCGCGGCGCAGGTGGCGCTGGGGCTCGTTTTCGGCGGTAGGGATGTCGAGCTCCAAGTCGGCGATGAAGCGGTTTTTCGGGTACAGCGTATGCATGAGCTTTAGCGCTTCGCTGCCGTAGCCGTGCTCGCGATACTGCTCATCAATGGCGAAATACAGAATGTGCGTGATGCCGCCGTAGGTGAGCAGGCTTGCAAAGCCGCAGAAGTTTTCGTCTTTGTCGTAGAAGCCGACGAAATCGTGGCCGTCGTGCCGCATGAGACCGCAAATGGGCGTGCGCTCGTTTGCGGGGAACGCGCGGACATAGAGGTTTTCGGTGCGGTGAAAATCTTTAGAGTGCTCCGTGATCTTTTCCATGTGGAGTGTGGACATATCAAGGTTCCTTTCGGTGTTTTTCGGCAGCAAGCTCCATGAGCTCGCGCTCGGTTTCGACATCGGCGAGGACGACGGGCATGCAATCGAGGACAGTCAGAATACGGGACTTGATGAATATGGCAGCGCCTCCCTTTTTCTTTGATTGTAGCGGAAAAAGCACAAAAATGTCAAGCAAAAAGCGCGTATTCTTTTGCTAACGCCTGAAATGCTTGTCATCAAAAGACATACGACAATAAAGAAATCGTGTGCGAAATGATTGCAAAGCAAAGGGATATGAAGATTCCGACAGAATTGATACCGAAATGTCCTGTTTGTGGAAAGCCTATGACGATGAATTTACGCTGTGATAACAGCTTCGTTCAAGATGAAGGATGGTATGAAGCGCATAGCCGTTACGAGCGTTTTATCCGTAACAACGCAAACAGCCGTGTTTTATTTTTGGAACTCGGCGTCGGTGCAAATACTCCCGTTATTATCAAATATCCGTTTTGGCAGATGACGAAAGTAAATAGTAAGGCAACTTATGCTTGTATCAATTACGGCGAAGCGTTCTGCCCGGCAGAAATTTCAGAACAGTCGATATGTATCAATGAGGATATTGGAAAAGTAATCGCCGAACTAAAGTAGTGAAAAGTCTGCAAATCTATTTTTTTAAACAAAACGGGAGTTGATATCGTGTTAGGTATCAGCTCCCGTTTTTCTTTATTCAACTGTTTTTGACCAAGTGGCAAGCTCTGTATTTGTATTTTCCACAGTCGGATTTTAATTAGATGTTTAGAACATTCTTATATAATTTAGGCAAAGTCAAACAGATTCAATCCTACCTCATCATTAAACTTTCTCTTAACTCTGCCATCAATCAGCGTGATTACCATCTCGCAAGTTGCGCTGACGATGGCTGTGTTTAGATGCCCGCCGAACACATTGCCTTCTGCATCTCCTGCACTCATATGAAGATGCGCATAGTATTCACTATCTTTGGTGGTGATTGTTCCAGTCAGCGAAACGATTTCATAATTACCCTTGAATTCATTCGCATAATACTTCTTTTCTTCTACCTTGAAAACACCAACTGTAAAATTTCCGACAGCACCGAGTGCATTCACAGTTGCTAAGGCGATATTTTCTTTTAAAGCAATCAATTTCAACTGCTCCTGAATTTCTTCTCCTTTATCAATTCGCGCAATAATCTGATTGTCAAATCTTCTGTATTCCATATGTGTTTCCTCCTGCACTTTTTCATGTATGAAGCTTTACTTAAGTATATTATACTCATCATCATTTACGCTTTCAAGCCATTCGTTTGAATAATTTTCGCCTGGGACTTCAATCGCAAGATGTGAAAACCAACTGTCGGCTGTTGCTCCGTGCCAATGCTTATGTATGCGGCATGATATTTCCTTTTTGGGGGAAATTAATATAACCGTCTTCAACCAATATGATAATGGAGGCACACTCCACAAGGAAGTGTGCCTCCAAATTCGTTTACAGGATTTTCTTAACCCCGGGGATTTTCTTCAGGAGCCACGTTAGAATGAACGAGACAAAGAAAATGCCGAGGGTCAGGCTGATCAAAACAAACGGACTGCCTGCGCCGTAGGGGTGGATCTTCGTGTGCTTTAAGATGCCGCGCACGAAAATCATATGGATAAGATAAATGCCGAACGAGCATTTATCAATCTCCAAAACGAACTTGCCGAAAACGCCGGGAGATTTTTCTTTTCGCGGTGCGCCGGTTTTGTCTGCCGCGCAGCCAAACAGCGTGAACACGCCGATGGACTGGAGAATGACAAAAATGGAAGAATAGCCGTAGAACACGCCTGCGGCCTTTACGGTGCCGTTTTCTTTCAGCACGGTGAACAGAACGACCGCCGCTGTGCCGATGAGGAGAAACAGCAGGCCAAGCCCGCGATTCACGCGCCACACGCCCTGCCGCAATGCGTAGCCGCAGAAGAGGTAGAACGGGTAAATGGCGGAAACGCAGATATAAAACCCGACGGAGATGCCGAACGTTTTTAAAACGGGCACAAGCGACAGGAAGATGACGTAGACAATCATGAGGTAGCGCAGCTCCCCTGCCGTGCTGTTCGACGCGATTTTGTGGTAGAACGGCAAAAGAAGATAGATGCCGATCATGAGGTAAAGATACCAGACGTGCGACCACGAGGTGCCGGAGAAAATCTCATAAAAACCCGAAAGCAGCGTTTCGGCATTGACGGGCTCGTGATTGACGAGGATCTCCAATGCGCGGAACAGAAGACAGAACACGACGAGCGCGATGAGCATGCGCGGAATGTACTTTGTAAGGCATTTTTTCACCGTGACGGAACGCTCCGGGTTTAAAAGCAGCGCACCCGAAACCATTAAAAAGCACGGCACCGCCCACATCATGTTGTTGACGACGATGTTGGAAAGGAGGGCTTGCGTGGCAGATGCTTCCTCCGGGAAAAGAGACACGGCACAGAACACCGTATGCAGAAGCACGATGGCAAGGCACGCCGCAGCGCGCAGATAAGAGAACGAATGGACACGAAAGGTGTTTGCGGAAGTCCCTGCTTCCGCTCTCATGTGGCGGCTCATCCGTTGAACAGCGCGCCCGTTTTCATTTTATTGTACATGGGGTAAATTTCCTTTCCGATTTAGGATCTGATGCAATTTATCCGTGCAAATTTATTGCAAACGTTATCTTCTGCGGCTCCAGGTGTCGGGGCTGAGGAGGAGCAGGAGAGGGAAAATCTCGAGTCTGCCGAGGAGCATGTCGAGCGAAAGGATAATCTTCGAGAGATCGCTGTAAATGCTGAAATTTTGTGTGGCGCCGACAAGCTCAAAGCCGGGGCCGATGTTGTTGAAGCAGGACGCGACGGCGGAGAAATTGGTACCGATGGAAAAGCCGTCCACCGAGATGATGGCGAAGCTGAGCACGAGGATGACGCAGTAAATGGCGAGATAGGCGTTGACGTTGTCGCAGACCTCTTCGCTGACGGCGCGGCCGTCCATATAAACGGGCTGCACGCGGCGCGGGTGGAGCGCCTTGCGGATGGTGCGGCGAATGCTCTTCATCAGGAGCAAAACACGGGAGACCTTGAGACCGCCGCCCGTGCTGCCTGCGCTGGCGCCGATGAACATGAGCGAAAGCAGGATTGCTTTGGAAAACGCCGGCCACTGCTCGAAATCGACCGTGCCGTAGCCCGTTGTGGTCATGATGCTGACGACCTGAAACGCCGCGTGGTGCACGGACTCGTAGACCGTATTGTACATGCAGCTGATATTGATGGCGATGAGAACGATGGAGCTTGCGGCGATGCCGAAATACAGGCGAAGCTCCTCGTTTTTGAACACCGCTTTGAACTTGCGGAGCAAGAGCATGTAATAAAGGCTGAAGTTCACGCCGAAGAGGAACATGAACACGGTGACGACGGTTTGCAGGAAGTAGCTGTATCCGCCCATGCTGCTGTTTTTAATGGCAAAGCCGCCGGTACCGGCCGTGCCGAACGCGATGCAGAAGCTGTCGAACACGGGCATACCGCCGAGCAAAAGACACACAATGCACAGCGCGGTAAGCAAAATGTAGATTCCGTATAAAATCATAGCGGTTTGGCGCAGGTGCGGCGTTAATTTATCGACGCTCGGTCCGGGGCTTTCCGCACGCATGAGGTAAATGCCGGTGCCGCCGTTTTTGCGCGCGCCGGGCACGACTGCCAAGAGGAACACGAGCACGCCCATACCGCCGAGCCAATGGCTGAAGCTGCGCCAGAAAAGGTTGCAGCGCGAGAGCGCTTCGACATCCGTCAGGATAGACGCGCCGGTCGTTGTAAAGCCGGAGACCATCTCAAAAAACGCATCGACGTAGCTCGGGATCTGACCGCTTAAAAAGAACGGCAGTGCGCCGAACGCGGACATAAAAATCCACGAAAGACCCGTTGCGGCAAAGCCTTCCTGCGCGGAAAACATGCGGTTGCCGCCGCGGCTGAACAGCAAAAGCGCGCTGCCGACGAGCAGAATGAGACACAGCGACTCGATGTAGGCGAGTATATTTCTCGGCTCGTGATCGATGACGGCGATGAGCAGCGGGAAAAGCTGAAAAATGCCCGTGATGAGCAAAATCAAACCGACGGTGCGGCTGATACTTTTAACATTCATTGTGCAGCCGCTCCTTTACACAAAAATGTCGTTGAACTGCAAAACCGGCTGCTCACGCGTGGTAACGACGATGACGGTATCGCCGAGCTGATAGTACGATTCGCCGTCCGGAATGACCGTGTTGCCGTGGTGTGTGATGCAGGAGATCAGAATATTTTTCTTTAAGCGCAGACGCAGGTTTTTCAGCGGCTCGCCGATATACTTCGACTGCTTATTGACGATGAACTCCAGCGCTTCGGCACGGCCGTCTGCAATGCGGTGCAGCGTGACGGCGGCACCAGTTTGGTGCTGCATGGCGCGCACATACTGCACGATGTTCGCGCTGCACAGCTCCTTCGGGCTGACGACGCTGCCGATGGGGAGCGTTTCCACCATGCCGGTCGTCATGATGCGATTGACCTTTGTGACAATGTGCGGCACGCCCTTTGCGTTGCCGACCATGGAGGTGATGATGTTCTGTTCATCGATGCCGGTGAGCGTGACAAGAGCGTCCGTTTCGTTGAGACCCTCCGCCTCCAGAATTTCCTGATTGGCGCCGTCTGCGCAGATGATCGCCGCCTCCGGCAACATTTGTGCGAGCTGTTCACTGCGCTGGGGGTTGTTTTCGATGATCTTGACACGGACGTCCGCGCCGATGAGCATTTGCGCGAGGTAATAGCTGACGCGGCCGCCGCCGATGAGCATGGCGTGGCGGATCTTTTTCTGCGTGATGCCGAGGCGCTTCATGAGGTAGGAAAGCACCGTGACCGGCGCGGTGACGTAGATGTGGTCGCCGCGGCGCAGCATGGTATCACCGGACGGAATGAGTGCGTGGCCGTCACGGATGACGGCGCAGACGAGCACCTTGCAGCCCAGCACGTGCGGCAGGTGATTTAAAATGACGTTTTCGAGCGGGCTGCGCTCCAAAACGCGCAGCTCGACAATCTCTACACGGCCTTTTGCGAATGTTTCGCGCTTTAAGAAGCCCGGTAATTGCAGAAGACGGAAAATCTCCTTTGCCGCCTCGCGCTCCGGGTTGATGATGAGCGAAAGGCCGAACTCGCCGCGCATCATGTAGAGCTGTTCTCTGTATTCAGGGCTGCGCACACGCGCGATGGTGTGCAGCGTGGGGTTCATTTTTCTTGCTGTAAGACAGCACAGCAGGTTGATTTCATCGGCGCTTGTGGCGGCGATGAGCACTTCTGCCTGCTGTACCTTCGCTTCGTTCAGCGTGGCCATGGTGGCGCAGTTGCCCACCACGGTCATGACGTCGAACTGCTGCATATCCCGTTCCAAAACCGCCCGATTGGAATCGATGGTCACAAGGTCGTGACCCTCCTGTGAGAGCAGACGCGTAAGCGCAAGACCCACTTTTCCGTCACCGGCAATAATGATCCTCATTTCTTTTTCCTTTCTCGAACCGCTTTCGGTATATCCCGAACCAAAAACTTTCTAAACACGTAATACTCCGCCCGGGACGACACGTTTCCCCTTTGTATCGCCATGGGCATACATGGATAGTATACACCCAAAGCGGTATATTGTACAGTGGCATTTTGTCCGTTTTTACGGGGCGGCTTTCGGCGAGTTTGTAGAAAGTCTGCGGGAAGATGAAATCCACGTAAAAGCGCAGCCGGTGTGTTAAATACACGGCTGCGCTTTTTACTATCGGTAATATTTTTTGTCCGGGCGCGTGAGGGGGTGCTCGTAACGGTAAAAAAGATGCGGGGCTTCGCCGCACTGCACGACGCGAGATGTGCCGTCGCGCGTAAAGCCGGCGGCTTCAAAGAATTCGCGGGCGCGGCGGTTTCCGGCGGGCAGCCAGACCTTGCAGATCTTAAAACCGCTGATGTAGAGGATGGCGAGGGCGTCCTCTACAAAAGCGCGACCAATACCGCTGTGCTGCGCTTTCGGAAGGACGCACAGCGAGAAAATTTCCGCGCAGTAGGGGGTGTCGGCATCACGGCAGGCGTAACGGCAGCAAAAGCCGACGACTTCGCCGTTTTGCTCTGCGGCCATGATGTACTCGAACCCGATCTTTTTATCTTCGAGCAGTTTGTTCGGGTCAAAAAGCGCCGGAACATCTTCGGTCAGCGTTGTGCGCGCGATATGTTTGAAGGCGGGCAGGTCTTCCCAATCGGCGGGACGGAGCGTAAAGCTTTGCATAAAATCACCTCGGCTTGACTACGAACGAGGCCGACGGATTTTACGGCTTCTTCCCCATAAATCTTTGCGGCAGCGCACCGAAATTTACGGTTTGCACGGCGGCGATGATCTCCTCTTTCCGTGATAAAAGGCTTGCGTCATCTATGCGCACGTCGTTTAAATCGTACGGGCCGTTGCGGAAGTGGCCGACGACCGCGCCGTGGAACACGCCGTCGATGAGAAGATATTGCAGTGGGTCACAGTCATACGGCAAACCCTCTGTGAGGGATTTTGCAAGCGATTTTAACGCCGGCTCGAACGCTTTATAGAGCGGGTCATTGCGGTGGAGCGCATAGACGCTGTGAAATTCGGGCGCGGTGTAGGTTTTGAGCGTTTCTGCGTCTTCTTTTAGGAGATAGCCGCCGTCGGACTCGACCAAAACGTCTTCGGACACGAGCCCGGCTATCGCGAGCTTGATCTCTTTTTCGGGCAATTTGTAAAACGATTTCGCCATGGCGGGCGTGAACCACACAAAGCGGTGCGCAAAACGGCGGAGGACGGTTTTGAGGGCTTCCGTTTTGGTATAGCGTTCGAGGCTAAAATCGGAAAAAAATTCGCCGAAGCGATACCAGCCGCGATCCCACTCGCCGTCGTACTGGTCTTTGTAGATGAGAAATGCCTCCTGCAAGCGGTGCAGGGCGGGCGTGATCTCCTTGACGAGCAGTCCGCTTTCCTCTTTCAGCTGCCCGATGGTGTACGGGCCGGACATTTCGATGCGCTCTAACAGCATTTGCTGCGTCATCGTCGCGTTTTTGAGCGGCTTGCGGTACAGCGCTGCGAAAAGCTCGAGGTCTTCGGGCAAGATCCAGCCGAGGTTGCCGCCCGCAAAGCGCCCTTTGATGAGTTCACGGCGGAACTGGCGGCTTTTATTATAGGCGAGGTCGTCGAAATCCGCGCGGAACGAAAGCGTGGGCGGTTGCCCAAAGCCGTTCCAGTAGACGTTCTGCCCGGGCTGAAGATCGCGGTACAATGCGTCGTATTCGGTTTCATTCGCCGGGGTGAGGAGATGCTGGCGCTCCATGCGCAGGGCGCGTATTTTTTCATCGTACATTACGGTTTTCCTTTCGTTTCCGCGCGCCATATTCGGCACTGTTCCACGCGTGCGCCGTGCGGCGTATCGCCCTGCTCGGGATCGCATGTATAGCTCCATAACAACTCACAGGGCAGTTCCGGACATTCTCCGCAGTGGTAAAAGCCTTTTTCCTGACAGCACTGCGCCACAGGGCAGGCTCCGTGGAACGGGTGTCCGTTTGTCTCTATACAGCCGCCGCACCCGCAGGGCTCTTTATACGTACAGGTCGTGCAATGCAGTCCGCATCTTGAATCGATCATGTGTGTTCCTCCTAAATTATGATATTCAGATCGTAACACACAGAATATGACAGCGGGGTGTCATGTTTTATAGCGCTTTTTCATTTTTTTGATCGCAGAACGCATTTTCTTTACCATTTCGGGCGGGGCTGTCACCTGCACGTCGACGCCGAAGCTCAAAAGCCAACGCAGGGCGTCCTCCGGGGTAGAAAATCCCCATTCGGTGTAGAGCTTGCCGTCTTCCCGCGTGATGAACGACGCGGGGCCGTATTCTTCCACAAGGCGGTATTTTACGGCGGGCTCGTAAACGGCCGTGACAATGTAATCATCCGTCATGCTTTCGGTGCGGCTGCGGTTCGGCTCTTTTTCAGGCGGGACTTCACGCGGGGTGAAAAATTCATCGGTCACGTTTAAATTCCACAGGCGGCGGAGCTTATAGAGGCGGAAATCCTCGCGTGCGGGGCAAAAGCCGAAAACGTACCAGTCCCCCCAGCGGAACATGACGCGATAGGGCTCGACAAGCTTATCCGCCTCCCCTTTGGCGTAATAATAGTGAAACACGATGCGGCGCGTCTCTTTTACGGCGCGGCGGATCGTCTCGATCTTCTCCGCCAAGTCGTTTTTGTAGAACGACGCGAGATCGATCTCCATGTCCCGTGGTATATCGGTATCTGCGCCGAGCTTTGCGGCGAGCAGGTCGGATGCAGGGGCTTTGGAAACGCTGTCGAGCGAGCGCAGCCCTGTGAGGACGGCGGAAAGCTCCTGCCGCGTGAGCACGGCGGCATCGAGCGAAAAGCCTTCCATGATGGAAATACCGCCGCCCGCGCCCTGTTTGGTAAGGAGCGGGATGCCGGCTTTGCAGATGTCTTCGATATCACGGTTGATGGTGCGGCGCGACACGCCGAATTTTTCCGCGAGATACGGCGCGGTAACAGTGCCTTTTTGCTGAATGGTCGTAATGATGCCGATGAGGCGGTCGGTTTTCAAATTAAAGCCCCCTTTTATCCACAGTATAGCACACCTATGTGGAAAACAAAATGAAAAACTTGCAATGCAAACGAAAATGTGGTATAGTACCTTAGAAATCAACAGGAACACGCCGTCTGCCACCGGGTAGGCGGAAGAACGTGCCCACAGAAAACCGATAGGTCTGCGCTTTTAAAGTGCTCAGCAGGTTTTCTGCGGGCACGTTTTGTTTTGGAGGGACTATGCGCAAATATCTTCGTTTTGTTTCCCAGAGCGTTTTGGGCATGCTGGGGCTTTCCGTCTACATTTTGGCGGACACATTTTTCATTGCAAATTACATCGGTGCGGACGGGTTGGCGTCTTTAAACCTCGCGCTGCCGATCTACGGTATCATCAACGGCACGGGGCTGCTCATCGGCATTGGCGGCGGTGTGCGGTACACGCTGCGGCACACGCGCGGCGACGAAAACGCAGACAGCGTATTTACGGCAAGCTTACTGATGGGCGCTGTTTTGTCGTTCATTTATGTGCTGTGCGGCGTGTTCGGGGCGGAGCATCTGGCAAGATTGCTTGGCGCTTCCGGCACGGTTTTACAGCCGACAACCGTCTATTTGAAGGTTTGCTGCCTGTTTTCGCCGTTTTTTATTTTGAATAACATCTTAACGGCGTTCACGCGCAACGACGATGCGCCCGGGCGCGCGATGGCGGCGATGCTGACGGGTTCTTTTGCGAATATTGTGATGGATTGGTACATGGTGTGCGTCTTGAACGCTGGTATGCTGGGTGCGGTGCTTGCGACCGGCATGTCGCCGATTTTCGGCGTAGCGATCTGCCTGACGCGAAAGCGCGGGTATCACATCGGGAAGCACCGCATTTTTGAGGAAATTCCGAAAATTTCTGCGGCGGGTTTTTCCGCGTTCATCGGAGAGTTTTCTTCGACGGTCGTTATTTTGATATTTAACTATCTGCTATTATCACTTGCGGACAGCACGGGTGTTGCGGCTTACGGCATCGTTGCAAACGTGGCGCTTGTGGCAACGGCGGTGTTGACCGGCGCGGCGCAAGGCGTGCAGCCGCTGATCAGCATTGCGTTTGCGGAACAGGACCGCAGAACACTTACAAAGCAGACGCGGCGCGGCGTTGTGACGGCGGTTTTACTGGGCGCGCTGTTTACCGTGGGCGCTTTGCTCTTCCCGCAGCAGGTGACGGCGGTATTCAGCAAGGGCAGCGCGGAGCTGACGGCGCTTGCCGTGCCGGGCCTGATGCTGTACTTCTTAAACTATCTTGTGAGCGGCGTGAATCTGCTGCTTATCGCGCGGTTTGCGGCGGCGGAGCGCAGCCGGGACGCGGCTGTTTTATCTCTTTTGCGCGGCGTGATCTTAGTTGTGCCGTGTGCGGTGGTGCTTGCAAATATATTCGGGCTGACGGGCTTGTGGCTCGCCGTGCCGACGGCGGAGGTGCTTTCTCTGCTTTGCGGGCTTTATCTTTTATACCGCGAAAAGAAAAGCGAAAAAACAGCTTTGCAGGCAGCATAAAACGCGGTATAATCTTTTAAAAGACGACGATTTGGGACAAAAGGAGACCGACATGCACATTCCGAAAAGCGACACGCAGCACACCGAAATTCTGACATTTGAAGAAGCGCAGAAGCACCGCGAAGAAAGCGCCGTTTACGACCGCGAAAAATGGCTTTATATCCCGGATTTTTACTCCGAATACCGTTACATACTGGGTACCGCCGGCAAAAAGCCGCTCATTACCATCGGCATCAACCCCTCAACGGCGGAGCCGGACAACCTCGACAACACACTGAAATCCGTAGAGCGCATTGCGCTTTTTAACGGGTTTGACTCGTTTATCATGTTCAACGTCTACGCGCAGCGTGCGACGAACCCCGACCATATGGATAAGGCGTTTAACCGTGCGCTGCACGAGGAAAACATGAACGCATTCCGCTGGGTGCTTTCGCGCAGCGGCGGAGAGCCCGGCATTTGGGCGGCATGGGGCACGATTGTGGAAAAGCGCGATTATCTCAAAACCTGCCTTGCGGACATGACGGCCATCGGCAACGCATTCCATGCAAAGTGGTATCAGGCAGGCAAACCCTCTAAAAAAGGACACCCGCACCACCCGCTGTATCTGCGAAAGGACTCGAAATTGGAGGACTTTGACATGGCGGCATATTTGAAGGCGCTTTAAAAAAACTTGAAAATTTAATTTTGACTATAAAAAACGCTCCTCACGGTTCGTAGATCAGGTGGAAGCCGAAAACGGCAAGCCTAAACGAACTTTGAAGGAGCTTTTTTTATGAAAACTTTTATCCCGCACGTGTATTTTTCCGCACCCGAAGACACCGTAGGCGACCTTGTGAACCAGATCCGCCGCGAGAGCGAGATCCCCGGCACGGCAAAACCGAAGCCGGAAATGAAGGACAGCGGCAAGAAATCCATCATTCCAAAAACGGTCGTTTCCGCTGCGAAAAGCGAGCTTGACCGCGTTTATGACCTGCTGACAAGCGGCGAAGACCTGCAGATGAACCCGGACGGCACGCTGAGCCCCGCCTCTGCCCCGAAAAAGCGCGCAAAGCCCGCGCCGGGCAGCGAGCCGAAAGCGCCGGTGAAGACGAAAAAGGAGATCATTCCGCACACGGTGGTCTCCGCGCCCGAAAAGGACACCGTGGGCGACCTTATCGAGCAGCTGCACAAGGAGCCTGAGCCGCTTCCGGAAGAACCGCCCGAGGAAAAGGCAGAAACGCCGGAGAAGACCGACGGCAAGAAATCCATTATTCCGAAGACGATCGTTTCCGCGCCCGTGCAGCAGTGGTACAAGACGAACAAGGCGCTTTATAACGCGGAGGTCGCCGCCATGCGCAAGGAATTCAACGACCCGAACATGCAGCCGCATTTTATGTCAGACGGCCGCATGTACTGGCTTGTGAAGACCCGCCCGAACCTCGGCCGCGGCTTTAACACCATGACATACACAATGAAGCTTGTCTACGACCCCGACCACCCGAAGGTGCGCTATTCTTCCTCCGTGAAGCCGTATCTTGTTTCGCCGACGCTCGGCGAATTGCAGAAAATCGTCAACATGCTGCCGCACATTCCGCTGGACGCGGACGGCAAAAAACTCATCCCGCACACGCTGACGGACAACCGCGGCGAGCGCTATATTTGCTCCAGCGACGTGGCGGACGTACATGCGGAGGACACCTGCACCACGAGCGCCGTGACCTCCTTCCGCTTTGCCTACCGCTGGCTGATGGTGTTTGAGCTTGCCATCCGCAAGCCGGAAGCATGGAAGGATTTTCAGGCGCATGGGAAGATTTAACGGAGGCTTTTTCATGAAACTCTTTTCGACCCCGCCGGTGCTTTCCGGCAAGAAAAACAAGAAGCGCAAAAAGCTTTTGAAGGCGCAGCGCAAGGCGTTAAAGCGCGCCGACCACCCGTTTGAATCCGATAAAGCTGCCGACTGCCGCGGCGTAGTGCTTTCAAACCGCGCGTATCTCTCTGTTCTGAGCGAGGTGTATTCACGCGACCCGTTGGAGACGGGCGGCATTTTCTTCGGCAACGTGAAAAACGGCGTGTGGTATGTGGCGGAAGCGAGTGACCCCGGCGTTTACACCCTTCACACGCACGCTCATCACGAGATGGATAATAACTACCACAACCACATTTACCCGGTGCTTTCGCGCTTATATCGGCACGGGCTGTGCCTTTTGGGGCTTTGGCACCGCCACCCCGGCTCGCTCGACACGTTTTCAAGCGACGACGACCGCACAAATCACAGCTTTGCCGAGGTCATCGGAAACGGTGCGGTTTCGATGCTCGTCAATCTCGACCCCACTGCGCGCCTGACATGCTATTACCTCAGTAAAAACGGCGAATATCGCACCGTGCCGGTCATGGTCGGCGACAAATACTTTGCGGGTACCGGCTTTTTGGAGCTGACAACACCCGAAGCGCTTTTAAAGAACAAAGACCGCCTGCAAGCTGAAATTTTTGACCCCGAGGAGGCTTAACTGTGGAAAAAATCATCATCACACGCCGTGAGCTTATCAGACAAATTCCGGCTGATCTATCCGAACACGACAGAACCGTGTCACTTTTAAACGCACTTTCCGAGCGCCTGCCGGAAAATACGGAAAAAGAGGACGTTGACTTACAGTCCGGCGACTTTGACGAGGCGTTTCGTTTGCTAAACGCGTTTGACCCCCGCACGTACGGCACCGTGCAGCTCGGCGAGAGCCTGCGCGAGGAGCAGACGGATACGGCAAAGGAGCACGTGGGCGTGCTGGGACTTTCCGACACGGCTTTGCCCGGCAATGATTATGTAGGTGAAGTGACCGGCGCGGGCAGCGCAGACACCGGCTACTACTACCTTTTGGCTACCGATGAGACCTATGCCGATACGTTCAAAAATCCCGACCACACCACCCGCGGTTTGATCGTATCGGGTACTGCATACACGGCACTTTTGAGTGAAAACGTGGTGCTGACGGGCTACGATTACTTTGGCACCTATAAGGACGGCGGCTGGCTTTTCAACCGTTGCGACGAAGCGAAAAGCACGCTGACGGTGGACAGCTTTACGCTCATCCACGACCTTTTCAGTCGCAACACGGGCCTGTTTGAATCTGCCGAGATGCTGAAAAAGTTCGCCGTCATCATCGGCTGCGGCTCTGTGGGTGCACGCGCCGCTTTGGAACTGGCCCGCGCCGGTGTGGGCAGATTTCTGCTCATCGACGATGACATTTTAAAGCCGCACAACATCTGCCGCCACACGCACGGTATGCGCGACCTCGGCCGCTTTAAGGCTGACCTTCTGCGCGAGGATATTCTGAACATTGACCCCGCAGCCGAAGTGACGGCTTTCCGCGGCAAGCTGGAAAACGTGCCGCTTTCTCTCTTTGAAAATCTCGGCAAGAACGGCATTGTCTTTGCGACGGCAGATGACAGAAACGCGAATGCGCTTGCAAATGCGCTCTCCAACACACTCGGCGTGCCGTTTATTGCCGTAGGCTGCTGGGCGCGCGCCCATGCGGGCGAGGTGTTCTACCATATCCCAAACCGCGGCATGAGAACCTACGGCGAGACCTTCTCCGCGCTTTTAAAGGACGCCCCGGCGCGCGACTCGCACGGCGATTATTTTGGCGAAGCAGATGCCCGCGAACGCCTCCATTTTGAGCCCGGCACCTCTACGGACATCGGCTTTGTGACGCTGGTCGGCGTGAAATTCGCGCTTGACCTTTTGAACCTTGAAAGCGAAGCCTATACCCCGCGCGTTTTGAACGACTACACGCCGTACACGCTCATCTGCAACACAAACCGCCCGGAGATTGGCGGTGAAAACGCGAAGATCTTCCCGTACCCGCTGTACATCAGCCGCTCCATTCGCCCGGCGGGTGAAGCATGACGGACACGGACGCGCTCACGGTTTACCTGCGGCAGCTTGAGCGCATAAAAGACGACTGGGACGACCGCAAATACGCGGAAATCGAAAAAGACTGTCTTTTGCCGCTTTGGCAGCTCTGCCGCCGTATGCAGGAGACCGAGCAGGACATTTACGCGTTCATCTTCGGCGCAGAGCACGAACTTGCACACATAGACACCGACATTTATTCTTGAAAGAAGGCATCGTTATGGCAAACGGAAGCGTTGTAGTACACGACATTGATTCCCTTGAAAAATTCGGCATGGAACTTGCGGCGCGCAGCGCGGAGCTGGAATCGCTTTATAATGCGCTTACGGTAAGCTGCGCGGCACAGGAAACAAACTGGCACGACCCGCAGTACGACCTCTTGCACGAGCGCGTAGAGCTGTACGCCGGTGAAGCCCGCGCACAGCTGCTTGCGCTGAACGGCGCGGTACAGTATATTTCCGTGCTGGCCGCAAAGCTGCGCGCTTTGTGATATGAGCGACGTAAACGTATTGCTCTGCGCGGTGGACAGCGCTATGAATACGCTTGCGGCCTTTGACCGCGACCGCGCCGATGTGACCGCCCGCGTTTCGTTCGCGCTGGGCTCCGTGTTGGCACGCGTGGCGCTGGAAACCGAGCAGTGCCGCCGTGCGTTTGCAGACGCAGAAGCTACTTCCTATACGGACGAAGAAACCGGCAATACGGCAGAAAACCCGGAGGCCGCCCGCCTGCGCGCCAAACTGGACGCCTTGGAGGCCCTGAATGAGCGCTGCATTTTAGCCGGCGGTGCGCTTTCCGCTGCATGGGCACAGGAAAGCCGTCAATCCGAAACGCACGTAAGTGATGCGCTGCACCGCTGCGGCGTTTATCTGAAAAAGCTGAACCGCATTGCACTTTCACCCGACCCCGGCAGCATAACAGTTTCAAACCACGGTGACGCGCCCGTTTTCGTCTGCATTGTGGACAGCGCACTGTACCCCGAAACTGCCGAGCACATCCGCGTGGCGCAGGACATCGGCTTTCCGGATATACTGACGCTGGACCGCGGCGGCGCGGCAGAGCGCAGAAAGGCCTCCCTTGCGCCGATCAAGGCGAGCCGCATCTGGGACCGCGACGAATACCCCTGCGCGTGCTTTAAAGAGGGCGGCGCAGGTGCGCACGTGATGTACGTTGCGGGCACGGATAACCGCGGCGCAGGCTCTTACATGGGCTGGCAGATGCGCGGCCTGCCCGACGACGCAAAAGTGCGCGTGCGCGTGATATAAGGAGAAAACTATGACCCCGAACACTAAGATTTTCACAGACCTTTTAAGAGAAAGCCGCGCATTTCTTACCGTTTCGGCGGCGGAATACGGCGCGGGCCATAACGCCGCAGAAGCGTTTCGCATTCTGCCGGATTCCATGCTCGGCGTCCTTGTTCGCCACTGCGAAACGGTCTCCTGTGCAGGCGGCCTGCTGCATCTTTACGGCGGGGGACAGCTTTTCGCCCGCAACATAAAAGACAACAAGCCGTTTTCTGAGTTGCTTTTCCTCGGCGACCTTGCAGACGGCGGCCTTTTCGCCGTCTCCCGCATCGATACTGCGATTGCAAAGCGCGGCGAGATGCTGTTTCTCTCCCCGGGCGCACTGAACTTTGAGCCTATGGGGATTGACACGGCGGAGTTCATCCGCTGGGCGCTCGAAAGCCGCGAAGAGACGCTGAAAGGCGTTTGGCTGACAGGAGAGATTTTATCGCCCCGCGCGCTCAAAAAGCACATCACCGCAAAGCTTGACCTTTTAGACCGCCTTGACATGCTGAAAACGGAGGGAGACGCATGAAATTCTTTCCAAAATCCGCAGACGGCTTTCTTTCTGCCATGATGATGGCGGAAAACGCGCTTCTGCGTGATTTTTCACTGAGCTGCTCTGCTTCGCTTTTTGGTGCAGAGCCCATGGAAAGCGCCAAAAAAGCCGTGAAAAGCTGCATGACGCTTTCATCGTTTCCGTGTGCGCAAATGCTGAAAACAAACACGCGCTACGTGCACGACTTTGCAAAGCGAACGCTGACCGTGACGGTCAACGCGCGGTACATGAGCACCGGCAAAGAGGTGAACGACCTGCGGTGCATTGCGGCGGATATTGCGGAAAGCATAAAGCGCAGCCTGCCGGAAAACGCCGACTTCTTTCAGGTGATTGCGGCTTACCAAAGCTGGCTGAAACGCTTTTTTGTCTATAAAAAGACCGGTGCTACGCGTGACCACGCCGCTGTGGGGCTCTTGCAGACGCGGCAGGGCGTGTGCCAGGCAATCGCCGCGCTTTCCATGGTGATTTTGCCGCACCTTGGCATTTTGGCGCGGTACGTTTGCGGCGAAGGCTACTCCGGCACAGTTTGGGGCCCGCACGCGTGGAACGCGGTATGGGCACCGAACGGCACATGGCACCAGGTCGATTTCACATTCGGCCTGCACCGCAAAACGACGCCGAACACGTTTACGCCGCCAGATGATCTTCCCTTTCGCGAGCTGCACCGCTGGGACGAAGTAGCGCAAAGCCCCGCGCTGTTTCAAAACGTGCAGACCCTCGAAAACCGCCTGCAAGCTAAGACCGTTTTGCTGTTCGCAAACAACCCGTTCAAAGCCGAGATCGGCGGCGTCCCGATGCTGTTTGACGAACCTGTGCTGCAAAACGGCTGCGTGCGCCTTTTGCCGCTCCTCACTCTGCTCGGCGGCGGGTGCGAGCTGCTCAAAGACACGCTGCACATTGTGCTCGGCGGAAAAACGCACCGCATTCCGTGCGGCACGCCGATTTCAAACGGCTTTGTGCCGATAAACGAGATCTTAGCGCAAAGCGGCTTTTGCACCGCAGAACAGCGCGGCGGGGTGGTTGTGGTGAAGCTTAAACCATGACCGCCCTATTTTTTCAGTAATCTTTTTACGTTCATCAAGGTCAAAGCGAGATCTTCTTCGCTTAATTGCTCCAGTGCGTCCAAAAGCTCGCGGTTTACGCGCGGGTTTAGCGCCCCGGCGTTAAAAAATTCGATCGGCGTAATGCCGAAATACTCGCAAATCGCCAAAAATTCCGTCATAGAGGGCAGCGTTTTGCCGGAAGAAATATTGTTGATATACCCGCGGCTGTGCCCCAGATCGTAACTCATTTTGTACTCCGAAACACCCTTTTGCAGCCGCAACTGCGTGATGCGTTCACGAATAAATTCTATATCCATACGGACAACTCCTTTCCCGTATAGAATAGAACAAAAAGATTTCCACACATGCGTTTTAAAAATGTTAAAACAGATTGACACGCACTCTTTAAAATGTTATTATAGCTTTGAAAAGGTTGAATTTACATAAAACGACATTTTCAAAACTATATTTGAGGAGAAGGAACGCATCATGAAAAGATTTATCGTACTGTTCTCGGCCGTTATCTTATGTTTAACCTTGGCCGGGTGCAGCGGAAGCCAGTACAAAAAAGCAACCGAGCTTTATGAGCAGGGAAACTACGCGGAAGCCGGAGAGATTTTCTCAAAGCTCGGCAATTATGAGGACAGCGCAGACAAGGCAAACGAATGCAAGTATCAGGAGGCCTCCGCCTTGATGCAAAACAGCGACTACGACGACGCCAAAGCACTCTTCTCCGCGCTTGGTGATTACGGCGACAGCGCGGACAAAGTGAAATTCTGCGATTATAAAAAGGCAGAAAAATTGCTTGCAGATGATGATTATGCTGCGGCAAAAGCAATTTTTAGTGCTCTTGGCAGTTACGAAAACAGCGCAGACCAAGTAAAAGAATGTGATTATGAAAAAGCGGATGCGCTTTTCAAAGATAAAAACTATGAAGATGCACTGGCTATCTATGAAACTATCGCCGATTATAAGGATGCACAGGACAGAATTGACACGGCTACATCTAAAATTCTCTACAAAACATACGGAGATGTAATCGATCTTCTAAACGAAGGCGCTTGGTTCTTTAACGGTGGTTCCGATCATATTGTGACCCGTTTGCTGTTCAGTTATGAAACTGCAACAATCACAACCATTACATTCGACGGAAACGGTCGTCACGACGGCTCAAACAACTTCTATGCTTATACATTGGATGACAAAGAAATCACCATCAAAAACAAAGGCTCTGTCTATCGCGTTATACCCTACTCTGTCAAAGATGGAAAACTGAAATTGGGCGAAGGTGATTATTTCACCCCGGATGAAGTTGATGCCGGTTTGCAAGGGTACTGGAGCTTGAAAGAAAAAAGTTCATCCACTAATAAAGGTAGTGAAGATATTTATTACTTTAATAATGGTAAATTGACTTATGAATATGCTGCCGAATCTTTCTGGAGCGCAGATGAATATTTCTATTATGGCCCATATAGCGGTACATACAAAATTACAAGCGATGGTATATCTGCTACAACAAATAATACAGACATCATCCGTGATCGGATGTTTGGTTTTAATATCATAAACGGCAAAGTGACCCTGTTAATAGCGGGAACCCCTTGCAAAACTTGTTCAGGGTTTAAGGGAGAATACGGAAATTGGTTTAACTAAAAGGAGTTTTTATGCTGCGAAAAATCATTGCGCTGTTTTTGGCACTTGCCGTTTTGCTTTGCGCCTTTGCCGGCTGTGCTTCTAAGCCGGAAGCGGTGTCTTCCGGTGAAGCTTCTGCGATGGTTAAGCCCGCTGAGGTTCCCGCCGAAGAACCTGCCGATATGCTCAGCGGCTCGTGGACGCCGCAGGGAGCTGTTTACCGAAACACTGTTATCGACCTCAGCGATAACGAATCTCTTTCCAGTATGTACAGCGGCACAGCGCTTACGTTCAGCGAGGGCAACACTTTCAGCTACTACAACATATTCATTTATACAGGCACCTACGAGCTATACAGCGAAAATATTTACCATTTGCAAACCAAAGAAGTCACTTGGCTGAGCGTGGACGAAAACGGCGCATCCGAAAAGCCGATGACAAAGGCAGACAAGCCCGCATATGTCGTCACTGTGCTGGACGAAAACACCATTCGGTTTGATCTTTCCGGGGCGTCAGCCATCGACGACATTTCGCTTATCTTCGTGCGCCTTGACAGCGAAGGCGACTACATACAGGCGAACAAGACACCGCTGACCAGTTCGTCCGAATCGTCTGAAAGCAACGCGGCCCCGGACACCTCCGCGCAAAAACCCGCTTACGTCACCACGGGTGAAAAGAACGCCCTAAAGCGCGCCGGTGAATACCTAGATTACACGCCGTTCTCCTACACCGGGCTCATTGAGCAGCTGGAATATGAAAACTATACCCATGCCGAAGCGGTCTACGCCGCCGATAACTGCGGCGCCGATTGGTACGAGCAGGCCGCAAAAGCTGCGCAGAAATACCTCGACTATATGGCTTTTTCGCGCAGCGGCCTGATTGAGCAGCTGGAATATGAAGGATACACGCATGACGAAGCCGTTTACGGCGTGGATAAAGTGTATTGACGAAAAGGAACTCCCCGTGATGATGCAGAGAGTTCCTTTTTTACACCAATTTTTCCAGCAGCGCGATTTTCTCCGCGCCGGGTTTGTCAACGCGTTTTTGCACACGCCGACACTTGACATTTTCTCCCCCTCTGGGTTATAATAACTTTTATGGGACACGCCCGCTTTTAAAACAGAACACCGAGGTGTAGCGCAGATGGTAGCGCGCTTGGTTTGGGACCAAGATGCCGCAGGTTCGAATCCTGTCACCTCGACCAAACGAAAGGACTTTGCAAATTGCAGAGTCCTTTTTCGTTAAAACCCGCAGATTTTTTAAATCTGCGGGCTTTGCTTAATCTTTTACAATCGTCAATTTGACGGCGCCTTTTGCAAATTACGCCTCCAAATACCGTTTCAGTGCGTCCATGCGGCGCGCGGCTTCCTGACGGCCTTCCTCGTACAGCGCTTTTAATTTCGCCGTGTTCTTTTCCGTGTGCGAAACGTTCACGGGTCCCTGCGGGCGGATAACGAAAATGCGGCCTTCTTTCTCTAAGCGGTCGATCTCCCTTTGCTGGGCGTCGTAGCGCGTCGGAACGGCGTACAGCGCACTCAAAAACTTCGGGAAATGCCGGAAATACTTCGCATACAAATGCAGCATAGAGGGCTTTGTGTAAAGCTTGCGGTAGCCCTGCTGGCGCGTTAAGACCAGCACGATCTTCTCAAAGCCGTCATCGATGGCCTTTTGGTACGGAATCGCCATGGCACAGCCGCCGTCCAGGTACAGCTCGCCGTTCATCTTCACGGCTTTCGAGAGCATCGGCATACTGCTGCTGGCGCGAATAGCTGCTAAAATATCCGAACAAGAACTTTTTTCAAAGTATTCCGCCTCGCCGGTTCTTAGGTTCGTCGCCACGGCGGTAAAATGCTGCGGCGATTTATAAAACGTGTCAAAATCCATCGGCAGAATGCTGTGTGACAAATCGTTAAACAAAAAGTCAAAGTTAAAGATCTCGTGGTGCAAGATGAGGTTATTTACGCCAAGATACCGCTTGTCGTTCACGTAGTCAATGTTAAGCTTTGCGGAACGCCCCGGCTGGCGGGAAACGTAGTTCACGCCGGTCAAAGAGCCTGCGGACACACCGGTCACATCGGAGAAATATAAGTTGTGCTCCATGAAGACGTCCAAAACGCCGGAGGTAAAGAGCGAGCGCAGAGAGCCGCCCTCCAAAATTAAAGCACCGTTTTGCATTTTTAATTCGTCCATCACGTTTTCCTCCTTGACATATAAAGTGATATGTAAGTCTAAGTTTGCGCTTTTTCTTATTATAGCAAAATGCCCGATGCCTTTCAATGGAAAAAGAAGAAAAAGCGCGCAAAACGGGGAAAAATCAGAATCGCACTTGCACACTTTTCATTTCTGCGTTAAAATAGGCAGAGCGAAAATAACGGAAAAGAAATGAGGATAAAATTTTGAGGATCCGAAAGAAAAAGTGGGCGCGCCCGGAACTTGCCGCGTGCCCGTTTTATGTGCACGAGCCGAAAACCGCCGCCGGAACATGGGGCGAGCGCTTTAAAAAGCAGCAGCCCATCCATTTAGACCTCGGCTGCGGCAAATGCACGTTTTTGGCAAAGCTTGCGCACCGAGAAAAAAACGTAAATTTCATCGGCATCGACATCAGTGAAGATATTTTGGGCGTTGCACGCCGCAACATTGAAGCGGAGTTCGGCGAGGAGCCCGTGGAAAACGTAAATCTGCTTTCGTATAACATTGAAAAGCTTGATACGCTTTTTTCGCCCGATGAAAAAGCCGCACGAATTTATGTAAACTTCTGCAACCCGTGGCAGAAAGCCGGCGACCACAAGCGCCGCCTGACCCACACCCGCCAGCTGAATACCTACAAAAAGGTGCTCGCACCCGGCGGCGAGCTGTGGTTCAAAACCGACAACACCGACTTGTACCTTGCAACGCAGCGCTATTTAGCGGAAGCCGGTTTTGAAATTCTCTGCAAAACGGACGACCTGCACAGCGAAGACGCGCCGGGCAACATTCAGTCCGAGCACGAGGTGATGTTCACCGCAGAGGGCATCAAGACAAAAGCCATTATCGCCCGCTGGAACGGCGAGCCGGAAACGCCCGAAAGAGTTTCCACAGAGCAGGCAGAAAAAGTGGAAAATACAGACGAGTAAATTCACCCTTGCGCTCGGGCCATACGTGGGTTATACGCTCGCCGTATTCGTGCTGCTTGAGGGGTTGCTGTACGGTTTTGGGCTGTGGTGGTTTTCGTATCTCTATATCTGGGCGATTTTGGCCGTCGCCGCTTGGCTGTTTCGTAAAATGGAAAGCCGCCTCGGCTGGGGGCTTCTGTGCGGGTTTTACGGGCTGATTTTCGGCACGCTCACCGCGATACCCGTGCTCATTTTAAGCGGCCCCGCGGCGACACTGGCGTATATCATCAGCGGCATCCCGTTCGACCTTGTCCACGGTGTCTCGAACTTTCTCCTTGCCTTTTTGCTCCTGTCTACCCTCCGTCGCATCTTAGCGCGCCTGACGAGAACGCTGAACATGGGCACACTGTATTTTGAATAATTATACGCAAAAAGCACGCAGGTTTTGAAACACTGCGTGCTTTTGCTTTTGAAATCTTGAATTTACGCTCTGGTCAGGTCAAACCGTTTGATGAGGCGCATGGGATAGGTGTAGATCTCCAGCGCGGTAACTTCGGCTTGGGTGAAGACATCATTTTGGAAGACGAGCTCGAGCGCGTCCTGCAGCTCCGTAACGCGCACAACGCTGAGCGTACAGTGGATGACGGGCTTGTCCTCCGAAACGGCGGAGAAGCTGCCGATGCCTTTGCAGAACGACTCGTATTTTTCGTGGAACGCATAGTAAAAATCGACAAAAGGCTTTGCGTGTACCGGGTTCAGGCACAGCACGGCGGTTTCGCGGTGCGTGGCATACGGCGGCAGAAGGCTCACAGAGCCGAACGTCAGCTTTTGGCGCGTGTGCTCGCGGACGAACTCCCCTGTCCAGTCGCAGAGCGCTTCGGCATCGAGATCTTCATACGCCGCAAGCGTGATATGCGGCGGCCACTCGGAAGACGCATATCCCGCGTTTGTCATCTCGCGGCGCAGCGCAATCAGTTTTTCTTCTGTATTTTTATCAAAACGGGCAAGCACAACGTATCGGTTCATCGATCATAGCTCCTTTCAAGGCTTCTGTTATCCGAACAGGCGCTTTAGGTGTTCGGCGGAAAAAATGGGGTTTTTGTGCAGGGCATCGAGTGCCATTTCCATGTTTTCGGCGCTGTATTCCACCTGCTTGGAGTAGTCTTTCGTGCAGACGATGCGGTCCCACGGGGTAAATTCGCCGGTATCACGCAGGCACTTTGTGTTCATCAGGCAGATGAACCACACACTCACAGCGCAAAAGCCCACGCGCGCCGCGATGCGGCCGTCGGTCACACCGTGTGCAAAATGGCGGTACAGGAAATACACAAGCAGGTTTTCGTAGCCGCCGTCGATGTCGTCGAGATTCGCCTGCAAGCCGTTATCCTCCAAAAGCTGCACGTAATCGGGCCACGTTTCGTCATAGGGCTCCATTTCGGTCATCATGTCAAACAACGCGGCGCGGGTATCGGTCTCGTCGGTCGTATCGCGTTCGGCAGGCGACATATTGCCGAACAGCGTTTTCTGCGCTTGCACGCCGAAATCGAGCAGGCGGTGCATGCGCACGCGCAGCGGCAGAGAGCGGTCCTGCACGATGGCGAATGCTTCGTCCCGCAGATGGAACACAAGCGGATCCTCCGGCGCATTCGGCAGCTCGCCGACATTCGTTGTGATGAACGTGACGGGATTTTTCTGCTCAAACAGCAGTCTGCACGCCTCTTCACAGCAAAGGCCCACGCCCATTTCCACGCGGCCGCCGAGCTCCTCATAAAAGCGTGGGTGTTCGCGGCAAATCTCGCACAAAGCATCATCGCCAAGCTTTAAGATAAGCTCGCAGAGGTTGTCGTCATCGAGGAACGGGCAACGCTCGTTTTCGCCGAGGCGGAAGCACACCGTGCCGTCCGGCAGGTCGCACAGCTCTTCGCGCAGGCGGTCGCCGAGCTCTCCTTCTAAATTTTCGTAATATTCAACGGTATCGGGATCAACGTCGATTTCCCAGCCGGCGCAGCAGGTATCGGAACATGCGGCAGCCGTGCAGTGAAACGCGTCGTAAAAATTCGGTTTGATAAATTTCATTTTGCTTTTATGTACTTTACTTCTCTTTCTCATCGGTTTCAGTCGGCGCTGCATCGGGCTTTGGCAGCGTGACTTTTCTTTCAAATACAGGCTTCATGTGCGTGGTGAAGATGCGGCGCTCCGGTTCCGGCAGCGCATTCCCCGCTTCCACGCGCTCAATCAAGAGCTTAGCGGCTGCCTCGGAAAAATCGATCATAGACGGTAAATACTGCATGGAGTAGCCGAAGTTCGGCAGCGTGTTGTCATCGTCAAGACCGGTCAGGTACACGTCCTCCGGCACGCGCAGTCCTGCAGAATGCAGCGCTTGCAGCATGGTATAATCCCAGCCGCGCACAAAGTTGATGATCGCCTTCGGCGGGACATCCCGACGGGCAACGTCATGCAAAAACGCATTCAGCGATTTCGTATCTTCAATCGGCGCAAGGAAAATATTCTCCTGCGGCACCGTAACGCCGAACTCCTTGCAAGCGTCCCGGAAGCCGCGCAGACGGTCGCAACCCGGTCTGTATATGGGCGGGTCTGCCATATACGCAATATTGCGGTAGCCGCGCGCGAGCACGTCTTTTGTAACCTCATAACAAGCGGTATAGTTATCGATATACACGCCGTCGCAGTGGATTCCTTCAATCTCACGGTCTACGCACACAACGGGCGTGCCTGTGCTGCGGATTTGGTCGAGATACTCCTTGTTGCTACCCTCGTCGCCGTCCACGGGCACGATGAGCAGCGCGGCAATCTTATACGAAAGCAGATCGTCAATGAGCTCTTTTTCACGCTTTAAGCTTTCGTCGGAATTACACAGCAGAAGACGGTAACCGTACCGCTCCATAATGCGGTCTGCAATGTAATACATCTGGCTGAAAAACGGTGCAAAGATCTGCGGCACGATCACGCCGATCATGCGCGAACGGTTTTTGGAAAGACACACTGCAATAGCGCTGGGCGAATAATGCAGCGCTTCCATGGCTTCTTCCACGCGGCGGCGGGCGTCTTCGCCCACGTAGCCATTGTTGTTGAGCACACGGGACACCGTGGACTGCGAAACCCCGGCGGCCTTTGCCACGTCCCGTATGGTGGCCTTTTTCATATTCTTTTCTTCCATAACTTCTTTGCACGGCAGTGCCGTGCGTTCTCCCCTTCGAAAAATGATACAGGTAAGGTATGCGGCCTCCGTGCCGCATTTTGGGTGTTTCCTGCTGAAATACTCCAAAATAATATTGTAAGTTTTTTTAAACGGATTGTCAATAAATCCGGCGCAGAAACCGCTTGCATATGGGCAAAATGTTTGCAAAAAGAAAAATTTTTCATAGGATTTCGCACGGCAGCTCACGCCATGTGTAAACTTTGTATGACAGGGCACAAAAACGTTTGACTTTTCGCCGAAACTTGGGTATGATAAAGGTAATCAAAATCGCCCAAAGTGAGACAGTGTACGGTCTCTTTCAGAATGTTGGCGAACCGGAAAGGATGGTTTATCATGAAGTGTTTGAACAAGGTGCTCACCATTATCGGCTGCATCACCGCTGCCGTTGCCGTTGTTACCGCCGCTTTTGCCGTGCTGAACTATTTCAAGGAAAAGAAAGAAAATGCCGAGCTGGAAGCGTATCTTGAAGGTTCCATCCAGTAACGACCAAACTGATGTAAAAATAAGCGCCGCGGAGTTTCATTTCTCCGCGGCGCTTGTTTTTTTACGCACTCATATTCAAAAACAAATCATTATTCATTGTCACACCTATGCAAAACCTCAAGCACAACGGGCAACTGGGTTTCGGGGTTCTTTACGGGGCACTCGAGGCTCATGCGGGCGTTGTAGCCGATAAAGTGCAGCGCATGGAAAAATGCTTTGTAATCCGCGGTATCCTGCGGTGTCATGGGTACGCGGCCGACGGGGTTTGCGATGTGCGTGTGCACAAGGATATCGCCGCACCGCTCTACCATTTCCGGCGTGCCGTTTTCGCTCATGAGGTGATAGTAGTCGCACAGCAGCTTAAAGTGCGGGTGGTTGACCTCTTTGACAAACTTCAAAGCTTCCGGCTGCATTGTGAAAATATTTGTTTCTTCGTGCCGCAGCGGCTCCAGCGCGATGGTAACACCGTACTTTTCACCGGCGTCACCTAAGATTTTTGCGACAGTTTTTAGTTGCTCCCACGCTTTTTCGCGCGGGAAATTTTCCGGTACACGGCGGCTGCCGCCGCTGCCGAATACCCCGATTTTTATGCCCGCCTGCGCCAATCGCCCTATGGCGTGATGGACGTATGTTTGGATCGCTTCAAAATCGACATTGTCACCCGTCAGCTTAATACTGCCCGGAAACATACAGTTTGCCGCCTCCGCGTGAATGGGTGCGGCTTCATTTTTTTGCAGAAAATCCGCGAACTGCGCCTCTGTCATCTCTGCAAGTCCCACAACGCTGACCTCAAGATAATCAAACCCGAGCTTTGCGATAAATTCCGCCTGCTCGATCGGCATACACACACCAAACCGCATGGCAACCCCTCCAAAGTCTTTTTCTCATTGTAGTCCGCGCACGCGGAAAAAGCAAGGAAAACACTTGCAAACGCGCATAAGTTTTTCTATAATGAAGGCAAATAAACTTCATTTGGGAGGCTTGTTGTATGGAAAAAATCAAACTTGGCAAAAGCGGACTTTTGGTGCCGCCTATAGCCCTCGGCTGCATGCGTCTTGCGGGCGCAGAGCGCACGCAGGCAGATAAATTTCTGCACACCGCGTTGGAGCTTGAGCTCAACTTTTTCGACCACGCCGATATTTACGGCGGCGGTGCATGCGAGCGTGTGTTCGGCGAGATGATAAAGGACGCGGGCATTCGCCGCGAAGATCTTATCATTCAGTCGAAATGCGCCATTGTGCCCGGCAAAATGTACGATTTCTCAAAGGAACACATTTTGTCTGCCGTAGACGGCAGCTTAAAGCGCCTTGGCACGGATTATCTTGACGTTTTGCTTCTGCACCGTCCGGACGCTTTAATGGAGCCGGAAGAAGTAGCGGAAGCCTTTGACGAACTCGAAAAGAGCGGCAAGGTGCGTCACTTCGGCGTCTCCAACGAAGACCCGTACACGATGGAGCTTTTGCAGAGCGCTTTGCATCAACCGATCTGCGCAAACCAGTTGCAAATGAGCCTGACAAATGCCACGATGATCGCGCAGCCGATGAATACAAACATCTGCGACGGCTTAAACCCGGTGCTCGATAACGGCGTGTTGAACTACTGCCGTCTGCACAACATCACCATTCAGACGTGGTCGCCGTTCCAGTACGGCTTCTTCGAGGGTGTTTTCATCGGCAGCGAAAAATACCCGAAGCTAAACGCAAAGCTCGACGAGCTGGCGGAAAAATACAACGTGACAAACACCGCCATAGCGCTTGCGTGGATTCTGCGTCACCCTGCAAAAATGCAGGCCGTCACGGGCACCATCAATCCAAAGCGCCTGCGCGACTGCGCCGCCGCGCTTGACATCACGCTCGCGCGCGAAGACTGGTACGCGCTGTACCTTGCAGCGGGCTACCGTCTGCCGTAAACTTTCGCTTGACAAATGCGCCGCGCTCCCGTAAAATATGGGTATAAAAGGGAGTAGCAAACAGGAAATATCTGTAATGTATGCGTCAGCACGACGGTTCCCCCGTCCGTATACGTTGTAATCTGCGAGACTTTTATCATGCCGCGGCAGGATAGAAGTCTCTTTTTTATTTTCTTTCGGAGATAAGGATTTTGCAAAGGCGGCAAAAACATCCGAGAGGAAGGTATGAAAATGAACTTTTTAAGCGAGCTTTTCGCGAACGTGGGCAATGTGACGTGGCAGCACGCGGTAATGTGGTGCATAGGCGGCGTGCTCATCTACCTTGCCATCGCGAAAAAAATGGAACCTGCGCTGCTTTTGCCCATCGGCTTCGGTACAATCCTTGTCAATCTGCCGCTTTCCGGCGCGGTGACGCAGGGCGAAGAAGTGGGCGTACTGACGTTATTATTTGACAGCGGCATTGCAAATGAGCTTTTCCCGCTGCTCCTCTTCATCGGCATCGGCGCGATGATTGACTTTGAGCCTCTGCTCTCAAACCCGAAGCTGTTTTTATTCGGCGCGGCGGCCCAGTTCGGCATTTTCTTCACGCTGAGCATGGCGCGGCTGTTTAACTTTGACCTGCACGACGCCGCCTCCATCGCGATCATCGGCGCGGCGGACGGCCCGACCTCCATTTTTGTCGCGAACGTCTTAAATTCGCAGTATATCGGCGCCATCACCGTGGCGGCATACTCGTATATGGCGCTTGTGCCCATTGTGCAGCCGCCGGTCATTCGCCTGCTGACGACCAAAACCGAGCGGCGCATCCGCATGGCGTACACGCCCGGCTCTGTCTCAAAAACGACCAAAATTCTGTTTCCTGTCCTCATCACGGCAGTCGTCGGCATTGTGTCCAATCGCTCGGCGGCGCTTATCGGCTTTTTGATGTTCGGCAATCTGCTGCGCGAGTGCGGCGTGTTAAACAGCCTTTCGGATGCCGCGCAGAACGTGCTGTCCAACTTGATCACCCTGATTCTCGGCATCACGATCACCGCGCATATGACGGCGGCGGAATTTTTGCGCGTGGACACGCTGCTTATTTTAGGACTGGGTCTCATTGCATTCGTGTTTGACACCGTAGGCGGTGTACTGTTTGCGAAAATCATGAACCTGTTTGTCAAGAATAAAGTCAACCCCATGATCGGCGCGGCGGGCATTTCGGCGTTTCCGATGTCTGCACGCATTATCCAGAAAATGGGACAGCAGGAAGACCCGCAGAACTTCCTTTTGATGCACGCCGTAGGCGCCAACGTCTCCGGCCAGATCGCGTCTGTCATCGCAGGCGGCATCATCTTAAACATGATCCATTAAGGAGGATAACGTATGTTCAATGTTCTCGCATTTTTAGACAGCTTACAGTATATGGCAAAAGGCATGACCGGCGTTTTCCTTGTCATTGTCGCAATCATTTTGAGCATTTACCTCTTAAACCGTGTGTTTAAGGCAAAGTAAAATGGATCAGGAGCGCAAAAGATAAGTTTGTCCTCGTCGGCTTCAAAGAAGCCGAGTGGACGAAAGGGATGAAAAAGGGATGCGTGCTGTCAGACAAAATTCCTTTTTCGAACCATGAGCAAGCGCCGCAGAGTTTCCGTTCTCTGCGGCGCTTGTTTTTTACGGTTTTTCTTTCGGCTTTGCGATGGCGGCCATCAGGCAGCTGAAGAAGACGGCTGCGCCAATGCCGGCGGCACCGGCGGTGATGCCGCCCGTGAACACGCCGAGAATGCCTTTTTCTTTTACGGCGGCTTTTACACCCTCGCTTAAAAGATATCCGAAGCCGCTCAGCGGCACAGTGGCGCCGCAGCCCGCGAAATTCACGAGCGGTGCATACCACCCGAGCGCACCCAAGAGCACACCGCCCGTGACGTAGGCCACCATGATTCTGGCCGGGGTGAGCTTTGTCAGATCGATCAAAAGCTGACCGATCACACAGATTGCCCCGCCGACCGCAAACGCCCTTACATATTCCATGTGAAAATCCACGCCTTTCGTTTTATACGTTTTCTTTGGGTTATTCTGTGCGGAATAACCCAAATTATGACGCGCAGAATAACTGTGCAACGTTAAAACAAAAGGAGAGTGCCGCATGAAAAAAATCGCATTTTTTGATACAAAACCGTATGACCGCACGTGGTTCGACATTCTGGCGAAGCACTATGAAATCGCGTACTTTGAAGAAAAGCTGAACCGACACACGGCGACGCTGACAGACGGCTTTGACGCCGTGTGCGCCTTTGTGAACGACCGTGTGGACGCGGCCGCCATTGACCGCATGCACCGCTGCGGCGTGCAGCTTTTGGCACTGCGCTGCGCGGGCTTCAGCAATGTGGATATGCAGGCAGCAGCGGGCAAGCTGCGCGTGGTACGCGTGCCCGCCTATTCCCCACACGCCGTTGCGGAGCACACCATGGGGCTTTTATTGACGTTAAATCGCCGTTTGCACCGCGCCTACATCCGCACGCGCGATTTTAACTTCAGTATTGTAGGTCTGACGGGCATAGACCTCTACAAAAAGACCGTCGGTATCATCGGCACGGGGCGCATCGGCCGCACATTTGCGGAAATTTGCCGCGGCTTTGGCATGCGCGTTTTGGCGTATGACAAGTATCCTGCGCCGGACTTTGAGTACGTTTCGCTCGATACACTCCTGCGCGAAAGCGACGTCATCTCCCTGCACTGCCCGCTCAGTGAAGAATCCTACCACATGCTCGACCGCGAAGCGTTTGACAAAATGAAAAAAGGTGTGTTTTTATTAAACACCTCGCGCGGTGCGCTTATTGACAGCGAAGCGCTTTTGGACGCATTGAATAACGGCACCTTGCGCGGCGCGGGACTGGACGTTTACGAGGAGGAGGCAAAGTTTTTCTTTGAAGACCATTCCGACACCGCCGTACAGGACGACACTTTGGCGCTGCTCATCTCCCGCCCGAACGTCATCTTAACGGCGCACCAGGCGTTTTTGACCGAAGAGGCATTGTATAATATTGCGGAAGTGACGGTGCAGAACCTCGATGATTTCTTTGCCGGAAAGCCGCTTAAAAACGAAGTGTGTATCCGCTGTGCAGGAAATTGACCTGCCGCGAACGCACACTTTTCAACCGTTTTTTACTTTTCTGTGGAAATCAGGGCTTAATATTCCAAGCCGTACGGCCAATCGACCAAGCTGCCGATGTCGTAAATATGCGTATAGCCGTAGGATTCGAGCTTCATCGCCGCCATAAAGCTGCGGCGGCCGCTCTTGCAGTAAACAAGAATCGGCGTATCGAGCGTGGGGATCTTTTCCTCCGCGGTGTCTTCATCAATGGTATCCACCGGGAAAAGCACGGCGTTTTCGGCGTGGCCCGTGATGTATTCGTCTTCGTCGCGCACGTCCAAGATCACGCAGTTCGGCTCGGTATCGATGATATGCTTTGCTTCCTGAAACGAAACCTTTTTATATGATTCTTCCATGGCATTCCTCTCGTCTTCACTGAAAAGCCCCGGGGCAGGTGCTCCGGGGCTTTGTTACGGATAAACTTAACTTAGATCTGAACCTTCTTGATGATCTCCTTGAGGCACTCAGAGCTATGTACAAGCGCGGCATGCTCGCTCTCGGTCAGCGGCAGGTTGAGCTTATTCACAACACCCTTGTGGCCGACGGTGGTGAGCAGGCTCAGGCAGACATCGCTGATACCGTATTCGCCGTTCAGCATGGTAGAAACCGTCATGTTGGTATCGATGCCGGAGAGGATGCACTTTACGATATGGCAGACGGAAATGGAAACCGCATAGAACGTTGCGCCCTTGCGCTTGATGACGTTGCCGCCGGACTTGCGCATGTAATCCTCAACATCCGCATAGTTGAGCGGCGGAATCAACATGCCGTCGGTGTTTTCCATAGCCTTCTGGTATGCGTTTGCCGGAATGTTGGAGATGTTCGCCACGGACCACGGCACGAAGGAGCTGTCGCCGTGCTCGCCCAGAACGTAAGCGTGTACGTTCTGCTGGTTGATCTGGTAGTACTCGGAGAGACGTGCACGCAGACGGGCGGTATCGAGGATGGTACCGGAACCGAGGATGCGGGACTCCGGAATGCCGGAGCACTTGCAGAACGTATAGGTGAGGATATCAACCGGGTTGCTGACGAACAGATAGATGGCATCCGGTGCGTACTTCGTGATGTTCGGCGTGATGCTCTTGATGATGTTGACGTTCGTCTGTGCAAGGTCCAGTCTGGTCTGGCCGGGCTTACGGGCAATGCCGGACGTGATGATGACGATGTCGGAATCCTTCGCGTCTTCATAGCTGCCCGCGTAAACGGAACATGGCGTGCAGAACGGAACGCCCTGACGGATGTCCAGAGCCTCGCCCTTTGCCTTTTCCTCGTTGATATCGATCATGACAATCTCGGAAGCAATGCCCTGCACGGTGAGGGTGTAAGCGATCGTGGAGCCGACGCTGCCGCTGCCGATAATGGTAATTTTATTCATAGTTCAAACCATCCTTTTTTCAGTATAGTTGCAGAATTTTGGATTATCGTTTTGATTATAGTATATTCAGGGGAATAAATCAAGTAATTTTCGGCGTTTTGGGCGCATTCTGCGGGCTTTTGGGGATTTTGTCAAAGCTGTGTCAAGCCCGTGCGAAAAAGTGAACAACATGCACGGACACCGCAGTCGTATGGCAAAACGCGCATGTCTTTGTGGCGCTTTTTATTTATTGTAGACCTTTTCCATGACGTAGGCAATGTTCGCGATGCCGCCGTCCTCGCGGTGGAACATGCCGTCAAACTTGCGGGCATAGAGAAATTTGCGCCCGAGGAACTCCGTTTCGAACCGGTCGTCGTCATCGCTTAAAATCTCCTCGCACAGTATCAGCGCTTCGTCTACAATGTACGCCGGAACAGCCTGCAGACCGTGACCGCCGTAAAACTTGTCGATGCCCTTAAGATATGTCGCAAGGTGGTCGAGGCTTTTCGCATACGTCTCAACCGTTGTGGAGCACGGCAGACCGAGCAGTGTGTTCGCGTTGCAGGCGTCACCGGAATACAGAACGCGACGGGCACGGTCCAGATAGACCATGGTTCCCACGGTATGACCCGGCACGGCAATGGCCTCAATCTGCACGCCGCCGAGGTCGAACACGTCGCCGTCCTGAACAGGCAGCGTCTTCACTGCGCACGGCGGCACAACGTCTTCCTTTTTGGGCGCAAACGCCCCCTCCGGCTTGCCGCCGCCCATCACAAATCCGTAGCGCTTGTCGACGTCGCCGTGCTCGTACAAAAGCGCAACGTCCGCCGGGTTCACATAGCATTCCCCGTACTCAAACGATGCGCCGGCGTGATCCACATGTCCGTGCGTCAGCACAAGCGTAACGGGCAAATCGGTACATTCGCGTACAAACGCTTTCAAACTGCCTACGCCTGTAAGACCATCGATAAGCAGCGCTTTTTCACTGCCTTCAATCAAATAGCAAAGCTCACCGCCCAGACCGCCGATCTGCGTAACATTGTCAAAAATCTTTCGGCTTGTAAAAAACTTGGACAAAATAAGCGCCTCCTCCGTAAATTTGCGGCTTTGCCGCCTTTTTATAAAGCGGCTGCCGTCTGCGCCGCTTTCCTGCGTTTTTCGCTTTTATTATACGATATCGTTAAAAAAATGTCTATAAGAAAATCTCGGCTTACGGGACTTTTTACATTGCATTTAAAACAGATTTTTATCATACGGAAGTACTTTACAGCCCTTCTAACGGTAAACCGCGCTTTTTATCTGCCGTTTTACGAAAAAAGGCAAAAAAGCTCTTGCATTTTCGGGGGCTATGTGGTATGATTATGTCTGCGTTATTGGAGTTCAAGGCGAATCTATGCCCACCAATACGGTTCAGGCGGTTTCGCCGTACTATAATCCTACGATCGAGGAGGTGTCTACTGTGCCCAACATCAAATCCGCTAAGAAGCGCGTTAAGGTCGCTGCCGCAAAGACCCTGCAGAACAAGATGATCAACTCTCAGCTCAAGACAGAGATCAAGAAGGCTAACGTTGCTATCGAGTCCAATGCTGCTGACAAGGCTGAGGCTGTCAAGGTCGCTGTCAAGAGAATCGACCAGGCTGCTGCAAAGGGTATTCTGCACAAGAATACGGCTGCCAGAAAGAAGTCCGCTCTCGATAAGAAGCTGAACGCTGGCGCGTAATTTTCCCAACATCGCAATGCATTAGACGACTGCTTTCGGGCAGTCGTTTTGCATTTTACGGCACTTTTTAAAGGGAATAAGTAAGGCGGAAGCAGGCTTTTTCGGTCTGCTTCCGCCTTTTTTATTTTTGTGCGTTCTCCTATTCTAAACGTTCGTCATACGAACGCTTCAAGAAACCCCTTGATAGGGTTTCTTGCGGCGGAACAATCCACCGGATTATTCCGCCTATCTTCCTGATCTTTGGTTAGGCAAAAAGATTTCGTCGTCTGCGGACGACGACTCGGGGCGTTGCCCCAAGACCCCACAAGCTTTTGAAAAAGCTTGTGCAAAACTTTATTCGTTCGCCCGTCGGCAGAACTTTCTTACCACAACGACTCAATAAATACCATGGCGTACAAAAAGATGCTGAACACGGTCGTTATCATGCCGATGGTAAGCCCGGCGACGGCGAGGCCTTTACCCCGCTGAAAGCTCTTCTTAATCTGTAAAAGCCCCAATGTAGAGAACACGATGCCGAGGATTGACAGCGGCGGGAATACACACATCAGCACAAGCGCGACACACGAAAGTACAAAGCCCGCGACCGCGTAGCCGTTCATGCGGTTATTCATCGGCATCCCATACGGCCGGTAGGGCTGCACATACGGATTTTTCGGTTCTTCAAACTCCGAGTTCGGCGCAAGCTGTATTTTCGCTTCACTGCCGCAGTTTGGGCAGCAGCGCATTGTTTCCGGGTACACGGTGCCGCATTCATAGCATTGTACCATTTCTCCACCTCATTTTTGCTCTTTTCCCCAGTATATCGGGTTTTAGTAGCCTTGTCAATGCCCGTTTCTGTCCGCGGCGGACGGGCAAAAATGACAAATTTGCCCATGTGCAAAGGATTTTACGATTTTATGAAAAAATCTTTAAATTTCTATTGACAATCATGTGATTATGCTGTATACTCTCATCATCACATAGAAGGAGATGAACAAAGTGGAGTGGACACTTCCCGGAACGGTGCTCTCCGTTGACGCAGACCGGCCGCAGGCGGCGGAGGAAGTTTTTTCTTCCCTGTTTTTAGCCGGCGGGCTGGTGCTTTCGCAGGTGACGCAGGTCACGGGGCTGGAGCCGTACATCATTCAAAACTGGGTGCGGCGCGGCTTTTTGGCACCGCCGAAGCAGCGCAAGTACACGCGCCGCCAGTTGAGCCGCATCTTGATGATCAACGCGTTGAAAAGCACGCTTTCCATCGAGCAGATCTGCAAGCTTTTAAGCTACATCAACGGTGCGCTGGACGATGAGGGCGACGACACCATCGATGATACGGAGCTGTACGGCGCATTCGTGCTGGTGGCGGGCAGCGTGCAGAAGCACGGCTTGACCTCGGAAAGCGAAATGAACCGTTTGATTGCGGACGGCCTTAAGGACTACAAAGAGTCGATCCCCGGCGCGAAGGAACGGATTGAACAGGCGTTGCGCATTATGATCACCGCGTGGCGCGCCGCGCAGCTGCAAACCAAAGCGCAGAGCATGATGAACGCGCTCTAAGTGAGAGTGCAGATTTTGAAAAAGGAGAAATTTATGTTTGAGGAATTCAAGAAGGCCGCGGAAAACGGCTTTCAGGGCACGGAGATTCCCATCCCAACGCCCAAAAAGCCGAGCGGAGACTTTTTAAAGAAGCTTCCGAAAATCGTGCTTATCGTCGTGATCGTCCTCGTACTGCTCGCCGTTGTGGCAAGCTCTTGGTACACCGTGAACGACAAGGAGCAGGCCGTTGTGACCACGTTCGGCAAGGTGACGGACATTACGGATGCCGGCTTCCACTTTAAGCTGCCGTTCGGCATTCAGAAAGTGGAAAAGGTCAACGTGAATGTCTACCAGAAGATCGAGCTCGGCTACCGCAGCGTCGGTTCCGCCGATAACTTTGACATCATCGAAAGCGAAACGAAAATGATCACCGGCGACTACAACATCGTCGACGTGGAGTTCTTCGTGGAGTACAAAGTCAGCGACCCTGAAAAGTACCTCTACGGCTCGTATGACCCGGAAACGATTCTGCGCAACCTGCTGCAAAGTCAGGTGCGCAACGTGGTCGGCTCCGAAGCCGTGGACGCCGTTTTGACGACCGGCAAGGAATCCATCCAGATGCGTGTCAAAGAGCTTGTATCCGAAATTTTGCAGGAATACGACATCGGTTTGACGCTTGTAGACGTAAAAATTCAGGACTCCGACCCACCGACCGATGAGGTCACGGAAGCGTTTAAGGCCGTGGAGACCGCAAAGCAGCAGGCAGAGACCGTGCGCAATGAGGCGCGCGCCTACCAGAACGCACAGCTCCCGCAGGCGGAAGCCAAAGCCGACGAGCTGCTGCGTAACGCCGAATATTTGAAGCAGAAGCGCATCAACGAAGCGACGGAGCAGGTCGCGATGTTCGAGGCCATGTACAAGGAGTACAGCCAGAACCCGGGCATCACGCGCTCCAGAATGTACTATGAAGCCATTTCCGAAGCCCTGCCGGACGTGAAGGTGTATATCGATACCTCCGGCGAAAACGGCGTGCAGAAGGTGCTGCCGCTTGAAAGCTTCACACAGGGCGATGTGACTACGACCGCCCCCGAAAAAGGAGAAGAATAACCGATGAAAAAGAAAACCGTGATCCTCTTGGCCGTGCTTATACTGGCGGCTGTGTGCCTCTTTAATTCCGTGTACACCGTGGAGGAAAACGAATACGGCTGCACCGTGCGGCTCTCTAAAATCATCTCGACGACCGATGAGCCGGGCCTGCACTTTAAAGTGCCGTTTTTGGACAGCGTGAAGTCCTTCCCGAAAGCCACCATGCTGTATGACATTCCGCCGAGCGAAGTGCTGACCGCCGACAAGCAGAACATGACCGTGGACTGCTACGTGCTGTGGAGCGTCTCCGACCCGCTGAAATTTTACCAATCGCTCGGCAACACGAGCGTTGCTGAGGAACGCTTAAACGCGCTGACCTACAACGCCCTCAAAACCGTAATGGGCACGCTTTCGCAGTCAAACATCATCAATATGGACGACGGCGCAGCGCGAAACGACATTTACGAGGGCATTACCACAAGCGTCGATACGCTTGCCGCAAACTATGGCATCAAGGTCGAGGACGTGAAAATCAAGCGCTTTGACCTGCCGGAGGCAAACGAAAGCGCCGTTTATGCCCGCATGATCTCCGAACGCCAGCAGATTGCGGAAAAATACACCGCAGACGGCAACTACGAAGCATCGCTCATCCGCAATGATGTCGATAAGCAGGTGAACATCATTGTCTCGAACGCGGAGGCCGAAGCCGCAAAATTGCAAGCCGAGGGCGAAGCCGAATACATGCGACTGCTCGGCAAAGCGTACAATACCGAGGATAAGCAGGAGTTCTACAAATTCACGCAGGCGCTTGAAGCCTTAAAGAGCACCTTAAACGGCGACGAGAAGACCATTATCTTAGGCAAGGATTCGGACTTGGCACAGATTTTGACGAATCCGTAAAGCCTGATAGCCACCCCGGCAAAACTGGGGTGGCTATTTCCATATAAACGAGAACGGCACAGCCCGGGAGGAAGCCCAAGGCTGTGCCGTTCTCTATTCAAATCACATAGGAGTCTTATGATCTCAAATTATTCATCGAAGATGGAGACGATCTCGCCGTCTAAGATGCGGTTCATGTTCTTCACCGCGCAGAAGTTGCCGCACATGCTGCACGTGTCTTCCTTCTCCGGGCGGGAGGATTCGCGGTAGTGGCGCGCCTTTTCGGGGTCGATTGCGAGGTCAAACATCGCGTTCCAGTCAAGCTTCTTTCTGGCAACTGCCATTTCGTTGTCCCAATCCATCGCGTGCGGAACGCCCTTTGCGATATCAGCCGCATGCGCTGCAATGCGTGCCGCGATGATGCCCTCCTTCACATCGTCCACGTCCGGCAGGCGCAGGTGCTCTGCGGGCGTGACGTAACACAGGAACGATGCGCCGTTCATGGCTGCCACCGTGCCGCCGATGGCGGAGGTGATATGGTCATAGCCCGGGGCGATGTCCGTGACGATCGGGCCGAGCACATAGAACGGTGCGCCGTGGCACAGCGTTTTCTGAATCTCCATGTTCGCCGCGATCTGATTGAGCGGCATATGGCCGGGACCCTCGATCATGATCTGCACGTCTTTTTCCCACGCGCGCTTGGTCAGCTCGCCGAGCGTGATGAGCTCTTCAATCTGCGAAGCGTCGGTCGCGTCCTGCAGGCAGCCGGGGCGGCATGCATCGCCGAGGCTGAGCGTCACGTCATATTCACGGCAAATGTCGAGAATTTCGTCAAAATACTGGAAGAACGGGTTCTCCTCGCCGGTCATTTCCATCCACGCAAAAATGATGGAGCCGCCGCGGGAAACGATATTCATCAAACGGCGGTTGCGTTTAAACTTCTTCGCCGTCTCTTTATTGATGCCGCAGTGGATGGTCATGAAGTCTACGCCGTCCTCCGCATGCATGCGCACAATGTCAATCCACTCGCGCGCAGTGATTTTGCCGAGCGCCTTGTGGTAGTAAACGACCGCGTCATAGATCGGCACGGTGCCGATCATCGCCGGACACTCGTGCGTCAGCTTGCGGCGGAACTTCTGCGTATCGCCGAAGGAGCTGAGGTCCATAATGGCCTCCGCGCCCATTTCGACCGCATGATTCACTTTTTCAAGCTCCATGTTAAGGTCGGTGAGGTCGCGGGACGTGCCGAGATTGACGTTGATCTTCGTCTTCAGCATGGAGCCGAGACCGTTCGGCTCTATGCATGTATGCACCTTATTGCACGGGATGATGACCTTGCCCTCCGCCATGAGCGCCATGAGTTTTTTCGGCTCCAAGTGCTCTTTTTCGGCAACTTTCGCCATTTCCGGCGTAAAAATGCCCTTGCGGGCGGCATCCATCTGCGTTGTGTATTCCATTTTCTGTTCCTTTCCTAATGCGTGTTTCGGAACAAAAGAAAAGGGCATGTGATAATGACACATACCCGGATATTTCCGTTCCCTACGTTGGCATTATCCAAATCAGGTTATTCGGGTCGAGGGTCACACCCTCCTCTCAGCCCGTATACGAGCACCCCGTTTATTATTTTTTGCGTTTTCCGCGTACTTACTTTACCACGCCAAGTGCGTTTTGTCAAGATTTTGCCTGTGTTCTCGGCTTAGTGTCCGTGCACGTTGATCTCTTTCTCGCTCAATTTCGAATAAATAAGCTGCTGTCCGGAATAAAGGCTGAAATAGCCCGAAAACAGGAAGCTTACAAGCGCCGCGATCATGCAGAACAGTGCGCTTTCGCCGCCGAAGAGCTCTACGCTGAGCAGAATTGTCGCAATGGGGCAGTTCGTCACACCGCAGAACAGCGCCGCTATGCCGATGGCCGCGCCGAACGCGGGACTCAGACCGACAAGCAGCGCCAGCGTACCGCCGAGCGTGGCACCGATGAACAGCGTGGGCACGATCTCGCCGCCTTTAAAGCCTGCACCGATCGTGATGGAGGTAAAGATTATCTTGAGCAGGAATGCCTCGGGACGCACGACGCCCTCTTCAAAAATGCGCTCGATGACGTCCATACCGCCGCCGTTATACGCGCGCGTACCGACAAGCAATGTGAGCAAAATCACCACAATGCCGCCGACCGCCGCGCGGAGAAATTCGTTTTTAAAAAGCTTTTTGAAGAGCTTTGCGCCGCTGTGCATTGCCCAGCAGAACAGCATACTGGCAATCGCACACAAAATGGCGATGACGAGTACACGCCACATTGTGGAAATGTCAAATGCCGGGACATTTTCGACGAGAAAATGCTCCGGGGCAACGCCCATAACCAGCGCCAGCGCATAGGCAGACGCAGAGGACACGATGCACGGGAACAGCGCCGAGGTGCAGAAGCGGCCGACGCTGACGACCTCTATCGCGAAGACACATGCCGCCATCGGCGTGCCGAATACCGCCGCGAACACGCCGCTCATACCGCACATGGTGAGAATGTGGCGATCTTCCTCATTTAAACGGAACAGCTTGCCGAAGAACGTCGCCACGCTTCCGCCGATTTGGAGCGCCGCGCCCTCGCGGCCCGCGGAGCCGCCGAGCAGGTGTGTAATCGTTGTGCCGAGGAAAATGGCCGGCGCAAGCAAAATGGAAACACCTTTATTGCTGCGTACACCCTCGAACACCTCGTTCGTGCCCACGCCGGAAACGCGGCAAAGTTTATAAACGCCCACAATGGCCAAACCGCCGACGGGCAGCAAATATAAAAGCCATGGGTTAGCGCCGCGCATGGCCGTTGCCCACGCAACGGATTTTGCAAACAGCGCGCCGACGAAGCCGCCAAGCCCACCGACAAGCAAGCCTAAAACGCCCCACCGCAAAAACGCCGCAATGTACGCCCACACGTTTTCCGCAAGCGAGCGAATTTTCTCTTTGTTCTCCATTGTTCTTTCCTCACTTAGTTCATGTCTTTATTGACAAATAAAGTTTTTAATCAACTTTTTTTCAAAAAGTTGATCGAGCTCCGCAGAGCTCGAAATCCTTTTGTCTACCAAAAATCAGGACGGAACTTCCAGTGGACGTTCCGTCCGTGGGAGACCCAATTAGGGGGTCTCCCAAAAAGGCGAAGCCTTTTAGAATTTACTTTCTTACAAACAAAACGCCCAGCGTGTTCGGGCCGCAGTGACTCGAGACCGTGCAGCCAGCATAGGTTTCCAACACCTCGTCGAAGCCGCCGCATTCCTTGATGATCGCTTTCACATTCTCCACAATCTCCGGCGCACAGCCCGAGTGCGTGATGAAAATGCGATTTCGTCTCAAATCGTCTCTGCCCTGCAAACGCTCGCGCACATACTGTGCAATGCAGTTGTCAATCTTGCCGCGGTACTTTTTGCCCACGCCCATTTTGCCGTCCTTCACTTCAATGCACGGCTTTAGCTTCAATAAATTCGCGCCGAGCGCCGCCAAGGTAGAGCATCTGCCGCCCTTTTGCAGATAAAAAAGCGTATCGATGACGAAGCTCGCCTCTACTTTTTTCGCCGTTTCGCGCATGAGCGCGGCAATCTCTTTGGGGTCCTCGCCCTTTTCCGCACGCTCTGCGGCATCCAAAACGAGCAGCGCGATGCCCGTGGAAAGATTGCGGGAATCGACCACATACACGTTTTCAAACTCCGCCGCAGCGGTGCAGGCGTTCTGGTAGCAGCTGGAAAAATCACTGCTGATATTGAAATGGATCACCGCGTCGTAATTTTCCCTGCATTTTTTGAAAAATGCCGTGTAATCGTCCACGTTCACGGCAGCAGTGCGGCACACGCCCTTGCCGGAGCGCACGTAGTCGAAAATCTCCTGCGGCGTGATGTCCATGCCGTCGCGACAATTCTGCCCGCCCTTTTCAATGTACAGCGGCGTAATGCCGATATTATACGTTTCGATAAGCTCCGGCGACAGATCGCATGTGCTGTCCGCCGAAATTTTAATCCTCATTGCAGAATTCTCCTCTCCGCTTTCGATTCGTTTTACGGTGTTTATGTTGTTTCAGTATACAACAGCCCGCGCTTTTTTTCAAGATTTCGCACCGTTTCCGGCATGATTTTTCCGTCTCTTTCATAAATTTTAAGACATTCTTACATTGCGCAAAAACGCTTGCATCTAAAGAAATTTTTCGCTACAATAAAATCACAAAACAAAGATGAGAGGAGACCGTATATGCAAGGTCAAAATTACAATCCCTACACCGGCGCACCGCTTTCCGGCATAGATCCGCCCGCCGGTTATCCGCAAGAAAGCCGTATCGCAGCCGGACTGTTCGGCATGCTGATAGGCACATTCGGCGTACACAATTTTTACCTTGGCAATACACAGCGCGGACTGATCCAGATTTTGGTCGCTACGCTCGGCGCGCCTCTCACCTGCGGTCTTTCCACCGTTGCCGTGTGGGTCTGGAGCCTTGTTGAGGGCGTACAGATATTAGAAGGCAAGATCAAAATGGATGCAAACGGCATCAAGCTGAAGGACTGAGAAAGGAGATCTTTATGACAGACGAAAAAAGCACCACCCCGGAGACCGCAAAGCCGGAGCCGACCTTGACGAATCCCGTAGAGCAGAGCTTTGCCGAAGCCGAGCGCCTTGCGGAGCAGGCAGAAGCCGCCGCAAAAGACGAACCGTGCTGCGATATGCCGAAAGCCGAAGAAGCTGCCCCGGAAGCACCGAAAACGGAGGTGCCAACGCCGCCGCAGTATCAGCCGCCGCAGTACACCTATGCGGCCTACACCGCACAGCCGCAGCAGCCCACCCCGCAGGAGGGCGCGGGCGACTACCGCCCCCCGCGCTACACGGAGCAGTACCAGGCGAACGCCAATAATGCAAATTATAACAACCCGCAGCAAACCTACTACGCCCCGAACGGCCAGCCGCAGTATGGGCAGAACTACGCACAGCCGTATGACCCGCCGCAGGGCACCAAAAGCCGCATTGCAGCCGGTGTGCTCGCCATTTTATTCGGTGTGTTCGGTGTGCACAACTTCTACATCGGCAAAACGGGCCTTGGCATTGCACAGCTTGCCATCACCGTTTGCAGCTGCGGCACGCTTGCCATCGTCTCCGAGATTTGGGGCATCATAGAAGGCGTGCGCCTTTTGCAGGGCACAATCTATACGGACGGTCACGGTATGAAGTTTGTTGACTGAGCTTGATTTTATCCCATTGACTAAAATTCCAAAACAGCAAAACCCGATGCAGCCGAATCCAGACTGCACCGGGTTTTCTCTGTTCTGTTATAACGATATAAACGCGTTTCTTATTTGACCGGCAGCCAGACACGCATCTGGTTTTCGCCGCGGTTTGCCCATGTGTAATACGGGATAAGGCGGATTGTCTTTTCCACAAATTTCGGAGCCTTTGTGGAATACAGCGTGTCGATGTCCTGCTGTGCGCAGCCTGCGATCTCTACGGGCACAATGCCGCCGAGCGTTTCGGACTCGAAATCGAGCGCCTTCGGCTCTGCACCGGCTTTGACATACAGCGGCAGCACCTTGCCGTTATCGACTTCCTCTGCGCAGTAGACGAGCGCGCCGCGCTGTACACATACCTTGCCGCTGTCCGCCGCAATCTTTGCGGAGGCGTACACAACGTGCGGGATCATATCCATGGTGAGCGCAAGCGTATCGCCGTCTTTCCATGCGCGGGTGATGTAAGCGTAACCGTCCTTTGTCACGGCGTTAAGGTCAACCGCTTCGCCGTTTACGGTCAGCAAGCTCTTTTCGCTCCATGCCGGAATGCGGATAGCAACCGTCGTTTCCGCTTCGCCCTTAATCGTATACTTTGCCGTGCCGCCGTGCGGGAAATCGGTCTCGCAGGTGAGCGTGATGCCCTTTTCGGTCGTCACCGTGCCGCCTGCATAAAGGTCAATGAAGAACGTGTCTTCATTTTCGCTGTACGCATAGGAGCCAAAGGAAGACACCATGCGCGCCACGTTCGGCGGGCAGCATGCGCAGGCATACCACTGCGGGCGGGTGGGCAGCACTGCGCGGTGCGTGACGGCCTTGCCGGAAATGCCCGGTACGACCTCAAGCGGGTTCACATAGAAGAAACGCTTGCCGTCAAGCTGCATGCCGGCGAGCACGGTGTTGTAGAACGCGCGCTCCATCACATCGGCATATTCGCCGCGGTGCTCGTTTTCAAGCATCTTCTTCGCGAAGAACATCAGACCGATGGAGGCGCAGGTCTCGGCGTACACGGTGTCGTTCGGCAGGTCATAATCGACCGTAAAGGCTTCACCCATAAACGTGGAGCCGATGCCGCCCGTAATGTACATGCGGCGCTTTGTGATGCTCTCCCACAAATTGCGGCAGGCAGCAAGCAGTGTCTCGTCCTGTGTTTCCTTTGCGACGTCCGCCATGCCGGTGTAAAGGTACACGGCACGCACGGCGTGGCCCACGGCGTCCTTCTGCTCACGCACGGGCAGGGTGCTCTGGGTGTAGTCGGTATTCAGCTCCTCCGTGCCGTCCCAAACGTTCCAGCCACGGTTCTTTTTTTCTTCCACGAAATAATTCGGGGCCTGACCGCGCACGTCTACAAAGTGCTTTGCAAGCTCCTTATACTTTTCGTTGCCCGTGGCGCGCCACAGACGCATCAGTGCGAGCTCCACCTCCGGGTGGCCCGGGTAGGCGCGCGTGTTTTTCTTCATGAATTGCTCGTAAATGCAGTCTGCACTCTTCGACATGATGTCGAGCAGCTCGCGCTTGCCGGTGACCTCATAATACGCCACGGCAGCCTCCATCATGTGTCCTGCACAGTAAAGCTCATGTGCATCGCAGATGTTCGTCCACATTTTGTCGGGACACTTCACGGTGAAATAGGAATCGACATAGCCATCTTCGTGCTGGGAAGCGCCGTAGAGCTGAATGGTCTCGTCCACGGCCTTTTCAAGCTCCGGGTCTTCGCCCGCTGCAAGCGCATAGGCTGCCGCTTCGATCCACTTTGCGACATCGCTGTCTTGGAACACCATACCGTAGAATTCGTCCGGCTTTACGTCCTTGCCCCTCAGCTTTTCAGCTGCAAGGCGGATATTTTCAATGGCGTGGCTCTTTTCGATACCCGGGATGGCGTCGTTCAGGATATTATACTGATACGGCAGCACCTCCTCGCGCACGAGCTTCTGCATTTTGCCGATGAAACCGTTATCGGCGGAAAAGGATTTTACGGGGATACGTTCGCTTTTCATCTTTGTAAACCTCCATCATAAACTTCAAGTTGTTCGTACATCTTTTATAGCACATTCAAACGGAGAATGCAACTGTTTTCGGAAAACTTTTATTTTGATACGGAAAGTTCATGAAAAACGGTTGCAATTTTCACGCGTTGCAGGTAAAATCAAACTATAAAATTTTTTCCGAGAAACTCGAACCAAAAAGGATGCGTGCCGCATGGCCATAAAGATAAAAGGGAAACTTCCGCTTAAAATTTGCAGCGTGCTGTTCGTTTTGTACGGTGCAGCGTCGCTTGTGGCGCTTCTGCTGTGCCTCATCGACCGAAAATACGTGGAGGAATACGACCTTTCCGCTTACTTTAATTCCTCCATGCCGGTGCTGTCCGTTGCGGGCGCGATGCTTGTGCCCGTTTTGCTGCTCATTGCGGGGCTGATGGGCCACGCCCGTGCAGACCGCCCGAACAGCATGAAGCCGTGCTTTTTTCTGGGCCTTGCTACCGGCGTCATCATTCTTTTCAATGTTTTGTATGAGATTTTCACCGGCGATGCGCCGAATCTGCCGGAAATCTGCACCTATGTTCTCGACCTCGTTCTCCCCGTTCTCTACACGTTCTGCGCATGGCTGAACTGGAGGCACAAGGGAGACGACACGCCGAAAGCCACAGATGCCGACCCCGCACCCGCTTCTAAATCCTGATCGTTCCCTTTAGATAAAAAACTCAAGCACGCAGAACTTTCGAGTCTGCGTGCTTTTCTTTTGGCTTATTCGGTTTTTGAAAGGCGGTTTGTAACCGCCTTTTAGGAAACCCATGCAACTGGGTTTCCTACGGATTGAACGTCCCCCGGACATTCAATCCTACTTTCCTAGTTTTTTGTTAGGCAAAAAGATTTCGCTTTCTGAAGAAAACTTGACTAAAGACTTTAAACCGCCGTTGCCGCGGGCTCGTCAGTTCATCAGCGCTTTATAGATTTCGCCTTTCTTAAATCCGGAGAGCTTTGCGGCCTCCTTAGCGGCGTCGCTGGCGGAGCTGCCGTTTTCCATCGCTTTTTTTGCGGCTTCTACGGCATCCTCTAACGTCATTTCTTTCTGTTCTTCCACCTTCGCACCCTCAATGACGAGCACAAATTCGCCCTTTGGGGCGTTCTGCTCGTAGTATTCGGCAGCTTTATATAATGTTGTGCGCACGCACTCCTCGTGGATTTTCGTAATTTCCCTTACAAGCGCGATGCGTCTGTCGCCGAATACCTCCGCCATATCTCTTAACGTATACGGCAGCTTATGCGGCGCTTCGTAGAACACCATGGTGCGCACTTCGTTTTTGACGGACTCCAAGTGGTCCTTACGGCTCTTTTTGTTGACGCTCAAAAAGCCCTCAAACGTAAATCTGCCCGTCGGCAGTCCCGATACCGCCAGCGCGGAAATGACGGCGCTCGGGCCCGGCACAACAAGCACCGGCACGTCGTGCTCGGCGCATAGCGCCACAAGGTCTTCGCCCGGGTCGGAGATGGCCGGCATGCCGGCGTCGGAGACGATGGCGCACGTTTCGCCCGCCAAAATGCGGTCTACAATGCGCCCGCCCTTTTCGGCCTTGTTGTGTTCATAATAGCTTACAAGCGGCTTTTTAATGCCGAAGTGGTTTAAAAGCTTCATCGTGACGCGCGTGTCCTCCGCTGCGATGAAATCCACCGCCGCCAAGGTCTCCGCCGCGCGGGGCGAAAAATCCGACAAATTTCCGATGGGCGTGCCCACCACATACAATGCACCGCGAAGCAGTTTATTTTCTTCCATCTGCGCGTCCTCCCTCGTGACCGAATTTGTAATTCCCGTAAATTTCCAGCATTTCGGCGGAAAACCCGCCGTTTTCGTCTTCTATAATAAGTGTCGGCAATACAGAAAGCCCCGGTTTGCCGCCGCGCCGCACTTCCAGTAAAAACAGAGACGGCGCGGTGTTTATCCTTTGCTGTACGAGCCGCAGCCTTTTCGGCTCTAAGCCGTAGCTTCTAAAAACATTCATTGCGTCCGCAAGGCGCTCCGGGCGCTGACATAGGCAAAATCGGCCGCCGAAGCGCAGCACGTCTCTGCCCACTTTCGCGACATCTTCAAGCGTGCAGGTGCACTCGTGCCGCGCGTTTTCCATGCGTTCGTCCGGGTTGCGCAGCCCTGCGCCTACGGCCTTATACGGCGGGTTACACGCCGCAAGATCTAACGTTGGGTGCGGAATGATTTTTTTGATCTCCCGTATATCCCCCCGAATGACCTCGATATTTTCTTCATACCCGTTTTCCGAAACGGAGCGCAAGGCCTGCGAAAACGCCTGCTCGCCGAGTTCCACCGCCGTGATGTGCCGCGGGGCGTAATTTGCCTGCCACAGAAGCGAAATGGTGCCGCAGCCCGTACCGAGGTCAATGCAGCGCTCTTTATGTTTCGGTGCGGCAAAATGCGCCAGCAAAATGGTGTCCGTATTAAACGTGTGCTCGCGGCTAACGAGTACACGGCAGGCAGGCGCAAGCGGCTCCCAGTGCAGATTTTCCACAGGTTTTCTCCTTTTGGTTGAATTTAGCTTCCGATAAACATGGTCAAAAGTTTTTGATCGACCTTTTTTCAAAAAGGTCGCGGGGTCTTGGGGCAGCGCCCCAAATCGTCGTCCGCAGACGACGAAATCTTTTTGCCTGCCAAGAATCAGGACGGGAGAGGAAACAGTCCGGTGGACTGTTTCCTCGTGGGAGACCCAATTAGGGGGTCTCCCAAAAGGCGGCACCGCCGCCCTTTAATATCCGCAAGTTTTCTCGAAGGAAACTTGACTAAAGACTTTTAACAGCAAAAGAAAAAGGACTGCCGCTTGGGCAGCCCTCTCTTTTACGCAATGTCAGCGATTATGCCTGCTCCGGAGCGGAAACCGGGCAAGTGTCAGCGCAAGCGCCGCACTCGATGCAGGTATCAGCGTCGATCTCGTACTTGCCGTCACCCTCGGAGATTGCGGAAACAGGACATGCGTCTGCGCAAGCGCCGCAAGCGATGCAAGCGTCTGTAATTTTATATGCCATTTTAGGACACCTCCATGTATTTGATACCTACATTCTAACACAAATCCATGAAAATGCAAGCGAAAATTGCTTTTTTACAGATACGTAACAAAAGCCCGCCAAAATACAGGTACTTTTAGTTCTCCAACTTCTTAAATTCTTCAATTTCCTTCTTATTCAGCTTGATCTGCCCGTCTTTCAGCACGCGTACGTCCTTCACTTTGTAGACGCTCGGCGCGGCGTCCGGGCTCTTATCGAGCCGCACGGTCAGTTTTCCGGTAAGCAGGTTCTGGTCGATAACAACGCCCTTGCCGTCCGGCGTGGAAACCACAGCGTTCACCTTCGGCGTGGTACGCAGCAGGTCAAGGTATGCCTCCTGCTCATATTTCAGGCAGCACATCAGTCTGCCGCACGTACCGGAGATTTTCACAGGGTTCAGAGAAAGCCCCTGCTCCTTCGCCATTTTGATGGAGACCGGCTGAAAGCCGCCGAGGAACGAGCCGCAGCAGAACGGTCTGCCGCAGATGCCGAGGCCGCCGATCATCTTCGCTTCGTCGCGCACGCCGATCTGACGCAGCTCAATGCGCGTGCGAAACATGCCCGCAAGGTCTTTTACCAGCTCGCGGAAGTCCACACGGCCGTCCGCCGTGAAGTAAAAGAGGATTTTACTGTTGTCAAACGTGTACTCCACGTCGACAAGCTTCATTTCGAGTCCGCGCTCCGCAATTTTCTTTTCGCACTGCGTGAACGCATTTTTTGCTTTCAGTTCATTTTCCGCCACGCGGCGCAGGTCGTCTTTTGTCGCCTTGCGAATCACTTTTTTGAGCGGCTGCACAATGGAATCATCCGCAACATCGCGGTTGGCCATCGCCACTTCGCCGCACTCTACGCCGCGCGCCGTTTCTACAACGACGTGGTCGTCGGCGGAGAGCTTCTCGCTGTTCGGGTCAAAGTAATACACCTTGCCCATGTTCTTAAAACGAACACCGATTACTTCTGCCATATTTATATCCACAGCCCGTAAAGGGCTTCCTTTCTTTCCGGGAAAAATCCGTATTGTTATTTTGACAACACGGACGATTTTTATTTCAAAACAGGCTTTATTTGCCCGCAGTTTCTTTCATTTCGGCGCACAGCGCCGTTACAAGCAGCGCCATGTTCGCGTTTCGCCGCCAGTATTCCGTGTATTTTGCCGTCATTTCGCACAGCGCCATCAGCGCTTTTAAAGACAGCTTGCGTCTTAATTTGTCGCAGACCTCACGCGCGGGCACCTGCACATTTACATTGTTTTTCAGCAGACATGCATCGCGCAGCAAAAGCTGCAAGCGTTCCATGCTTTCCGGGAATAAGGGCTTGTCTTTGATGAGCGGCGCGGTCGCCGCCAAAAGGTCATGCTCCGTGCCGGAAACGAGTGCGTTTGCAATGTCTTCCGCCATTTGCTCCGCTTTTGCGGCGCGGCCGTTTTCGCCGTCCGAAAGCATTCTGCCGATGTTGCCGCGGTGCAACGATGCAAGCTTTTCAGCTTCCTCCATGGGCATGCCGGTCTTGTTCTGCACGTAAACCGCCGCTTCGCTTTCCTCCGGCGGGCGCACGGTAAAAACCTGTGCACGCGAGCGGATTGTCGGCAGCAAAGCGTCCGCAGAAAGCACCGTAAAGATGAAAAGCGCGCCTGTCGGCGGCTCTTCAATGACCTTCAAAAGTTTATTCTGGGTGATCTCCGGCATGGGATTTTCCGCAAAAATGCAGTAGACGTTGATATCCGCTTCCTCCGGCTTTTTGTATGCGTCGCGGATGACTTCATCGACGGATGCGACCGAAATCGTGTTCGATTTGCCGCTGCCCGTAACGATGCGGATATCCGGGTGCGAGCCTGCTTTTGCGCGAATACACGCCGGGCATACGCCGCAGGGCACTAAATCGCGGTCTTCGCATGTGCAGACCGCCGCGCGGGCCAGAATCTGCGCCAATGTGCGTTTGCCAAGCCCCGCTTCGCCCTGTAAAAGAAGAGTATGCGGCAGCCTGCGGCGCGAAAACGCCGCCGAAAGCGCCGTTTTCAGAGCCGCATTCCCCGCAAAACCTTCAAACTGCATTAAACCTTCTCAAAACGGTCTACGTTCAGCACGAAAATGGTAGAGCCGCCCACGGTGACTTCCACCGGGAAAGAGGAGTACATGCCCACATCCATGGTGGAGGTACTGGGCACAACCTGCGTTCTGCGGCGGGAATGCTTCGCGATGATACCGATGACTTCATCGACCTTTTCGTCTTCCACACCGGAGATGAAGGTGGTGTTGCCGGCCATCAGGAAGCCGCCGGTGGTAGCGAGCTTTGTGACGGAGAAGCCGCCTCTTGTCAGTGCGGAAGAGACCGCACCGCTGTCATCGTTGCTGACAATCGCAAGGATCAATTTCATAATATTTCCTCCTTATCGCGTTTTTTTGAAACGCATATTCGTTGTTTTTTGGAGATCAGCAAAGACAGGCTAAACGAACCGTTAAAAGCCCCTCTATTCATCGCTTTTCTCTCTATTTATATTTTAACATCTTGTCGAAGAAAAATCTATACCTTTTTTGGCTTTTGGGCAATTTGTTTTGCAAAAACCTGCGGCGTTAAAACCAAAAGCGCCGGGACGTTTAAAAGCGCCATCAGGCCGTTAAACGCATCACATACATTTAAAACGCCGAGAAACGGCGACATGCACCCCAAAAAGCAGGAAAGCGCCGAAAACGCCATGTATATTCTCTTTTCCGCCGTGCCTTTTTTCGGCAATAAATACAGTAGCGCGTCCATACCGTAGCAGCTCCACGCCAAAACCGATGCAAACGCGAAAAGCGCCACGCATACGCCGGCAGAAAGCTCGCCGAACCGCCCCAAAACGAGCGAAAACACCGAAAGCGCCGCTTCCGGGGAAAAATCACGCACGGGTGACACCAGCATGCACAGCGCCGTAATTGTGCACAGCAGGATTGTGTCGATAAACACCTGCAAAGCGCCGAGTGTACCGATCTGCTCCGGGGTCTTATTTTCCGTGCGGAACGTCGCGAATGTACCGCTGCCAAGGCCCGCTTCGTTTGTGAACACCCCGCGCGAAATGCCCTCACGCATGGCTAAAATCATGCCGCATACGCCGCCCGCACCGGCTTTCAGCGAAAACGCACCTTTCAGCATATTCCGCACCGCGCCGGGGATATGGCTTCCGCGCAGAAGGAGCACCGCGGCGCACAACGCCAAAAACAGCCCCGCCATGAACGGCACAAGCTTTTCCGTGACGCGCACGGCTTTCGGCAGGCCGCCGCGCACGCAAAGGAGCAAAAGCCCCGCAAATACAACGCCCGCAAGCACGCGCGGCACACCCATGGGCACCAGCACCGACGATGCCGCGCCGGTCTGCGCCATGGTGCCCATGCCGAGCGCCGAAAGCACACAGCTTGCGGCATAAATTTTTGCGCCGTGCCGCCCGAACGCCTTCTGCACATAGCCGATCGCGCCGGGGGCGTTTTTCGTGCCGAATTTTGCCGCCAAAACGCCCTCGGCATATACGGTCATCATGCCGAAAAACGCCGCAATCCACATCCAGACGACCGCGCCCGCGCCGCCGACCAGGATTGCCGCCGCAACACCCAGAATATTCCCCGTGCCGAGCGAGCCGGCAAGCGACGCCGTCAAGGACTGAAATGCGGAAAATCCCCCGCAGCGCTGCGTGCCGCACAATGCCCCGCGCGTCATGCCCGGCAGCTTTGTCACCTGCATGAACCGCCCGCGCAGCGTGAACCACACGCCCGCAAGCAAAATCAAAAGCAGCACGTGCGGTCCCCACAAAACCGCTGTCAAAACACGGACAAACACCGAGAAGCTCTCGTTCACAGCGCGCAGTTCATCTCAAGGTACGCACACACTGCGCGGGTAAGCGCTTCGGCAATCACGGTGATATTATTTCTAATCCACGCTTCGTCCTCGGCGTTGTCGTGGTACGCGATCTCTACGAGGACCGCCGGTGCGCTCGTTTTCGTGATCTCCGCAAGGCGTGTCGTCGCCACTGTGCTCACAAGGTCGGGGTCGGGGTAAATTTTCCGCAGTTCATCGGCAATAAGCTCCGCCGCGCGCTTGCCGGAAACGCTGTACGGATAATAGTACACATCCGGCCCGCGCAGCTTCCCCGCCAAATTTGACGGCCCGGCGTTCGAGTGCAGCGCCAAATGCAAATCATAATTCCCGGCGTTCGATTCGCGTATCGCCTGCCCAAGCGACGTGTTCGGCGTGTTGCGCACAACGTTGATGCCGTTTTGCTCCAGCATGGGCACCATGTCGTCCGCGATGCGGTTCATCCAGTACTGCTCATCACCCTCTGTCAAATACTTATTGTACGGCTGAATGGACGGGCTTAAATAGATTGTCGGCATAAGAACCCTCCTACATCATGCTTTCAAAATGTGTTCAAAAAACGACTCGCTGTTCACACCCGAGGGACGCAGGTAGCGGCCGAGGTAATATAAGCTTTCCGGGGCACGCGTAACGGTGCTGACACGCTCCTCACACGAAAGCGTAACCTTAAACCCGAGGTTTTTGATGATCTCCGGCTCTCCCTTACTCACTGCGCCGAACGGATACGCAAACAGGACGGGCTTACTTTGCAGGTTTTCTTCTGCTTTCTGCTGAAAAAGCGTCACGTCTTCGGTGAGAAGCTTCGTGTAGTCTTCCAGAGATTCCCCGGAAAGCTGCTTTGTGCCGAGCCGCGCACCGTCCGAGCTGTGCAGGTCATACGTGTGGTTCGCAATTTCCACCACGCCGGAAGACTGCATTTCGCGCAGCATATCCCATGTGCAGTGCGCATAGTACGGGCTTTTGTCCGGCGTTTCGGTGTAGAGGTCGGCGTATTTTCCGATGGGCGAAAGCACAAATTTCATGCCGTACCGCTTTGCGGTGGGATAAGCGTATAAGTAGTTATTGTAATATCCGTCGTCAAATGTCAGCAAAATCGGTTTTTCAGGCAGCGCGGCGCCGCTTTCCGTGTAGTTTATGAGGTCTTCGGATAAAATTGCCGTATAGCCGTTTTCCGAAAGCCACTTAAAATCGCTTTCGAGCTCCTCCGGCGAAATGACGTATTTGCCAAGGCGCGACGCGTCGTCCATAACGGCGTGATACATGATGACCGGCACACGCACGCCGGGGTCCTCCGCCATGACCGTTAAGATCGCACCGAGCGCCCCGATGGTGCCGAGCATCAGCGCTGCGGCCGCCGTTCTGCGCAGCCACGCGGGCAAAAAACGATAAAACGCACCGACGCTCGGCACACGATGCGAACGCAAGCTCAAAACACCGTACATCCCGATCCCTCCTTCGCGCTATGTATACGCGGAAAAAGATTTTCTTATGCAAAAAGCCGCCCCTGCCCGATACTGTACGTCGGTGCAAAGGCGACTTTCCGCTTGGCTTTTCTATTTTCAAATCACGGGAAGCTCTGCGTTTTCTTCCGGCATGTCGTCGTACTTTTCGGCGGCTGCCGCTTCGGTCTCTTTTTCTTCTTCCGCAGCAGGATTTTCAACGGATATTTCCGTTTCTGTGGAAACTTCAGGCTCTGCTTCCGTCTCTTTTTCGGAAACCGGCTCTTCCGCCTTCGGCAGGTGCGACGAGAAGAAAGCATACAGGTCTTCGTAGACCTGCGCACTGTTCATCTCGGTGATGAGCGCGTGGCGGATGCGCGGGTAAAGCGTCAGCTTCACGTCGTGCCCGGTCTTATTCAATTTATCAAACACACGGCGCACGCCCTTGCCCATATCGCCCACGGGATCGTTTTCGCCGGAGATGAGTAAAATCGGCAGGTCTTTCGGCACACGGCGATACCACTGGTCGGTGTTGATGGCGTACAAAAGCGTGCCGAGGTCGATATACCCCTGCACCGTGAGCGGGAAGCCGCACAGCGGGTCGTTTACAAAGCGATCCACTTCCTCTTCCTTACTCGTCACCCAGTCGTAATTTGTGCGGTTGGGCTTGAATTTCTTGTTGTACGGGCCCGTGGCGATCTTCTCGAGCGACGGAATTTTCGCCCGTGCGCCCTTTGCCTTTTTCAGCATATTGAGGTACGTGCGCTCGGCCTTCCACATGGCAGTCGAAATGCCCGCGCTGGTACCCATGAATACCACTGCCGTGAGGGAGTTGCCGTAGGCGGCCGCAAATTCGCGCGCGATGAACGAGCCCATGCTGTGGCCCATGAGAAAATACGGCAGCTCGGGATATTTTTCGCGCATGATGCTCTGCAAATTGCGCTGATCCTCGACGACATTATAGAGGCCGCCCTTTTCGCCGAAATGCCCGTAGAGCGCGCCGGAGGTCACACTGCGGCCATGGCCGAGGTGATCGTTGATGACAGCGACAAAGCCGCGCTGCGCCATGTATTCGCAAAACGGTTTATACAACGCACTATGCTCCGCCATGCCGTGCGAAATCTGCAAAACAGCCTTCGGTTCGCCGTCCGGCTCATACAGGCGGGTGAAAATTTTGTTATGTGCCGTGCTGGAATCAAATGTAAATTCGGATACCTTCATGCAGCTTAATCCTTTCGGTTTGTGATTTTTATAGAAAAGTCAATTATCAAATAATTACCGTAAACACGCTCAGCGTATGCAGCACGCTGCCGGCTAAGACAAACAGGTGCCATACGGCGTGCATGTACGGCACTTTTTTGCCGAGGCCGTACAGCACCGCGCCTACGGTGTACGCCACGCCGCCCGCGATGAGGCAGTTTAATCCCACACCCGGCATTTTTGCCGCGACCGTGTTAAACGCCAGTACGACGACCCAGCCCATCATCAGGTAGCAGATCATCGAAACGACCTTGAATTTCTCCATATCGACGGCGTTTAAAATAATGCCCAGCACCGCCGCAGCCCACACGGCCGCGAACATGACGACGCCCTGCCTGCCCTCAATGCAGCACAGCGTGATGGGCGTATATGTGCCTGCGATGAGCAGATAGATTGTGCAGTGGTCGAGCACGCGAAACACCTTTTTCGCGCGGTTCACGTTCAATGCGTGGTAAAGGGTGGAGACCGTGTAGAGCAAAATCATTGTGCCGCCGAAAATGCTGACGCTGATGACGTTCACAAGACTCTTTTCGCAGAACCACAATAACATAACGAGCGCCGCCGCACCGAACAGCGCGCCCACACCGTGTGACACAGCGGAGAAGATCTCTTCCCCAAGCGAATACAGCGGCAAAGACAGCCGCATCCTGTCTTCCTTATGCCAAACCTTTCTTGCACCGTAACCGGCATATGCCGTCTGCATATCCATACGTTTCACCCTTTCTCCGGGGACCTGCCCCGATTCTTTATTTTAAAACTGTTTTTTATTTTTCTTTTATATGGTTTTCAATACCAGATATATTCATATTATAATCCGCATGTTTCAAAATAGCAAGGGGGAATTTGTTAATTTTCTTCGCAGACGCCCCCAAAACTGTAATTTCCAGTCCATTTAGCGCTAAAAAGTCTATTCGGTTCCCTTGCTGCACGCCCGCCGCACACAAAATTTATATTTTCTAACAAAATTTTTGCTCAACACGATTGACTTTTTGTATCTGTGATGTTAAAGTTAAATCGCCGTCATACTATCTATGGGTTCGGAAAGCCGTGTCTGTTTCCGGGCTCATACCGTAAAAACCTGTGTGTTCATGGCGTTCGGCAGCGGGACACAAAACAAGCGGTTTTTGCGGCATACACGCTGTGAAGGGCTCGAAGCTTTGGCTTCGACCCGTTTTTCTGTGCCGATACTAAACACCCGGCACAGTGTGAGGTGCGCAAAAAAATGTCCATACCGTCGGGAAACCGCGCGGGCAAGAAGCAGCTTGAGGTGTGGCCGACTTCTCCTTTTTTGTTTAGACAAAATGCGCACCGGAAAGGCAACCGGTATATTGTGAAAAAGGAAAAACGCACGACCATTCTGCGGTTTTACTCCTTTACAAAGGGACTGCGCCACAATTTTGTGCTGGCGCTGCTCACCATGGCGATCTCGGTCTTCGCCGGGTACATGACACCGCAGATCATCCGCGTGACGGTAGACTCCGTCATCAACGACTCCCCGTTCAACCTCCCCTCGTTTTTGGCAACACAGATCGAAAACATGGGCGGGCGGGACTTCTTACGTCAAAATCTCATTCTATGCGCCTTGGCGTCGCTTTTGTTCGCGGTGCTCGCGGGCATTTCCACGTACCTTTCGCGCATGAATATGGCAAAGGGCTGTGAGGGCACCGTGACGAAGATCCGCAACACGCTGTTTTCGCACATTCAGCGCCTGCCCTACGCATGGCACAACAAAAACCAGACCGGCGACATCATCCAGAGATGCACGCAGGATGTCGACCTCATTCACAACTTTATCAACGACCAGATGATGGAGCTTGTGCGCGTGGTGTTTCTCATCGTCGTCTCACTCGTCCTGATGTTCTCCATGAACGCAAAGCTCGCGCTTATCGCCTTTATTTTTATCCCGATCGTCGTGGGGTATTCCATGATCTTCTTCGTCATCGTGGGCGACCGCTTCCGCATTGCGGATGAAGCCGAAGGCAAGCTGACCGCCATGGTGCAGGAAAACCTGACCGGCGTGCGCGTGGTGCGCGCGTTCGGCCGCGAGCGTTTTGAAAAAGATAAATTCAATAAGCAGAACGACCTCTTCTCCGACCTCTGGGTACGCCTCGGCCACGTGATGGGCGTCAACTGGGGCATCGGCGATCTGCTTTCCGGCATCCAGGTGTTGACGATCATCGCCGCCGGCATCGTGTTCGTCGTGGACGGCGCCATCACGGAGGGCGAATACCTTGCGTTCGTCGCGTACAATTCCATGCTTGTGTGGCCTACACGCAGCCTCGGTCGTCTTTTGAGCGAGCTTTCAAAAACCGGCATCAGCTCCAAGCGTATTTTTGAAATTCTCGACGCGGAGCCGGAAAAGGATGCGGAAACCCCCGTTACCCCGCCCATGGACCGCGACATTGTGTTTAAGCACGTCAACTTCTCCTACGGCACTTCCGGCGAAGTGCTGCACGACATTGACCTCAAAATTCCCGCAGGCACCACGCTCGGCATTTTGGGCTCCACGGGCAGCGGCAAAAGCACGCTGACCTACCTTTTAGACCGCCTATATGAGCTGCCGGAAGGCTCCGGCGAGATCACCATCGGCGGCGTGGATATCCGCAACATCGCGCTTTCGCACCTGCGCGGCAATATCGGCATTGTTTTGCAGGAACCGTTCCTGTTCTCGAAAAGCTTTAAGGACACCATTTCGGACGGTTCCAATCGCCACGATATTGAAAGCGTGCGCAAGTATGCCCGCCTTGCCGTCATTGACGACACCATCGACCGCTTTGCCGAAGGCTACGATACGCAGATCGGCGAGCGCGGCGTGACAATCTCCGGCGGTCAGAAACAGCGCGTTGCCATCGCCCGTATGCTCATGCAGAACACGCCGATCAAAATTTTCGATGACTCTCTTTCCGCCGTGGATATGGAAACCGACGCGAAGATTCGCGAATCCATCAACAAAAACGTGCGCGGCACAACGATTTTGATCGCCCACCGCATCACGACCATCATGAATGCCGACCAGATCATTGTCATGGATAAGGGTCGCATCGTGCAGCGCGGCACGCACGAAACGCTCTCGAAGGAAGACGGCATCTATAAACGCATTTACGACACACAGCGCTCGGCTACTTAAGCCGCGCACGGGGTATTTACCGATATGAAAATCAAAAACAAATCCTTACAAACGTGGGCAAAGCTGCTTCCGTTCCTTGCCCCGTATAAGTGGCAGATGATTTTAATCATCGCATTGATGATCCTCGGCGCCTGTTTTGACATGGTGCAGCCGCTTTTTTCCGGCTACGCCGTGGATAATTTCATCGAGCCGCGCACGACGGAAGGCCTCATTCCCTTCACGGCCGTTTACCTTTCCATGGTCGTCGTGCAGACCATTACAACCATTTTAATGGCAATCTACGCCTTAAAGGTTGAAATGTACTTAGGCCGCGACTTAAAGCGCAAGCTTTTCGACCATTTGCAGACGCTCGACTTTTCCTACTACAACACAACGCCCGTCGGCACCATTATGGCGCGTTTAATGAGCGATACCGGCAAGATCGGCACGGTTTTGGCATGGAGCCTTGTGGATATTTTCTGGAGCTCTATGTACGTGCTCGGCTGCGTTGTCATCATGCTGTTCGTCAACTGGAAGCTCGCACTCATCCTCATCGCGATTATCCCGATCATCGCCGTCATCACGGTCGTGTTCCAGAAGAAAATTTTGGCAGTAAACCGCCGCGTGCGCGCCATCAATGCCGAGGTCACCCGTCATTATAACGAAGGTATCTCCGGCGCAAAAACATCCAAAACGCTCGTCATCGAAGAAAAGAACGACAAAGCGTTCGAAAAAGTCGCGGAGGACATGCGCTCCACAACGATCCGCGCCGTGCGGTTAAATGCCGTGTATATTCCGATCATCAGCTTTCTGACCGCCATCGGCGTTGCGATGGTCCTGAATCAGGGCGGCAACATGGTGCTGTTCGGCGACATCACCGTCGGCGAAATGACCGTGTTCATCAACTATGCTTTGATTATTGCCGACCCGGTACAGCAGCTTGCGCGCACCATCTCGAATTTTATTTCCACACAGGTCAACATTGAGCGTGTCTCCGCCCTTTTGGAGCGCGAGCCGCTCATCAAAGATACGCCTGAAGTCATCGAAAAATACGGCACCGCATTCGACCCGAAAAGAGAAAACTGGGAGCCGATTCAGGGTCACATCACGTTTGACGACGTGACGTTCCGCTACCCGGACGGCGTAGAAAACGTCTTAGAACATTTTTCGCTCGATATTCCCGCCGGCACCACGGTCGCCATTGTCGGCGAAACGGGCGCGGGCAAAAGCACGCTCGTCAACCTTGCCTGCCGCTTCTTTGAGCCCACTGAGGGCCGCATCCTCATTGACGGCAAGGATTATCGCGAGCGCTCCATGCTGTGGCTGCACTCCAGCATCGGCTACGTGCTGCAAACGCCGCACCTCTTTTCCGGCAGCGTGCGCGATAATATCCGCTACGGCCGCTTAGACGCGACGGACGAGGAGATTGAGGCCGCTGCAAAGCTCGTCAGTGCACATGACGCCATCATGCACATGGAAAACGGCTACGACAGCGACGTCGGCGAGGGCGGCGACCAGCTGTCCACCGGCGAAAAGCAGCTCATCTCGTTTGCAAGAGCCGTGCTGGCCGACCCGCGCATCTTCGTCTTAGACGAAGCCACCGCGTCCATCGATACCAAAACCGAAGAGCTCATTCAGCACGCCATTTCGACGCTGCTTGAAAACCGAACCTCGTTCCTCATTGCGCACCGCCTCTCGACCATCCGCCACGCCGACCTTATTTTGGTCGTCCGCGCAGGCAAGATCATCGAGCAGGGCACGCACGAAGAGCTGCTTCAAAACAAAGGCTACTACGCCGATCTCTACAACAAACAGTTCGAGCAGGAAAACGTGAAGCATGTGTTTGGGGAATGAGCTGACGGCAACCGTGGTTAAAAGTCTTTAGTAAGTTTTCTTCAGAAAACTTGCGGGTTCTTAGGGCAGCGCTCTAAGTCGCCATTCGCAAAAAATGGCGAAATACTTTTTGCCTACCAAAAAATCAGGACGGAACTTCCAGTAGACGTTCCGTCCGTGGGAGACCCAATTAGGGAGTCTCCCGAATAGGCGGTCTTTTCGGACCGCCTATTTTAATATTCAAAAAGGCGGATGAAAACGCTTAACCGTTTTCATCCGCCTTTGCTTATCTCAGTACTTTCTAAACCGCTCATACCGCTCTTTTAAAAGCGTCTCGGTGTCTTTTTTGCACAGCTCGTCCGTCTGCACGGCAAGCATCTCTTTCACTCGGCTGAAAAGCTCCGCCTTCGTTTTGCCGGATTCACTGATGACGCGTTCCACAACGCCAAGCTTTTCCATGTCCTGCGCGGTAAGATGCAGGCACTCTGCGGCTTCCTTCGCTTTCTTTGCATCTTTCCAGAGAATGCTCGCGCAGCCCTCCGGGGAAACAACGGAATACACGGCGTTCTCCAAAATCCACACGCGGTCCGCAACCGCCAGCGCAAGTGCGCCGCCGCTGCCGCCTTCACCGACCAAAATCGAGATGACCGGCGTTTTCAGCCCGATCATTTCCACAAGGTTTTCGGCAATGGCCTGTCCCTGCCCGCGCTCCTCTGCGCCGATGCCGCAGAACGCGCCGGAGGTATCCACAAAGCAAATCACCGGGCGATGGAATTTCTCTGCCTGCTTCATCAGGCGCAGCGCCTTTCGGTAGCCCTCCGGGTTCGGCGAACCGAAGTTGCGGTAGACCTTATCCTTTGTGTCTGCGCCCTTTTCGATGGCGATGACCGTCACCGCGCGGCCGCCGAGCGTCGCGATGCCGCCGATGACCGCGGGATCATCCGCAAAACGGCGGTCGCCGTGCAGCTCAATGAAATCCGGGAAAATATTCTGAATGAAGCTGAGGCCGCTCGGGCGTCCCTTGCCGCGAGCAAGCTGAACCTTTTCGTATGCCGTTGCCATTATGCTTCAGCCTCCTTTGTCTCACCTGCATCCACCTGCTGTACGCAGGCATCCTGTTTGCCCTCGTTGTGCAGACGCAGGAGCCGCGCGATCACTTCACGCTGCCGACTTCTCGGCGTGATGAGATCAATAAAGCCGTGCTCCAAAAGGAACTCCGCACGCTGGAAGCCCTCCGGCAGCTTTTTGCGGATGGTCTGTTCAATGACACGCGCACCGGCAAAACCGACCATTGCATCAGGCTCCGCCATGATGACGTCACCGTCCATGGCAAAGCTCGCCGTCACGCCGCCCGTTGTGGGGTCAGTCAGCACAGTGAGATAAAAGAGCCCTGCATCGCTGTGCAGGCGTACCGCGCCGCTCGTTTTCGCCATCTGCATCAAAGACAAAATGCCCTCCTGCATTCTGGCGCCGCCTGCCGCCGTAAAGCCGATAACAGACAAACGGTGCTCTGTGGCATACTCAAACAAACGCGTGATCTTCTCGCCGACCACCGTGCCCATGCTGCCCATCATAAAATGCGGGTCCATGCAGAACACAGCGCAATCCTCTCCCATTACCTTTGCGGTGCCGCAGACAACGGCTTCCTTTTCTCGGGTCGCAAGGCGCGCACTTTTCAGTTTATTTTCATAGTTCGGAAACTCCAGAATGTCATGACTCGTCATGTCGGCATCGAGCTCCGTAAACGTATCGTCGTCCGCCAAAAAGCTGATGCGCTGGCGTGCCGTCATGCGGAAATGGTGGCCGCAGCGGCAGACGTTCAGGTCGTCCCAAAGCTCGGAGACCGGGGTCTGCGTGCCGCACTTCGGGCATGTCATTGTGATCTCGTGCTGCTCCTCCTGCGGGTTTTTCAGTTGTTTTCCGCCCTTTTCCAGCTCATTCTGGGGCGAGCGGAACAGACCCATCAAATTCATAACGGTCTACTCCCTTCGGTAAATGAACTTCCTCAGCCCTCACGGTTTTTGATGAAGTCCGTATAATAATCTCCGCTGTGGAAAACGGGGTCGCGGATAATATCGATCTGATCTTCAATGTTGTTCGGCAAACCGCCGATGACAAGTTCGCACAAGGCGGACTGCATCTTGCGTATCGCTTCTTCTCTTGTCGAAGAAAACACAATCATCTTGCCGAGCATGGAATCGTAAAACGGCGGCACCTCGTAGCCCTGATATAAGAACGTATCAAAGCGCACCCACGGGCCGGACGGAATGTGCAGGAAATTCACTTTGCCCACGCCGCCCGCGTTGATGCGGCACTCGATCGCCGCGCCGCGCACTTTAATGTCCGCCTGCGTGCAGTCAAGCTCTACACCCGCTGCAATGCGGATCTGCCACTTTACAATGTCTTTGCCGGTGACGAGCTCCGAAACCGGATGCTCTACCTGAAGGCGCGTGTTCATTTCCATAAAATAGAAATTCTTGTCGCGGTCCATCAAAAACTCCACCGTACCGGCATTCACATAGCCCACGGCTTTCGCCGCTTTCGTCGCCGCCTCAAACAGCTCGGCGCGCTTTTCCTTTGTCACACCGGGCGAGGGGGATTCTTCAATCAGCTTCTGGTTGTTGCGCTGAATGGAGCATTCGCGCTCGCCAAGGCACACCACGTGCCCCTGCTCGTCACAGAGCAGCTGCACTTCTATGTGTTTTGCCGGGTAAATGTATTTTTCCATGTACATGCGACCGTCACCGAACGCCTGCTGCGCTTCGCTTGATGCCGTTTTAAACGCCTGCTCCAGCTCGTCCTCGGTCTTTACAAGGCGAATGCCCTTGCCGCCGCCGCCTGCCGATGCTTTTAACATGACGGGGTAGCCGATCTCCTTTGCCGCTTTTTTTGCTTCGTCGACATTTTCCAAAATGCCGCTGCCCGGAATAATCGGCACGCCGGACGCTTTCATCAGTCTGCGTGCGGCGTCCTTATCGCCCATGCGGTCGATGAGTTCGCCGGACGGGCCCACAAACGCGATGCCGTACTTTTTGCACAGCTTCGCAAACGAAGCATTTTCCGCCAAAAAGCCGTAGCCGGGGTGAATGGCCTGCGCTTTCGACGCAATGGCCGCGCTGATGATGCGCTCCTGATTCAAATAGCTGTCCTTCGCCGCCGCCTCGCCGATGCAGATGGCTTCATCGGCCAGCGCCACGTGGATAGACTCCGCGTCCGCCTTGGAATACACCGCCACGGTGCGGATGCCCATTTCCTTGCAGGCACGAATAATGCGCACCGCGATTTCGCCGCGGTTCGCGATAAGCAGTTTCGTAAACATAGCCTGTTCCTTTCCGCCGGGCTTACGCCTTGACGAGCGCAAACGAGAACTCTGCCGAAACGCAGACCTTGCCGTTTACGCGGCCCGTACCCTTTGCAAAATAGAACATGCCGCGCTGACGCACGAGCTCGCACTCGGTCTCCAGCGTATCACCGGGCTTCACCATGCCGCGGAACTTCACCTTATCGAGGCTCGTAAACACCGGGGTCATGCCCTCCGATGCACCGTCTGCGAGCAGCACGCAGGCGCTCTGCGCCAGCATTTCGCACTGAATCACGCCCGGCACGATGGGGTTGCCCGGAAAATGGCCCTGCAAAAAGTATTCGTCACCGCGGATGTGGCACTTGCCGAACGCTTTGCCGTCAATGAGCTCCACTTCGTCTACGAGGAGCATCGGCTCGCGGTGCGGCAGGATCTTTTTGATCTCTTCCTTGTTCATCTAACGTATTCCTTTCCACGGAAAAGTCCCGGGGACGCGCATTTTTTGGCGGCGCTCCGGGAGCTTTTCATCTTAAATAATGCGGAACAACGGCTGGTCGTATTCGACGACCTGCCCGTTGCCGACGCAAATCTCGGCAATCTCGCCGTCCATTTCGCTGTTGATCTCGTTCATCAGCTTCATGGCCTCAATGATGCAGAGCGTGTCACCCTTGTGCACCGTGTCGCCCACGGCGACGAACGGCTTGCTGTCCGGAGACGGCGCGGCGTAAAACACGCCTACGGCAGGGCTTTTTACATAAACGCCCTCTTTCTCCTTCACTTCCGCAATGGGCTCCGTCGTGTGCATCTGCTCCGGCACGGCGGGCTGCACGGCGTTCAGGATCGGCGCCGCCTGCACGACCTGCGCGGCGCGCTCAATGACGATATTTTCGCCGTTTATTTCCAGCTTCGTCAGCTCGTTCTGCTTGACGATCTCCGCCAAAGCCGCAATGTCTTTAATATTCACAAACGTCCCTCCGTTGAATCAAGCGGTATTTATCCGGGTATTCCCGCAGATGCCCTGCGGTGTCGTACCCTATATTTTACTACAAAACCTTGCGAATTGCAATACAAGCGTTGTGGCCGCCAAAGCCGAGGGAAACGGACAGGGCGAGGTCAAGGTCAACCTTTCTCGCTTCGTTCGGGCAGACGTCAAGGTCGCAGTCCGGGTCCGGCTCTTTGTAGTTGATGGTCGGCGGAACGATGCCCTCTTTCACCGCCAGCGTGGAAGCAATGGCCTCCACCGCGCCGGCCGCGCCCAACATGTGGCCCGTCATGGACTTTGTAGAGCTGATGACAACGTCATATGCGTGCTCGCCGAACGCCTTTTTAATGGCCAGCGTCTCACTGCGCTCGTTGAGCGGCGTGCTGGTGCCGTGCGCGTTGATGTAAATTTTCTCGTTTGCAAGGTCCGCGCCCGCTTCTTCGTATGCCATGCGGATGGCTCTTGCGCCGCCGTTGCCCTCCGGATCCGGGGCAGTCATGTGGTGCGCGTCGTCCGTAGCGCCGTAACCCACGATCTCCGCGTACATTCTCGCGCCGCGCGCCTTTGCGTGCTCATATTCTTCGAGAATGAGCGCCGCGCCGCCCTCGCCCATGACAAAGCCGCTTCTGCGCTTATCAAACGGGCAGCAAGCGTCTTCCGGGTCGGGGCAGGTGGTCAGCGCCGTCATATTGCCGAAGCCCGCCACGCCCACAGGGACGATGGCTGCTTCCGCGCCGCCGGCGATGATAGCATCGAGATAGCCGTGCTTAATGGCGCGGTACGCTTCACCGATCTCATTGTTGCTCGTCGCGCACGCCGTGGTGATCGGCAAGCAGGAGCCCTGTGCGTTGAACTTAATGGCGATGTTGCCGCCCGCGATATTCGCAATGAGCATCGGGATAAAGTACGCGGAAACGCGGCGCGGGCCCTTTTCGTTCAGCGCCGTCATCTGATTGGAGAACGTCTGGATGCCGCCGATACCGGAACCGAAATACACGCCGAAGCGCTCCGGGTCGATCTTGCCCATGATCTCGCTGTCATTCACCGCCTGCGTTGCCGCCGCGATGGCAAACTGAGAGAACGGGTCGTTCTTGCGCACTTCGCCCTTATCCATGTACAGCAGCGGGTCAAAATCCTTGACCTCCGCCGCCACATGCGCTTTAAAGTCCGTGGAGTCAAACTTCGTGATTTTCGTGATGCCGCACTTGCCGGCTTTCAGGTTTTCCCAGAACGTATCCACATCGTTGCCGATCGGGGTAACTGCGCCGAGACCCGTGATAACTACTCTTCTTTCCATATTTTTCAGGCTTCCGAAACGGAAGCACTCCTTTCTCTTGAAAGTTTTGAACCGATTTATCTTTTTACGTTGAAAACTTAATCAATAAGAACTTTTTCAAGCCCGTAAAATCTCAAAGTTCACAGGTTTTAAATAGCCAAACCGCCGTCTACCTTCAGCACTTCGCCCGTAATGTACGCCGCGCTGTCGGAAGCCAAAAACGCCACTGCCGCCGCAATATCCTCCGGCTTGCCCATTCTGCCCAGCGGGATGCTGTTTAAAAGCGGATTGTTGTCGCCGAGATTTTCCGTCATGTCCGTCTGGATAAAGCCCGGCGCCACTGCGTTGCAGGTGATGCCGCGGGAAGCGAGTTCGCGCGCCACGGATTTCGTCAGGCCGATGACGCCCGCCTTTGAAGCGGAATAATTCGCCTGCCCTGCGTTGCCCATAATGCCGGAAACGGAGGAAATGTTGATGATTCTGCCGCTTTTCTTGCGGATGAAGCCGGAATAGCACGCGCGAATCATGTTGAACGCGCCCTTCAAATTCGTGTCGAGCACCGCATCAAAATCCTCGTCCTTCATGCGCAGCATCAGGCCGTCGCGTGTGATGCCCGCGTTGTTGACGAGAATATCAATCTTGCCGAGGTCGTTTGTCACCGCTTTCACAGTTTCGTTCACCGCGGCGGAATCCGCCACGTTGCACCGGTATGCTTTTGCGTTTACGCCAAGCGCCGTGATCTCGTTCACAACAGTTTCGGCCTTATCGGCGCTGCCTGCGTAGATGACCGCCACATTCGCGCCGTCTTCGGCAAGGCGCAGCGCAATGGCGCGGCCGATACCTCTGGATGCGCCCGTAACGAGCGCCGTTTTGCCGTTTAAGCTCATGCGTTTTCTCCTTCTGCACGGATCGCCTGCACCGCTGCCGAAAGCGTCTCCGCGTCTTCCACGTTATATACCTTCACCGCGCGGCTCGTCTTTTTGATGAGGCCGCACAGCGTTTTGCCTGCGCCCACTTCAACAAACGTATCCACGCCCGCCTCAATCATTTTTTCAACGGTCTGCTGCCAGCGCACCGGGTGTGCCACCTGCTGTGTCAGCAGTTCTTTTGCCGTTTCTTTCGTGTACGGCTCCGCCGTGTAGTTCGCGTAGACCGGCACAGTCGGCTCCTTCACGTCCATCGTCTCCAAAACGTCGTGCAGACGCGCAGAAGCGCTCTCCATAAACGGAGAATGGAAGCCGCCGCTCACATTCAGCGGTACGGCTCTGCCGCCGTTTGCGGCAACGTCGGAAAGGAAATCCGGCAAAGTCGTTTTCAGACCCGCCACGACGAGCTGACCCGGGCAGTTGTAGTTTACCGGGAACACGCTCTGATGCATGCGGCACAGCTCCTCAACCTTTTCGTTCGGCAGCTTCAAAACCGCCGCCATGGCGCTGTCTGCCTGCTCGGCTGCCGCCTGCATCGCTTCGCCGCGCTTTGTGACGAGCGAGAAGCCCTCTTCCGTTGTAAAGATGCCCGCAAACGTCACCGCCGCCACTTCGCCGAGCGAGAAGCCCGCCGTCATGTCGGGCGTGATGCCCGCTTCACGCAGCGCTTCCGCCGCCGCAAGGTCAACGCAGAACAGGCACGGCTGCGTGTTTTTCGTGATGCTGATCTCCTCCAAGGTGCCGGAGAAGCACTGGTTCTTCGTGCCGGGGCGGATGCTCTCCGCCGTGTCAAACACGTTCTTCGCCGCCGCGCTGTGCTCGTAAAGGGACTTGCCCATGCCGCTGTACTGTGCGCCCTGACCGGAGAAAACAAAGGCTACTTTACCCATTTGGTCGCCCCCTTCAGCACGTCTTCCGCCTGCGTGAAGATCTCTTCGATGATCTCCTTTGCGGTCTGCTCTTTGTTCACCATGCCGGCGATCTGGCCCGCAAGGAAGCAGCCGGTCTTTTCGTCGCCCTCCACGGCCGCACGGTACAGAGCGCCTCTGCCGTACGCTTCAAGCTCCTCGTCGGAAATATCGCTGTACTCAAGCTTAAAATATTCCTTTGTGTACGGGTTCTTGATGCTGCGCACCGGGTGACCGAGACGCTTGCCGGTAGACATCGTCGCAATATCATTGGCCTTTAAGACCTTGTTTTTGTAGTTCTGGTGCACGCCGCACTCCTTTGCAACCAGGAAGCGCGTGCCGAGCTGCACGCCCACAGCGCCCAGCATGAATGCAGCCGCCACGCCGCGGCCGTCGCCGATGCCGCCCGCCGCGATGACCGGAATCGTCACTGCGCTCGTCACCTGCGGCACAAGCGCCATGGTGGTCGTTTCGCCGATATGGCCGCCGCTTTCGCCGCCCTCCGCAATGACCGCACAGGCGCCCACGCGCTGCATCAGACGTGCCATGCTGACGGATGCCACGACCGGGATAACCTTAATGCCGGCCGCAAGCCAGTCTTTCATATATTTGGAGGGGTTACCCGCGCCGGTCGTTACGACCGCCACTTTTTCCTCCGCGACCACTTTTGCCACCTCGTCCGCGAACGGGCTCATCAGCATGATGTTCACACCAAAGGGCTTATCGGTCAGTTCTCTTGCAATTTTAATCTGCTCGCACAGGTACTCTGCGTTTGCGTTCATAGCGGAAATAATGCCAAGGCCGCCCGCTTCGGAAACGGCGCCTGCTAATTTGCCGTCCGAGATCCAAGCCATGCCGCCCTGAAAGATCGGGTAGCGAATGCCAAGCATGTCACAAATCGGTGTTGAGATCATAATGTTTTCCCCTTTCCGGCTTTTGCCTGTTGAAAACGTTTCGGTTTTTCTTTATTTTTGACTGTATGTCGTGTTTTTACCAGCGGATGATCATGGCGCCTGCAGAAAGGCCGCCGCCGAATGCCGCCAGAATGATGAGGTCGCCCTCGTGAATCTTGCCCGCGCGGTTCATCTCATCTAAGAGGATCGGCACACTCGCGGAAGACGTGTTGCCGTAGCGGTCGATGTTGATGCAGAACTTCTCCGGCGCAATGTCGGGGATTCTGCGTCGTGCTTCGTTGATAATGCGGTAATTTGCCTGATGCGGAATGACAAGCGCCACGTCTTCGCCCGCAACGCCCGCCGAAGCCATCAGATCCTTGATGTTGTCGGACATCGCCATAACGGCGAATTTGTACGTCTCGCGGCCGTTCATGTGTACGGACGTAATTTCGCTGATCTCATTTTTGTACCACGGGGAACGGTCATAGCGCGTCGGAATTGTGATTACGTCGTCGCCGCCCTTTGTCATCAGGTGAGAGGCCACAAGGCCGTCGCCCTTGCCGAGCACCGCCGCGCCCGCGCCGTCGCCGAAGATACAGCACGTACCGCGGTCTGTCCAGTCGATGATACCGCTCATGCGCTCTGCGCTGACGACAAGCACGCGGTTATACGCGCCGCGGGAAAGGAAGCCCGCCGCCGTTTCCAACGCAAAGAGGAAGCCGCTGCAGGCCGCCGCAAGGTCAAACGCCGGGCAGTGCGCGCCGATGCGGTTCTGCACCATGCATCCCGTGCCCGGAGAAAGCGTGTCGCCCGTGATGGTCGTCGCAATGATGAGGTCGAGCTCATCGGCAGAGATGCCCGCATTTTCCAGCGCGCGCTCGGCCGCCTTCACCGCCATGTCTACATTCGTTTCCGTCTCGCTGATGTGGCGGGAGCGCACGCCGATGCGCTGTGTGATCCATTCATCGTTGGTGTCTACAAGCGCAGAGAGGTCGTCGTTCGTCACAACATGCTCCGGCGCGTAGCTGCCTGTACCTAAAATTTTAAAGCTCATAGTTTTCTTTCCTTTCCGGCCGAAAAAATTTCGGCAGCGCCGTAAAGGCAATATAATAACCTTGTTAAAGTGAATATTTGTTAAAAGTCTTTGATTAAACTTTCTTCGAGAAAGTCAGGAGGGGAGAGTTTATCGTCCGGTGGACGATGAACTCCGGGGAACCCTATCAAGGGGTTCCCAATGATTTGCCGCGCAAATCATTGAAAGGAACTTAAAGAAATCACAATTTCGTCTGAAAATAAGAATTGATGCGCGTCATGGTGCGCAGAAGCTCCTCGCGCTCCTCTTCCGAAAGATCCTCGCAGATCTCCGCAATGATGCGCCGGTGGCAGCGACGGTGGAACGCCTCCACTTTTTTGCCCTCGGGCGTTAGCATTACCTGCACCGCGCGGCCGTCGCCGGGCAGGCGCTGCTTTTCGCAGTAGCCCTTCTGCACCAGCTTGTTCACCGCCACCGTAACGGAGGGCTTTGTCACCTTGAGTTGTTGGGCGATCTCGCTGACCGTCATGCCGGTTTTGCCTTTGGCAATGAGCTCGATCATGTGCATCTCGTTGATGGAGATGTTCAGCCGTTGTTTTTTCAGTTCGTTCTGCTCCAAGATCTGCACATTGCGATAGATCTCCACCAGAAGCTCGTTTGCTTTCGCAGAAAAGCCGGACATGCTGCACACTCCTTTCGCCCATTTATGCCGTTTTTCGATAAATTTAGTTAAACAAACTAACGAACAACCGCTGATATTGTACTCGTTTCGCGGCAAAATGTCAAGTAAAACGCTTTCGCGCATCCTCTTTTTCCTTTAAAGTACCCTTCTTTTCCCCGTAAAGTTATCTCGAAGCTGATACCGACTTGGGCTCCCTTGTAAGAATTCTGAAATAAATCTGTTCTTTTTCCGTAGTAATTTGCGCTTTAATTCTTTTAAGGAATTAAAAACCGAAAGTTATCATGTAGAATAGTCCTGTGTATAAAAGGGGTTCGTATGCCCTTTTATGAAATCGAAATTTATTGCTGAAAGGAAGTTTTTCCGTTGAAGCTGTTTTCTAAAAATAGGAAGCGCATCACTGCAGCCGTGCTTTCCGCCCTGCTGCTCTGTGCCGCACCGCTCAGCTACGCCGACGATACCGTAGCCGATATGGAAGCCAAGCAGACCGAGCTCGCCAACAAAAAGGCCGACCTCGAAAACAAAATCTCCTCTCTGGAGTCTCAGGAGGCCGATAAGACCGAATACCTTACCCTGCTCTCCGAAAAGATTGATACCATCAAGGAGCAGATCGATACCGCAAACAGTGACATCACCGTGCTGAACACCAGCATTAAAAAGCTCGAAAAAGAGCTCAGCGATTCCGCAGATCAGATCTCCGATACCATGGAGCTTCTGAAAAAGCGTCTCGCCGTGCTGTACTCCGCCGGCTGCACCGTCGGCACACTGGAGATCCTCTTCAATTCCGAAAGCCTGCATGATTTCTCCATGCGCGCAGAGGCCGTCTCCACCATCACCCGCCACGATAAGCAGCTCATCGATACGGTTGCAGCGTACATGAACGAGACAAAGGCACAGCGCGAAGAGCTTGAAAAGGAAAAGACCGCGCTCGCCGATGCCAAAAAGCTGTATGAATCAAGCGAAGAGGAATTAAAGCAGCTCGAAAGCGACAACACCGCCCTGCTCGAGCAGATTCGCTCCGATAAGAGCAGTGCCGAGACCGAGCTTTCCCGTACCGAGGAAGAAGAATACGTGCTCGCAAACATGATGGCGGCAAAGATCGCCGAAATGCAGCAGCAAATGGCACAGGCAAAAGCCACGCCCACCCCGACCCCGGTACCGACCGTAGAGCCCACACCTACGCCGACCCCGGTGCCTGAAGAAGAAGTGGACGATAACGGCAACGTTATGCCTACCCCGACACCGACCCCGGTGCCGACCGTAAAGCCGACCCCCACCCCGACCCCGGTGCCGCAGCCGTCTTATGACGATGACTATTCCGGTGAAAGCTTTGCATGGCCTGTTCCGGGCTGGACCGGCGTCAGCTGTGCATTCGGCAACGGCCACTACGGCATGGATATCCCCGCAAGCCGCGGCACGCCGATCGTGGCATCCCGCTCCGGCACGGTCATGACCGCAAACGGCTCCGATGATTGGGGCTATTCCTGGGGCTACTACGTCTCCATTTACCACGACAGCACCTATTCCACCCTGTACGCACACATGAGCTCCGTCGCCGTCAGCGAGGGCCAGTGGGTCAACAAGGGCGATGTCATCGGCTATGTCGGCGATACCGGCTATTCCTTCGGTGACCACTGCCACTTTGAGGTCTACCAAAACGGCACCCGTGTAGACCCGTCCCAGTTCGTATAATTTTCATCAATAAATCAAGCGCCGAGCTTTCACGGAAGCCCGGCGCTTTTGTTTTCTCTATAATTTCTGCCAAAACGGACAAAAGTATTTTTATGTCCGCCTTTTCTCCTTCTCCTGTTTTTACAAAATCCGACTTTTGAGCTGCTGCGCGAGATGATTGCGAAGGTCGGCGGCTTTCCTTTTTATAAACATCCTAAGACACTTCACCGCCCAAAGGGCAGTTTCACAAATCCCCAAGGGATTTATCCTGTTGAAAAAAGGACTTTGCAAAACGCAAAGTCCTTTTTTCTGTCTATGGGCTACAAAAAAGATATTTTTGCCGTTTTCGCGTATGAATTCGAACCCTCACACGCTTTATCATTCTATACCGCTCTTTAACTGGGCATAAATTTGGTCTATCTCCGGATGTTCTTGTCTTATTTTTATTTGAAATTCTTTCCATTCTTGAATTTCTTCTGCCGTTGCTTTTCTATAGGTTGTCTCTAATTTCATAAAATGATATTTGTTAAGCTGTTGCTCAAGGCCTACAAACTCAGTTAACCCCTTATAAAAATTAACATACTTTTGGGCTACGGGCTGTCCGTCAACATATAACTCCGGCCCTGGCATCACTTTTAATATGATTTCTAGGAAATTACTACTTCTAATCTGATTTATAATTGTTACAAATTCTGTCGGAATCTTATTTCCTCTTAAAATATCATCGATACCGTGAATACATTCTTCAATTTTTTTGCCATATGATACTATAGATTTTTTGGCTTCAAAGTGTTCTACATGTTCACCATCATCTTTTCCATTTCTCACACTCTTTATCATTAAAAAATCATTATTACTATTGAAATAAAAGCCATCAATAGTTTTAATTCCTTCGTTTGTTGCTGTTTGTATATTGAAAATCCCGGTTGCGTATTTAAAGTAAGAATTCACTTTATCCATGTACATGTACAATGGATAAAGATATTTTTCCAAAAGGTGAAGCGTGTTGTTTTCTTCTCTAATTAATGGGATATAATCGACGATCAAATAAAATATTAGAGATGCAATATAGGCTAAACTAAGATTATCCGCTATTCTAATTATTTCATATATCAAAGTGTTTTCTTCTGGCCTTTGAAATATCATATTAAGTCCGTCAAATATAGGTGGTGCGGAAGAAAATTTACAAATAAAAAATAACGACACTACCAACAGCAAAATATGCCATTTCAAATCTTTAAAATAATTACGTCTCATAACACATTCTTATTTCCTTTATTTTGATAATTCATATGAATTGTTTTCCAGCCCTTATGATTTGAGCCTCTTAAAAGACTGGATGCTCTGGGACTCCATATATATCCACATATCCGGCATTTAGCTTGGATAGGATTGTGCCTTCCGGTATATGTTCCAATAACCTCTATATTCGGATTTGCTTTCCGCACTTGTTCTTCAAATTCATCTTGTTCTTTTACGAATTTTTTGTGTGCTAATTTTGTCCCGCACTTTCTGCATCCATCTCCTGCAAGCATATTTGCGGGAACGCCATCCCATTCGAATTCGCAGACAGTACATTTTACGAGTGGCCTTTTATTTGCATTTACATACTTTCCCAACACCTCAATTGTGGGATGTACTGCACTCATAGACTCAATAAAATCCTCATGAGTCTTTGCTTTTGCATTATCATATGACTGCCTCTCAATGGTAGACCATTGTGAATCGCTTAATCCGTATTGTATATTAGTAATGTCGAAAAGCCTCTTTACTAAATCTTTAATAACACTATGATCTGCTTTATTCAAATCATCATTGAAGACAAAACAGTCATTTTCGAAAGGAATCTGTTCAGTTAACGGAAATTTATCGTATATCGTTATTAGCCGTATGCCTTTCTTTTTACACCTTTCTCTTTTGGTTTTATCTCTGTTCAATGACTTTTTGTGTAACAACCAGTTTCCTGGTTCAATCGCAATTTTAAAACTCGGAATATAAATATCCAGTTCCATTCCAATTGCAGTTTTATCTCTGGATAGCACACTATCTTCACCAAGTGCCTTCTCAAAACTGCCTTTTATAAATTGCTCCATAAAGCTCGTGCCGGATTTGGCACATCGCGGGCAACCATGACCTTGCAATAGTGAATATGGTTTTGCTTTCCAACTGTGGCTACAAACTGAGCAGGTACATTGTATATCAGCATGTCCGTTTAAATATTCCCCAACAACTTTTATAGTTGGATGTACTTTAGACATTTCAGAAAGAAACTGTTGCTGCGTTTTTAAGCCGGTTTTTCCGCTATTGTTTTTTGCTCCTCTTTTTGCACTACAATAACGACACGAACGCCCTTGTATTAAAGAATAGGCTTTGGGAGTCCACTCATATCCACATTCTTTACATTTAACAGCTATCCTATCTTGAGCTTTCGTATATATACCAACAATTTCTACGCTGGGATTTTTGATCTTTACTATATCTACGAAATCTTCGTGACTTCTTGCCATTTCAAACACCTCAATTTATTATATTATATTTCTGCATCTGTTTCAATTCTTACAGAAAATGTCGTAAAATTGTTTCAATGCATTCAATATAGGAGTTGAAAATATGAGAACTTACACGCAAGAAGAAAAACAAGCGGTTATCGAACGTGTTATATCCGGCGAACCGTCTGCGCGTATTCTTGCCGACACCGGTATACCCAAGAGTACCTTTTACAGTTGGTTACGCATTTATAGAGAGGAGCAAAACGCTGCCAATAGGAAAACAGTGGATATCCGCAATTTTCATTTGCTCGAAAACAAGGTCGCACGCTTGGAAAGCATTGTTGAAATTCTCAAATCTGCGACCTGCACGCCAAGATCAGCATTGAGACAACGGCTATATGCTGCTGAACAGCTCTACGGCAAATATAATGTGCACGTGATCTGCGATGCGTTTAACATTCCACGAGGAACGTTTTATAACCACGTTCTCCGAAACAAGAAAGACAACACATGGTATGCGAAACGTCGGGAAAAATTGAGACTTCGCATACAGGAGATTTACGACGAAAGCAATCAGATCTTCGGTGCCGCTAAAATTGCGGCAGTCATGAAAAGTGAAGGATTCAAAGTCAGCAACGAAATGGTGCGCACGCTTATGCGTGATATGGGGTTAGTCAGCATTCGTCAGTCGGCGAAGAAATTATACGAGGACGAAGGCCGCAAATACAAAAACCACCTTAACCAAGAGTTTGACACGTGCAAACCGAACGAAGTGTGGGTTAGTGATGTTACCTATTTCAAGTACGGCGAAAACGCTTATTATATTTGCGTGATTATCGACCTGTTCTCCCGTATGGTCGTAGGTTATAAAATTGGAAAGACCAACAGCACGCAACTTGTGAAGTCGACTTTTCAGATTGCCTATAAAGCACGCCAACCGGATTCAAGTTTGGTTTTCCATACCGACCGTGGTGGTAATTATCGTTCAAAAACGATGAACGACTATATGCGGTCACTGCACATCACGCACTCCTTTTCAAGAGCGCACGTGCCGTATGACAATTCAGTAATGGAATCGTTCTTTGCTTCTATGAAGCGTGAGGAGTTGTATCGAACGAAATACCGTTCGGAGGCAGACTTCCGAAGTGCGGTAGACAAGTACATAATTTTCTACAATACGAAACGTCCGCACAAGAAACTGCAATACAAGACTCCCGAACAGAAGGAAGAGGAATATGCCTTGAAGGGCGCGGGTTTATAAGATACGTGCAGTCGGACAAAGGGGTTCGATAAGGTTTGTTTTTAAATCTTTGGATTGCCTAATTTGAGTTTTTCTGTTTTCAGTCCAGCTTGCAAAAAGGAAATGCGACCTCGAAAAGCCGCATAAATACTGGGTTTTATAATAAAAACACCATTGAGTCTGAACTTGAGGGTTCAGACTCAATGGTGTCTTTAAAAATTTTCGCTTTACGCTTGACAACATTGGTTATATCCCATATACTGATTATAGGATATAACCAATGTTACCAAGGAGAGCACGATGCCAAACTTTGATGTCGAATTTTTTGAAAAGTCAGACGGTACATTTCCGGCCGAGGAATTCATACTTTCCCAAGATGTGAAAATGCAGGCGAAACTTTTTCGCTTACTGGAACTCTTGGAGGTAAATGGAAATAATCTTCGAGAGCCATACTCAAAATCCCTCGATGACGGTATTTTTGAGATCCGCGCAAAACAGGGGAATAATATTACGAGAGTTCTGTATTTTTTCGTTATCGGCCGCAAGATTATACTCACGAATGGCTTTACCAAAAAGACTCAAAAAACACCACCCGGAGAAATTGAACTGTCCAAGAAGTATCGTTCCGAATATGAACAGCGAAAGGAGAATTTATAATGGGCAAAAACTTTAGAGAAACCCTCAATAAGCAAATGGCAAATCCGGAATTCAAGGCTGAATATGATGCACTTGAACCGGAGTTTCAGATCATCCAGGCAATCGTCGACGCCAGAAATCGTTCGGGTCTGACCCAAAAGCAGCTTTCGGAAAAGACCGGTATCGCACAGGCAGATATCAGCAAATTGGAAAACGGCAACGCTAACCCATCGCTCCGAACACTCCAACGCCTCGCTGCCGGTATGGGTATGAGAGTCAAAATTGAATTTCAATCCACAAACGCGCTGTAACATGAAAGATGGCACTCGGAACTCTTGGTTCCTGGTGCCATTTTTCGGTCTGAAACAGGCTCAATCGCATTGTCGCTGCTATACGACTTTTTCACTTATTCTATTCGTCATTAAGAACCGGCTCGGTCAATCTGATTATGATGGTATGATTGTTGGATCAAGCATTTTCTCTCACCAGTGGTGAGAGTTTTACGTTGTCGCTCTGATTTTTGTTTTTGATGTCTCGTTTTTGAGTTTCCAATTCCGACCTCTGTTTATTTCTATGACTAAATTCAATGTCTAATCTATGACTTCCTATGACTAATTTTAGTCGATTTTTAACTATATCACAAGTATCTATTCCCGTCATAAGAGATTAAATTGAAAGAAATTTTTTCTGAAGGTGCTGAAATAACAGTTAACCTGTTCGGAACTTTCAGACCTACGCATCTTGTCAACGCTTTTTCGGTAGGTGTTTTACCAATTGGAACGAAAAACAGACCACTGTGACAAAATAGAACAAATCGCTTTTTTGAGGTGATAATATATGGGTAGAAACTCCCGATATAAGTGGATAGCTTGTGGGCATATGTGATATTTGCAATATTGGGAGAATAAAGAAAGAATGTGTTACCGATGTACCAAGAAGAGCCGCCCGAGTTGTCGGGTTCCGGGTATATATGTTGAGATGTAGCCGGAACATAATTCCTATATGCAATTCATGAAAATTGAGGAATACAGATGCACTCCTCATGAATTCATGGATTGCAAAAATACACGGCGAGTTGAAATACTCCGAATTTAAGATGGAAAGGTGACGCTAATCATGAAAAAAGTATTTTCGCTGCTGTTAGCATTATCAATGTTGATAACAGGAAGTTTTGGCGTAATGGCTCAGGCTCAAACGATTGAGCCGACAAATTTTGATGAAATCAATTTTCAGATCACGTCAAAAGAAAATCCTGATGCCTACATTGAGTCGAGATTTGTTCCCGGAAATAGTGCGTACGCTCGTTCTTCAGAAGAAGATGGAAAGACATTGGTGGGCTATGTCGATGCCACAGTATATGTTGAAGAAACATATACAAAGGGTGAAGACGGCAATATTTTCACCACAGATAGTAGGCTTCTGTCAGAAGAGGAAGTTATGTCCATTGGAAAAAGTGAATTTGATGTTCCCGTACAGTCAGTGCAACCGAGGATCAGTACGATTGGTGATAAAACTACTTCTCGCGGTAAATTGACAATACGGTTTACAGTAATGGCCTATGCGGTTCTGCGGATTGGCATAGCGGAATACGCCCGGCAGGCAGCCCACCGGGCGGTTCACCGGCATGGGGCCGTTGGAGCCCCACACGACATATTCGCTCTGCTGGCGGAAACGTCCCTTTTGCGGGCGGCTGGTCATCTTATCCCAAACCACCGAGCCGCGCCAGATCCATCCGGCCCACTGCAGAGCGTCGGTGATGGACGGATACTGCCGCCAGTCGATAAACAGACAGATGGGCGCTCCCGGTTTGCAGGCTTTGCGTGCATCGGACAGCCATTCCGCCATCCATCTTGTCCAGCTTCTCTGGTCCCGGTTATCCCCGTCAAAATCCGGCAGGGCGTTTTTCGGATCCATACTGCTGTATTTCTGATTGGTCGTGCGGTTTTTCTCCGAGGGCTTCCAACCGCCCGAAGCATAGGGCGGGTCGGTGATAAGGGCATCAAACACCTGCGGCTTGAATGCACGGATGATCTGCAGGGTATCCCCGTGCAGGATGCTCCATCCGTCCCCATCGCAGTGCTCGATCGGCAGCATGGATTCATCTATGATTTGTGTCAGTTCGTTTGTATTGGTCAGAGACATCATCCTTTCTGTTATCGCTCCATATCAGAACGCGTTTTCGGTTTTGTCGGTGTTTTCTCCGACAATTCGGTTTGCACATATTCGCTGATAATGTTGAGGGCACTGTAATAATCTACGGAACGGAAGACACGATTTGTCATCTCTTTTGCCTGTTCCTGCTGACCGTTTTCCCGCAGCAGACGGGATGCCCGTCCGAGGATCGCGAAGATATTCCCGTCTTCGCCGATCAGCTTCATCGTTGGACGCTTGGGAACCGGCGGCTTTTTTACAGATTCTTCAGACTGTACCGACACCACTTCAAAAGCGAAATGCTCTGCGTTCCAAAAATGGACATTCAAAACTCCATTGCTGATCTGGATTGCCTGCTGCTCGAAGCCTTCGCCCCAACCATCGGAAAACTGGCCTTTAAGATATTCCAGCAGATCTTCCATTTCCGGTGCGGTGAGAGATTCCCGAAGCTTCACCGTGGTACAGCCCATGAGCACCCCATTCTGGGTTTCCACCGAGGGAACGGCACTCATTACCTTTGCCTTAATATCGGGATTGCGACTCTCATCGAAATACAGCATCAGATTTCCGCCGTCATCTCCATTGCGCTGTTCCACGGCTTCCTGGATACTGTCCGCATAGTAGGACATGTCGCTTCCGGTGAATAGCGTGGGATAATCGACAGTCCCATTGTTCCAACCAAATTCGTCCACATCGTTTTCGTAAAAATCCCCGGTCAGCGGGGAATAAAATTTCAGCATGCTTGGTTTTTCTTTTATTACAAACGCTCCTTTCTAACGGGAACAGGCCTCCCTTTGACGGGCAGCACGTTCCTCATACTTTTCTTTTGCCAAATCGGCGTAATCGCAGCCCTCTTTTTCCGGCAGATTCAGGATGATCCGGTATCGGCTCTGATAGAATTTCGCTATATGCTCGGCTGCCCATTGTCCCGCATAATCATTGTTGGTACAAATTTCGATTTCTTCAATTTCCGGGTGTCCGGAAAGGAAGGCTTCCAGCGCAGGCGGTGCCTTGAAGGAAGAAGAACGGGTCGATTCTCCTTCTTTTGGCGCATAAATCCCGCCAAGTGAGAGCCTCCATTTATCCGCAGTTTCCTCCAGCGTCAGGTGTGCAAGAGTCTCTATGGCCGCTTCGTACACAGCAAGCCGTTTCGATTCCTTTTTAGGCGGCAGCAGGAAACAAAACCGTTTGTCACTGCCGGATACCTCTGCCTTGAATGGTTTTCCTCTTGTATAAGTACCGCGAAGAAATGCATACCGGGCAGCACCGGCTTCATCCTTGCCAACGAACACGGCATTATGGTGGTCGGCACTCTCGTAGAGGATACCGGCTCGGAAGCAGGCTTCAATCACCTTGCGGTCGATTCCGCGTTTCATAAGGTAGGCCGATACTCTGCGGTTGCTTTCCGCTGCCGGAGGAAGAACAAATCTCTTTTCCTGTTCAGGCAGGGGAGGCGGCGGAACATAGCCGGGGCTTTCTTTGCAGAGGGTCAGTACTGCATCTACGAACCGCATTTCTTCCACCTTGACGAGATAGTCGAGAGCGGACTTACCGCCAATATCCCGGCTTTTCCAATGGAAATTAGAGGTTTCTCCGTTGATTTTGAAGCTGTCATGTGTCCGGAGCTGAAATTCTCCGCGGCTGCCGGCCTTGACCAGTTCTTCGGGGCGATATCGCTGCAAAAATTCAATAGCGGTCATCTGTCTTGCTGCAAGGATTTGTTTTTTGGTTACTCCGGGCATAGGGTTCTTCCTTCTTTCTGAAATTAAATGACAGCCGCTCGCAGGGCTTTTGCCTGATCGGTTCTTTCCCACGGAAATTCTGGCTTTCCAAAATGGCCGTAAGCGGCTGTCTGCGTATATCGAGGTGTTAAAAGATCAAGCCGGGAGATAATTTCGGCCGGAGTTAATCCAAACACCAGCTTTACGGCTTCAGCCAGACAATCGTCGGCGCAGACCATGCCGGTACCGAAGGTGTCTACCTCCACCATGACCGGCTCGGCTTTTCCAATGGCATAAGCCAGTGTAATCTGACATTTTGCGCACAAGCCTGCCGCTACAAGGTTCTTAGCGATGTACCGAGCCATGTATGCACCGGAACGATCCACCTTGGTGGAATCCTTTCCAGAGAACGCACCTCCGCCGTGAGGGGCGAACACGCCGTAACTGTCCACCATGAGCTTTCGTCCGGTGAGACCGGTATCGGCCTCCGGGCCGCCAAGCACAAATCGTCCGGAAGGGTTCAGGAGGATTTTCGTATCCTCGTCCGGGGGCATGGCCTGTAATGCCGGAGTCAGCACTTTATCGGTCAGCTCCCAATAGAGCTCATCTATAGGCTTCTTCGGACTGTGCTGGGCGGAAAGAACAATGGTGTCCAGCCGCAGGGGCTTCCCATCCTCGTCATATTCCACCGTGACCTGAGCCTTTCCGTCCGGGCGCAGGCCCTGTATCATCCCAGATTTTCGGGCAAAGGTGAGGGTACCGGTGAGCCGATGAGCCAGCACAACCGGCAGCGGCATCATCTGCGGGGTTTCGGAGCAGGCATAGCCCACCATCACGCCCTGATCTCCGGCTCCCAACAGCACGGCGGAGTGATTTTCACCGAGGTTTCTTCTTCGCTCCAATGAACAGTCCACTCCGGCGGCAATATCCGGACTCTGCTTGTGGATGAGACATTGAACGGCAAACCGGGTCGGGTCATAGCCCACCTTTCGGAGAACCGAATGGGCGATCTGCGTGATGTCCGGTTCAAACAGGCTCGTGATCTCTCCGGCCACGATAATCTGTCCTTTGGTGGCCAGCACCTCGCAGGCCACACGGGAGAGGGCATCGTGAGAAAGACATTCGTCCAGTACGCTGTCGGCGATCAAATCGCACAGCTTGTCCGGATGCCCTTCCGTAACGGATTCAGCGGTATAAAATTGATTCATGATATTCTTTTGCATCACTTTACCTCCAGCGAAAAAGGCTTAAGGCTTTTTTCGATTTCCCCGTAATCCTTGAAGTTTACTTCACAGCCTAACAGGTAAGAGACCGCTTCATTCCATTCCTTTAAGGAATAGTTCTCCTTGCTTTTCATACGATACAAATCTCCCAGAGCTGTCCACTTGACGTCCGGCAGCAGACGAAGGTTAGGGATAGAGGTGCGATACAGCTTGGCTAAGCAGTCTAACAGTACGATTTTTTTCAATCAATCCCTCCAGTGCAACAAAAATAGTTATCGCTCGTCACCGCTTTTTCGATGGCGAGGCTTTTTCTGAGGAACTGCTTCCCCAGGCAGTTCCTGTTGAGTACGACGGACAGCTTCCAGCACAGGAGCCGTATTGATCCCGTTCTGTCTGCATCCGCAAAGGATTCCTTCCAGATAGGATGAGGATGGCAGTGCGGGAACGTCCTTGAAGGGAGAGTTCATCGTATAAGCCATGATCTCTCGCCGGACGCCGTCCAAAGTTATCACCGTGACGGCTTCTTTTCCATACAAATAAGGGAAGCCCTCATAACGATCCAGGCGCTGTTCATCCCGCTTTGAGATCCGCCAGAGAACACCTTCCAGAGAGCTTCCTTCTTTCAGAAGAATCGTGGCGACGCCATTTCCGCCGCCGCTCATGCGAAAAGCAAGACAGTATCCTTCCAGACGAACAGGCTCCACCACCTCTGCATCGGGACAGCGGAAGGCCATCTGATTCAGATTCATGTTGGAGCCATATGCAAAATAGTGCTTTTCTTCGATTTTTATCACCTCTGTCGTTCATGGTTTCGGCGCTCCTGCAAGCTGGCATATTGAGCTTTGTCATATCGCCAAGCCCGGTCGCCGGGGAGATTCGAGAGCAGATGCTTACGCACATTCTTGTATTCCGGGCCGATGAGCCCAAGGCGCAGCAGAAAGGTACGGAAGGTAAACGCCGGGTTTTCGCTGATCTCGGTTTTCCGCATTACCGTTCGGCTTTGGTTGATGGCCTGTGCGGAAATCGCCAGAGCCAGCGTGATGTTTGCCCGTACCTTACCGGCGTGGAGCGTGCTTTCAAAGCAGCGCCATTCCAGTGTGCCCCGATAAAACACAGAATGTAGGTTTAAGGCATAGTACCGGGTCCAGTTGTAGTGTTCACCGCTGCCGTCCGCGCCTCCATACCATTCTTGCTTGAGGCGCTCCATGGTGGCGTTTTTAGGCAACTCGCGGATTTTTTCCAGCATCGGTTCCCGTACCTTTCGGCACCAGCGCTGCACGCGGCTTTCATTGACATTTAAGGCCTTAAACAGGATATCCTCTTTGGAATACATAATGGAGAGGGCATTTTTCAAGCTCTGCGGGGTATGCTTGGATGCGTCCACATGGACGTGCATCCCACAGCTTTGATTTACCACAGCTCCGGCATGGCGAAGAGCCCGGACAACCTCCTGCAGTTTTCCCATTTCTCTGTATTCCAGTTTCGGTGAATTCATCTCCACCTTGTAGGTGTCATTGTCTATGGGAAGCTGTTGCCGCCCAACTTGATGTGAGGCATGAATACTGGAATCGTAAACAAATCGCCATATTTTCCCTTCGCCGTCGGTAATCTCCCATGGGTCGTAGGTTCTGGAAGAATTGGAATGTCGGGCGGTAGTTCCGAACAGGGAGGCCACGGCTTCCGCTGCTTCCTGGCGGGAAAGGCCGGTCATTTCGATTTCACAGCCGAAATATTGGTCTTTTAAGTCAATGGATGGCAGTCACCTCCCGATGGGCGGCGGAAAGCCTTTTCCCGATGGCCTCCACGACGGTGACAGTAACGCCGTTTCCGGCCTGCTTGTAGAGCTGAGCGTCCGACTGAATGGCCAGCACTTTCTCAATGCGGTTATCCTGCCAGCCCTGCAGCCGCAGACACTCCTTCGGCGTGAGACGGCGGATACGGCACCCGTTCCAAACTCCGGAGGCTTCTCCTCTATGTTTGTGAAAACCACTGCTTTTCCTTGCGGTAAGACAGCGGGCGTATGAGGTGAACGCAGGATCCTCATTTATATCCACAAAGCAGGGAGTCCCCTGATCACTGCTTGCGGTAAGAGTATTGGCGATCTCCCTCCCGACTCTGCCGCGCCGGATATTCCGCCGGGCATAGGCCAGACTGATGCTGTCACCGGGATACGCCATTTTGTATCCCTTTTTCGTGTTTTCCTTGATGGGTAAACCGCCTACCTCGTACAAGCCGGTTTTTCCGCCAAAACCACCTGCTTGTGCGGCGAGAGTACAGCTTACTCCTTCTGAGGAATAGACGCGGTTTCCCTGTGCTCCGGGCAGGACTTGTACAAGAGATGAGCCTGCTGTTTCGGTGAAAGGAAATATTTTTCCACGACATCGCTCATCAAAATATCCGACAAGATACACTCTGCGTCGGGATTGGGGGACGCCAAAATCTTTGCTGTTGAGCACCTGCCATTCCAGACCATACCCCAGTCTGTCCAGCGTATGGAGGATGGCCGCAAACGTCCTGCCTCCGTCATGACTAAGCAATCCGGGAACATTTTCAAGGAGCAGATACGCAGGTCTTTTTGCCTCAGTCAGCCGGGCAATTTCAAAGAACAAGGTACCTCTCGGGTCTGCGAAGCCTCCGCGGTTTCCAGCAGTCGAAAAAGGCTGGCAGGGAAAACCTCCGCACAGGAGGTCAAAGTCGGGCATTTTGCTCGGATCGGCTTTTTTGATGTCTTCACAGAACCACTCTCCTTTGGTATCAAACAGGGTTTCATAGCTTCGGTTGGCCTTTTTATCGATTTCACAATGGCCAATACAGGTGAATCCTCCGGCATGAGTGAGTCCTTCTCGAAACCCGCCGATGCCGGAGAACAGGTCAATATATCGTATTGTCTTTCCTATCACGCTCCTTCTTTGAAAATCTGCAAACAACTAAGGGACAATCAAGCGGCATCACTCCTTTCAAATGGTAAAATGAAATATATATGAAAACAGCCTGCAGAAATCGGGATTTCCCAATCCTGCAGGCTGTTACGGGCTTTCTTATGCGTAGGTTTCTTCTTCGGGGGATTCGTCTGTTTCCTCGATATCGTCAGGCTCGGCATCTTCATCGGCTGTGGACTCCCGGCAGCCTTCTATCTGTTCCTCGTACTCATCGGCTCTGGCGGCTTCGAATTCTTCTTCGGCTTCTTCCAGCGCCTGCTCGATCAGACCGATGACGAATTCCTTTTGGGTGAGGCGGCGGTGGTAAGCCTTCTCATAGGCTTCAAGATATTCCTTCACCCTCTGAAACAATTCCTCGCTTACCTGAAATGCCAGTGTTCTTCCTTTTTCCATGACTGTGACAGCCCCTTTCTCATAATGCTCGGTGATGATCATTTCGATGAATTTGCTCATGGTGCTTTCGGTTTCCCGAATCTCCTCGCTGATCCTGTTGTGCAGTTCCAGCGGGATCTTGCAGGTAACGCCCTTGGTTTCCATGCTCCCATCGCTCCTTTTCGCTTTCTTTCCCTTTCGGGCAACACAAGCATATCGGAAAGCTGCGGATAAAGCTATTACCAGAACCAACAACCTTTCAGACGAAGTGAGGGCAGCATACGTCACAAGCGATAAAGGCTATGTCTGGGGGTATTCTTCTCCCATCAAAGAACCGAGGAATCCCATCATCTGCTCCGGGATGGTTTCCTCCTGCTGTACCGCAGGCCGGGAAGGGACAGCCTTGAGCTCTTCCCGCAAAACCCGGCGCAGGGTGATTTCCAAGACATTTGTCCTCTCGCTCTCCAAAATGGCCTGCATCAGAAAGGTGCTTTTCTGACCTTCCGGCACGGCCTGCAGGATCGCCCATGCCCGGCGGTGATCCTCATTTCGGAGGTTTGGTCGGAACATAAAAATGGGCCTGTTCATCCCCTGCTCAAACCGCCCGAGAACTGCCCCAGAATCCGTTCAAATTCTTCGGCGTTTACACGGTTGTCTATCAGGGCAAAAACTCGACACAGGCCGTTCTGTGGGCTCATATTGCCCTTGACTACCGGTGCACCTCCGCCCAGCATCACGACCGGGATGGCTTTGAGGTCGAATCCCGATTCCATGGCTGCCGAGAGAAGCCGTTCGGTGTAAAGGCGACCCTGCCTCCAGATAATGGATCGAGCCATTTCGTCCATGCTGCAGGGCTTTCCGGCCAGCACACGTTCCACCTGAGCATCGGTAACAGACACCCCGACATCCCGGCGAATCTGTTCCTTTGTTTCGTCGATTCATCGGATCATGCCGAGCTCCAGACTGCGGCAGGTCGAGGCATTGGGGACGCCGTATTCCAGCGTGTTTTGCAGGGTGTAAGGCTCGTGGGAATATTCCGAGATACCGGCTGGGAAAGAAAAATGCCGGGTCTTGATGGCGTAATAGCCGTGGTCGATTCCGATGTTCATGTTTTTAACATCCTTTCCTGATGATTGTTGAAAGTTTAAGTTCCTGCTGGTTTTGACTGAGCTTACTGGAGATATATATATTCTTTCCCAGCCAAGTAAGTAACTTAGGGGGAGAGAGTGTGAGAGAGGGGGGAAGGCGAAAAATCGCCGCGAAGAAGCGCCGCAAAAAGCGCCCCGGCAGACCTGCCGAGACGCTTCTAAAAAAGGGCGCAATACCCCCTTGTACCTTGAGGGCTTAAAATTTGCCTGTGTGGAGGATTCGTCAATCTATCTATGAAGCTGTCGGAAACTTCTACAGTTCCGACAGCGGGAGAAAAGGTATAAAAAGCAAAAAAGCGGATCCTCTGTCTGAAAAAATCAGACGGAGCCCCGCTGCGGCGGATCTTACTGCGGTTTGCCGTTTGGACATCTATGGTAAAACGGTTTCCTGCATTTCGCTCAAAAACCCCGAAAACCCGCATAAACACTAGAAAAATTGGGTGACATCTTTTATGTCACCCAATCATGGCTGGGCTGGCGGGATTCGAACCCACGAGGTGACGGAGTCAAAGTCCGTTGCCTTACCGCTTGGCGACAGCCCAATATTCGATACCCCAAGAGTATAGCATATTTCAGGCCGTTAGTCAAACGTTTTAAGCAAAGAAAAGCCGCGCGCAAACAGTTTTTCCTTCTGCGCACGGCTCCATATCCTTCTTTGAAATTATTCCGCTTTCAGCGTGTAGCGCTTGTACGGGCGGTCTGCAATGCCGCCGGAGATTGCCATCGTAGATTCCGTCTCCAGCGTGAGCGCGTCACCCTCAAATGTGAAAATCATTCGTCTGCCGCCTGCGGATTCCGCACAGCGAACTTCGAGTTCAAAGCGCTTGTCACTGCGCCAGCGACCCACAGCGCCGTAGGTACGGCCGCCGAGCGTAAAGCTCGTGAAGTGGCTCTGAAGGCCGATCTTCGCCGTAAATTCGCCGTTATCCTGCTCGAAAACGAGATTTGCTTTTTCGGGCGCAAATTCAAAGCGCAGCGTCTTTGTCACACCGCCCTGCGGGGCCACAATCCACACACCGCCGATGAAATCGACAAGTCCCGGAACTTCCTCCGTAAACGCGAATTTCTTACCCTCAATCTCTTTTTCGGACCACGGGTTGCGGGAAGACAGCATCGGCGTGATCTCCGCTCTTTCCAAACGCTTCTTCAAAACGTGCGCCATGGGGCTTTCCGGCAGCGTCTCCTCGTCCGTGATGGCCGGCAGCAACGCCTCCCACGCGCAGGTCAGCTGCTCCTGCTGATTGGAGGAGGAACTCTGCAAAATGAGCACGGTGTCTTTGTCCTCAAACACCACGCCGTACTGGCCGAACGCGCCGTCCGCGCGGAACACATGCTCCGGCACGCAGCGCCAGAACTGGAAGCCGTAGCCACAGCGCCAGTCGGGGTTATCCGCATTATTCGCCGGACTGATCGTTGAGACCTGATTTGCGCTCGCCATGTCGAACCATTCGGCGTTCAAAAGCTGCTTGCCCTCCCACTTGCCGTGCCGGGAAACAAACAAAATAAAGCGCGCCATGTCTTCGGTCTTCAGACGGCTGCCCGCGCCGCCCATTTCGATGCCGTCCGGCAGACGGAAGCACTCAATATTCTCCATGCCGAGCGGCTCAAAAAGGCGCGGCGTAAGGTACTCGAACAGATCCTCACCCGTACGGCGCTTCAGCGCGGCGCACAGCATGTTCGTGCCGGCGGTGTTATACATAAAGCACGTGCCGGGCTTATATTTAAACTCATGCGAAAGAAAATTCTTAATCCAATCCGGCTCGTTCACATCGAACGTATTGATCTCCGTCTCGTGGCCGCAGGACATCGTGAGCAGATCGCGCACCGTGCAGGCAAGCAGATTTTCGCTCGGATTTTCCGGCATCTTGTCCGGGAACAGCTCGCTCAAGCGATCGTCAAGAGACAGCGCTCCCTCCTGGCACGCAAAGCCGATAGCCGTGGAGGTCAGCGCCTTTGTAAAGGAGAACATCATGTGCGGCGACGCCGGGTTATACGGCTTCCACCAGCCCTCTGCGCACACCTTGCCGTGGCGCAGCAGCATCATGCTGTGCAGCTCAAGCCCTCTGCTTTCTGCAAGATCGATAAATTTCAATATGCCTTCGGAATGAATACCCACGCTTTCCGGCGTGACTCTTTCCAATATCATAAATATAACCACCTTCCTTTTGATACTTTAATCATAGCACAGCAGCCCGCCCGTTTCCAGTAAAAAGAAAATTCCCCCCGTAAAATTCACTGTCAGAAATTTAGTGAACTTGTCACGTTCTGAAAGCCGTGCTATAATTTACCCGAAAAAGGCGGCTGCTCGGGCCGCGAAAGGAGAAAACTATGCTTTTAGATAAAGCGTCTTCAAAAGACAAATTTGCGCTGAAAATTCTTGCCGTGTTTTTGATTTGTGCCGCGGATATGCTTTTCGCCGCATGGGTCATATACGCCGAAAAACAAAAAGGCACGCTGCTCTCCGTGCGGGCGGCTTCCTCGTACCTGCCGCAGCTCTTTGCGCAAAATCTGCTCACGTCCGCCGTGCCCGCTTTTCTTGTTTTCCTCGCGCTCGTTTTCTGCAAAAAGCGCTTTGTGCAGGCGATGCAACTGACCGTCCCCAAAGGCAAAACAAGAAAAATCGCTGTTTTGTTGCTGTTTCTCCTGCTTATCGTCACGGCCGCAGCGCTGATAACGCCCAGTGCCGTGGAAACGGAACGCACCTGCACAACGCCGCGCACAATCTTCAATAAGATCATCCCGAACAGCGTAGAACCGATAGCACGCAAAACCAGCATGGTCACAACCGCAACAAACGCGTTCGGCGCCGTGGCGTACAGCAAAAACTGCGCCACCATAATAGCAAACGCCAAAAGCATCAGCGTGCGCCCTGAAAAGCGATCCATAAATTTGTACGAAAACAAAATGACAGGCAGCTCAACAATCGTACTGAAAAACAGCACTGTGCCCACCGCACCCGTCGGCATGCCGAGCTCCTGCAATAAAATGGGGCTATATGTCATATTGAGATTTGAGCAGCCCGAAAAAACAAACCCGATGATGACGAACAAAATGTACATCGGCGCACAGAGAAATGAAAACTGCTTGCCCGCCGCAGCCTTTGCCGCTTCCGTATCCGTAAACGAAATGTCGTCCGTGCCGAGGAAACCCACAATGGCCAGCACCGCCGAAACGGAGACCGAAACAAAAATCAGCTGCGGGCTCGTAAATTCCATCATGGCGCAGGCCACCTGTACGGCCGCCGCATAACCGAACGTGCCCCAAATACGAATGGTGCCGTAGCGGTACTTCGTCGAGGTTGCCATGCGCTCGCTCACCGGCGAAAGCGATGAGATAAACCCCATGATGCAGCCGTTTAAAAGGAACAGCAGCATCGTTTCGCGCACCAACGCAAACAGAATACCGAACACCGCCACGCACGCCATCATCACCGTACAGATAAGCCGCGGCTTTCGCAGCTTATCATTGATATACCCCACGATCGGGATCAGCACCACGCCGAACAAGCTCGAAGCCGACATGATAAAGGACATCTCCGCTTTCGATTTGCCGATGCCCGTCAGATACATAGACAGCACCGAGGTAAACACGCCCAAGCTCCAGTAAAAGAAGAAATAGGTCAGGGCATACGCCGGGTAACTGCCGCGAAACGTTCGCTTGCTTTTTTCCATCTCAATCCAACCGCCTTCCCAAAATTTAGGGCGCACGCCGCACACAATGTGCAGCCCTTCCCCTCAAGGCTTATTTACGTCCATCATACCAAATCCCCCGTTGCGTTTCAAGCTTTTTGCGCACGGAAAAGCTTTTATTTTTGCAAAGCGGTAAAGAGGTACCCCCGGGCGAAAAAACGAAGCAGAATACAGTGCAGCCCTTTGAAAATAAGTGCAAAATAAGCAACCGCGTTCTGCCTTAACTGCGAGGCGATGTTCGGGAGCACTCCCGTTTTTTCTTTTCCGACGTGACGGAAGAAGCGTTCCATAAAAGTATCAGAGAAATTTTTTCGCTCCATGTTACTCAACTGTCGGTCGGTTGCTTGTGCGGGTGGACTATGATATGCTAAAGAAAAGTCCTAAGGGGAGGAAAATTTATGAATTTATCAAAAATAGGACAGTTTATCAGCCGGCGCAGGATGGCCATGGGTCTTACTCAGGCTCAACTGGCCGAACGACTGAATGTAACCGATAAAGCGGTCTCTAAGTGGGAACGTGGCAAAAGCCTGCCCGACGTGACGCTTTTCAGCCGTGTGGCTGCGGAGCTGCGCGTCAGCGTTGTGGAGCTTCTCAGCGGCGAACTCATGAACGTGGTTCGCAGCAGCAATCTGGACGAGGCCGTCGATTGGGATGGAAAAGCAGCTCAGGCCACACCTCTCACCTTACGCCGGGACGATCCTGCGGATTTACTGGTTTCGCCCTACTTGTTCGGCTGCAATCTGGAGCACACTCGCTCCTGTATCTATACCGGCCTATCCGCCCAGATGGTTCGCAATCGAAAGTTCGCCGGGAAGCCCACGGCTTGCGAGGGCTGCGCCATAGAATGGTTTCCCTTGGGGGAACGTGGCGTGTTTGCCTTGGATGAACCCTACACCCGCCACGGAGAAGGCTACCACATGAAGCGGACCCTCGAATGTAATTCCGTCGGTATCTTCAACCCCTACTGCGGGGAAGCTGTCGGCATGGGTCAGCATGGCATCACAATATCCCAAGGGCAACCGTATCTGTTCGGAATGGTGGTTAAAACCCAAGAATCGGTGAAGTTTACGGTTTCATTGACAGATCGAACCGGAAAGAACGTCTACTGCCGTGCCACATCTGTAGGTGGCGGCGACGATTGGACTCGTTTAGAGGTGGAGCTCACCCCGCAGGCCGCTGACCCTGATGCCGATCTGCGAATCTGCTGGGAGAATGCGGGTTATGTCTGCGTAGGAGCCGTTTCTTTGCTGCCCAAGGATCACTTCCACGGAATGCGCCGCGATGTGGTGGAAGCCATGAAGGATTTGGGCATCAAGGTGCTGCGCTGGCCGGGCGGCAATTTTGCCGGGGAATTCAACTGGATGGACGGCCTTTTGCCGGCGGATATGCGTGCGCCGTTCCAGTCTTATTTGGGTCTGGAAACTCAACCTCACACCATGGGCTACGATTTCAGCGAGATGAATACCGATGACTTTATCGCCTTGTGTCGAGAAATCGGTGCCGAGCCGTTTATCACCATCAACCCCTGTTGGAACACCCCCGATGAGAACGCCGCTTGGGTGGAATACTGCAACGGCGATGTCTCAACCCCCTACGGAAAACTCCGAGCCAATCGGGGTCACCAAGAGCCTTACAACGTGCAGTTTTGGTCATTGGGTAACGAATTCGGTTACGGTCACATGGAGGGCGACAACACTCCTGCCGGGTACTGCCAGATCGCACTGGAGAATGGCAAAAAAATGCTGGAGGCCTCACCCGGTCTCAGCCTGTGCTCCTCGGGACCCTATCCTAACAAGGAATGGGCAGAATTTTCAGCCAAGCCGCTTGCCGGGATTTCTCAGATGATTTCCCAGCACTATTATGGCTACGACCCCCATTACACCGACCTTTCCACCGTAGAGGAGGAATATAACCGGTGCATGGCTTCTGTCTCCCGGATGCGGGAGCTGATTCACCAGTCCCGGCAGTGGCTGGAGCCTTCTATACGCATTTCCATGGACGAGTGGAATGTGTGGTATGCCTGGTACCGTCCTTCCAGTGTTACCGACGGTATTTATGCGGCGCTGGTTCTGCACATGTTGATGGAAGAGGCGGAAAAAAGCGGGATAGCCCTTGCGTGTCACTTTCAGGCAATCAACGAGGGAATGCTGTGTGTGAAACCGGATCACGTGAGCTTGACAGCGCAAGGACAAGTGTTCTCCTGGATGAATCGCTGGCACATGGGTAATCGTCTGTGCTCCGCGTCTCAAGAAGCCGTTATTACCGTGGATCGAGAGGGTCGAGTGTCCGCCACGGTGGTGAACGCCGCATTTCACCGCGAAAAGCCGGTGGACTTCTCTTCCTTTGGACCTTGCAGCGAGGCGGTGCTCTTCTCCAGTGACACCGTGTTGCCTCCCTCCTCATTTACCCAGTCAAACGTTCTGGACCAAGCTGCGGGTGGAACCTTGCAAATGCCGCCGCACAGCGTTTTGTTCTTGCGCTTTTAAGAAGCAGGTTTTGATTCGAACGGTCGGGGAATATGGACAAAACAGCCGGGCTGTGAAGTGTTTTCGGACTTGAACTGCGGCGAGGATGTTTCATGTTGTATCGCTTTTTTCTTGACGCAAGAGTGCTTTGCCGTTATAATGAGAAAAAGTGAAATTTAAAGGGGGAACCACGATGGCAGACATTCGGGCATTTCATGCCATGCGGTACACAAAATCGGCGGGAGAAGCGAAAGAACTGACCTGTCCGCCGTATGACATCATCAGTGAAGCGGAGCGCGCGGCGTTTTTGGAAAGAAACCCGCACAACGTCATACGCCTGGAGCTGCCGCGCGGCGAAGAACCGTATAAGACCGCCGGCAAGACGTTGCACACGTGGCTTTCCGACGGCACTTTGCGCTGTGACAAGGACGCAGGTCTTTATATCTACGAGGAAGAATTCAAAACCGACGTAGACCATGGCGAGGTGCGCAGCCTAAAGGGCATCGTGTGCCTTGTGCGCGTGGAGGATTTTTCCGCGGGCGTTGTGCTGCCGCACGAGGAGACGCTCTCTAAGGCGAAAAAGGACCGTTTTGAGCTGATGAAGGCGACGAACTGCAACTTCAGCTCGATTTACTCTTTGTATCAGGACGAAAAGGGTGAGACGCAAAAGCGCATCGACCGCCTTTCCGCCGGCACGCCGTACTGCGAATTTTCAGACGGACTTGTCACACACCGCCTGTGGATTGTGAATGACAAGCAGGCGCTTGAAGCGTTCCGCGCCGATTTTGCGCCGCGCAAATTGTACATTGCGGACGGGCATCACCGCTATGAAACCGCAATTCATTACCGCGATTACTGCCGCGAAAACGCCGTTTGGGCGCCGGGCAGCGAATTCGTCATGATGACGCTCGTCGATATGGCACACCCGGGGCTTGTGGTGTTCCCAACGCACCGCCTTGTGCGCGGCATTGAGGGCTTTTCCGCCGAAAAGGTACTTGAAAGCTGCGGGGAATACTTTCAAATCGAGACGCTTGCGGACAAAAGCGAGATTGAGCCGTGCATGAAAAATGCGTATGATGCCGGGCAAAAGGCGTTCGTATTCGTGTATAAAAACGGGGACAGAATGAACTACGCGCTGCTGATTTTGAAAGACGCGGCGGTTATGGAAGAATTTATGCCCGAAAAAAGCGAGGCCTCGCGCGGGCTGGACGTCAGCGTTTTGCACACGCTCATTTTGGAGCGCGCCCTCGGGATTGATCGCGAAAATATGGCGAATCAGAAAAACTTGACGTATACGCGCGATTTGAACGAAGCGCTTTCCACGGTTGAAAGCGACGAGATGCAGTGTGCATTTATTTTGAACCCCACGCGCGTGGAGGAGATCGGCGCGGTAGCGGCTGCGGGCGAAAAGATGCCGCAGAAGTCCACGTATTTTTACCCGAAGCTTATCACAGGGCTTGTAATGAACAATTTGGAAACGCCTGTGGAAGATTAAAATTTATTTTTAATAAGTCAAGCGCCGTGCTTTCATTCAAGCATGACGCTTGATTTTATATATCAGCACAGAAAACAATCCTTTTCAAACTATGCCGCTTTTCACGTCAAAGCAGATACCGGACGCGCCACTGTGTATTTCCGTAAAACTTTGTAACGTGTATAATTCCCCGCATTTCTCAAATACTACCCATACCGAAACTTTGAAAACAAGGGAGATTTGAGATATGAAGGCAACCGGTATCGTCAGACGTATGGATGATCTCGGGCGAGTGGTGGTGCCGAAAGAGCTGCGCCGCACCATGAAGATCAGCGAGGGCACGCCGCTTGAAATTTTCATCGACAAAGACGGCAGCATCATCTTCCGCAAATACTCGCCCGTGGGAGAACTGAACGAAAGCGCCAAAAACATGGCGGAGTGCATCTCGGCGGCAAGCGGCATCGGCACCGCCGTGTGCGACCGCGACCGCATCATCGCAACGGCAGGTATCCCGAAAAAGGATTTGCTGGATAAGCCTGTCTCCAAGCAATTGGATGAGCTGATGCGCCGCAAAAAGGCATTCATCTCCTCCGGCGAGGACACCGTTTTGGCGGCGGAGGGCGGGCTGCGCACCGCAAACGCAGCGTTCCCCATCTCCTGTGCGGGCGATTTGTGCGGCATGTTCCTGCTCATTAAAGACGAAGACGCAAAGCCCGGCGAAACGCAGGAGCATTTGCGGCTCGGCAAGCTCGCGTCCGATTTTTTAAGCCGCGAAACAGTCGAGTAACATGGAAAGAGTCGTTGAAAGCTTTTGATCCAACTTTTTTTCAAAAAGTTGGCAGTTTCCAAAGGCAGCGCCTTTGGTCGAGCTCCGCAGAACGCGAAATCTTTTTGCCTAACAAAAATCAGGACGGGAGAATAAACAGTCCAGTGGACTGTTTATTCGTGGGAGACCCAATTAGGGGGTCTCCCGAAGGGCGGTCGATGGCCGCCCTTTTTTATAGCTGCGAGGTTCCATCAGTACTAAGTATCTCTCCCTCCGTCAGCTTCGCTGACAGCTCCCTCATCAGAAGAAGTCTGCTATATATTTCTCAAATCCTGCCGAATTCTATCCTTTTCAAAGGGAATTTGAAAGCTTATTGCAAAAAGCATTTTTTGGAATATACAACATGCATAAACTTTAAATATACAAAATAGAATATCTGTATAAATTGCAATTCACCATTGCAATATCTGGCAATATGATATATAATTAAGAAGCAATCTCAAATTGAAATTGTAAATTATACATATAAGGGGTGTTTTCCATGAACACATATCCGGCTAAGAACATCATCAACGTTGCTATGGCAGGCCATTCCGGCGCCGGCAAGACCTCCCTCGCGGAAGCTATGCTTTATCTTGCAGGCGCATCCGATCGTCGCGGTAAAGTAGGCGAGGGCAACACGGTCTGTGATTCCGACCCGGAGGAGATCCGCCGCAAGACGTCTGTCTCCACGGCCGTGGCACCGTTTGAATGGAAAAATAAAAAGATCAACCTGCTGGACACCCCGGGTCTTTTCGACTTCCAGGGCGGTCTGTATGAAGCCGCACGCGCGGCAGAATCCGTTGTCATCGTGCTTGCAGGCAAGAGCGGCGTTTCCGTCGGTACGGAAAAGGCTTTTGCGGCAGCGGAAAAGCGCGGCCTGTCTAAGATTTTCTTCGTAAACGGCCTGTGCGATGAAGGTTCCGACTTCTATAAAGTGTTCGAAGATTTAAAGGCGAGCTTCGGCCCGTCCGTCTGCCCGATTGTTGTGCCGTATTTTGAGGACGGCAAGGCAGATAAATATATCAATATGCTGGAATATAAGGCGTACGATTACTCCGGCGGCAAGCCTGTACAGGTAGATATGCCGAACATGGGCGCCCGTCTTGAGGGCCTGCGTACCGCCATTTACGAGGCCGTCGCCGAAACGAGCGACGAGCTGTTCGAGAAATATTTCTCCGGCGAAGAATTCACGCCGGAAGAGGTTATCGTCGGTGTTTCCCAGGGTGTTAAAAGCGGCACCATCTCGCCCGTATTCTGCGGCGACGCTATGCTTATGCGCGGCATGGAGCAGTTTATGGACGGCCTTTGCTGGCTCGCCCCGAGCGCGGCGGATAAGGGCGCGGAGATCGGCGTAGACGTAGACGGCAACCCCGTTGAGATTGCCGTTAAGGAAGATGCCGCCACGGCTGCCATCGTCTTCAAGACCGTTGCAGACCCGTTCATCGGCAAACTCTCCTATGTAAAGGTGCTCTCCGGCAAAATCTCCACAGAGACCCCGCTCATCAACATGCGCACCGGAAACACGGAGCGCGTCGGCAAAACCGTCATGATGTGCGGCAAAAAGCAGGAAGATGTAAAAGCCATCACTGCGGGCGATATCGGCGCCATCCCGAAGCTTGCCGGCGTCAACACGGGCGATACGCTCTGCGCACCCGCACGCAAGGTCACACTGGACGGCATCGCATACCCCACCCCGGAGATGCGTATGGCCATCGTCCCAAAGAATAAGGGCGACGAAGATAAGGTCGCGCAGGGCATCATGCGTCTTGCGGAAGAAGACCCGACGATTCGTTTTGAAAATAACGCAGAAACCAAAGAAATGGTCATCAGCGGCATGGGCGAACAGCACCTTGATGTCATCGTCTCCAAGCTGAAGACGAAGTTCGGCGTAGATGTCACGCTGCGCAGCCCGCGCGTTCCGTACCGCGAGACGATCCGCAAGACCGTTTCCGTACAAGGCAGACATAAGAAGCAGACCGGAGGCCACGGCCAGTTCGGCGACGTGTGGATCGAATTCTCCCCCTGCGATGCAGACGGCTTGGAGTTTGCAGAGCGCGTTGTCGGCGGCGCAGTGCCGAAGGGCTTCTTCCCCGCCGTTGAAAAGGGTCTGCGCGAGTGCATCGCAAGAGGTCCTCTCGCCGGTTATCCGGTCGTCGGTCTCAAGGCGACGCTGTATGACGGCTCCTATCACCCCGTAGACTCCAGCGAAATGGCGTTTAAGACCGCTGCTTCCATTGCCTATAAAAACGGCATGCCGCAGGCGAACCCCGTTCTGCTTGAGCCCATCGGCGAATTGAAGGCTACCGTGCCGGACGCTAACATGGGCGATATCATGGGCGAAGTCAACAAGCGCCGCGGTCGCGTGCTGGGCATGTCTCCGGCAGAAACCGTCGGCTATCAGACCGTAGACGCCGAAGTGCCGATGGCCGAAATGTACGATTTCAGCACCTATGTGCGCCAGGTCACGCAGGGCAGAGGCAGCTTCACGTTTGATTTCGTGCGCTACGAAGAAGCCCCGCAGAATGTTGCGCAGAAGGTTATTGAGGCCGCGAAAGCCAACGGCGAAATTGACTGAATAAAGCCATGACAAAAAAGAGACAAAAGACACTATCAATCTTGATGTAATTCTCTTTAAATGCAGCAATAGCATACGTGTGGTACGTAATCCATTCTAACTTCACGAATAAAGCTAAGGCACAACCTACGGATTTTCCTCCGTAAGTTGTGCCTTTTTCTCAACTGTATCGTTCAAATGCTTCTTTATGTAGTTAACCGCGTTCCGCCTCAAAATTGAAGCGGAACGCGGTTGCTTACTCTACACTGATTTTCAAAGGTGCCTGCATCTCTTTCCAGTCACCGTCACTCTTCGCCTTTGGAATTTTGCTTAGAGTGATAACCATGTGCCTTTCTCTGCGGACTCTACAATAGCATCCAGCAGGTGCTGGTTTGCCTGCCCATCCTGAATATTGGCAGCAAGACCATCACCGGTGCCATTCACAATGTCTGCAAAGGACTGCATCTGATCGGAGAAATACTGCTGCGGAATGGGCAGATGGTTGAAAACATGGGCATCGGCATTGATGTCTCCGGAGCAGACTTCAATTTCGTCAATTCCGGCAGGTGTGGCATCCAAGCTGTAGACAATGGCACCCTCACTACCGTAAATCTCCATACGCTGATAGTTACCGCGGCCATAAGCAAATCGGGTAATCTGGAAGCTGACAGAAATCTCATCTTCCATATCCGCCATGTAATTGCTGAAATCGTCCACATCTACTTTTCCTACGCCTTTGCCGTCCAGCAACGGACGCTCGTGTACGTAAGTACCGGTATGTCCCACAACACGTGTATATTCTTTGTTCGTCACAAATCGTACCAAATCCAAGGCATGGCTTCCCAGATCTCCCAGAGCACCTGTACCGGTTCTGCTCTTGACATAGCGCCACACTAAGGGGCAGTTGGCACGGGGCAATCCCCACGCCTGAAAATACTGCATATTCACGTGATAGACACGCCCGATCTTGCCCTGCGCAATCAGATCCTTGGCATAGCGGGCAGCAGCCTTGAATCGGTAGGAGAAGCACACCATATTCTTGACATTCTTCTCCTGAGCCGCCTTGGCCAGTATGTCTGCTTCCTCTGCGGTCAGGGTGATGGGCTTTTCCAGGTTAAACGGCTTGCCGGCTTCCACGGCAGCCATTGCCACCTTGAAGTGGGCGTCATTAGAGGTGCAGATATCCACTGCATCGACAATGTCACAGTTAACCAAATCTCGATAATCCGTAAAACGGTACTGCGGAGGAATCCCATACTTCTCGCCAACGGCTTCGAGCTTTTTCTCATCAATGTCGCAGATGGCCACCAAGGTCAAATCGGGACTCTTGGCAATACCGGGCTCGTGCACGCCGCCCCAGATGGCTCCTACGCCTACAGATCCTACGCGAATAACTTTCTTTTCCATGTTGATTACAACTCCTTTAAATTAAGTTATAAATTAAATAAAATTAATTTATTTTTTCCAGAATCATTGCAGAGAAGGGAGGAACTTCCACCACGGTGGCATTCTGAGTCCCTTCAAAGGCCTTTTCACTTAACAAATCGTGGACGTAATTTCCCGACAACGTGTAGTTTTGGGGACAATCTGTGTTGTTGATTACCGTCACCAGAAGCTCTTCCTGCAATTGGCGTTCCATAACAAACAAATCTCCCTGAGAACGGAATCTAACGGTTCCCTCCTGCAGTGCTTTTCTGGTTTTTCGCAACCGCATCAGCTTCTGATAGTGCGTCCGCAAATCCGTATTCCAATGAGATTCCTCCCAGTCGAACGCCTTACGGCAATCCGGGTCGTTCTCACCCGTCATACCAATTTCCGTGCCATAGTATGTACAGGGCATACCCACAAAGGTGAACAGGAAAGCCGCCGCGTTTTTCAACCGCGCCGTATTCCCTCCGCTGACCGTAAGGAAACGGGCAGTGTCGTGGCTGTCCAGCAGATTGAGCATAGAGTCATTGGCCGCATCGGAATAGCGCATCAAATTTTCCGTGAGAAGTTCCTGAAAACGCTGAGGAGCCACTGCGTTCTTGGCAAAGTACTCCACTGCCGCGCGCTGAACACCATAGTTCATCACGCCATCGTACTGATCCCCCTGAAGCCACGCTTCCGAATTGCGCCAGAACTCTCCGATAATCAGTGCGTCGGGATTGATCCCCCGAACGGTCTCCCGGAACTCTCTCCAGAAATGGGAGTCCACCTCGGTGGCTACATCCAGTCTCCAACCGTCAATACCCATGCGGGTCCACTTGGCCACGGCTCCCAGAAGATATTCCTTCGCCTGAGGATTTTCCGTGTTCCACTTGGGCATACAAGCCGTTCTCAACTGTTCTTCAGATAAATTTTTCAAACCGGGGTGTCTGGGGGTATAGGGAGTGTCTCCGAAAGAATCAAAATTCAAAGGATCAAAACTCACCGGAAATTCCCGAATGTAAAACCAGTCCCGGAAAGGGGATTCCTCTCCGTGCTCCACCACATCTTGGAACTGCCTAAAACCTCCGCCACAATGGTTGAATACGCCGTCTAAAATCACTCGGATGCCACGCTTATGAGCCTGATTAATCAGCTCCACCAAATCGGACTCATCGCCAAAATGAGGATCGATGCGCGTATAGTCCACGGTGTCATACTTGTGGTTGGAAGTGGCTTCAAAAATCGGGGTCAAATACAGGGCGTTCACTCCCAATTCTTCCAAATAGGAAAGCTTTTGGGTAATACCCGGCAAATCTCCGCCCATAAAAATCTGTCTGTCCGGCGCGGTGCCCCAAGGCGCCACATTCTCCGGAGAAAGCTTAGGATTTCCGTTGCAAAAGCGCTCCGGAAAAATCTGATAGAACACCGCACTGTTGACCCAAGATGGCTTTTTATGGATGTCAATGCGGTTGATAAACGGAAAATGGAAGTTAACAAAGGCTGAAGATTCATCCTCGTCTATGTTGACCAGTTCCGGCTTTGCGAAACCGCTGTCCCCATACAGCCACTGTTCGTCCCCCTTTTCCAAAAGGAAGTAGTAGGCAACGCGAGGGTCATCTACCGGATACACATAAGAATAGTAATCAAACAGCTCGTCTGAACCTTCCACCTCCATGGGAACTTCCTTGCGGGTGTGCCAGAGGTATTTATTTCCAATGACCAAAGTCACTCGGTCCAAATCGCCCTTCCCTGCACGCAAACGAACCTTGAACTTTTCATAGGAAATGGGAAACGCATAATTGCTGACCGGATTGTGAAATATTGCCTCTCGATTCATGGAATCACTCCTTTACAACAGAATTTTAATCTGATCGGATTCTGCCAGCCGCGTGAACACACAGTCATTTCCGAAGGTACGCTCCGGCAGCAAGATCATTACATTGACGCTCTGGGAATCCACAACAAACTGGCGGCCGTGAAGCACACCGGGATTCAGCCGGACAAAGGTACCCCGGGGAACACGGAACACCTCAATGGACGCAGGATTCACCTGAAAACTGGAAGGTCCCACAAATATATCAATGTCACCGTCCAGAGGAAGAATTCCCTCGCTGGTAAATCCATGGTATTCCACAGCGGTGATGATTCTCTCACACTGGGACACCCGTGCCACGCATACCGAGGCCTGCATTCTTTCATCTAAACGGAGTGTCGTCAGGTCCGGGATGAAGATATTATCCGCTCCGGCCATAGCATCCATCTGCTTGATATGGAGCAAATCCACAAAATCTCCATAGGGACGAAACGACTCCCGATCCAACGGTTTTGAAACAATCTCTCTCATGGCAATTTTTCCTTTCTAAGATTACAGGCTATACACGCCCTGTTCGTCCGCATCATCAAAAATCATTCCCAGATAACGGGCGGCTTCCCGCAGCACCTTTTTGTAGTTTCCGTAAATTCCACCCACATGATGGATATAGGGCCCAAACATCAGCTTCTCTTCCCACATCTTCCAGTTGTTCGTTTCGAACCACACATAGGTTCCATTGGTTTCGGGTCCGTCTACTCCTTTGCCCTCACCGCCAAACAGATAGTACTTTCCGTCTATATCGTCGAAACGGCATACCGTAATGGGGCCCTTTTTCAGTTCAAACCGTTCCTGTCCCTGGACAAGTCGGGCAACACTGGAAGAATCCTTCAAGGAATACGGGAAGGGACCGCAATGCCACAGCAGCTCCGCGTTGTCGTTTTGCGGATGGCGAATGGTCAAATCCGCAAGGAAACAGGCCTCTTTGCCCAAGGTAACCGCCTGCAGCATCGCCATGGTCACCGCTCCGTTGACATCCGTCTCACAGGAAACCGGCAATCCCTCATCAGACAGCTCGCCCAAAGCCATGCAGACAGGTGCGCCTAAAACTGTAACCGCGCTCCAGCACTCCATCGCTCCGGCTGCACAGTGCTTTTCCTCCATCAGATCCTGAATGGCCAGTTTAGCTGCTGCGGCTCTCTCCACCGCCTCTTCCTTCATACCGGAAGCATCCATACGTTGCTTTACATTCGCCACGTAGTCTTTTAATCTGGGAGAATTTTCACCGATCAACTGATCCATACGGGCTGCCACTGTGTTAGGAGATATCGGCACCACAGTCACACCCAATTTGGTTGCCAAATCTCCCTCATTGGCCGTCACACTCATAAACGGTTCCGGTCTTGCTCCAAACTTGGCGATTCGCAGATTTTTCACCGCCTTTATAACGGACACCACACGGATAAAGCTGTCAAAGCCATTGCGGAAATCCTCGCTTTCGGTCTCGCAGTTCCAAATATAACTATACTGCACTCCGAACCGGCGCATCACCTTGGTGCAGGCGAACATGCCGCACTGCGTATCTCTTCCTCGGCTTTCGTCGGTGTTAGGCCGCTCATCTCGAGCACCCCATACCAAGGTGGGTACCTTCATCGCCGCCGCTACTCCTGCGGCACACTGCTCTTCACCAAAATCGCAATGGGGGGTAAACAGCGCGTCAATCTTTGCCCGGCGGAATTTTTCCACCACCTGTGTTATTTTTTCCGTTTCGAACAGTATTCCGTTTTCGCATATGTCATCAATATCCACCAGAGTGACCACATCCGGATGAATACCGCGAATAACAGCCATAAACTTTTCCTTTTGCCGCTTGGCCTCCTCCATGCTCAAAAAGCTGCGCTTAGTAGGCGCTACGCCCACCACAATGTTCTGCTTTTTCATATCTGCAACTTCCTCCTATAAAATTCTACACGCTGATCAATTTCCGTATAGTCGATTTCCCCGGTGCGCAAAAAGCGCTGCACCGTATTCCAATCGGGAATGCCGGCTCTGCCACCGATTCTGGTACACTTGATGCAAGAAACTCCCGTGGCAAGCCGAGCGGCTTCTTTGGGAGAAAGCCCGCGCAGCAATCCTACGGTATATGCGCCGTGGAACACATCTCCGGCCCCCACTGTATCCTGCACATCCACTGCAAAGGAGGGCATCTGAAAAAAGCCATCCTCCTCGCTGTACCCTACGCAGCCTTTTGCTCCTAATGTGAATACCACAATAGAAGGGCCCATTTTTTGGACCTCCCGGCAATTTGCTTCAAAGGCCTCCTCCTTTCCCCGGAAAAGCACCTTATAGAAGAATTCCGAAGCAATAAAAACGTCGATGATGCCGATATTCTCCATCATTTCCGATGAGTAGGAATCGGCGTCCACAATGATTTTGGCTCCCGCTTTCTTTGCCCGCTTGGCTGATTCCATTGCCACATGTGTGGCATGAGAGATAAAAAACCACTGACACCCCGTCAGAATTCGTTCCTCTATCTCCTCCAACGTAGGGGGATTTGCCGTGCCGGATCGGTACACGATACTCCGTCCCTGCGTCTCGCGGTCGCTGAGCACTATGGAGAGAGATGTCGTTTCTCCCTGGCGCGTTTTCATTCCGGATATGTCAATTCCATGACGTTCAAAATCCCGTAAGCAAAACTCGCCGTAGTCATCGCTTCCCACCGCACCTATCATGGCGCATTTAGCTCCCAATCTGGCTGCCGCCACCATGCCGGTGGCCACCTTTCCTCCGCCCTGCCAGCTCATAGCGTTTATCCCGGTTCCTCCGTTTGGCTTGGGAAACACATCCACATTCACTGCCAGGTCTACACAGGGCATGTCATAGCCCGCTATTTCAAATTCTTTTAACACAACTCTTCCTAAAGCCTCCTTTGCGTTAAGTTAACTAAAATGTAAACTTATTCGGATTAAGCAAACGCATTTTACCGCGTACAAAATCTATAGCGTTTTCGGAAGTCTCCATCATCAGTCGGAACATGTCCCCGTTCTTTTCAGCCGGATCCCCATGCTGTACCACACCGTGATAGCAAGCCCGAAAATACTCAGTGGCTATGTTGAACTTGCTCATACCCAGGCGCACACTCTCCTGCAACTGCTCGGGAGGAATATCCGAACACCCATGCAGTACCAGCGGAATGGGCAGAGCGCTACGCAAAGAAGCAATACGGTCAAAATCCAGATTCGGGGTTTGCACGTAGGCACCGTGCGCATTGCCCACAGCCACTGCCAGAGATCCGCAACCCGTGCATTGCACAAATTCCACAGCCTGCTTTACGTCGGTGTAATGATCGCTGTTGACGATGTCATCCAGATTGGCTCCCGAGCCCACATGACCCAGTTCGGCTTCTACGTCTACGCCAAACACCGCTGCTGTTTTCACAACCGCTGCTGTCAGCGCCATATTTTCCTCATACGGCAACGCTGAGCCGTCCACCATCACAGACGGAAAGCCATCCCGCACGCCGCTCACTGCTATTTCATAGCCGGCAGAATGATCCAGATGTACTCCGATGGGCACTGAAGATTTTTCTGCAAAATCTTTGGCGATAGCCGCCACATGTTTTAAGGCGATGTACTTGTCGAAGCCGGGATAAAACTGGATAATCACCGGAATTCGCTCCCGATTGGCCGCTTCAGCCACCCACTTAATCGTCTCGTAGTTGAACACGTTCACAGCAGCTACTCCGTAACCGTTTTCCGTGGCGTGGTGCAGCAGCTCATTTACTTTAACCAATGGCATTCTCTTTTCTCTCCTCTCAGTTTGTTGTCTCCGTATTGAAGAACAGTGTGTAATGGGGTAAGCCCTCCATAAAGCGTCTGCTGGCTCGGTCAATCGCATCGTAGTCTTCCTTACTGAATTGCCAGCCGGCGGCTTTCAAATTTTCCTGAGCCTGTCTTCCGTTTTTCGCTCCGACAATCGGTGCCGTAATCCCTTGGGTTTGCAGCAGCCAAGCAATGGCGCCTTGAGCCGGTGTTTTGCCATATTTCGCACTGATCTGTGACAGTACGTCCGTCACTTCCAGACACCTATCGTAGTTTTCCGGCTGGAACAAGGCCGCTCGAGCGCGTCCGTCCGTGAACACTGCGCCTTTTTGGTACTTTCCCGTCAGCAATCCCTGAGCCAGCGTGCTGTAAGGAATCACCGAAATCTCCTGCTTTCGGCTAAACTCCAGCAAGGCTTCATCGTATCTCCACAGCAGGCTGTAGCAAGGCTGAATCACATCTACCTGTCCAAATCGCATAGCCGCCTTCATCTCTTCCAGAGAGAAATTAGACAACCCGATCGCTCGAATTTTTCCGGCCTTTTTCAGTTCTTCCATGGTCTCCATTCTTTCCTGAATGGTAACCTCTTCCTCCGCTACCGGATAGTGTAAAAAGTAAACGTCCAAGTAATCGGTACCCAAGCGCTGAAGGCTGTCTTCGCAGGCTTTAATCATCTTATCGTGGGACATAGAGGGCTTGAACACCTTGGAGATGATTCGCACCTTGTCCCTGCCAATCCGGCGGGCAGCCTCGCCCACCACTCGCTCGGAACGGCCATCGCCATAAATCTCGGCCGTGTCAAAGGTATTCACACCATTCTCATAGGATACTTCCAACGCCTCCAAAGAGCTTTTGTCCTCTGTTGCGCCAAAATAATCTCCTCCCATGGCCCAGCAACCCAGAATGAGCTCCGAGACCAGTACATCACTTTTCCCAAGTTTCTTATATTCCATTTTAAAATTCCTTTCGCAAATATGCTGTCATGTTTTGGCAAAATTTCGGTTAGCCGTCTCGATCCTGTTTCGGTGAGACATGATAGTACTGCTTGTACGCCCTGGAAAAGGTATACACGCTTTCATAGCCAACCAGTTCTGCCACCTCTTTTATTTTGATTGCGGGATCTTCTTCCATCAACCGCTTGGCCTCTCGCATTCGGACGGACAGAACATATTCCGAAAAGCTTTGATGAAGCTGCTCTTTAAACACACGGCTAAAGTAGCTGTAACTCATGGAAACCATCTCGGCCACTTCGTCCATGCTGATATCGCGGTTGTAATTATTCTGCACATACTGCTTTGCTATGGAAAGAATATGGGCATACTTGTTTGTAGCGGTCTGCACAGCCGCCTCCATCTGCTTCAAAACCTTCTGCAGATATTCTTGCATTTCATTTAAACTGGCAAATCTGCTAAAGTGGGGAAACGCTTCCAATTCCAGATGATACGCAGAAGCCATCTCCTGAACCTGAGACTCCCAATACACATAAAATCGTCGAATCTCTTTAGGAAAGGGCTGCTCCTGAAAAAAATCCCGACAGAAGATTTTTTGAAGCAACTGATAAAGCTCAGCAAAATTTCTGCTCTGAAAGGCCGAATGAATCCGGGCTTGAAACCGCGGAAACCGGCTTTGCTCCGCAGCCGCTTGAGCAGAGGAAAACCGAAGGTCGAACGGCTCCAGCATGCGATAGGCCATGGTGTACCGTGCCTCTTTATAAAACGCAGGATACTCCTCCAAACGCGTAAACGGTCGACTCACCGCAAAACAGAGCCGCCCCGCCCCCTGCCTGACACAGGACTCCTGACACGTTTCGATGTACGCTTTTACAATGTCCTCCCGGCTGCTTTCGGTATTCAACAGCACAACTGCGTCTTGCGTTACGTTGCGAAAAAAGAATGCCGCCACATCCTCCGACGATTCCTCGGCAAAGACTTCCTCAGCCCGGAAACCGTCTTCTCCTTCCCCGCCAAAAGGCCATGCAACCCAGAACACCGGATGGGGAAATTCCACCGGGGGCTTTCCGGTTTTACCCGCGAGTAAGCCGTTGAGCCAGTTTTCCAGTACCTCCCGGTCGTTGCCGTTTCGGAGAGATTGCGCCTTCCGGCGGCGAAGATTCTCCTGACACTTGAGCAGCACTTCCTGAATTTGCACCAGCTTTACGGGCTTGAGCAGATAATCCACCACTCCGCTGCGGAGAGCACTCCGCATATACTCGTAATCGTCATGGCCGCTCAGAATCACCACCTGAATCTCCGGGAAAGCCTCGTTTACCTTGTCCGCCAGCTCCAAACCCGTCTGATAGGGCATTCGAATGTCGCTGATCAATATATCAACGGACTTTTCCTGCAAAATCCCCCACGCCTCTTGGGCCGAGTGGGCTATCAGCGTCTCTTGAATTCCTAACTGGTTTTCCCTGTCAATCATCTCTATCTTTCGTCGCATGGCTGTGCACAAAAGGGGATCATCATCCACTATCATCACTGTAAGCATCTGCATCCTCCGCTTTTCTGTCAAACTCTCCGTCTTACTTGGACAACACCGACGAAAAGCACACCCGTTATAAGACAGCTTTTTGCGTTTACCTTTTCTGAAAAAACTGCTATAATGTTTGTAAAATAAACATACTGGTATACTTTCCCTCCCGACTCCTCAGTACCAAACGATCATTGGAATGAGAAAAAATCTGAAGTCGATCATTGATATTATCCAGTCCAATTCCATGCTCTTTCTGATGACGCAGAGCTATGGCATCATAGGGCTGAGAGAATTTTTGATTCATCTCCTCCACTTGTTTCAGACTCATTCCCCTGCCGTTATCCCGTACACGAAGAATCATTCGATCCTCCATCTTGCGGGCCGTGATGATAATTTGCCTTTTCTCCTCCGGAGCCATCCCGGTAAACCCATGCTCAAAGGAATTCTCCACAATAGGCTGAAGCAAAAAACGGGGAATTATGATCTGCCGAAGCTCCTCCGGGACATGAATCCGCAGCTCCACGCTGTCTCCATACCGGCACTTCTCCAGGTTCACGTAATTAATCACATGCTCCAGTTCCTTCTCCAAAGGAAGCTCTGTGCTCGTCATGGTGTTATAGCGGATCATCTGGGCAAAGTCGCAAATGTAATCCGCCGTTTCAAACTCTCCGTCCAAAGTCAGCTTTCCGGCAAACATGTCCAATGTGTTGTAGATAAAGTGAGGATTGATCTGAAGCAGAAGAGCCTTTAACTGAGTGTCTTTATATGCGGTTTCCTTTTGGATATTCTCCTGCATCAAGACGCGCATTCTGCCCAAGACACGGTTGAATTGATTTCCAATCACTCCAATTTCATCCTGACGTTCCACCGCTAACTCCCCGTTGAAACCGGATTCGGCAATGCGTTCCATCTCATCTCCATACCTCTGAAGACGAGAGTTGATGGAGTTAATCATGGAAAAGAACAGAGACAAAAACAGTAGCGAAAGAAATCCCACGAAGATTAAGATGAGCAGAGAACTCTGCTGCAAATATCCGTGTTCCGACACTGGCAGCGCCACACCCACGCGCAGAGGAACCCGCTGAATCTCGGTGGAAAAATACCGCACAGATTCTTGAGAACCTGCTGTTTGCGGAAAACGGAAATCAGAATTCAGCGTTACATTGCTGAGTTTAGGTCGGTTTTCCTCATCCAGTAGGAATAGGGCCACACCACTCTGTTGCGGCATTCCGAACTCTGGGAACAACTCGTCCACTTGCATTTTGGCCAAAAGATACCCCTGATTTTTATATACCGAGGAAACAATGGGACAAAGGTAGTACAACACATCTTTTCCGTCTATCTCCGCATGATACCAAGTGGCTTCCCTTCCGTTCTCCAACAGCTCGGTGGGAATACTCTTCGGAACAGAATCATAATGGTACACTGCGCTGTAGCCCTCCGGGATAGTAGTGTTTTTCGTCAGTAAATAGACGCGTTCCAGAGGCGGTGACACCGCGTTGCTCGCTCCCTGCAGCAACGGCATCACAGTTTGCGTGTACTCCTCGTGAGAGACGGCGCCATTGTAATCGTGAGACAGAAAAGCAATCAGATTTTGATTGCAGGACAACACCTGCATCAGCATTTCCACATGATCCATTTTTTCGTTCACATCACCGACTACCATGTTCAGCATATATTGCCCATCCTGCGCCAGCTGATGTTCATAGTGCGACGCAACCGAGGCAAAACTGAACACCGACAGCAAGGTAAACGGCAGAGCGATGAGCCCCAAAAACCCAAGGACCATTTTGTGCGCTAGTTTCATCCGACTCAGCCACTGTTTCACTTTTTTCTCCTTTCCTATCATCAAAAAACCGTATTAAAATCCCAAACTCGGTCTTTTATAAAACTTACATAAAAAACCTCTGGACATTTTGAGATTGTTAGTTTATTATGATATAGTATAACAAGTATAGCAAAAAATGTCAATTTTTCCTATCGACTCGTAGTCGACACAGCTATACTCCAAAAGAAAGGAATTGCCATGGATACTTCACACAACGATAAACAGCGCAAAAGCTTATTTCCCTATAAGCTTGCTCAAACGCTTGTCGGATTGATTGCCGTATGTTTTCTTATTTTCTGTATTCGCTCACCCTCAACTTCCAGTCCCTCTCCCTTTCAGACGACATCCTCCGAGAAAGAAACCGCTTTGAAATGGATTTTCATAACACCTTATGGCGAGACGGATTCCTCCTATGCTAACCTGTTTCTCTCCCAAGAGGATTGCACCGAATTGGCCGGAACACCTGTGGAACTCTCCTTTTGCACCATTGAAAAATATTTGAACATGACAGCATCGGGAATCTCTGCAGATGTGGTCACCTGTTGGTACACCGACGCCAACTTTAAACGATTGGAAACAACCGGAACTACCTGGGCTCTGCAGGACTTGCTGGACAAGGAAATTCCCGGCTTTACCCTGCCCGAAAACTTTATCCGGTGGTGCGGAAATTTTCAGGGAGATGTTTACGCCTATCCGCATACCGGAACCATTCTCTCTGAGGATACCTCTATCAAGTCTGCCGCCGCTATGATTGGCCGCAAGGACATTCTGGAAAAGATTCACTGGGATAGTCAGCAGCCCCTGTCCAAAGCGTATTGCTTGGAACAGCTAAAAGCCGTTCGGAAAGCTTATCCGGAGTTGATTTCCTGCTACGTGGAGCTTCCCAGTCTTCAACAGATGTTTGGCGTCACCGCCGATACCGGCACTGCGTGGGAGGATCCTTTTTTTCACCCCGGTACTTTGGAGTCACTGGAGTTTATGAACACCCTGTTCCGTGAGCGACTGCTTTCCCGCGATGTATTCACCCTCAGTCAAGAGTCCCTGCTCAGACAGCTGCAAAACGGTGAAATCTTTTTGGCGGCTTCCCCCTCGCTGGGCAAGCTGCTCTCCCTGCTCCCGAAAAACCACCCCATTTGGGAACAGTATGAAATTCTCTCGCCCATCCTCTCGGATTCCGGACGGGAACCGGCACTCACCAACAATTTCGAGGAACAATACGTCTCCACCCTGTTTGTTAAAAGCAGCACACAAAGCCAATTCCAAGCCAGACTGTTGGCAGCATTTTATCTGCAAAACATGGAGCCTTCTCCCGAACAGAAGAACGCTTTGGAGCGCTCCGGGCTTGGAGATTTGCTCAAGAATGCAGAACCGATGAAATCTATCGGCATTGACAGCCAGTACACGGTTCCGATCATTCACTACGAAATCCTGTTTTCCCTCTACTCCAACACACGTCTGGCTACAGCAGACGAACGAAAGCAGAAATTTCTGGAAAATCAGATCGTGAATTTGGTGGAGGATTGTTCTGCCGATGAAATCGCGCCGACCTACACTCGTTTGGTCAGTGAGTTGCAAAGAGGAGACTATAAGTTGCTGGACACCTGGAAAAAGCAGCAGTACCAAAAAGCGATATCCATTTTGCAGGAGTGAACCTGATTTTTTCGAATTTCTTGCCGGGAAATAATTTTTCAGATAAAAAGTGCGCCTTCCAACGGCTGATGCTGATGAAAGGCGCGCTTTCGTTATCCCTGCTTCCCGCGCAAGAACCTTGGCCTTTTCACATTGGTTCCTTAGTTAAGAGATATTAAGAGAGAAACACATCTGCTTTTTAGGAGATGCTCTTCTGGTCGTGAAGCCCCTGAACACTATGTTCCATCTCTCCCTTAACGGGCATAATGGGTGCAGGATTTCCAAAGGTGGTATTGGGGAAACGGATGGGCGCTGCCCACTTCACCGCATTGATAATCACCTTTTGAATTTCCGGCTGATGATAGATGGGGAACACCTCATGGCCCGGACGGAAGTAGAAAATCTTTCCTTTTCCGCGATGCCAGCAGCAACCGCTGCGGAACACTTCTCCGCCTTCGAACCAGCTGATAAACACCTGCTCATCCGGCTGGGGAATATCAAAGCGCTCACCGTACATCTCCTCGTGCGGAATGATAATTTTCTCGTCCAGACCGTCTACAATGGGATGGCTGGGATCTACAACCCAAAGGATTTCCTTCTCGCCGTCCTCACGCCACTTCAATTTCCAGGAATCCGTTCCGCACAGCTTCCGGAAGATTTTAGAGGCATGGCCGGAATGAAGAACGATAAGGCCCATTCCTTCCAGAACACGATTGTAAACGCGATCCACAATCTCATCCGACACTTCCTGATGAGCCATGTGACCCCACCAAATCAACACATCCGTATTGTCTACAACCTCCTGAGTCAGTCCGTGTTCCGGCTCTCGCAGCGTGGCGGTTTTCACATCCATACCGGCTTCTTTCAGAAAGTCTGCGATGCAGCCGTGAATACCCTTGGGGTACACCTCAGCCACTTCCGGGAATTGAACCTCATGAAGGTATTCGTTCCAAACAGTTACTCGAATTGCCATTTTAAAAAAACTCCTCTCATATCATGAATTAATCACAGGGTAGCCATTTTTCTTCTTCCGCAGAGCGGATAATTACGTCCAATGCATGCTGAATGCGGCAGCCGTCTTGAATGGTGGCAGCCATGCCATCGCTGCAGCCGTTGAGAATATCTGCAAAAGACTGCATCTGATCGCACTGGAAACGCTGGGGAATGGGAAGCTTTGTGTAGATTCCGGACCTGTCATAGGGGTAGCCAAAGCAGACCTCTAATTCATCTACACCGGGAGTAACATCCAAGCTGTACACCAAGCCGCCCTTGCTCCCGTATATTTCCATGCGTTGGTAATTTCCTCTGCCATAGGCAAATCGGGTGACAGAGAAATTTGCCGAAGTCTTTCCATCCATCTCCATCAAGTAATGGCAGAAGTCATCTACATCTACCGGACCGTATCCTTCGCCCTCTTCCAGACGGCGCTGGGTCACATAAGTATCCGTATGTCCCACAGCCTTCCGGTAATTTTTACCGGTGACAAAACTTACCAAATCCAGAGCGTGACAACCCAAATCGCCCAGTGCGCCGGTTCCGGTCAGCTCTTTTTGATATCTCCAAGAACGGGGCAAATCATAGGAAGGACCGCCGCCGCCCTGCAGATACTGCATGTAAACGTGATAAATGTCGCCTAACATTCCCTTCTCCACCAATTCCTTGGCGTAGCGGGCAGCAGCCTTAAAGCGGTAGGAAAAGCACACCATATTGGGAATCCCTTTTTCCTGTGCGGCTTTGGCCAAAATGTCGGCCTCCTCCGCTGTTAAGGTGACAGGTTTCTCCAAGCAAAACGGTTTTCCGGCTTCAATAGCTGCCTTGGCCACTTCGAAGTGGGCGTTGTTGGAAGTGGAAATGTCAATCACATCCACATCCGGGCAGGCAATCAAATCGTGATAATCCGCAAAGCAGTGATCTTCTCGAATACCGTATGTATTTCTGGCGTACTCCATGCGCTCAGGCTTTAGATCGCACACGGCCACAAGTTCCAGATCCGGGCTTTTGTGAATTCCGGGAAGGTGAACGCCTCGAGAAATTCCACCAATGCCTACGCTTCCCACGCGAAATACTTTTTTCTCCATGAAACTCCTCCAACACTATCTGTTGTTCTCCATATTTGATTTCTTGAATTTTCGATAAAAGCAAGGCAAGACCTGAAGGCCGGAACAGCCTTCAGGTCCTGCTCGAAAGCTTTCCTAAAATCTCAACAAATCAATATTTGTCCATTAGCCCGCGTTATTGTAAACATCCAGAGCTTCCTGATAAATCTCCATTAAACGCTCCAGGCCCATTTGGTTCAACTGATCCACATAGGCATCCCACTGCTCGTCGATGCCGCCGTTGACAATCCAGCTAGCCCAGGTCTCGTTAACATACTTGTAAATGTCCACCGTCAGAGAAGAAATCTCTTCGGACTGTTCAGCGGTGTAGTTCACAACAGGATAGGGCTTTGCCACAAATTCCTTCATCATCTCGTCTTCCTTCAATTTAGCGCCGTCGCCGCTATTCTCGGGAAGAGTGATCTTCGCTTCAAACTCGGGGGTCACATACTTCGGACCGTAGTCGCGGGGGCAAATTTCCCAGTACCACTGGTCACCGTTCTTCCCTTCGGGAGGATCCAAGAAGGTAATGTTGCCGTCCTCGTCCTTATTCAACGCCACACCGTAGGGGCCCCAGTAAGACTGGACAGAAATGTCATCGGTAGAGAAGTAATCCGCCCAACGCATAGCCACTTCGGGATGCTCACAAGCGGTGGTAATGGTATACTCGTTGCGATGATAAATGATGATTTCATCGTTGCCGCGGATGTAGCGGTCGCCGTTAGGACCGGCCAGCGGAAGCATCGGAACATATTCGTCCGAATGAGGCTGAGTAGCAGAGGAGGTTTCCCAAGCGATACCGGTACCTACCAGAGATACATCTGCGTTCTTCATTTTTGCGTCGGACATGGAACCATCCTGCGTGATGAACTCCGGATCCATAATGCCTTCTGCGTATAACTTATGGAAGAAAGCAACTGCTTCCTTATAGCGCTCGTCAGCCGGAATGAAAACAGGCTTCAGCGTCTCCTGATCCAAAGCCAGGAAGTTCTCCTGCAAGCTGTCCGTGAGGCCCCAGGGGTTGATGTAGCGGATCCAGTCAAACAGACTCGTCTTAGCGCTGCCGGTCAGAGGAATCTCGTCGTTCGGATCACCGTTGCCGTTGGCGTCCTGCTCCTTAAAGGCCTTCAGCACTTCGTACCACTCGTCCACGGTGGTGGGCATTTCCAGGCCCAAACGATCCAGCCATGCCTTGTTGATAAAAGGCGTATCGCAGCCCTTCGGACGCAGAGGCTTCTTACCGGGCAGAGTATAGATATGGCCGTCCGGATTGGTAACCATCTGACGCATAGTGGGCTCTGCCTCCCAAGCCGCCTTGATGTTGGGGCAATACTTTTCCACATAATCTTCCAGCGGAATGAACATGTCAAGGTTGGTGGCAATGTCATTATCCTTCAGAGCATTGTCTCCGAAGAATACGTCGGGCAAATCACCGCTGGCCAGCAAGAGCGACTTCTGCTCAGACCAGTCCGCATCGCCTGCGTACTGCCAGTTGATCTTGACGTTGGTGTCCTTTTCCATCTGCTGGAACATGGCGTTGTCTTTAAAATCCATCGTATTGGCGCCTTTGACGTAAAGGAAAGTTAACTCCACGGGTTCTTTGACAATAGGCAAGCCCGTCTCATTGAAGTTATCGTCCCCTGTTGCAACCTCACCTGAAGTGCCGCCACTTGTCTGTTTCTCACTGCTAGAGCTGCTGTTGCCACCGCCGCCACAGCCTGCCAGCATGGAGGTAACCAGGGCCAAACAAATCAGGCTTTTTCCTAGCTTTGTCCACTTTTCTTTCATGTTTGCATCTCCTCACTATAGGATTTTTTATTTGACGGTGAAATCCTCAGGGTATATTCCCAAGGTAACGTCACAGAGTAATTTGGGGAGAAAACTCACCCCTTGATTGCGCCGATCATTACGCCCTGACTGAAATATTTCTGTACAAAGGGATACATGCACATAATCGGCACGGTGGTAACGATGATAACGGCGTATTTCATCAAATTTGCCAAACGCATGGCCTCCTGAGCAGCCATGCCGTCACCGGCACCCACCAAAGACTGGTTCGTGATCAGGATATTTCTCACCACCAGCTGCAGCGGTTTTAAGTTCTCGCTGCGTATGTAAACCAGAGCATTAAAGTAAGAGTTCCACTGCGCCACGGCAATGTAAAGAGCAATTACAGCGATTACGGCTTTGGAGAGGGGAAGAGCGATGGAGAAAAAGAATCGCAGGTTCCCACAGCCGTCAATCTGTGCTGCATCCAACAAATCCTTTGGCAAGCTGGAGTCAAAAAATGTTCTGGCCACAATCATGTTGTACACCATTACGGAGAAAGGCAAAACCATAACCCAGAATGTGTCATATAAATGAAAATCTCGAATGGTGAAGTAAGTAGGAATCAAGCCGCCGTTAAAGAACATCGTGAATATGAAATAAAACGTGATTAACTTGCGTCCTACCAGATCTCTGCGAGACAGAGAGTATGCTGCAGAGATGTTGACAATCAGGCCGATGGCTGTTCCCACTACCGTGTAAAGGATGGTGTTCCAATAACCCATCCAGATACTCCCGTGACGCAACAGCTCTTTATATCCGTCCAGCGTGAACTGGCTGGGCCAGAACCACACGTTGCCGTTAGACACTTCAGAAGGGTTACTAAAAGACGCAATGATGATAAAGTAGAGAGGATACGCAATCAGCAGCAAGATCAAGCCGCAGATTCCGTACAGAATAATGTTGAAAACAACATCTGCCTTGCTCACTTTTTGTGATTTATGTATTGTTTGTGCGCTCATAATGCATCCGCCTCTTTTCGCTAAAAATTTCCAGTCCGTACGTTCTCCGCTTACCACAAACTTGTGTCTCCAAGTTTTTTGGAAAATCCGTTGACCAGAAGTAACAATACAAAGTTAATAACGGTGTTGAACAGGTTTACTGCCGCAGAAAGGCTGTACTGATTGCTGATCATACCGATTTTGTATACATACGTGGAGATTACTTCGCTGATACTGGTGTTCAACGGGTTCTGCATGAGATACACCTTTTCGAATCCCAGATTCATCACATTGCCTGCACGCATAATCAGCAGGATCACTGCAGTAGGAATCAGGAAAGGCACATCAATGTGCCACAACCGTTGGATCTTGCTGGCACCATCCACCGTTGCCGCCTCGTACAAAGAGGGATCCACCGCTGCCAGCGCCGCAATGTAGATAATGCTGTCCCAACCTGCGTGTTGCCACACATCACTCCACACATAGACGTGCTGAAAGGCGCTCGCCTCTCCCATGATGTTGACCGGATTCTGAACGCCAAGCACCCGGGCCAGATTTCCGTAGATTCCGTTGCTGGGGGAAAGAAGGATTAACATTATGCCCACCATAACCACTGTGGAAATAAAGTGGGGCAGATAGGTCACCACTTGCAAAACCTGCTTGAATCGTTTCACCCGAATCTGGTTGACCATCAGAGCTAAAATAATAGGGAACGGAAAGCCTGCAATCAAGCTATACAAGCTCAAGCTCACCGTATTCCAAATCAGGTTTTTAGATTGGAATGAGTTAAAGAATTTTTGAAAATTCGCAAGTCCCACCCAAGGGCTTCCCTGAATTCCCTGTGAAGGAGAAAAATCCCTGAACGCAATTTGCACGCCGTACATGGGCAAGTAGTTGAAGCAAAACAGCAACACGACCGCCGGAAGTAACAACAAGTACAATCCCCAATTTCGTTGAATCCCTCTGCCAGCTCGGTATAGCTTATACCGCCAACCTGACCGCTGTCTTCCCATTGGATTTTCTGTCATAACCCTCATCTTCCTTTCTCCATTATCTTTGACAAAGCTTTCACTTGTCAAATTGGATGTTGTGGCAATATTATAAAGCGTAAGCCCTGCAAACAAAATAGCTGAATTTATGATCGTTTACCACTTTTTATCTACTTTCACCCGATATTTATTCGAATTTGATAAAAGTCTTTTAAAAGGAGTACATTTTCCGCCCGAAAGCACTCGTTTTTCGCCTGTGTTTTTAACCGTCAAAAGCCATCGGCTGAGTCAGAGATTTGATCCTTACTTTTTCTTTTTGTACAACTGCGGCATTTCCGTTTTTTCTTTCTTGATATAAAAGAGTCCTTTCCCACGTCAACGTCAGCAAAAAAGATGGCTTTCGATTGATAATTTTGCTTCCGCGAAACAACAGCTCCCCTTGTGTAAAGCCGGAAAATAGACAAAAGAAGAATATGGTTTTAAGCGAGGACTCAACCAATGGTCGGTTGTTTTGCTCTTTGCTTTTTGCTATTGTAAGGATGAATTTAACACTGACGGAGCGCTTCATTACGTAGCTACCCAACCTATGGGGAAATAGGTGTGTAAAAACAGACAGTAAAAGACAGCCGTGTTCCCTTCAAGGCAAGGGAATACGGCTGTCCGGTTGAATTTATGGATTCTAAAGAAGATTTCTATTCGAAAACAGGCACACGTTTTACCACGCCACCGTCCATGGCAGATTGGTGAGCGCAGATTCCTACACCGGTCCAGTAGGCGCCGTCAATATCGCTGGGAACCGGGGTTCGATCTTCCAGAATGCTTCGGACAAACTCGTGGACTAGATGAGGATGAGAACCACCATGGCCACCGCCTTGCAGGAACGATAGATGGGGATTGCTGTCATCATACACTGTTTGTTTGGTGAAGCGCCCAATTTCCGCCGGTAAACGATCTGCATAGTCGGGGATTTGGATACGTTCTTCCGTCACAAGGCCGCCTCGACCGTAATCGTTCATAACATGTTCAGCATTTGCACCAAGCGCCATGGAGAACAGTACCGGTTGTTCCGATTCTAACTGCTGCCATTCAAAGCTTTTTCGTTCACCATATATGTTGAAACTTTCAGTGTAGCCTCGGGCTACGTGGTAGAGGAACCGAGCCATTTCAATGCTTACATCACTGTCTTTTAGGGAGATCAGAGCTGACTCAAAGGCATATGGACAACCATAAGGAGTTTCTACTTCTTTACGCACTTTGCCGGAGCCCTTGCAATATACGGTTTCCGGACGCTTACCTAGCAACATCAGGCAAGGCGCTACCGCGTGGGTAGGATGCATCAGCGGAGGAAAGCCCAACCAGTAGTCCGGCCATCCTTCCATATCTTGATAGTGCGCGCAGCGCATGAACTGTATTCTGCCCAGTTCTCCTTTTTCGTAAAGGTTCTTCACATACAGAAACTCTCGACCATAGACGGAGGTCTCCATAAACATATAGTGTTTCCCGCTTCTTTTTCGAGCTTCGATGACTTGGTACAATTCATCGATACTCATTCCCATCGGAATGGTACAGGCACAGTGCTTTCCAGCGTTCATCACCTGTATAGATAGGGGAGCATGAGTAGCAGGCGGTGTTACCAGATGGACGGCGTCGATGGTTTTATCTTCCAACATGGCATTAAAGTCCGTCAAGCGTTCTTCCAGAAGAAACTTATCGCCAACCGCATTCAGCAGTTTTTCATTCGTATCCACTAACACCAAAGAATCTACGTCCGGGTGTTTCAGATAGATGGGTATAAATTCCGCGCCGAAGGAGACTCCTACGAGCGCCACTCTTAATTTACCGTTTTTCATGTTGTATCCCTCCTAGGATTCTTTGAAATGATCATACAGTGTATCCGAAAAAAAGTCTATGGAGAGAATGAAAATGGTATGGAATAAACGAAACTATTTATTGAATTATTGTCTGGCTCCTTTTAGGCAGACATATCATAAGATCATTTTACTGGAAAAGGCAGATGTTCAACCATGGATATAAAACAAACCGATCTCTACTGGTTTCAGTTAAACGAGGAGATTCGCGTGGAGGATGTCGATAAGTTTAGCGGCAATAATATGCATCCGGATAGAATGATGACGCAGTGGGTACTGGTGTTGATGATCAGCGGAGAACGCTCTTTCCGTGTTTACGGTGAGAATTACGTCGTTCATAGCGGTGAATTTTTCCTGTTGCCTCCTTACGTGCAGCATTGCGGGCTTCAATATGATAATCATACAGCCTATTTTGCTCATTTTCAGGCAACAGGTATTCAGGTTCCACCGCCTGTAAAGGTAGATACCAATCATATTTTGCTTCCGTTACATGGACAGATTCCTCTGGAGCTACCCTGCTTTGATCTGATGGAGTACGCGATTCAGCACCGAACATTGCCTTTTTCAAGCAAAAATTTTTTATCATCCCAAATTCAGGCGATTCTGTACCAGATTAGTTTCGCTGTGCAAAAAAGAGAGCTTTGGTGTAATTTGGAAAGCAGACTGGCCTACCGAATCTTACAATATATTGATGACAACAAAGACCAGCACTTGAAGAATCGGGATTATGAGGATACCTTTGGGAAAACATACAATCGTCTAAATACTATATTCCAAACAGTATATGGTATGACGATCAAACAAATGCAGGTAACCTTGCGTGTCAACCAGGCAAAGCGTATGCTCAGGTCCGGCTATACTATTTCTGAAACCAGTACAGCCTGTGGGTTTGAGGACTATTTCTACTTTTTGAAAGTGTTCAAAAACAAAACGGGGATGACACCATCCGAATATAAAAATTCCTGATCAAATCGGTAGTAACTGTGATTCCAATGGAAATTGTTTTATCAAGCCGCCGATTTGGTTCTAAAAAACGTTGCATTGTACCCACGAATAATACACTTGTCCATTTTTTAGTCTTATTTCAGTTATAGGACGAAGAACCGAATTTGTTAAATACCGTACAGATTTTTCCGTAGCGGCTTACGCGTTCGGCAATTCTACGGTATCCACAATCGTATACCCAACTTTCTCCACGCGGGAGAACTCGATCGTCTGCACCTCGCCACAAAACGGCTCAAAGTTTTCTTCCAAATGCTGCGCGATTTTCCCAAGGTCTGCCTGCATATCCTGCAAAAGTGTTGTGTGCGGATACCACACATCTGCCTGCATGTAGTCGGGCAAGTCTTTCGCCCATTTTTCGGCGATCTTCCTTTGCACCGCTTCCAGCACCCCCTCTTTGCGCGGCGAAGCCACCACAATGCAGGAGGAAGCCAAAACCTCTATCTTGTCATAACACACTGGGAACACCTTGCAGTTGGATAATATCTCCTTACAAGACGCGATGAACGCCGCCTCGTCTTCGCCGATATACGACACAAGCGTAATGTGCCCGTGCAGCGCTTTCACCGAGATGCCGAGTTTTTCTATTTTCTCTTGCAGCTTCAAAAATCGCGCTTTGGACTTCGGGTCGATCTTTGCAATCACGCACAGCATGAGAATCCCTCCCCAAACGATATATTTGAAATATATCATGCCGTTTCCTTTGTGTCAAGGAGAATAACCGTTCCGCTTTTTGGCTATTCTGTATACAAAAAGACCTCTATCGTTTGACAGAGGTCTTTTTTTCATGGGGTGGAAGATGGGATTCGAACCCACGGTCTCCAGTGCCACAAACTGGCGCTTTAACCAGCTAAGCTACATCCACCATATGGCGCGCCAAAAGGGACTCGAACCCCTGACCTACTGCTTAGAAGGCAGTTGCTCTATCCAGCTGAGCTATTGGCGCATATCTCTTTATGCCGCCCAAGGCAATCGTCCCTTTTCTGCGGGTTGGAGCGGGTGATGGGAATCGAACCCACACGACCAGCTTGGAAGGCTGGGATTCTAGCCATTGAACTACACCCGCATATTCTGCGACACTGATGATTATAGCACAGAAGGTTCCGTTCGTCAACCTGTTTTCTTCTATTTTTTCGCATATTTTTCGCGCCGGGCACCCTTTTTATTCCCGACGGCGGGAAGTTTTCAAATTTTGCTTTCGTGTGTGAAACCGCCACACAAATTCCCTTCCGCTTTCAAAAGAAAAATCGCGCAGAAAATTGACAATTCGTTGACAATGCGCGCCCTTTTGTGCTACGATAATACTGTTCGCCGAGACAAACTCCCGAACGATTTCCGCGGCGGAATGCCGCAAAAGAAAGGACCGTTTCAAATGAAGAAAATAACCGCTGTTTTGCTCGCCATGCTGTTGTGCATGACGGTATTTGCAGCCTGCGGCCAGAGCGGTGCCGCCTCCTCCGAGAACACATCTTCCGAAAGCAGCGCTGAAGCCACGGCAGAGCCCACCGCCGAGCCTACGGCTGAACCGACCGCCGAACCCACCGAAGCGCCGGAGGCATTCACCCCCGCCACCTATGAAGTCGCTTCCCTCAAGGGACCGACTACCATGGGCATGGTCAAGCTGATGCAGGACGCCGAAAACGGCGAGACCGCAAACACCTACAACGTCACGATGTACGGCACCGCAGACGAAATTACCGCCGGCATCGCGAATAAGACGATTGACATTGCAAACGTACCGTGCAACCTCGCTTCCGTGCTGTACAATAAGACCGAAGGCGGCATCAAGCTCCTCGACATCAACACGCTCGGCGTGCTCTACGTCGTTGAGACCGGCGAAAGCATCCAATCCGTTGAAGACCTCAAAGGCAAGACAATCTATTCCACCGGCAAAGGCACCACGCCGGAGTTTGCGCTCAATTACATTCTGCGCGAAAACGGTATCGATCCCGAGACCGACGTGACCATCGAGTATAAATCCGAAGCGACCGAGGTTGCCGCAGCGCTTGCCGAGACCGATGACGCCATCGCTGTGCTGCCGCAGCCGTTCGTCACCACCGCTATGATGCAGAACGACAAGCTTCGCACCGCGCTCAGCCTCACCGATGAGTGGGATAAGCTCGATAACGGCAGTACGCTCGTCACCGGCGTCACGATCATCCGCACCGATGTGCTGGAGGAAAATCCCGCCGCCGTTGAAAAGTTCCTCGAAGAATACGAAGCTTCCATCAACTATACCGAGACGAATGCGGAAGACGCTGCAAAGCTCATCGCACAGTATGAGATCGTACCGAAGGAGCCCATTGCTTTAAAGGCTCTGCCCGGCTGCAACATCCACTTCATCAAGGGTGAAGAGATGAAGGAGAAGGCCTCCGGCTATTTACAGGTGCTCTTTGACGCCGACCCGAAGTCTGTTGGAGGAACGCTGCCCGATGACGCTTTCTACTATACGGAATAACCCCGCAAAGCAGAAAAAAGTGAAAACAAAGAAACAGAAAGCCATAGCCGCCACATGCGCTGTGGCTTTTTGGCTATTGGTGTGGCATGTCGTCAGCCTCTGCGTCGGCTCTGAACTCGTGCTCGTCTCGCCCGTAAAGGTCGTACAAACGCTGTTCACGGTCATTTTCGACCCCGATTTTTTAAAGACCGTGTGGTATTCCGCTGCGCGCATTTTAGGCGGATTTTTCACCGCGCTCACGCTCGGCACGGTGCTCGGGTGGGTCGCTTCGCGGTTTTGGGTCGTTGAGACTCTCCTGCGCCCCATCACGGCCGTCATTAAAGCCACGCCGGTCGCGTCGTTCATCATTTTGGTGCTGCTGTGGTTTTCCGGAAAAAATTTGTCCGTCATCATCTCCATGCTGATGGTCTTTCCCGTCATTTACATGAATGTCTTAGAGGGCATCCGCAGCGCAGACGAAAAATTGCTTGAAATGGCGCAGGTTTTCAGGCTCTCAGTCGGCAAAAAGCTGCTTTACATCTACCTGCCCGCCGTCGCGCCGTTTTTCGTCTCCGCCTGCTCCGTGTCGCTCGGACTATGTTGGAAAAGCGGCATCGCCGCCGAGGTCATCGGCACGCCGGACGGCTCCATCGGCGCGGTGTTTTATCAGACCAAAATCTTTTTGCAGACAAGCGAGCTGCTTGCGTGGACGGTCGTCGTCGTCGCTGTCAGCGTCGCATTTGAAAAGCTTTTTATGCTTTTGCTGCGGTTGGTCTTAAAAAAGCTCAAAATGGAGGACGTGTTAAATGGCAAGCGTGCATAATCTCATCGTAAAGCGCGGCGAAGCGGAAATCCTCAAAAATTTCTCCGCCGAGTTTCCGGAGCACCAAGTCACCGCCGTTTCCGGGCGCTCCGGCTGCGGCAAAACCACGCTGCTCTCCGTCTTATTAAATCTTCTGCCTGCGGATTCCGGCGAAATCCATGGCTTTCAAAAGCCAAGCGCCGTGTTTCAGGAAGACCGGCTGCTGCCGTACCTCACCGCCGCCAAAAACATTTCCGTCGCCGCCGGATGCACGGAAACGGCCGCAGAAAAAGCGCTTTTGCAGGTCGGGTTCGACCCCGAGGACCTCAAAAAGAACGCCGTGCAGCTCTCCGGCGGCATGGCAAGGCGCGTTTCCATCGTCCGCGCCATGCTGACAAGCGGTGACGCCGTCCTGCTCGACGAGCCGTTTAAAGGTCTCGACGATCTGACCCGCGAAAAAGTCATGCAGTTCGTAAAAGAAAACCTCAAAAACCGCACCACGATCCTCGTCACCCACGATCCCCGCGATGCCAAAGATTTAAAAGCCGTCAAAATCATCGAGATGGAAACGGAAAAATGATTTGCGCACTGCCGTAAATCACCGCATCTTTTTGCCTGCATAAAAAGCCATAAAACACAACAAACGAAGCCCTACATTCTCATCTTTTAAAGAAAAAGAATGCAGGGCTTTTTATTGTATCTATTTCTATTTTAAATTGCCACACAATACATCAAAAAAGCTTCTTAGAAAGGAACAAATTCAGCTCATCGTCGTTCACGCACGGCGCATATTGGTCCCACACGCGGCCCTCATACCACACGCCGGAGCCGTCCGGCACGTACCCGCGCAGCACGTACATGCGCTGCGCCGCACCGTAGCCGCTATGCAGACCAACGCCCAGACACACCGTGTCCGAGGTCTCCGCCGCCATAACGGCTAAAGCGCCGTTTTCCTTTTGGTTTACATAACACTTGCACGCTTACAATTTCTTTTCCATCACAAGGCTTCGCACCGTCATGCCGGCGTTTTCATAAAACCGCATCGCCGATTTGTTAAACGACCACACCATCAGCTCCAAAGATTCCGCACCGCGGCGCTTCGCTTCCGCCTCGCTCGCATACAGCAGTGCCGTGCCGATGCCCATGCCCTGTGCCTGCGGCAACACGGCCAGTTCCTCCATAACCGCCCGCACACGCGACAAAGTAACCGCATCCCCGGCATTTCCCCGCATCACCGTGCGGGCAAGCCCTAAAATTTTGCCGTCTCGCACCGCACACAGCATGATTTCGTGCGGGTCATCGCACATTTTGAAAAATTCGTCTTCGCCGAGCGGGACATTCGTCTTCCTGTAAATATCCGGGCGATTTGCTTGGTGCAGCGCATGCACAAACGCAAAAATTTCCGCCGCCTGCGCGTAATCATCACGTCCGAGTGTGCGGATCTCAAAGTTTTCAACGTTCTTCGGCATAGCTTCTCCTCTCCTGCGGCGGCGCATCGAGCGTGACCGAAATATTATCCTTGGATATCCCCGTCTTCAGCGCAATATTTTTCGTGATTTCCTGCGCAGTCTGCCGCCGCATACGCCCGTTCCCCGCCGGAAACAGCGAGATCGTGATTTTCACACCGCTCATCCGTTGTTCTGCCTCACCACACTCCACAGGTTCAATTTTTTCGTTCCTCATACAATTTTCTTCTATTGAAGAATATTCCTCTTCAAAATATGCGGGTAAAACCGAAATTTTCAGGTTTTTTTCAATGCCCGTCACCGTCACGTCCCGCACAGTCTGCATGTCCTCGTCTTTCCACGCGCCCAAAAATTCGATCCGCACCATAATCAGCATTCCTCCGCATCATTCAAACATGGCACAAACGCCCTGTAACTGTGTCACCAATTGTCAACGTACTTTCCTCGCAGCCTCAATTTCTTTATTATTATACTTTGGACAAAATCGCATTTTAAAAGTGTCAACGTTTTCAATATAACAAAAAACAGGATACACATTTGTGTATCCTGTAGGCTTTATATACCCTGAAAACTGAATAAAGGGAGAAGCAAGAGATCAATGGGAGAAGAAAGCGCAATCTTGAACCAAGAAGGATTATGGTCAAGCCCTCGACCTATTAGTACTGCCAAGCTGAACACGTTACCGTGCTTACACATGCAGCCTATCAACCTTGTAGTCTACAAGGGGTCTTACTAGCTTACGCTATGGGATATCTAATCTTGGAGTCGGCTTCACGCTTAGATGCTTTCAGCGTTTATC